>Ga0224558_1003589_pt1 | contig 12757 bp, 12 predicted proteins | sample 714S32024metaG_FD_180682 | JGI IMG/M metagenome (GOLD analysis project Ga0224558, IMG submission 180682) | Peat soil microbial communities from Stordalen Mire, Sweden - 717 S3 20-24 | ecosystem: Environmental > Terrestrial > Soil > Wetlands > Peat | place: Sweden: Norrbotten County, Stordalen... | reverse complement strand
AGCGCGGTGCGGAGTTCGTCGATGACCTCTTCGACCGGAAGGCCGGTCGTAGCCGGGTGGGGGACAGTGGCCATGGGCCAGGGTACGGCAGCTACGTGCTCACGAACGCCGATCGTCGGGAAGGTGATCCGGCATCGCCACCGAACTGACGCCGACTGAACTCATGCTGGTCGCGGAGGAGTAGGAGAATCGCACGACGGAGTCTGGTGGCCAGAGCCTCCATCAGACCCAGGGCGAATCATGAGCCCTCGTCGACGGCTTCCTGTGCAACGCAAGGCTTTGCTACTCCCCTGCTACCCAAATCGGTGGACAGTGCCCAATTCGGTGGACCCGCTGGAATCCTGACCAGACTTGACCAGCACGTTTGCTACTCCATGGACAGTATGGCCAGCTCAGTTGACACTGGTTATCCCCCTGGTGGAGAAGGCGGAGGCCGAGGCCCTGGTGTGGGTGAGCCCCTACGAGGGCGAACCGACTTGGTTGGACGTCGCGCTCGATGAACTAGGGCACCCGCCGATGAGGGAAATCGCCCAGTTCCGTCCTGGTAGCTGATCAGTCAGGGGCTCAATCAGCGGGGCGAGTCCGACCCACAGTTCTGGGAACTGAGCTGCGCTAAGCCAAGAACGCAGATTGCTGGAGGTCGCCGATCATCCGGCTTCGCCACGTTCTTGGGAGCGCGCCGGTGCGTAGGAGGTAGGAGCCGACGATCTCGAGAAACGCTTCCTCCTCGGTGGCTTCCTCGAATCTGGGGATGCTGCGTCGGATCGGCAGGTCCGTGTCAGGGACCATGTCGAGGATGAGATCTTGTGTGCACGCCCGCACGTTGCGCTTGGCATGATCGGTCTCGTTCTCGCTGTGGAGCACCGCATACCCCGCACAACGGAAACCGGCCCCGTCCAGTGCCTCGATGACGTCGGCCCAGGCGTCGGGGCTGCGGTTGGCGTAGGAGAACACCAAGTGGCCGTCGGCCCGTAGCGTCCGATTCACCTCGGAGAAGATCCGAGTCAACAGCATTCGGTAGTCACCGTCCCCACTGTTGACCCCAGCTCCCGTGTTGACGATCGCCTCACCGACGAGGGGGTCCGTGCTCAGCCCTGCCCAGGCGCGGAGCGGGATGGACAGCTCGCCGTACTGGACATCGTCGTGATAGGGCGGGTCTGTGAGGCAGAGGAGAGCGGACCCTGACGGTAGGTCAAGTGACTCTGACGACCCGCACACGACACGGACGTCGTACGCGTCATCTCCCGATCGTGTCTGATGCTCGGGGTCGATGACCTCCAGCGGCGATGGCGCCTGGCCATGGAGCCAGTTGGCAGCCTTCACCATCAGGAGCACACGCCGCTGGAACGTCCCCCGGCCCGCAGATGAGGTGCCCCACACGTTGGGTTCCGCGGCGAGGGTCGTGAAGTTGAACCGGTGGCCGGCCATCGCCTCGTAGCTCTTCAGGTACCACCGGTCCCAACGGGACAGGTGGCCGGCCATCTCCGTTGTTCCCAAGAGCGCCCAGCGGAGGGTCGAACGCACCTTGTCGTTTTCGATGACCTCGAGCGCGGCCAGCAGCGCTTCGGTGACCGCACGTTGTCGCAGTGGGTACAGGTCGGCCCAGTGGGTGAAGCCGTGCCGTAGCAGCACCTCGGTTTCGTCCCCCTTGTCGATGACCCCGAGGTCTCGGGAGGGGCACCACCCAACGTCGGCACTCTCGATCTCTAGAGCAGTCGCTGCTCCGATCTCACGGCCACCATTGATCAGTACCCGTTCGACGAGTACGACCTCCCACTGCCAGCTCCCGATGGTCTCGAAGGCATTGAGCGACACGGAGGTTCCACAGCTCCAGCAGGTGATGTTCCTGCCGGGCGTGTAGGACTTCTCCGGGTCAACCACCCGACTGCATTCGGGACAGGTGCCACCGGTAGTACTCGAGCCCTCGAAGACGTGCCCTTCCGCGCAGGCAAGGAGACAGCCCGGCTGACCGCGCTCCTTTCTCTGGTGGAGGGTGACCATCGCATGTGGGAAGTGCTTCAGCTTGGCCGAGCAGGAAGGACATGAGGACGTGCTCACTCGGAACGTGTGGGAGATCGCTGCCGGCTCGCCAGTGGATGCGGTGGTGGCGTACGCGCGCTGGAGCAAAGGCTCAACCTTTGCCTGTAGATGGCCGACGCCTTCGAGGATGGCGTCGGCCTCTGGCAATTGCACTGCCGCAGCCAGGCCGGCCGCAGCCCACGGGTTGAGGTCCTGTGCGTACACGCGCTGCCCCTGCGCTACCGCAGCAAGGGGGATCACCCCGCCACCTGCGAAGGGATCGATGACCAGGTGGGGTCCTCCTGGGTAGTCGACCTGGAACGCCTCCAGGATGGCCTGATTGACGGCCAGGGTACGCCGGGCCCACCATCGATAGACGCTCACCGGAGGTAGGGCGATCTCCCGATTCCGGCTCTCCTTCTGAGCGGCTCGGCTCACCTCGTCGGTGGCCAGGTGCCTCAGCACGCTTCTGACCAGCGGAGCGCTCACGCTCGTGACAGTGGCGGGATCTTCCAACCGGGCACTCATGCGCCGTGACAGCCGGACAGGAGAGGAAGCCCCGGCGCAAGTTCACCCAGCTGCAGGCTCAGTCGAGTGGACTCCCACTGGCCACCGCCCGGAGGATCTTCCGGCAAGCGGGGCGCGACAGCGTCGAACGGGATCCAACCGACGACCTCGGCGCTGCCATCGACCTGGCGACAGACGACGATGCGCCACGACGGGTCACGGGCACCAGTGGCGGCCTCGTTGCGAGAGAGGAAGATCGTGAATTCTGCTCCGCGTGTCGAGCACGTCTTCACCTCCAACCTATGGGTGCCGCCGATGCCGTCCGGTGCCTTCACGTCGTAGCCCAGCTGGTCACTGATCAGGCTGACATGCACAAGCTCTGTCAGGAGAGCGCCCCGGTCAGTGAGAGCGGCCTGGTAGGCGTGCATCACCTCGAGCTCTCCTGTTGCCCCGACCAGGTGCCCATCGGACGGCTGGTACTTCCTCCCCGCAGCGAGGAGGAGGGCATCGCGCTCTTCGGGACTCAGACCAAGACCAGCAAGCCGGTCGCTCTCTCCGTCGGGGATGAATTCGCTGCGGACTTCACCTGTCCCCGACGCCGGTCCCAGCCAGAGCGGCGGCGCAGCTTCGAGGAGCGCCAGGACCATCAGCTCGGCGAAGCCGTCGTCCGGCAGTCCTGCCAGGGCCACGGCCTTCTCGCACGGGATCAGGCGGTCGTCGTCCTCGACCACCAGTCTCGCCAGCACGAGAGTGCGCTCGGCGTCCAGGAGATCTTGGCTCGAGAGCAGACCGCCGGTAGGCATTCTCGGGTACGAAGCCTCCATGGCGCTCTTCTCGGCACCCGCGCCGAGGGCGGCGAGCACGCGGCGGAGTGCTTTGAGCTGGTGACGCGTCGGTACACCCCGGCGCTCGGCGTCAGCCTCCGGCATCCTCGCCCCTCAAGTGAGCAAAGAGTGCCTCGATGTCCTCGCCAGTATCGATGGCCGGCCCGTAGTCCTCGTCGTCTGGAAGTGCCATGAGCGTGATCGCCGGGTCGCGAAGCATCTCCGAGAGCCGCTCTGCCTTGATGCGGATCCGCGAGTCAACCACTTGATCGACCGTCCCGGCGGTGATGAGGAATGTGACGCGCGTGTCTTGATCAGCTGGGAGACCGAGGCGGTGGATGCGGTCCAGCGACTGCAGGTACTGGCCGGCGTTGAAGGTACGGTCGAGGTAGACGGCGTCGTGGCAGGCATCGTGCAGGCTCACGCCTTCGCTCATCGCCGCCGGGTTCGCGATTAGCACCCGGCATGCAGGCTCGCCGCGGAATCGGAGCAGCTCGGACTCCCGGGTGCCCGCCGCCGGGGGCACTTCGGCAGACGAAGGAACGGCACCGTGGATCACCGCGGGCTCGTACGCCACCAGCATCCGCTCCAGGAACTGGATGTTGCGGATGAAGTTGGTCCAGATCAGTGTCTTGCGCCCCAAGTCGGCGTTGGTCCTGATCAACTTGGCGAGCTCGATGAACTTAAGCGGCGTCTCGTGCACAGGATAGTTGCTGATCAGCTCGAAGAGAGTGGAGCCCTCGGGGATCTCCAGGGGTGGGTGCCGGAAGACATCAGCTTCGTTGCCGCCAACCGGAAGGAGCGCGGGGTTGGTGGCAGCCTCGAGGAGGTACATCACGATGCTTCCCATCCGACCGAGGTCAGAGCGGTCGACCTGCGAAGTCTCGAAGCCGATGAGCAGCTGATCCCGGAGTGCGCCGTAGATGTCGCGCTGTAGCCCCTCGAGGGGTACGACGATGGGGTTGAAGGTCATCGGGGGCAGGTCGAGTTCGGGCTTCGTCGTGCGGGCGAATAAGGGTTGGATTGCTGCAGCTACACGATGGCCAATGTCACCACCGGGGTTAGCCCTGAGGGCATCTGGTGGAAGGATCGACTGCGCCTGTCCGGGCCACAGGTAGTCCATCAGCGCTTCGAGGTCACTCGGTGCCTGCGGCGCAGGCGTGCCGGTGAGCACATCCCTCCGGGTAGCGCGCAGAGCGAGGCTCAGACAGTGGGTACCCCACTGTCCGGCCCATCCCCGCTTCATCCGGTGGGCCTCGTCGAGAACCACCATGGTGGGGGATGACCCCACCCACTCGGACAGCGCTGCGTACCCGGAGTCCAGACGGTGGTAGTTGACGAGGAGTACTTCGACGCCTTCGATGGGGGTGCCATCGAACCGCCGAACGACTGGCGGGTCATCGAAGCAGGCTTCTGCTTCCTCCTGCCATGCGGAGAACGCCGAGAGCGGCGCAACCACGAGCATCTTAGTGACCCGCTCAGCACGGCGTTCCGCTTCGTAGACGGCGTAGGTCACCGCTGTCTTTCCGGCGCCGGGTACCGAGAAGTTCGCTCCGTTAGGTAAGGACAGGAGCCGACCGACGTCCCGGAGCTGAAAGGGCCGGAGATCGCGTACGTAGCGGCTTCCGGCGAGCCGTTCCCGCACCGCCTCGTCGCCGAGTGGCAACCCAGCCCGTGCGGCACGAAGTTGGGCACCGACGCGTCCCCGCTCGGTGAGTACCTGGGTGACCCCCTCGTCCGGCACCGGGGTCACGTCCCATGAGCGGCACGCGGGCACGAACCACGCCATGTTCTTGAGGAACCGCTCGATGGGCACGACAACGGCACGGTTGGTGTCGCCGACCCCAGCGGACCCCCACTCGCCCCAGACCCGGAGCCAGAAGTCATCGGCGACATCCGGCTCTCGTCGCACCGCCACCGCGGTGGGGTTGTGGACGAGGCCCAGATGGAGATCAGGCATCGGGCGTGGCTGCCACAGCGGGAAGCTCTGCTTCGAGAGCATCGAGCCCACGACGAGCTGACGCGATCCTGCTGCGGAGCCCCTCCGAGTCAAAACCTTGCCGCTCTTTCACCGACCTCGTCGTGTCAGTCGCCTTCTTGATCGTCTTCACAACTGCCGTGAGCTGGGTCAGCGGGGCCGTGATTGAGTCGGCTGCCTTCTTCTCGCTCCGGTAATCGTCGACTGCGGCATTGATGACCGAGGAGAAGGCGGCAATCGCCGCGTCGCGCGAGATCGCGTCAGGACTTCCAGGGAGCACCACCGTGTCTTCACCGTGTGACGCCGCCAGAGCGTTGAGGAAGATCGACACGTCGGGGACCGTCGACTGGTCCTCGTCCATGGTGAAGAGGGCGAGGGGGCCTTCTTCATCGGCGGTCGCAGTGTGCTCTTCGAGGGCCGGTACCGTGTTCTTGAGGACGTCGTTCTCCGCGAGCCCGACTGGCAGGTAGTCGGAAAGGAACGTGGCGTCCACATCCCGCAGCTCGCGGTAGTAGACGTTGCTCAACAGTCCGAGGAACCGTGCGTTCTTGACGCGTTCGGCGCCGACACCGTCCCGGTTCTTGGACTCCTCATACTCCTTGTCGATGTCGATGAGGATCTGGCGGCGACCCTCGAACCAGGTGATCGGGAGCTTGCCGCCACTGAGGCGGCTGACCTCACGGGCCAGCGAGAGCAGCCGGATCCGCAGCTGGACCTCCTTCTCGCCCTTCGTAACTTCGCGGGCCTCGCTGTTCACGGCGTAGCCGAGCATCAGGGCGATGTCCTTGTCGGACATGTTGCGACGCTTCATGTCCTCGATGAAGAGCAGCTCGTTGGGGAAGCTATACGGCTGCTTCCGTTCGATGGCCAGCTGCAGTTGTGCTTCGAGTTCCTCGATGGCGACCTGATCTGCATCCTCCGGCAGCACCGCCAACTTGATGTAGCCCTTGCGCAGGTCCCGGAGAGCCACGGCCCGGGTGTTGGCATTGACCAGGAGACCAGCATGGGTGACGACACCGAAGTCGGTCTGTCCGTTCTCTGCGAGGTCCGCCTTGAGGGCGTCGAAGTCCGGGGTCGATCGCAGCAGTTCTGCGATCAGGTCCTGGGCTGGCTCGCTGAAGGGGTCCTCATCGATCAGACGTCGGTCGGGATGCGCCTCCAGCTCCGCCTTGATTCGGTGGCTGTTTGGGTTGAGGACGACGGCTTCGAGCGGGATGCTGACGACGGGGAGGATGACGTGCCGGCCGCTCCAGGGCAGGTTGACCCTCTCAGCCTGGTCGCCCAGATCGGCCAGCGCGGCCAGCGCGTGGTTGATCCGGGTACGTCGTTCGGGTTCGGTCATGTTGGTGGTCACCTTTGGTCGACTCCTTGAGGGTACGAGGTGGATGTGACGGAGATCGCCTGGGCGAGGGCCGCCAGGTCTCGTTCGGTGTAGATGTGACCGCCTACCTGGCGGGCCAGCTGCGTGGTCTCGGGAAGCCGTTCTGCCCATCCCGGTCCTGCGAGGAGTACGGCGACATGACCCGCCCCGGCAACGAGGTCACACAACTGGGCAGCGGTCTTGTTGGCCGTCCCGGTGTCGTTGGCCACCGAGACGATGACGGACCACGGATCGGCTCCCGGACCAGGCCGCGTCATGACGGCAACGACCTTCCCGATCGGCGACACCTTCGTGAGGTCGTGCTCCCCACCCTTGGTCCTACTGCGAAGGTAGGGCGTTCCGAGCTGGTCGAGGCGGTTGCAGAGGCCCGCAGTGAGGACGGTTCCCAGTGCACTCGATGTCGAGTTCCGATGGTTCTGCCACGCTGACCCCACCAGACGCTGGGTTAGGAGCACCTCGTAGGGGACGCCCCCAGACCACATCGCGTTGATCCGTGCCCAGCCAGTCGACCTGGACTCCTCGTCGAAAACCAGCTCGACGGGCCTAGCGGGCTCGGCTCCGGGCACCAGCGACTCCACCGTCCCGTCGATGATCAACGTCACGACACGCAGGGCGGACTCGATCTGGCGCTGGGTCCAAGACGAGCCCTTCGGTGCGCTCTCCCCGATCCGGCGCCGCAGCTCGTTCGGAGTGAGCCCTGCGATCAGTGCGATGACCTTCATCGTCTCGGGTTCCTCTCGAAGCGCGGCCGCAACCGAGGATGGAGTCAATCCGGTCAGGTCATTGGAGGAGCTGTGCTCCGCCAGGGAGTCAAGGCATGCGCGAACGGAGCGGGGTGGGTCGATCGCATCGACGTTGAAGAGCACCGAGCTTGGGTCCAAGGAGGATGCGGCAGCTTCGCGGACTACCGCCCGGAGAGCATCCTCCAAATGAGGGGTGTCACCGGGCAGGTCGAGGAGCGCCTCGATCACACATTGCGGGGAGGCCCCGTCCAGTACGGGATGGTCTTCCGAGAACCACAGGACGGCCTCGGGCAGCGTGGCCCTTCCCGAGGCATGCAGGAGCACTTGGTCTCGCTCATCGGTGGCGTCCATGACGTCAGCCAGCTCCCCGCCTCGCCTGAAGGTCGTTGCCAGTCATCATGGGGTTCATTGTGGACGCTCCGGGGAAGGCTTGAAGTCGACTGTTCTGACCAGGCTCGGACTGTGCCGCGCAGGCCCATCGGGGCACGGAGCGCGGTCCTCCGAGACTAGGTCAGCGCCGTCGGCTTGACCTTCCCTGATCAGGACATCACATGGGTGCGTGGGCCGCAGTCACTGCTCGTCGGCACCAATCCGCCGGTGATCGCCATCCTCGGCCGAAGGGATGACCGCGATCTTGGTGCCTGATATGGCGATGACACCAGTGAAAAGTCCTCGGCTGACTCCCGCTTAAATGTTTGCCTGGTCAGCGGCTGAAGAGTCACATTTATTCAGGCCGACCGAGCCGAGCCAGTACAGCTCCACGTACTGGGAGCGCGGACGGAAGCTGTGGGGGTCCCGGGTCGTAAACGGGTCGGACGGGCCCGTGGGTGCGTCCGACCACCCTGCATACGACTCCGGGTCTGTCCCCGCAAAACTCACCTGTCCCGAGACGTACAACATTGAGCAAATGGGCAGATCTGGTTAGGCACACACTTGCACTGGCCTTCGGCATGCTGAACAGCGCCCGATTGCTCAAACGAGCGATATTCCCAGGGGAGTCAGGCCGCGTGCATCCAGACGATGATGTCGAGCGCGCGGAGCACCGTCATCGGCCTGCCCGAGGGTGTCACGTGATCCGCAGCCAGGCCCGCGAGCCACTCGTTGGTGTCTTCGAAGTGGAGATCAGCGTGGATCGCCGTGAACAACTTTGAATAGTCGCGACGGGCGCCGTAGAAGTCCTGTACGCGGGAGTCGCTGATCGGAACGAGGTCCGGACGCTTCCGGTGGAGGATCTTCGTCACTGCGGGCGACCAAAGGTCCTTGCAGCCGTGGACGGCGTCGAGCGCGGAAATGAGGTCCTGCCAGTCCTTGGGGCCCTCCTTCGGGTCTCCCACCTGGCGGTTCTCGCCCGCAGTCAGGAGCTCCTCCGGCAGGTCATAGAAGCTCGTAGGGGTGCTAACCGGCGTCTCGACGAATCTCTTCATCGTTTGGAACAGAGCGTGGTACTCGGTTCCGTCTTGACCCATCATGTTCAGACAGGCCCTGGGGATGGGGTAGCTCACGAGTGCCGGCGACGCGAGGTCGACGCCTGTGAGGATTCCCGGAGCGGGGTCATCGTCGTACAGCGGCCATCCGTAGGGTTCGCCAGGCGAGCAGTAGGTCTCCACTAGATCCTTGGCGTTGTTGATGTCCTTCACGTGGTTCACTGGCACCACGCGACGCTACCAACAGGGCGCTCCTCACTCACGGGTTGAGCTCCCGTGAGTGAATCTTGGGCCGTGCATCAGCACGATCGCCGCATCCCGCTTCGCTCTCAGTCCCCGACGGCTCGTCTGTGCACCGTCCTCACCCTCGGCCTGCCGGTCCTCAAGGACCAATTCGTGCCCCACGTTCATTACCAGCACCATCGGCACTCGCTGTTCCCGGGAGACGACCGCTAGGGAATTCCACAGCGCTCCGACCTGGCGCCCCCCGTGGGGGACGGGACCGTCGCCTCGGAGCCTGTCCATCGAATCGACCACGATGAGACCTAGCCCACCTGTGTCGGCAAGCTCCCTGGCGCAGCACTGCACTTCGAACGGATCGTCCCAGGGGATCTCCCTGAAGTAGATCGGTAGGTCCTTCAGGCGAACGACGGCGCCGCCGACTCGCGTCCAGTCGGTCTCCGACCACGGACCGTAGTGGATGCGTCGGTGGTCCGCCCTCGCGTCCAACGCCATGAGCCGCTCGGTGAACTGGATCTCACCGCCCTCGGGTGAGAAGACCACGACGGGTTGGGCGAGGTTCCTCGCCACGTGGTGGACCAGCCTGGCCGGGAGGCTGGCGCGCCCTACGACGGGAGTGGCAGCGACAACGACGAGACCGCCGGGCGTCGAACCGTTGAGGACCTCGAATTGGGCAGCGACGTCGGCTGGAACCTCGTCAATCCCGTCCTCCACGAGGTACCGCTCCTCCATGTAATCGAGCACCACTCCGAGGACGTCATGAATGGGCGTGCCGGGCAGGGGTGCGTCCTCGATCTCCTGCTCGTCATCCATCGGTGCGCCCTACGTTGGATTGGCCGGTCCGCATCGGGGACGGGCAGCTGCGTGCAGAGCGGAGTTGGGACGGCGATCCCGCTATGGCGGTCATCGCGACATCCAGATGGCGATGTCCATCTGACGCAGGTCCGAGGGGACCGGTCCGGTCAGCTCCCGGGCGAGCTCACCCCTGACATCCGCCAGAAACCGACGGTTCCTGTCCATCGCCAGGTCGGCTCGCATGGCACCGACCAATGGGGACCACGCAGCCTCACCACGGACTCCGGTGACCTTGCGGTAGCGATCCACGGCGGCTCGGTCGAACAGCGGGATGAGGCGAGGCCGCTTGTGGTGGGTCACCTTGGACAGCGCCGACAGGCCGATGCCCTCAGAGATCCGGGGCAGCTCTAGGAGGCGGGCGATCGTCCCCTCGTCGGCGTCGGCGAGATCGACGTCTCTCGGCAGGCCGGAGAGCCATTCCTCGCAGCTCTCGGCCCCGCCGTGGTTGAACCAGGTCATCTCGGACCGGCCGAACCCCGGGTGCAGGGCGGCGCTGGCCAGCAGGTCGGGAGGACCGACCAGGTCCCCCGGGCCGGTCGGGACCGAGTCGAAGTACTCGTAGGCCCACGTCTCCGGTTCGCCACCCGACCACGCCAGGCTGCAGTACCGGCGGATCTGGTCCCGTGCGTCCGGTAGGGACATCCCAGCGCACTCCAGGGTCAGAGTCATCGTCCGTCTCCTCCAATCACGGCCTCCCATCCGAGAGCACCCGACGCAGCCGACCGTACGTGGCGGTTGTGACTCCGCTGAGGGAGGGGGAAGGACGGTTCCCCGGTTCGGGGCTTGTGGTGGCACTGGGTCTGTTCTGCATGCACAACGGAGCACGGACGCGAGGTGCCCTCACCGCTGCGCGCACACTGGCCAGGTAAGGACGACCAGGGGCATCCAGGCCGGCCGGGACCGGCCGGCCTGTCCCATGGTGTCTTCAGGGAGGTCCCAGGCCGTCAAGGCCGGTCGAGCGGTGCGGCCCGGGGTCGGCCCCCGGCCTTGACCGCCCTCGCCGTGGCGATTGAACAGGAAATCTCAAGAACTCCATGGTGTGGACCGTTCTGTGGACTTGGGCGTGGACGTCCACAGCGCATCGTCAGGCCCATGACCACCACCACAGACCCCGTATCCGTTCCCGCATCCGTCACCCTGGCCACCGATGACCGCCTGGTCTTCACGGTCGCCGAGGCGGGTGAGCTGCTCGGCATCTCCCGGGCCTTCGCCTACGAGCTCGTTGCCCGTGGCGAGCTTCCGGTGATCCGGCTCGGCCGGCGCCGGCTGGTCCCGAAAGTCGCCCTCCTGGCGCTGGTGGGCATCGGCGGAGCGGCGCCCGACGACACCTCCACCGACCCCCCGGCCTGACCAGGCAGCCAGGCGCAGATTGCCGTCGCCGCCCAGGGCGACGGTGGCGGCGCGTTTCGCCGCACTGACCATGGCCACTTCCATTTCGGAGACCAGGAGTTCGGAGTAGATCCAACTGAACCTATTGGTCGGGACGTCGGCGAACGGCCGGCCTCGAATCAAGCGCAGTCCGGCGTAGAGCTGGTGCAGCTCGGCTCCCGCTCGGGTAAGTCGTTGGAACCATCCCCAGTCGACGCCCACTTCCTCTGTCAGCGTGTAGCCGGCAGAGGTGCCGGGGCACCCGGTCGGGTCCGAACGCCCTGCGGAGGGATGACAGGTAGGTGCGCAGGCTCTTAGCACTGGCCTCTCTGGCATCGTCGGGCCACAGGGCAGCCCGGAGGCGGTCACCCGGGATTGGCCGGTTCCGCCCCGTGGACGCCCAGGTAACAGGCAAGCTCGGTCAGGATGGCCCGGTCCGGCTCATGGATCCAGCCTTTGATCTCGATTGAGCCGAGGACTCGGATCGATGCTAGCCCCAGGTGCTCCCGGCCACCGAAGCTCTTCGCCAGCACCTCCTCGAGGACTGCTGAGCTGGCCTCCTCGATGGTCGATTCGTCCGGATCGGCGGCACCGACGTCCGGTTCTTCGAGTCGTAGCCCCTCTGACCAGGACGACTCGATGATCTGATCAGCAGCGACTTCGTCCCTCGGAACCGAGGCCCAGACCAACGGAGCACCGATCGAAAGGGTGCCCGGCTCGGCGAACACCTCGGCCGCCGGGAGGGTCCCATTGGAGACCCAGACCCAGCGGTAGCCGTTGTCGACACCGGCCTTGACTGTGACCGGACCCTGGTACTGATCAACGATGCGTCCCGAGGACCCAGTTCTTTCATTTGGCACGCCTGAAACGCTATCGTCAGGGCACGACCCGAGATGGGAGCGTCACATGTGGACGGACTGATGACCGCTCGAACTGGTCGGTAGAGGTCGGTTGCCCGACAATTCCGTTCACCCCGAAAACGAGGAGGATCCCATTGTGGTCCAGCTCTGGCGCGAGGGTCGGTCGCCGAGTGTCGCCCGGTATGCCGCGGTAACGGGGCTCCGACACACCCCAGCCGTAAGATCGCCGCATCTTGGATCGACTACGAAGACGCCTGGACCCGGCCGCACGCTACGAGCGGCAACTGCGAAGCCTGGGTGACCCGCGCCATTGGTCACGCCGCGCTCGGCTGCAGAAGCTCCGCCGCCGAGCGTCTTCATTCTCGCTAGGAGACTGTTGAACAAACAGCATTCTCCGAGTTCACAGGCGCAGACATCGTGAACGGCCGAGTTCGAGCGAATCGGAGGCGCGTATTTGGCCTCTGGCGGCGGAGTTCGGGCGCAGGAACGTGCCCGTAGTGCTGCCTCGGGGCCTTACATCCCGAGGATCCACTCGCCGTCGTGCTCCAGACCGAGGTT
>Ga0224558_1003588_pt1 | contig 12759 bp, 13 predicted proteins | sample 714S32024metaG_FD_180682 | JGI IMG/M metagenome (GOLD analysis project Ga0224558, IMG submission 180682) | Peat soil microbial communities from Stordalen Mire, Sweden - 717 S3 20-24 | ecosystem: Environmental > Terrestrial > Soil > Wetlands > Peat | place: Sweden: Norrbotten County, Stordalen... | reverse complement strand
ACGGTGGCGCCCGGGAGTTCGTTTGTCATCAATTCAGAATCCTCGACGGCGATTGTGGTAACAGGTGACAAGAGCATCGTTTGCTGGCAGATCAACTAATGCAGGTGAAAAAATGATTGGACTCGGTAGCATGTTGAAACTTGCGCGCGGTGCGGTTTCGCAGGATGAGCTGGAGGAGATTCTTGCAGCAGTCGGCATGAAGTTAGCCTTCTCTCCAGCAGCGCCGACGATTGAAGGGTTCCGGCCGCTGGCGCAATCCGCTTCCCTTCCCGGTGCGAAGATGATTGAGCTGAAGGGCAAGATGAAGGGCGGCGGAACGCTTCACGCGCTTTTGGTCATGAACTCAGATTCAACGGCCGTTGCAGCTCATCACAAAGGGGTGTGATGGCTGTCACAATGGATTTTGTGCTATAGTGCGACAGTTATCGCGGCAGAGAAATCCGCTTTCGACTCGACGAGAATATACGTTATCAGACATTACGGATATGCCAATAACTACTGTCACTTCTGCGAATCCAGCGCCAAAATCAATAAATCTCGGGAGAAAGCAAGTCAGCCATCGTCTCTCGACGTCGAATCAGCCGCGCCTTCGCGCCTTCCACCAGCACCTCGGCTGGACGCAACCGGGTGTTGTAGTTTGAGCTTTCCGACATGCCATACGCTCCGGCGTCGAGTATGGCAAGCAGATCTCCCGGCTTGACCGGCGCGAGCTGTCGGTCGTGGGCAAAAAAGTCGCCCGTCTCGCAGATCGGGCCAACCACATCGACAGCTCTGGGCTTCCCTGCCCTTGGACTGACGGGTACGATCTCGTGATAGGCCTGGTAAAGCGTGGGACGGATGAGGTCGTTCATGGCGGCGTCGGTAACCACAAAGGTCTTTTTGCCGTTGCGTTTGACCTGAAGGACGCGCGTGACGAGGGCTCCAGATTGGGCGACGATAAAACGGCCCGGCTCCAGGAGCAATCTGCCCTGGAATCCGTCCAAGGCGATCTGTATCGCCGCGGTATACGCGCGCACCTTAGCTGCGGCATCGAATTTGCCGCCGTGGTAATCAATCCCCAGCCCGCCGCCCGCATCCGCTGTCTGGAGAACGATGCCCTCCCGCTCCAATTGGCGCAGCAGCTTGCTCACCCGCTCCATGGCCGCCCCAAACGGTGCCGCCGAGCAAATCTGAGAGCCGATGTGAACGCTGACGCCGTGCGGCACAAGCCAGCGGTTGCTTGCTGCGTTCTTATAAATCTTCAGCGCATGCCGGATATCGACGCCGAACTTGTGCTCGCGCAGGCCAGTGGAGATGTACGGATGTGTCTCGGCAAAGACATCGGGATTGACGCGCAGGGCAAAGCGCGCCTTGCGCCGGAACCTGGCCGCGCGGCTGGCGAGCAGCTCCAGCTCTGCCTCGCTCTCAGCGTGAAATTCTAGAATGTCAGCCTTAAGTGCCAGGTCGATCTCGGCAGCCGTCTTGCCCACGCCGGAGAAGACAACCCGGCCCGCAGCCTCAGGCGCTACCGCCAAAACCCTCTCCAGCTCCCCGCCACTGACGATATCGAAACCCGCGCCATGGTCCGCCAACAACTTTAGAATGGCAAGCGCTGAGTTAGCCTTGACCGCGTAACAAACTAGATGCTCGCGACCCGCCAACGCCCGCTGAAACAGGCCCAGCCTCTCAACGATCTGACTGGCGGAGTAGACATAAAGCGGCGTTCCATGGCGCTTGGCGAGGGATTCCAACGAGACCTTGTCGCAATGCAGAGCGCTGCCCCGTTGCGGATGATGAAAAGGACGTGGAGAAGATGGCAAAGTCTTGGTCAAGATGATCTTTCCGAGAAGAATCTCTCTCTTGAGCCTACAGCATTTCCTATTGGCATTCGAGCCTTAAGGTGTTTTCGGAGCCAGATCGCCTGCTATCGCCCATTACAATAACAGCATGACGGTGCCGCCAAAGGTTGACCTTGTGGGCGTTGGATTGAACGCCACCGACACGCTGATTCCACTTTCCGATTACCCGGCACGTGGCTCCAAGGCCGAGTTTCGCGGCGCAACTGTGATGCCCGGCGGGCAGACGGCGACCACCGTGATTGCCTGCCAAATTTGGGGAATGAGCACCCGCTATGTTGGCAAGTTGGGCGACGACGACGCGGCACGGCTGCACCGTGAAGCATTTGCCCAGGCTGGGGTAGATGCGCGGCTGATTACAGTTGCGGCAGCTGCCAGCCCACAGTCGCTGATTATCGTGGACGGCGGTGGTGAGCGTACGGTGCTGTGCAGAAAAGACGAGCGGCTAGTGTTGCAGCCTGCGGACCTGGAACGCGCATGGGTTGAGAATGCGCGCGCGCTGCACGTGGATGGCTACGATACGGCCGCGGCCACATTGGCGGCCAATTGGGCGCGCGCGGCGGGAATACCTGTCATCGCCGATTTGGATGTGCCCTACCCCGGCGTGGAACAACTCATCGAAAATGTGGACTATCTGATTGTGAGCCGGGACTTCCCTTCCCGGCTGATGAAAGAGAAGCACCTGGAGAAGGCTCTTCGCGGAATGCAGTTGCGCTTTGGCTGCGCTCTGACGGCCGCCACCCTGGGGGAGGACGGTGTGCTTGCCTGGGATGGCAGCCGGCTTCTTCACCGCTCCGCCTACCGTGTACCGGTGGTGGATACGACAGGCGCTGGAGACATCTTCCATGCCGGATTCATTTATGGCCTGCTTCAGAGTTGGCCACTCGCGCGTCAGCTCGATTTTGCCTGCGCCGCCGCGGCGCTGAACTGTATGGCGGCCGGCGCCAGGGGAGGCATTCAATCTGTCGCCGCTATTGAGGAACTGATGGCAACTGCCTCGCGCTACAATGTTGACTTTTCCGCGCTGCTCCAGATTGATTGAAGCGCCAGCCTTGACAGAGAACTTCACTTCCCCTAAGCCGTCAAGCCTGTGCATTGGTTGCCTGCCCTGTTCTTAGGCCTTTTCCTAGAACTGCCCCAGCTTCACTCGGACCACTAGCGGCTTGTCATGGAAACACAGCCCGCGGTCGGTTTCGTCGCCATTCCACAACCTGATCGGCTTCCAGACGCCGCTCTCATACACGCCTTGCTCGGCCGTGATGATCTGGCTGCGTACCCAGGGCAGCTTTCCGGGAAGGTGGAAGTTAACGCTGGTGTCTACGCCCGTCACCAGAAATTCGTCCGGCCCAAGTTGCGCCACCAATGCCGCGCCATGTGCATCCTTGGTGCCCGGCGGCCTCTGCCCATCGGGTTGTGGGTATCCATAAGCGACAGTCGCCTGCCAGCCGCCAAAATCCAACTCCTGCACGGCCTGCCCCGGCTCCTCGACTGCTGTCTTGAGCTTGCCATCGAACTCCAGTTGGGCTATCTCGCGGCTCATCGGTCCAATCAGCGCAAAGTTGCGGGCGTGCTCCTTCCAGGGCTCATCGCCGGAGATGTTCCAACCCGTCTGATCGACGCCGAAAGGCGAGAAGCCGATAGCCCCATTGCCCAACGCATAGAAAAAGAATTTGCCATAGCCGTCGCTGCGGCTCGTCTCCGGAATCCACAAGGGATTGTCGGGGCGATGATAGGCGCGAATCAGATCACGGTAGAAGCCGGAATCAGAGCTGTAGATGTCCGGACCGATCATGTCGATGGAAGTCGCCAGAGTCCGCCAAAGCCCGACCCACTTCTGCACCGCTCCGCCACTGGGGTACTGAATGCCTGGAAGCGTCACCTGGCGCTGTGGCAGTTCGTGAACCGGAGGGCTGATCCATACATTGATGTAGCAAGGGATAGCGAACTCCGCCTTGCCGGCCGCGGCGATTTCATTAATGTACTTTGCTTGATGGTAAAGCTGAAATAATTCGTCGGCATCCGCGCCGAATACCTGGCTCCAATTACCCGGTTGCTTGCCGGTCGCGGCCAGCAGATCGGCTGGAACCGCTCCTGAGAATTCGAGATTCGATGCGGCTGAGTTGTCTCTCACGCTGCCGATGTTGCCCGATTCGTTCTCCACCTGGATCAGTAAAATTGTGTGCTGCTCCAGGTCGATCTTCTTCAAATGCCGCATCAGCGCTACAAAAGCCGCCTTGTCCGCCTCCACGTTGTTGCGCGAGTTGGGCGACAGAACATCGATCGGCTCGCCATCGGGCCGGATGGTGTGAGGAAAACGCATGGAATCTTCCTTTACCCATGCCGGGACATAGTGCATATTGCCGTTCTTCCAGGTTCCAAACCACAACAACACCACGTGCAGGTTGTGTGCGCGCGCGCCCTCGACGATCTCGTCCACAATGCTGAAGTCAAAACGGCCCTGCTGGGGCTCAAGCTGCTCCCAGTAGACCGGTGCCTCGATAGTGTTTGCGTGCAGCGCGGCCATCGACTCCCAGACCTGCGGCAGTTCACTGGGCCAAGCGCTGGAGTTGTGAATCTGGCCGCCCAGGATCAGGTACGGGCGGCCTTCAACAAACAAGGCGTAGCGGCCGTCTTTTTGCACGAGCCGCGGCGCTTCTACGGCCATCGCCAACGGAAGTGCAATGAAAGCGAGGAGATATCCAGCAAAGAAACGGCAATGAATGGAGACGCGCATGAATTAAATTAACCCCTTGAAAAATGTAATTCTCTCAAGGACTTCACGCAAGCCGGCCCCTCACCCCTCAATCTTGCGTAGCCACTCGTCCAGCAGCGTGGCAACTCTCCGCGGCTGTTCATAAGCGGCAAAATGACCGGCATCAGCCAGCACGTGGAACTCGCATCCGTCGGGCGCTCTCTGGAAAGCTTCCATCTCGGCAGAGGTCACAGCTGAGTCTTCGCCACCGGCAATGGCCAAGACGGGAACCTGGATGGTAGCCACGGTGGGCACGGAATCAGGACGCATGGCGAGGCCGGCCTGCACAGCCACCAAGGCCTTTATATTGAGCGTCATACGGGCGCGCAATTGGGCCACGATCTCGGGGTGGCGCTGGCGGGCTGTTGCCCCTATCAGGGTCTGGGCCATGCCGTCGAAGAGCACCTCCGCACCATCGGTTCGTGCCTGAGCGATGGTCGTGGCGCGCCGTGAAAGGTTAGCCTCGGCATCAGGCTGGGGCTTGGAGCAGACGAAAGCCATCCCGCGCACGCGTTCTGGCGCCTGGCGCCACAGCTCCAGCAGCACGTAACCGCCGATGGAGCACCCGGCAAAGACTGCCGCTGGAATCTTTAAATGATTCAGCAGAGCGAGAATATCGGCAGCCAACCGCGCCATGGTTAGCACGGGAGCATCGGGAACCAACGCAAAGCCGCCCACCGGCAGGGTTCCCAGTTCTGAGGCACCGTGCCCACGCAAATCAGGAACAATTGCGCGGTAGCCTGACAAGTTTTCTGTAAGCGGGCGCCAGTACTCTCCATCCAGCGGCGTGGGATGAAGAAAAACCACGGGTAAACCCGCTCCAGAGTCGCGAAAGCCCAATGTCGCCCCGTTTGATTGGTACGTATCGTTCATACAAAAAGGATACGCTCAGCGCAGCGGAATCGGCTCCTCTGGAATGCCGATCCAGCAGGCCAGATAGACCACTCCTATCGTCCCGCCGGAAAAGAATAGCCCAACGACCGCCAGAATGCGAACCAGGGCGAGATCCCAGCCATAGGCCTGCGAAAGACCGATGCAGACCCCGGCAAGCTGGCGGCCGACAATCGGGCGGACCAACGGCCTGCCGGGAATGTAAGTTACAACAGGAACGACCGCACCACAGTTGGAACAGAACCGCGCACCCACAGGCAACGCGGTCCCACAGTGTTGACAAAAGAAGGCCATCGTCGATCCCTCCATCGGTAATCCTGATCGTAGTAAAGATACGGCAGCGAGGGTGCAATAGTTCCCCCTTCGAGGACAACATCCGCCAAGCCTCACGATTCTCAGAAGGGATTGCGAAGGCGTTTTCGCGCGGTATCGGCGCGCGAGGTATTTGGGCCGGCGTCGATGGCTGCCTGGTAATCCCTGATAGCCAATTGGCGTTCGCCGTCCATGTCATGGCACTCTCCGGCAGCCAGCAGCGACCGGATCTTGAGCTCCGGGCCAACATTCCTGGTCCCGGCGGCCTTCTCGTAGGCCTGCGCAGCCTCGCCAAAGTGGCGCTGGCCTCGCAAGGCGTCGCCCAGCCCAAAGTAGGCCAACTCCAACTGTGCCTGGGCAAAATAGCCTGGCCTCGCGCTGTCCTTGATGACTTCCCGGTAAGACTCCACAGCAGCCATGCCCTCGCCGTCATCCTTGCGCAGGTTAGCCTCTTCCAGGCAGAAGAGGAAGTCGTGGGGATATAAACTCTTGAGGCTGCGAACCACCTGGATAGCTTCTTTGTACTTCGCTTCGCGGCGCAGGAAGAGGGCAATCGCGGTACGCGCTTCGATGCTGGTGATGACGCCGCGCTGGCCGTCGTCGTTGAGCATCTTCAGGCCCTCGCTCTTCGATCCAGTAATCCCTGCAAACCCGATCAGCAGTTTGAAGGGCCAGGGCAGTGCGCCTACCACGTATGCATACACGCCCGTCACCAGCTTGGCGTCTACATAATCCGGGTCGAGTTGGAGCACGCGCTCTTCATCGTCTTTGGCCTTGGTGGCCAGCCTGAAGCCCGCGCCATATGCCCTCTCCACCATGGCGATATAGGTGCACTTAAGGCTGCGAACCCAGCCTCGGGCAAAGAGGGCGTCGATGTCGTTGGGATTGTGTTCAATGCGCTGGTCGGCTTCGTGGATGGCCTCGTCCGCCAGTCCCAGGATGCGTTCACGGGTCTTGGGGTCCTCCTCCGTCGCGTGCCGCCCGGTCAGAAAGCCGTCGTTGGCGTAGAAGGTGGTGTCCAGCAGATCTTGACGGTATAACTCCTGGAAGATCAGGGCGTTCAACAGCAGCGCAGTGGCCTGGGGATCGCCCGGATGCGCCTCGTGAATGCGCTCAAACCGCTCCACGGCGCCGGGATAGTCCAGGTTGTAAAAATGTACGTACGCCTCACGCACGAGAGGGTCGCGGTTCAGTGGATTGGTATGCACCTCTGAGGCCCAGCCCGCACTGGCCATCATGAACAGCGCAAATCCGCATCCGAACGCGCAAATCAAGCTCGATACATTCTTCAATCCCACTTGCCCTCCCCGTTCACAGGATACGCCGCAAGATGTCGGGTCTCCAGCGTTCAACCAGCACCAAATGAACCCAGGATTCTCGTACCATGAAATGCACAAAGCTTTTGGTGCGCTAGCGCCATTTGCCAGTTCAGCCTGCCCTAAGCTAAATCAATGGGGTATTTTCTTGCAGATAATTACCTATGGTCGGCGCACAATTGTTGAATGAACAAAAGTATGTGCACGCCTTCGAGTTCAATCTGTCAGGGATGTGACCGGTCTGTACCACCGAAGGGTACCCCCTCCCCCCTATACCCCACGGGGGTATAAATTTCCTCTAAAAACTTGCAGTTATTTATAAACTCAATGGAATCAATGGTTATGAAAATGACCGCGTGCCAAAATATCCCGCATTGTGAGATTTGCCCTCTGAAAATCACCGGAAAAAGACGGAATTTCCCCGTTTTTTCCGGGTACCAGATGCTCCTGCACAGCATTTTTGATGAAATGGTGGGTTGAACGCGAAAACGCCCGGCGATATCCGGGCGTTTTTCTGACTCCAAACTTCAATGAATGCTTACAGCTTTTCGTAGAAGTCGCACGCAGAGCATGAGATGTAGACGCCGCCGGGGACGCCGCGCTCGCGGTCCTTGACGCGCTTGACAATGCGCGTAGGCTTTTTGCATTTGGGACAGTCTGTCGACTTCGTCGTGTCCATTACCTTCTCGCGGTGACCTATTTTTGCAATCTTGGCCATCTGTTGGGTAGTTCTCCTTCTTTGTGGTGTCTCTGCTCACACGTTTTCACGCGGCTTCAACGGCGCGGCCTGCTGCTGACCTGTAAAAGTCAGCCTGACTCGCTGTAATCAGTTTACATCAAGGTGCCTGAGCTGCTTCCGGGATGACAGGTAAACTGGAAGCTGCGGAGGCCTGCTGGAATGCCCGTTCTCTGGATGAGTGAAAACGACGCCTATGAGTTTCTTGCCACACAGGCCGATGGCCGTCTGGCCACCTGCAACGCTGCCGGACAACCGTACATTACGCCTGTCAATTTTCTCTATCTCGAAGGAAAAATCTACTTTCACAGCAAGCTTACGGGGCGAAAACTGGACAATATCGCCGAGAACAACCGTGTCTGCTTTGAAGTGAGCGAGACTGTGAAGCTGACGGTAACAAATGATCGTCCCTGCGCCTGTTCGACTCGGTATACCTCGGTGCTGGCCTTTGGCGTGGCGCGGGTGATCTCCGATGATGCCGAAAAAGCCGCTTTACTGAACTTGCTCGTGGCAAGATACGCTGCCGGCATGCCCTTTCAGCCAGTGGAGGAGAGTCATGCAGCCGAATGTGCGGTGGTGGAGATTCACATCGACGAAATCAGCGGCAAGAGGAACGTCGACCCGGAGTAGTTGCTAATTTACCTTTGGCGGCTCTGGATTTGCCTGGGGCGGCGTAGTAGCCGGCAGAATCTGGATCAGGCCGGGCGCTGCAGGCGCAGTTGTCCCCATGGCAGCCTCGTGCTGTCCCTTTGCCGCGGCGCTCAGATCCACCGGAATGCCAGCCGCCACGATCACCGGCGCGTTCCAGCGAAAATCCAGGTCGCGCGTAAGGCGATAAACCACCGGCAGGGCAATTAGCAGGAGAACGAACGCCACCCAACTACCGTCCAGGCCATAGCCTCCGCCGGTGAGCCAAAACGGGCCCATCGGATTGCCCTGCACCACGGGCGAGTGGCTGCTGACGCCGCTAATTGCCAATCCGAAAACCAGCGCACGGCTGGCCTTCCAGCCAAAATTGATTCCCCAGCTCAGCCATAGAGCACGAGTGCGCAGGTAAGCCATGGAGAGAACAAGACTTAGCGCGATGGAGACAGCGACGCTAGCGTGGCTTGAGCCGGGCAAAAGCGCTTGCACAATAGCATAGAAAGCCGCATATCCAAGCGCCGCTCCCAGCGATCCCACGGCTTGCTCAAAGCACTGAAATCCGTAGCCTCGAAAGGCAACCTCTTCGGCCAGTGCAACCAGTGCAAAGAATGTAGCGTCGACCGCAATCCAACCCCATGCCGAAGGCCCCAGGATAAGCACGATGGCGATACCGCCGCCCACGATCATCGGTAGTACGCAGGCCACAGCCAGCGCCCAACCTACGGCCAGGCCCAACCCCGCCTCGCCCGGCCAGCCTTTCCGCCTCGGCAATCCCTGCTCTCTCAACGGATGCAGCTGACCATCAAGTGTGAGTCCCATGCCCGCATATCCTGAGAGCAACAGAAAGAGGAGTGTGGCCTGCTCGGCCAGAGGCTGCCACTGCTCACCAGTCAGCCCCAGCGCCTCGTGATGGGCCAGCGCTCGCGCCAGGAAGAACCAAAGCACGGCGACAATAAATCGCAGATAAGCGCTGAAGCGGCTGGAGGCTGGCTGGATGAAGCTCATTGACACTTAACCTTCCGAATAGAACTGTGCGATGTTGCGGAATTTGGCCTGGCGCGCTGCCACCAGAACGTCAACCGGCTGTGCCTTGAGTTCGCCAAGGTGCTTCTTAAGCACTGCGCCCAGCAGCCCCGTGCCCGCCTCGCGGTCGGCGTGTATGCCTTCGGGCGGCTCGGCGACGATCTCGTCCACGCAGCCCAACTCGGCAACCTCGGGCGCGGAGATGCGCATGGCCTCGGCTGCCAATACCTTGTGGCTCGCGTCGCGCCACATGATGGCCGCACAGGACTCAGGTGTAATCACAAAATAAAGTGCATTCTCCAGAATCAGAACACGGTCCGCGACGGCCAGGGCAAGCGCTCCGCCCGATCCGCCCTCGCCGCTGATGACCGAGATGGTGGGCACGCGCAGCCGCGACATCTCCAGCAGATTGCGGGCGATGGCCTCGGCCTGGCCCCGCTCCTCTGCGCCCAGGCCGGGGAAAGCTCCGGGGAGATCGATGAAGCTGATGACCGGCCGGGAAAATTTTTCCGCGATCTTCATCGCACGCAATGCTTTGCGGTAGCCCTCGGGATGGGGCATGCCGAAGTTGCGCCGGACGCGGTCTTTCGTGGACCCTCCCTTGCGATTACCGATGACCAGGACCTCTTCCGCACCCAGCCGGGCCATGCCGCAGGCCACGGCCTCGTCGTCGCCATAGGCACGATCGCCGTGGATTTCGCTGAAATCGGTAAAAATCTGCTCGATAAAATCCATGGGATAGGGCCGCTGGGGATGCCGCGCACGCTCAATCCTGATCCACGCCGGCGACGCGGACTGCGCCAGCTGGGTAATCCCTGCTTCCTGTTCGCTCATCGGCTCCTTGTAGCTCAAGGTCGGGTGTGGTTCAAAATTAGCGCTATCAACCGCCTATGCTGATTCTACGGGGCGGAAGGCCCTGGGGCAAATTGGAGTAAATTGCGCTTAATCAAGCCGGGAAGGATTCTTTTCCCACACCTTACTTCGAATGGCGCGCCTTGGCTGTCGTTTGTATCCTGTTGCTGAAGTGATTTTCCATTTCCGATAAGGGAGCCTCATGATATTCGGGCACAGGTTCTTTGCTATCGTTCGTGCTTCAGCCCCCATGGCAGTATTGGCGCTCTGTTTGAGTGCGTTGGCGCTTCAGGCTGACAATTTAAAGCCTGACACTGCTGGCAGCCCGGTTGTAGCCCGGAATGAGCCTCGTGGCGGCAGACTGGAGAATCGTCTGATTCAGGCCGAGTGGCAGATTCGCGAAGGACATCTGGCAGGTTTGACGTTCACCCGCAGGAGCACGGATGCAACCGGAAAGCTAGCATCACTATGGATGGACGGCCCCTTCACAATCGAGATCGAGGGCACGGGCGTGCTTCCGGCGTCCGAACTGACGATCCAGGGAGCCGCCAGAGTCGAGCAGCTTCAAGCAAATCCTACGGCCTCCCGCTACTCGGATCGTTTGCCGGGCATTGCGGTTCACTTGCCGCTTTCCGACCCTGCCAAACAATTCCAGGCCGATTGGGCGCTTGTTCTGCGTGAAGACTCACAGTACATACGCCAGGTACTGATCATCACTGCCATTGATCATCCGCTGCCTTTGAACGGAATACTCATGATTGATGTGCGCTCTGCAGGAATTGTCGTCGCGGGGACTGAGAAAGGTTCACTGCTGGTAGCGGGGGATTTCTTCCTGGGATTCGAGTCGCCCTTGGCAGAAAGCAGCGTAGTGGGCGAGCACGGAGTGAGCGAGTTGCACCAGAGTGTGCCCATCGCTGCCGGCCATTCTGCCCAGTATTCCGCTGTAATTGGTGTTGCGCCTGCGGGACAGATGCGCCGCTCCTTCCTCAGTTATCTTGAACGCGAACGGGCACATCCATATCGCACCTTTTTGCACTACAACAGCTGGTTCGACATAGGGTACTTTACTCCCTACTCTCAGCAGGATGCACTGAACCGGATCGACGCCATCGGCACCGAGCTAAATAAGAAACGCGGCGTAACGCTGGATTCGTTTCTCTTCGACGACGGGTGGGATGACCGCAATGATCTATGGAAGATACGCAACGGCTTCAAGGATGGCTTCGAGCCGTTGAAGCAAGCCGCGGCAAACTTCGGCACTGCGCCTGGAGTATGGCTTTCGCCGTGGGGCGGATATGGCCAGCCCAAGCAGGAGCGGCTGGCGGCGGCACGGAGGGACGGCTATGAGATTGTCGATGGCGGCCTGGCCCTTTCTGGCCCGAAGTATTACGCGCGCTTTCACGATGCGGTAAGCACGATGGTCACTGAGTATGGAGTGAACCAGTTCAAACTGGACGGCACGGGAAATGCGGACCAGGTAGTGAAAGGAAGCGAATTTTCCAGCGACTTCGACGCGGCCATTCACCTGATTGGAGAGCTCCGCCAGTTGAAGCCCGATCTCTTCATCAACCTCACCACGGGCACGTGGCCCTCGCCGTTCTGGCTGTTTTATGCCGACTCGATCTGGCGCGGCGGCGATGATACAGGTTTTGCCGGCGTGGGCTCAGGCCGAGAGCGGTGGATCACCTATCGCGATGCGGATACCTATGACAGGGTTGTGAAGGCGGGCCGGCTGTTCCCCCTTAATTCGTTGATGCTGCACGGCATTGTGTTTGCGCAGAAAGCGCCGCACCTCTCCTCCGACCCCGGCGGAGACTTTCGCAACGAAGTGCGCTCCTACTTCGGTTCCGGTACGCAATTGCAGGAGCTTTACATTACGCCGTCGCTGCTTACAGAAGCCGACTGGGACGCGCTGGCAGAGGCCGCCAAGTGGTCGCGCCGCAATCAATCGACGCTGGTGGATTCACACTGGGTCGGCGGCGATCCACGCTGGCTGCAGGTGTATGGATGGGCCGCGTGGTCGCCCTCTAAGGCGATATTGACCCTGCGCAATCCCAATTCCGCCGCGCAGGAGTTTACCGTCGACATTGGTTCTACCTTTGAGCTGCCTGCAGGCGCGGTACAGCACTATAGCGCGCATAGCCCGTGGCAGGAGGATGCCTCGCAGCCGGCCATTGAGTTGGAAGCGGGCCATCCGCACACCTTCCACCTCGCGCCTTTTCAGGTGCTGATACTGGAAGCAATTCCGCGGTAAGGCCCTTGAGCGATTCTGGCTCTGTTGACATCCTCGGTACACTTTAATTCTGTTGGAGGGAATGGGGTTAATCTGAATCTGTTCTGGTGTTTCCGCTACGTTTTATGGCAGAAGTCGGGCTGGTGCGATTTGGTCGGCTGGCT
>Ga0224558_1003586_pt1 | contig 12761 bp, 6 predicted proteins | sample 714S32024metaG_FD_180682 | JGI IMG/M metagenome (GOLD analysis project Ga0224558, IMG submission 180682) | Peat soil microbial communities from Stordalen Mire, Sweden - 717 S3 20-24 | ecosystem: Environmental > Terrestrial > Soil > Wetlands > Peat | place: Sweden: Norrbotten County, Stordalen... | reverse complement strand
CTTTGTCAGAGAACTTAATGCTTCAGGTTACCCTTTACACCTCCCTCAAGCTATATGGGCTAACTACCGAATTCCCATGATCGGACTTTAACCGATAAGTCATACGTTTTACACGGCATACCCTACTGGTACATAGAAGCGGTCCCGGAACTTCTACAACTTGCTTCTGAACGAGCAGAGAGATCCATCACTGCAGGAGGAACGGCATGAAGACTTACCCACTCCCCATTTATGTACAACGATTCTTCACCGAACGTCTCGCCACTCAGCTCAGAGCCAGTCAGAATACTGTGGTAAGCTATCGCGATACCTTCCGTCTGTTGCTGAAATACGCCTCCGATCGCCTCGGACGCGCACCTACTGATCTTCTGGTCGTTGACATCGATGCAGAGATAGTCGGTGGTTTCCTTAGCTTCGTAGAAACCTCGCGTGGAAATGGTGCCCGGAGTCGCAACGTGCGCCTCTCCGCTATCCGGTCATTCTTTAAGTATGTAGCCGTCAATGAACCTCAGATCCTATATCATTGCCAGCGCATTCTCGCGATGCCGTCCAAACGGTATGAGAAACGCACAATCAACTACTTGAACCGTGCCGAAATCGAAGCGCTTATCGCGGCGCCCGATGTAGCGACATGGGTTGGACGGCGTGACCAAACCCTTCTTCTACTTGCCTTACAGACGGGTCTCAGGGTGTCGGAACTGATCAATCTAACATGTGATGATGTCGTTCTGGGAACGGGCGCACATGTCCGGTGCATGGGCAAAGGACGAAAGGAACGGTCCACACCGCTCAGAAAAGACTGTGAAACGGCTATACGCAACTGGCTTACGGAACATGCTGGCGATCATTCCAAGCCTCTCTTCGTCAGCAATCGCGGGGATCGGCTCAGTCGCGACGCCGTAGAACACATCGTTAGAAAGTATGTGAAACTGGCCTCCAACAGATGCGCAACGCTGAAGGGTAAGCGCGTAACACCTCATGTGCTACGTCACAGTGCGGCTATGCAGCTTCTTCAGAACGGTGTAGATCGCACGATAATCGCGCTCTGGCTAGGCCACGAATCCGTTGAAACCACGCAGATGTATATCCACGCCAATATTGAACTGAAAGAGCAAGCCATGGCAAAAACGAAACTCGTGGCAGTACCTGCAGGTCGATATAGGCCCGACGACAAGTTGCTCACCTTCCTGGAAGAACGTTCTGATTATGCCGATAACCGCGCCGATAAACTGACACTTTTAGTGGTGTCAACAGTATCGGCGCGGCATAATCAGAAATGCGGCATTATGAATAGTTTCGTGAAATAATGTTGAGTAATATTCTTCGGCAGTGTCAAAACTATCAAAGCGGGGCATGCTGACAATATCACTTAAAGGATTGTAAGACGCTCTTTGTTTCCCTTGTTGAATTTCCGGACAATTAGGCATGTTAACAATAATAGCCTCGCATTCGGCAATATGATCAAAATCATTATGAATCGCAGGAATAGAAGGGATTTTACTTGTATCAAGATTTTCACATTGGGCAACATTATAAACCGTGTAATATCTCATAAAGGGAACATTTTTTTCTTTTTCTTCATCGTCAATTTGATTTATCCAATTCCAAAAAACAACAGGCGTGCCCTTTTCTTCTTTCTTTACATTGCCTCCTAATTCTCGAGCTTGTTTAAAAGATAACCAGTAAGGGCTTTCATATCCCTGCATGGTAAGCATAAAAACATTTATTCCCCGATATTCTTTTTTGGAAATCAGGTTTTTTGGCATACCTGCGACAGATTGCCAGGGCTTATGCCAGGGAATTATCCCCTCTTCCAACTTTTCAATAATCCTGTTTGTGATAATTTCGTAAACTTTCATTTTCTTTTTCCTCCTTTCGTTAAATGGTTTTCCCTCTAAAAACATTTTGAAAAACCAACTTCACAGAAAAGGCGGTGCAAAGAGCACGAAAGAGCCGCAGGCGCTTCTATGCCATGCCCAGAGGGTATTGCGAAAATATTGTTCGAGCTTTTTAGAAGAATATTTTTGTAACGATAAAGATTTTCACCTAAGAAAAGAGAAAAAAATAAGAAAACAAACAACAAAATCTTTATTGCCGAAGGCATGGAATAGAACTTTCGTGTAGAAAACACCGCTAGTTGGTTTTGAAAAAGAGCAATAATAAAACATAGTGAGATCTTTTGAAGGGTGAGGGAAGAATTAACGGAAAATACAATCCCCTTGTAATCCAAAGTATAAAAAATATAGCCTCCTTGAAGATCTGAAAAAATTAATATTCAGATTGATTGGAAAATTTCTTTCTTCCTCAAGAGGTGATCGAAAACTCAAGATGATTGATGTAGATTTCATTTTAAAATCAATATAGCTGATCAAAATATATGTATGTATCTATTGCTTATTATAGGATATGAAAACTGAACCCATTTTTCACATTTGGTTTATGTTAAAGGAGCAAGGAAAAGATTGGGCACGATCACTTTGTTTGACAAATCATTCCTCCCGCGGATCTCGGTTGGTATCTGGTGACCTGGACCGTTTATACCGCAATTATGTGGATCGGGTCGATGAGGGTCAATGGGATGCTGGCTGTTACCTTCACCCTGCTGCTCATCGGCTTTATCCTGCTGGATCTCGCGCATTTCGGATTTCAGGCCCTGACCGTCGTTGCCGGCTATGAACTCATGCTCTGTGCACTTGCCGCATGGTACGTGATGGCGCACCTGATCTATCAGGATGTATTCGGGAGAGATGTGCTGCCTGTAGGAAAACCCTGGATTAAGTGACACCTCAGGAGCGGTTTCAGCCGTGAAAAGGAATTCGCGGCTGAAACCGCTTTAGCAGGTATTGGGAATCATTAGGATGAGGCAGACAGAGGCATATTTTCTCATTCTCATTTATGCTGATCGAAACCGAATTTTTTCATCTTCCGGAAAAACGTCCGTCGCGCCATACCGAGGCTGGCGGCGGCCTTCTCCCTGTGCCATTGATGCTGTTTCAGACTGTCTTCAATAAGCGTCTTTTCATAATGTTCAACGGCGGATCTATGGCCTTCCGTCTCCACACCGGTTAAACTCTTTGTCACCGGCGCTTCAGCATTTGTTCTTCCGTCCCCTGAGATTTCCAGCGTAAAAGAACGCAGGGTGAAATAGCGACGCAGAACATTCTGCAATTCGCGGACATTGCCGGGCCAGTCGTGGGTCAGGATCGCTTCCATGATCTTGCCGGTCAGGGGCGGGAATTTACCGCTTTTGCCGAATTCACTCATGAAATGTTCGACCAGAAGGGGAAGATCCTCTTTGCGATTGCGCAGCGGAGGAATTTGGGCGGGTAGAATGTGAATCCGGTAGAAAAAATCCTCCCGCATGTGTCCCTGTTTGACGCGCTCCTGCAGATTCCTGTTGGTGGCCGCGATAAAACGGATGTTAACATTGCGAATTTCATGCCCCCCGACGGGAATATATCCGCGCCCGTCGAGAACGCGCAGCAACTTGACCTGCATATTCAGGCTCAGTTCGCCCAACTCGTCCAGAAAAAGCGTTCCGCCGTCTGCAAGGTCGAGATACCCTTTCTTGTCCCGGTTCGCGCCCGTAAAGGCGCCTCTTTTATAACCGAAAAATTCACTCTCCATCAGATTTTCCGGAATAGCACCACAGTTGACGGGAATAAAGTTTTTATCTTTACGGTCCGAAAGGTCATGGATCGCCCTGGCCACAAGCTCCTTCCCCGTGCCGGACTCGCCGCTGATCATAACGTTGGCTTCTGTGGCGGCCGCTTTCAGAATGAATTCGTAAATATCCTGCATAGCGGGACTCTTACCGATAATATCTCTGAAACGGTAACGGTCTTTAATGTTTGCCCGCAGACGGATGTTTTCCTTGCGCAGCAATTCCTCACTTTCCCGCAAGGCTTCCGTGGCCTGCTTTCGACTCGTGACATCCGAAAAAATTCCTTCGATGTTCATGAGTTTTCCTTCCCGATTCTCCAGCAACCTTGCATGAAGGGACGCCCAGATGGCGCTTCCGTCTTTACGGAGGAACTGAACATCGAAGCCGGACACGGTTTTTTCCTTTCGGATCATGTTCATAAAATGCTCCCGGGCCTCCCGGGACACATAGAGTTGACTGCCGATGTCCGTGACGTGGGAGATCAGATCTTCCGGAGAATCGTAACCCAGGATTTTCGCCATGGCAGGATTGGCGCTGATGATTTGCCCTTCGATGGTCGTCTGGTAAATGCCTTCGATGGCATTCTCGAAGATGCGCCGATATTTCTCTTCCGCTCTTTTCAGCCACCCGTAGAGACGGGCATTGTCGATGGAAACGGCCATCTGGGAGGTTAGCATCCTGATGATTTCCAGGCGGACGGATGAGAAGACGCTCGGGATCAACCTGCTTTCCAGATACAAAATACTGACGAGTCGCTGCTTATGAATGATGGGACAGCAGAAGATAGCCCGGGGCTTCCAGTCTATAACATAGGGATCATTATTGAACAGGCCGTCCTTTGCGGCATCGTCCATGATGAGAAATTCCCGGGTGCGGGCAACATAGTGAACGATTGCGGGCGACACATCCTTCGCCTTTTCAATCAGCATGTTTGTCAGAAGACAGACTTCACCCGGTCCCGCCACGTACTGAGCGACAATCGTCAGGTCCCCTTCCGCGCATAGAATCAGAGAGCCCCTTTCCGCCCCGGAGTTTTCAACGACGAAATGCATAAGAGCGGCCAGGAGCTTATCCAGATCGATTTCTCCATAAATCGCCTGCGAGGTCTTCATCACCGTGGCCATATCCAGATCCGATGCGAATAAACCATGGAACGGCGCAGGCAACGTGTCTTTGCGCCGCTGCCATGGTTCTATTTCAAGTGTCCGGTTGCCCGGCAACTCTTCCAGTTTCTTTTCCACGAGCATCGCTTTGGCATAGCAGCCCCAAAGCGTGTAACAGGCATGCGCCCGGCGCAGGAAGGGTTCCGCAAAGGCCGGCCGCTCTTTGCGCTGCCAGTAACCGGCGGCAAGCTCATTGGCCAGGGCCTCGTCATGGATGAACTGCTGGGCCTGCGCCATCTCGATCGCCCGTTGATAATGCTCGATCGCTTTTTCATCATCCCCCAGAATCGAAAAGCGCTCAGCCTCCACAAGATGAAACTTGGGGCCATAATTTTCCGGCGCCTGCCTAGCCCAGATCGACATTTTTTTCTGGCTGGCCGCTACCCTCTTGAGAATTTGTTCCTGCTGGGTGGCCGTTGCCTTCCGGTAAAAGGCCAGACGGGCCAATGAACCATAAAAAAACGTCAGGGGAACCGCAAGGGGGCCTCCATATTGGCTGGCGTCTTCTCTTTCCGCCAGATTGGCATAATAGATTGCTTTTTCATGATTTTCGAAAAGGTAATTGAGCAGCAACTTGCAGAAATACAGATAAAAAATACCCAGATTGTTGTTGGCCTGCTGATAAAGCAGTAGCAAGGTTTCTTCACCATCGGAAAAGAGGCAGGGGTTTTGGGATCTTCCCAGCAGGTTCAATACCGTTTGATGGAAGGTCTTGAGGTAACGGAGCGATGTTTCCTGTCTGAGTTTCTTGAGGGTCTGGTTGTGTTCTTCCATCTCCTTCTCAACTGTTTCCAGGACTTTCCCGGAGAGGAAGGCATGCTTGCAATAGCAATAGATGTTGTAGGAGGCAAATTCGAAATCTCCGACATCGAGGGAGCTTTGATAACCTGTCAGGGCCAGATCCAGCGTTTCGCGCAGAGGTGTTTTCCAGTGATTGATGTACCCGCTTACGGCGTGAATGGCTTGACCTTTGTGTTCCAGGGTGTTTCGCTTCTCCGCCAGAGCAAGAGCAACCGCCCCGAACCGATAACCAGCTTCGATGTCATCACCCAATCGGCAAAGCAGTGTCCCGAAGGCCGCGTACAGGAATACCGACCCCGGCGCATTCCCATAGCGGATAGCTCCCTGGACCTGCTTGCAGAGCAGATGAGCAAAAAGGTCGGGACTGCCGATATAAATGACGCTGATCATGGTCACCAGGATCTTCATTACGGCAAGCTGGAAGGGGTCCGTCATCTCGGGGAGATCGACCAGCGTTTCGATTTCTTTCCCTGCCAGCGTTGACATGGTTTCCATCAGCACTCGCTTGCTTTCGCTTTTCTTGGCATGGTCGGGCATGTCAACACCAAGCAGGTTGAGGATTTCCCGCGCCGTGACCAGAGCTTCCCGCAGGCGGTCCTGAGCCATAAACCCCTTGATGCGGCTTTCATAGGCGCCAACCGTATCGAGGGGGACAAGGGCATATTTTTTTACCGCTTCGAAAAGCGGATCCATCTCATCCATGCAACCGGTGAGTCTCAGCGTTTCAAGACATTCCAGGTGTAGACGGAGCGTCAACTCATAGCATGTGTTCCAGCCATCCTCAGGCAACAGGGCCATACCGGTTTTGATATAATTAAGTGCCGGTTCAAACGCGACGGAGGACTTGGCCTTTTTCCCGGCCAACCAATTCAGGTTGGCCAGATTTAGCCGCTCCTGCGGATCAGTGATAAGTTCGGTGGCAAAATTCAGATGCATCAGGATATCGAAAAGTTCCTCGCCTTTTTTAACCTCATCGAAGTTCTCCAGAAGGGCCCGTCCGATCCGAATGTGAATCAACTTCCGCTGGTCCGGGGGAATAAGGGTATAGGCGGCCTGCTGCACACGGTCGTGTTGGAAGCGATAAGCCTCCGGCTCTTCCTTGTCATTGGCCCTGCTTTCACGGATGCGCACCCCCTTGATCGGAATCAACAGATCCTGCTCGATGGCGGGAATGAGATCGCGGCGGATGGCCTCGGCGGATAATCCGGTGATCAGGCACAGCATCTGCAAGTCGAAACGACTCCCGATACAGGCCGCCATCTGAAGGACTGACCTTGTCCCGGCAGACAAGTGGTGGAACCGTTGAATCAGAAGATCAATGACGTTATCCGTAATGGCGAGCGTCCGGATCATGGGCAAATCCCAGTTCCAAGATTTGGATTCGGCATCGAATGTCAAAAGACGTTCCTGATGAAGTGTTGTCAGGAAGTGGGAAACGAAAAAGGGATTGCCTCCTGTTTTAAACGTGATCAACTCCGCCAGATCCTTAACGTCTTCATTTTTTTTGTGTAGCATGTCGGCAATCATATTCGTTACGGAATCCGGAGATAGCGGGGAAACGTCAATATACCGGAGGAAACTTCCGTTTTTTACAACGGTATCCAAAGTGGTCATGAGCGGATGCGATCCATCCACCTCATTTTTCCTGTATGCTCCAATCAACAGAAGATGATGGAGTTCGCCCATCCCCATAATCAGTTCGATCAACTTGAGAGTGGCCCGGTCTACCCATTGCAAGTCATCCAGAAAAATAACAAGCGGATGCTCCCTCTGGCAGAACACGCGCATAAACTCCAGAAAAACGCGGTTGAAGCGGTTTTGAGCTTCGTCTGCCCCGAGTTCAATGAGCGGCAGCTGCGGTCCCGTTACCAGCTCCATATCGGGAATGACATCGATGATCGCGCGGATGTTTGGCCCCAGCGCAGACAGGAGCCTTTCTTTCCACAGGCGCAACCGCGGTTCGCTTTCGCTCAGGATTTGATCGACGAGGTCCTGAAATGCCTGCACAAAGCCGCTGTAGGGGATATCACCATGCAATCTGTCGAACTTTCCGCGAATGTAATAGCCCGTGCGGGCAATGAGCGGCTTGTGGATTTCCTGGACAAGAGATGTCTTTCCAATTCCCGAATAACCGGACACCATAATCATGCGGGCTGCATCATCGCCGATGCTCTCGAAGTATTTCAGAAGCAGTTCTTTCTCCTGCTCGCGGCCATAAAGTTTCTGAGAGATATTGAGCCGGTCAGAGACATCCTGACTTCCCAGCGGGAAATAGGTGATCTCTCCCTTCATGTCCAGTTGCCGCAAACATTCGTCGAAATCGTTTTTCAGCCCCCAGCCGCTTTGATAGCGGTCTTCCGGGGACTTGGCCAGCAGCTTCATCACGATGGCCGATACCATTTCCGGAATGAGTGTGTTGACCTCGTACGGGGGAACAGGCAGCCGGGCAAGATGACTGTGGACGATTTCGAGGGGATCAGACCCCGCGAAGGGAAGCGATCCGGTCAAGAGTTCATAGAGGGTTGCGCCGAGAGAATAGAAATCCGCGCGAAAATCGACGGATCGGTTCAGCCGTCCCGTTTGTTCGGGTGACATATAGGGAAGCGTCCCTATTGACATTCCCGGCTGGTGGATCTTGTGTTTGAGATGATTCGGAAAGGAAGCGCTGTCAAAATCGCTAAGCCATACATCACCGGACTCAGGCTCATAAAATATCGCCTCCGGTTTGATATCCTGATGAACCACGTTGCCCCCATGCAGACCGCCCAGAATTCCCGCCATCTTCGCACCAATTGTCAGGGCATCCTGGAGAGGGAGGCCTTTCATGCCGTCTCTTTCGGCAACGCACAAACCCGGCAGAGCCTCCAGAATGAGTGCGTAACTGCCCCGATATTTCTCGACACCGTAACACAGGGGGATACCGGAAATGTGAAGACAACTCAGCACGTCCCGTTCATGGGTGAATCTCCGGAGATCCTTTTCTCCAAAGGTTGTATCAGCGGCCACCTTGATCGTCACAGGCCGTCCGTCTTTCTTTCTTTGCCCCAGATAATAGGCGTTTTTTGAGCCCTGGTAGATCAGCTTTTGGATCTTGTATCCCGACAAATAAATCATCGAACCCCCTCCTCAGATCTCCTTCTGTCCTTCCAGAGACATTTTCTCTGCCCATGCCAAACGTCATTAATATGCTGAAGATGAGCTGCTGTCGACTGGTTCAGACGAAGACCCGAAACTCAATTCGCCCGGTGCAGTTATGTGCCTGGTCTGATAGGAATAAGTTTGTAACGATAGAACTATAAAAAAGACGGCCGAGCAAGTCAATAAAAAAAACGGCCGGTGACAGAAAAAGATGTTACGGTAAACGTCTGCCGGAGCGCTTTGGTCGGCCAAGTTTAAAACTCCATTAATTCTCCATCAGCCGGAATCATCACTTTGTCGGATAGCCCTTCTTTTAAAACAGCATTTTTCAGTATGTCACGGCTTGTCAAGCAATGATTGAAGGCATCCAGATGCACTGCAATGACCTTACCAGGTGCGGTTCTTATGAAATCCAGCAGCTCATTGAGAGGCATAAGAATAGGTCTGCCAAAATCGAGGATTGCGGTTCCTGCATTCAATATTGAAATATCTGGTCGAAGATCGTTAAGCACGTGCTTGACAGTTTGAGTCATAACTGTATCGCCACTGATATAAATAGATTTGTCCCCCGGCAGTTCAATAAAATATCCTACTCCAGGTCTCATGAGCATACCGGCTAAACCATGCCCGTGTTGTGTGGGAAAGGGGGTAATACTCCCTGTCAGAAATGCATTTTTTTGATTAATTATAAGGGGCATTGTATTGATGCGGCGCCGTCTCAGAAACGGCTCATCAAGGGAGTTACAGTATACGGGAACCTGTTTCTGCGCCAGAAGGCGGACTCCTGATCTGTCAAGATGATCAAAATGTCCATAACGACAATGGGTAATGAGACCGGATGTTATTTGACTTAATGCTGATTCCACGTTCGGGGGTAAATCAACAATAGGGTTAAGCCGAGGCCTCTTGCGAAAAAGGGTATATGGCGGCAGGCTTCCTTTAGGGTTCAGGCAGGGATCTACTAAAATTCTGTGCTCATTGTAATGAATGATCATGCATGCATTCCGGATATGATGTATCTTCATCATTCAACCTCCTTGAGTTTGGCCCAATGCAAAATAAGCGACCGTAAGTGTTATATCCTCTCCTTTTTCGTCCTGGTCCGAACGGTGCCGCAGTTGAACTTCTGACCGCCGGAGGATGAATAGCAACTATAAGATGCGGCGCCGTTCGGTCGAGGTATCTATATTCACGGGGGAATTAACGAATTAAGTACGGACACCCCTCTTCTGATTCGTAATGAATGAAATCATTTGTCATTATTATCGGTTGTAGCCCATGGCAATACCCTCCAGTTCTTTTACGGTCAATCTTTCATTTTGTACTGACCCTTCATCGCATACACGTGGTTTTCCCACACCCGGTTGAAACGCGCCTCGTCGGTGACGGGGTGCTTGATGATCGCCAAAGCCAGTTCACGCTGTTTGACCGTATTGCTGGGTTTGGAATAGATGTTGAGGGCGTACTTCGAGAAGTCCCGCACCATAAAATCGAATATTTCATCGACGAGATCATCTTCCACATCAAAGAACTTGCGGCTTTCCAGAATAAGATGGCCATAAGCCACCAGCGTCAGGATTTCTCCCAGGGCGAGGAGGTAATCGATATCCTTGGACTGTTCTTTGCTGGGGCCTGCTTTTGTCAACAGATTCTTGAACAGCTTGATCTGCTCCTTGAAAATCTCGACGTTCGGCAGGGTACAGGCATCGTACGCAATGTTGTAATCGTGAAACTGGATCTTTCCCAAGCCCTTTGTCGGCCCCTGATGGAACATATAATCATCGTTGGTCGGATCGTCCCGGCGCGGCACCTCGGGATAGGTTTTCGGGTTGAAGAAATAGTTGGCCATGAATTTTACAATCAGGGCCATGTTCACATGAACGGTCCCTTCGAGCTTGGGAAGCATGGGGATGTCATTTTTGGCGCACTCAAAGAAGGGTTCGCTTTCAAATCCTTTCGCGGCAATGACGTCATGGAGAATGTTCATGACATCTTCTCCCTCGCGGGTTGCCTTCATCTTCATCATCGGGTTATACAGCAGGTAACGGCGATCGTTTTCATTGGCCGAACGCATGTAGTCGCCTGCCCGTTCGCAAAAGAGTTTCATGGAAACCAGCCGGCAATAAGCGTCGGTCATCAGTTTTCGCACATGGGGAAAGTCCGTGACGAATTTACCGTAGACATTGCGGTTGGCGGCATGATCGATTGCCTCATAAAAAGCATGGGTGCACAATCCGATAGCGCACCAGCCGAGGTTGACCTTGCAGAGATTGATTGTGTTGAGCATATCGTCCCAGGCTTCGGGTCCCTTTTGAATAATGTCGTTTTCCGTGATGGGATAATCGTGCAGTGCATATTCGGCCACATAACTTTGCTGTTCAACAACGCTTCGAACACATTCGTAGTTGGGATGTTGCGAATCGACGACAAAAAACACATAGTCGTTCGTGTCCGACATTTTGGCGAACGTGGCAACCAGGGCTGCTTCATTGCCGTTACCAATGTAATATTTATCTCCATCCGCTTTATAGGTTCCATCTTTTTGGGGAATAAGCTTCATGTCGCTAGAATAAATGTCGGCGCCATGTTCTTTTTCCGAAAGCCCGAAAGCGAAAACGCCACCCTCCTGCAGGAGTTTCGCCGTTTTTTTCTTCACCTCCTCATTGGTTCCCATCCAGATGGGACCCAGGCCGAGCTTTGTCACCTGCCAGGTATACCAGTAGGGAAAACCGTAAAATCCGGTAATCTCCGAAAACTCATTGTTGCGGTAAGTGTCCCAGCGGGAATCGGGCGCACCGTAACCCTTGGGGGTCAACAGGGTGGCAAAGATTTGATTGTCCTTTAGAAATCTGACAAAATCGTGGTTCCACTCTCTCTTGTGCCAGTCTGCCTTGATCTTCTTGAGTCCCTTTCTTTCAAAGAACTCGATCGTTTTAATCATGATCTGACGAGATTTCTCGTCAGGGTACTTCCTGGAATGTTTGTTAGGGTTGAAAAGAATCATTGTTTGCTCCTTCTGCAAGATATTTATTAATGTCATAAGTCATTTATGCTTGTTGTTTTCTCTCCAGATACCCTGGTTCTGGGCAGCCTTGATCAGGTCCTCGCGCATATCGGGGTGGGCAATGCTGATAAGCAATTCCGCCCGTTCCCAGGTGGATTTACCCTTCAGGTCCACCATGCCGTATTCCGTAACGACATATTGCACGATCGTTCGGGGAATCGTCACAATGGCACCGGGTGTCAGAATCGGTACAATGCGCGACTTGACCTCGCCTTTTTTGTTTTTCTTCGTCGCCGTAAGACAGACGAATCCCTTTCCCCCCTGGGAATGGTAGGCGCCGTAAATATAATCGAATTGTCCACCCGTGCCGGAAATCTGTCTGATGCCAGACGATTCCGAGCAAACCTGACCGTATAAATCGATCTCCACAGCATTATTAATGGCGACCATGTTATCGTTCATGGCAATGCGCTCCGGCTTGTTCACATAATCTGCGGAATAGGTGGCGCAACAGGGATTGTGATCAAGGAAATCATAGAGTTTCTGAGTACCCAGGGCAAACGTGTAAACCATCTTTCCCGTATCGACTTTTTTCTTTGCATTGGTCACGCATCCCGCCTGATACATATCCACAAAGGCATCACAGAGCATCTCTGTATGCACGCCCAGATCTTTCAAGTCGGACTGGGCAATCATCATCCCGACGGTATTCGGCATGGCGCCGATGCCGAGCTGTATGACCGATCCGTCGTGAATTTCATTCATAATCAGTTTGGCGATATTCGTTTCTTCCTCACTGATCGGGAGCGTCGGAACGCTGATCAGCGGTTTGTTGTCCGACTCGACGATATAATCGACCTCGGAGACGTGCATGGATTCATTGAATCCACCATAGCAGTAGGGCACGCTCGAGTTTACCTCAACGACAACTTTTTTGGCGCGGTTAGCAATGGCCTTGGATATGGAGCAGGACGGTCCAAAATTGAAATAA
>Ga0224558_1003585_pt1 | contig 12763 bp, 10 predicted proteins | sample 714S32024metaG_FD_180682 | JGI IMG/M metagenome (GOLD analysis project Ga0224558, IMG submission 180682) | Peat soil microbial communities from Stordalen Mire, Sweden - 717 S3 20-24 | ecosystem: Environmental > Terrestrial > Soil > Wetlands > Peat | place: Sweden: Norrbotten County, Stordalen... | reverse complement strand
AGCTGATCTTGTCCACCTACGCCACGGCCATCCGCGAACGCTATCGCTTCTTCAGCTATGGCGATGCGATGCTTATCACGCAAGATTTCACATGACTCCCGTGAACTTAAGACGAAGAACAAAGACCTCCGGGCTTCCGGTCCTGCTGGTCAACATGGCGATGACGGCGGACGGCAAGATCGCCACCGCCAACCGCGCGGTGTCCTCGTTCGGCAGTCGGCGCGACCAGGATCATTTGTTGCAACTCCGCGCGACGGCCGATGCCGTGATGGGCGGCGCCCGCACGGCGGACTTGAACGCGATCAACATGGGGCCGGGCCCGGCGAAATACCGCCGCCTGCGTTTGCGGCGCGGGCTGGCCGAGTTCAACTTGCGCGTCATCGTGAGCGGCTCAGGCACCCTGAAGCCCAGGGCCGAAGTCTTCCGGCACCGGTTCTCCCCCATCATTATTCTTACGACCGGGCGAGCGAGCGCGGGCCGGTTGAAGAAGCTGCGCGCAGTCGCTACGGAGGTTAAGATTTGCGGCACAAGCGAGATCAACTTCCCTCGCGCGCTGCGCTGGCTGCGCAAACAGTGGGGGATTAAACGGCTCCTCTGCGAGGGCGGAGGCGAACTGAACGACGCGCTATTCCGCGCCGGCCTAGTGAACCAATTGCATCTGACTGTCTGCCCGAAGGTGTTCGGTGGCCGCACCGCACCGACGATTGTTGACGGCCTGGGCGCAGGCAGCCTGGCGCGGGCGGCGCAACTGGAGCTTGAGTCAGCGCGGCGGCAGGGTAACGAAATGTTCCTCGTGTATCGTGTCCTGAGGAAGTGACAGCCCCATCCTCACGCAACGCGCCCACATACGGCCATGCCACGTCGCTCTTTGCTTGAACTGGGCAGCTTCGACAGGCAGAGTTCGCGGGCATGAAGCTGGCAATTACGTTTCTCCTGCTGATGCTCCTGGCCGTGGCGGGGAACGGGCGCCCGTTGAACTCGCCGCACGCGGCGGAGCCAGCGACAGTTTCCCGCCAGGCATACGTGCGCGTCACCGATTGGGCCAAAGCCAGTGGTCTTGAGATCAAGTGGCTCAAGCAGGATGAGACCCTCCAGTTAAGCAATCACTCCTCGAAGCTTGTGCTGGCGGTAGATTCCCGCGAGGCCCAAATCAATGGCGTCGCGGTCTGGCTCCTATTCCCAGTGGTGGCGCACAATGGGGCGCTTTGCCTGGCACAGCTTGACGTGGACACGACGTTGCGCCCGTTGCTGTCCCCTCCGAAAGGCCGGCCGGGCGCCCGTATAAGAACCATCTGCCTCGACCCGGGACATGGCGGCAAAGATCCCGGCAACCGGGTCGGCTCGAACCAGGAGAAGCAATATACCCTGCTACTGGCGGAGGAACTGCGCGCCCAACTGGCAAAGGCGGGATTAAAGGTCACCCTGACGCGCAGCACGGACACGTTCATCGAGCTACCGGAACGCACGGAGCTGGCGAAGCGTCGCAGCGCGGATTTGTTTGTCAGCCTCCACTTCAACGCCGCCGAAACCAGGCGGGATTCAGTGCAAGGCGCCGAGGTGTATTGTCTGACGCCCGCGGGCGCTAGTTCCACCAATGCGCGCGGGGAAGGCGCGGGCGCGGGCGCGTTCCCCGGCAATCGGCACAACGACCAGAACCTATTCCTGGCGTTCCAGATGCAGAAGGCGCTCACCCGCAATCTCGCGGTCGAAGATCGCGGCGTGCGCCGGGCGCGCTTTGCCGTGCTGCGCGACGCGGTGATGCCGGCGGTGCTGATCGAAGCCGGTTTCATGTCCCATCCCGCGGAAGGACGGAAGATCTTCACGGCGGCCTACCGTCAAAAGATGGCGCGGGCTATCGTCGAGGGGCTGCTGGCCTACAAACGGGCGGTGGAACCAGGGACGTGAAACAGTTGCATAGTTACATGGTTACATAGTAACTACCAATACGATGAGCATTGTTACCAAGCGCGGGGACCGGGGCACGACGGCGTTGATGTACAACCGGCAGGTGTCCAAATGCCATCCGCGCGTCGTAGCATACGGGACGGTGGACGAACTCAACGCCGCCATCGGGCTGGCCCGCGCCACAGCCGAACAGGACCTTGGGGGGGAACGCCTGGCGGCGATCCAGAAGGACCTGGTGGTGTTGATGGGAGAACTGGCTACCGCACCGGAAGATTTGCCGCGCTACGTGAAGGACGGGCATTCGCTGGTGACCCCGGCAATGACGGCCACGTTGGAGAAGTGGATAGCGGAACTGGAGACGGCGAAGGTCTCCGCCAAAGGCTGGGCCATGCCAGGGGCAAACATGGGATCGGCGACGCTCGATCTCGCGCGCACGGTCTGTCGGCGGGCGGAGCGGCGTGCGTGTGCGCTGCAAGAGACCGGCGAACTCCACAACCCGGAGATAGTCGTCTATTTGAATCGGTTGTCCGACTTGCTGTGGGTGTTGGCGAGGTGGGTGGAAGCGAAGCGGCCTTAACTCGCGCCGGCGGGACGTTGCTTTTCCAACATCCACCGCAGGACCAACTCGGCGGTAGGCTGGAATGCGGTGGCGAGCACATTGTGGTCGGCGCGTCCAATGACTTTGTATTGCCGGAGGCTCGGGCAGTTCTTCTTAAGCCAGGGCCGCACCCAAAACCAGGGCACGATGGGATCGACCAGCCCGGAGAGAGCATAGACGGGCAGGTTCATCTGACGGGCGATGGAGCTGGGGTCATTCTGTGCGATAAGGCGCAGGCGGTGCGTCGCCGCCTGGCGGTCCAGTTCCGTACGCCGGTCAATGAACTCCTGGATGTTCGCCACCACCTCCGGCGCATGGCGGAAGCGAAAGCGCGCCACCTTGGCATAACCAAACAGGATGCTCGTCAGCAGGGTGAGCGAAATGCCACCACTCAGGCGCTCGGCCAAGCGCACGCCCCACCGCATCGGGTGCTGAACGAAACCGCCGGCGAGGATCACCGCCTCGGCCTGGAACCGGTTCCTGGCGACCAGGGGCCAGACGACCTGGGAACCAAACGACTCCCCAATCAGCCAGCCCCGAACGATCCCTTGCTCTGCCAGCGCCGTTTCAACTTCCCGGGCGTAATCCTCCAGCGACCACGTCAGCGTGCGCGGATAGGTCAGCTCCACAAAACGCACCCGGCCACTGAGCGCGCGGCGGAAGCTGCCCACGAGCGTCCAATCCCCGTGCAGGCCCGGCAGATAGATCAGCGTGGGCAGCGAGGCGTCGCCGTGGACGCGCATTTCCAGTTTCTCCGTCATCCCCGTGTTATGCGATGCATGAGACAGGTCACCCAGCCTTTTTGTTCGGGCAAAAGAGGGAAGGCGGGATGTTGGTGGACGTTAGGCACCATATACCAACAAGAAACAGGATCATCTCAGGGACGGGCGGCTTTGCCCTGCCGCTGCTGGGATTCTTTGAACAGGGCAAAGAACGTGCGCGGTGACACCACCTCGACATTCAGGTCGGGATGTTGCCGGCGCAGCGTAGCCACGCTGTCGGTGATGGTGGCCGGGTTCACCCAAACGGTGCGGAAGAAGTAGAATCCCGGAACCCTGTTGCCGCGACCCTGGATGGCGTTCACCATGACGGCAGCGATCTCCCCACTTCCCTTGGAGTTGCACGCATCGTTGAGCAGTTCGAGTATCGGCATCCCCTTCCAGACCTGGCGATCCGGCAATCGGCCGCCCCGGTGATGCAGATCATCCACGATGGTGGCAAAGCCGTCCGGCGCAAATTGCTGAAAGGCTTCCTTCACGTCGGGTGAGGGCTGGTCCTGGTCCAGCACCATCGGCGCAATCGTCATGTCGGCTTCGCGGAAGAATTGTTGGTTATGCCGCACGAACAAAGGCAGATACTCTTTGCGAATGCGATTGGGGTTCATGTAGCCCGCGGCGCTGGCGTCGGAGGTGAACGAGTCCGCCGGCGAGGCGGTTTCATAGAAGTAGGCGATGAGGTCGGGATAGGTTTCGAGCAGACTCGGATTGATGCCCCAGGCCAGCGGCGTTTTGCCGCGGGCCGCGTTGTGCCAGTGGTCGGGCAGGAAGTCGTAGAGCGGGGTGGCCGAATCGTAATCCGCCATCAGAATGCAGACGTAGGCCTTGTTCTCGAGCGCAACGGGCTGCACGGCGTGAGGTTGTTTGAGCGGGTGGCGGGGCGCCTGGCTGTGAAGGGATTGGTTGAAGCAGTCGCTGGAAATGGTGTTCTGGTAACAGTTGAAGGGAGACATCAGCCAGACCGATTCCCACTCCGTGGGCACGCCCTCGTGGGCGCTCTGGTGGTCAGGTGTGTGGGAGTATTTGGAAAGAGTGAAGAAGCCGGTCAGCTCCGTCATGTGCCTTCCGGCGGATTGGCGGAGTGTCTCGGCCAAGATCAGGTTGTAGGTTTCCAGGTCCAGGCCGAGCCGTTGGCCGGGATCGTCTCCCGGCTTTTCGTCGCCCCAGGGCGAGAGATCAAAAACGAAGGCACGCTGCTCCACCGCCCAATCGCGCGTCACCACATAGCCGAGGTCACCCCGCGCGCGGGTAGAAAAGGAATCTTCAAAGAGGCAGAGCCGGTGCGACGAACACCGCCCTTGCGCCAGATACTCACAGAGCGCCCAACGGTACGCGTCGTTCTTTCGGCTGCCAGTCTCCGCACCGGTGAACTTTCCGCGCAAGTCCTTGAGAATCGGCAGCCGCCATTGGGCAAGATAGCGGTCGGCAAATTCCGGGCTGAGCACAACGGCATCGTGGACCCCGGCCAGGGTGGTGGCCACGTTGGCGGTAGCCGGCACTGCGGGGTCCCAGATGATCGCGCCTTTGAGCCGCTTGCCCGCGAGCTTCACCAGCGCGGTGAGGTCCGGCTGTGACTTCCGCTCCCGTCCCTGGAGCCAGCGGCCGTCTTTGGCGAGCAAGTCTAGCCAGAACTGCGGGCGCGTATTCGTCCGCGAGAGCAGGTAAAGTTCGGGCGACGCGCGATTGATGATTCCCTGCAACGAAGCCACGGCCATCGCCTCGTCGTAGGATGCCGGTGTGCCATCCTGCGTCAGGGTGTAGGTGTAAAGCGGCTTGCCGGCCTTTGCCCTCTTCGCGCGGGTGTGGGTCTCAGGCGTCACCTGCTCCAAAAGGGATGCATTCGACTCGCCAGTCGCTTTCTTCTCCTGCCCCAAAACCGGGAAACCCGCCGCGAGCATCAGGAGCAGAAGCAGAGCCGCGGCGATGGTTGGCTTTCTGTTCATAACACGTTGCATGTGTGTTGTCATCAAGGCAGTCGGCTGAGCCGGAATCGCTCGGTACCGGGGCCGACGGGGGCGCGCACGTAGAGATACCAGGTGTCGCCCAACCGCAGCAATTCCGGCCCATCATGGCCCATGCCGCCCGGTGTCTGCGGGATCATCGGATTGCGGGGACACTTGGTCCAGGCGGAAAGCAGATTGGTCGAGCGCGCCAGCCCGGAACTCCATTTCGCCCGGTCATAAGGTTGCGGCGTGCTGCCTTCGAACGCGAAATAATAATAGGCCCCTTCCTTCGCGATGGAACTGCGTTTGCCGATGGTGCCGGTGTCCCAGGCCGCAGTTCCAGGAGTGACGGGAAGAATTGGATTGGCGGCGGACTTGGTCAAATGGGTGAGATTCGTTCCACTCGCCACGCCAATCTGACAAACGTTCCCGTCGTAGCCGTGATAGAACAGATACCAGACGCCGTTTTCCTTATAGAGCGAGGGCGTGCCGATATTCACGCGCTCCCAGCCGCTGGGGTTGTGACGCAAAATGGGATTGTTCGGATGCTTCACAAAATGCAGGCCATCGGTGGAGGTCGCCAAGCCAATGTCGCCCGGGGAAAACGCAATATTCTCCGCCGCGCCTTCGTAAACCAAATACCACGTGCCACCATCCTTCCAGACCCCGGGAAAGCTGGTGAGCCGATCATCCCACACGGGTGGGGCGCCATTCGTTGCCTGCGCCGCCCGGCCAACATCCAGCACCATGCCGTCGTTGGTCCAGTTGATGCCATCCGCGCCGCGCGCGCGAGCAATGGTGAGTTTAGACCTCCCGTCCGCCGCCGTGTAATGACCAATGTAATAGGCGTGGAGCTCGCGGTCGCGGGGCAGGATCGAGACAAAATGGAAGCCGAAACTGCTTCCGATTCTGTTGGTGTCGTTGACCCACGTCGCCTGGCCATTCCAGAAATCGGTCAGCGTTGGCGCTGCTTGCGCCTGGGCGGCGAGGAAAACCATGAGGGCGAGGGGCGAAGATATTCTCATAGGGTTGCTCGGCAGGGAGTGAGTGGCCCTGCGCCAAGCGGCAGGGCAAAAAGTCGTCCACTGGATACCAGCCCAGCCAGGCCGAGCGGCATAACGCTTTCGAGCACGGTATTAAGGAGCGAACGTTTAATAGCGCCCATTCCACTCGAACAGGCACGCTTGTCAAGTTCAGGTCGCACGCTGCGAAAGCGCGCCGCCAGAATCTCTGGGGAGGCCGAGACTGAGCAGGGGTGCATTATTGATTATCGAAACTTGTGCTTTCGATGTTCGAGGATGGGAGTATCCCGGCAGCGCAGAATAACGTGATTGCTTTTTGCCACGATGACGGCACGCTCAACTCCCAGTAATTATGTCTAAGCACATCTCTTCTCCGTTGTCCGGCATCTCCCGCCGTCAATTCCTCTACTACTCGGCCCTCGCCGCCAGCGCCACGGCGCTGACGGGCTACGCCCAACCCCAGCCGCGCCGCCTGTCGGCGAATGACAAGCTGAACATCGGCGTGGTCGGCGTGACGGGCAAAGGGGGCAGCGACACGACTTGTTGTGCCAGCGAAAACATCATCGCCCTGTGTGACGTGGACGAGAAAGCCGCCGCGGGTCCGCATCAGAAGTATCCCAAGGCCACCTTCTATAAAGACTTCCGCAAGATGCTCGAAAAGGAGAAGTCGCTGGACGCGGTGATCGTTGCCACGCCCGACCATCTCCACGCCACTATCGCCAGCATGGCGATGCGCCTGGGCAAACACGTTTATTGCCAGAAGCCTTTGACGCAGACGATCTATGAGGCCCGGTTGCTGCGCGGGCTGGCCAGCGAATTCAAGGTAGCCACGCAGATGGGCAATCAGGGCAGCGCCGAGGACGGCCTGCGCCGTGCCGTGGAGGTCGTGCAATCGGGCTTCATCGGCCCGGTGCGGCAGGTCTATGTGTGGAGCAACCGGCCGATCTGGCCCCAGGGAATGGACCGGCCCGCCGGTCAGGACCCTGTCCCCGCGACTCTGGATTGGGACCTGTGGCTCGGCCCGGCGCCGTGGCGTCCTTTCAAATTGGAACAGGCCGGCAGCCGGGTGGCCGAGACGCCGCGCAAAGGCAAGGGCAAGGATCGGAGCCGGGCGGGAATCTATCATCCTTTCAACTGGCGCGGGTGGCAGGATTTCGGCACCGGCGCGCTGGGGGACATGGCCTGCCATACCGTCAACATGCCCTTCCGTGCGCTCAAGCTGGGGTATCCGACGGAGATCGAGGCGGCTTCTTCGGTCATGAACAAGGAGAGCTACCCGCTCAAGTCCAAGATTCGCTTCGAGTTTCCGGCCCGCGAGGGCCAGCCGCCCGTGACGTTTTGGTGGTTCGATGGGGGTAATGCCAAGGCCGACAATCCCTACCAGCATGACGGCAGCAACAAGCCGCCGAAAGAAGTCACTGCCGATGTCGAAGCCTTGATGGATAAAGTTCCCGGCAGCGGTTGCCTGCTGCTGGGCGACAAGGGCACCCTCTTCTCGCCCAGCGACTACGGCGCGCAATTCTTCGTCAAGCTCAAGGACGAGAAGGAATTCCTCGATAGCAAGGTCCACGAAGGGGTTAAGGCCATTCCGCAGGTGATTCCTCGCAACACGTCTCCGGGTGAAGGAGGCGACATGCGGCATCATCAGGAATGGATTGCCGCCTGCAAAGGCGGGAAGCCCGGCTATTCCAATTTCGACATCGCCGCTTACCTGACGGAGATCATCCTGCTCGGCTGTGTCGCCCTGCGCGTGGGGAGGAAACTCGAATGGGACGGCCCGAAGATGCTCGCGACCAACGCTTCCGAAGCCGCCCACTTCATCCGGCGCGAGCCGCGCAAGGGCTGGGAGCTGTAACCACGAAGTACACGAAAGGTGGCCTGAGAGTCGCCCCGGGGTGATTAGTGGGTGGCGGCGCGAGCAGTAACGTGACTCGGAATAATAGACTGCCTTGCGATGTCAGCGTCTTTTCGTGTGTTTCGTGTATTTCGTGGTTCCACATTAAACGACTTTCTCCAGCTCACGGTGATTGACCTTGCCGGTGCCAAGCCGCGGCAAGTCGTGGATCGGCTTGATCTCGCGCGGGGCCGCCAGATTGCTTAAGCCGCGGGCGTGGATGGCGGCCCGCACTTCCTCCATAGTCAGCCTTGGCTCATTGGTAACCGCAATCAGCTTTTCGCCCCGGGTTGCATCCGGTCGGGCAACGACCGCCACGGCGAATCTCAGCCCATACTGCGGGAAAGCGCCGGCCAAAGCGTCCTCGACCGCGGCGAGGCTGACCATTTCCCCGCTGACTTTCGCAAAGCGCTTCAGCCGGCCCAGGATGAAGAGGAAGCCGTCGGGGTCGATGCGGACGATGTCGCCGGTATCGTACCAGCCGCCGAGGGCCTGAAATTTCGCGTTAGCCTCCGGGTTCAGGTAGCCGCGCATGATGTTGGGTCCGCGCACAAACAGCCGTCCGCCCTCAGCGACACCTTCGACCGGTTCGAGTCTGTGTTCGATGCCAGGCAGGAATCGTCCGGCGGATCCGTGACGCGAGCGCATCGGCAGGTTGGCGCTCAGGCAAGGACCGCATTCGGTGGCGCCGTAACCTTCCAGAATCCGCACGCCGAATTTCTGCATCCACACGGCCGCAGTAGCCTCCTGGACCTTTTCCGCGGCCGCAAACAAGTATCGCAGAGTTCGGAAATCGTAGGGATTGGCCTTGCGGGCATAACCGTTTAGGAAGGTGTTGGTCCCGAAGAATACGGTGCAGTCCAGGTTGTAGAAGGCCGACGGGACGACACGGTAATGCAGGGGAGACGGGTAGAGAAGGATATACACGCCCCGCACCAGCGGCAGCAGCAGGCTGACGTTCAACCCGAAGCTGTGAAACAGCGGAAGCGCATTGAAGAAACGGTCCGTGTCCATCACGTCAATGACCGAGAGCATCTGGCGGATGTTGGCGAGCAGGTTGCGATGGGTGAGTTCGACGCCTTTGGGCTCACCCTCCGATCCGCTGGTGAAGAGGATGACGGCGGGGTCGTTAGTTGATGGTTGATAGTTAAGAGTGGATAGACGGGGCTTCAACGACTGGCGTAGGAGCGCGAGGACACGCTGGGTGCGGGTGATTCGGGTGCGCACGTCTTCCAGGAACAGCAGCTCAATTCCCGCATCCTTAAAGGGTCCCAGGTCGAGCTTGGCGCGCTGAATGAATGCCTTCGATGTGATGATGTGTTTCAACCCCGCGAGTCTGGCGCAGGACAGCAGGGTGCTTGTCCCGGTGGAGTAATTCAGGATGGCTGGAACCTTGCCCGCCGCCCACAAGCTCAAGATCACAACCGGCATGGCATTCACGTTTGGGAGCAGCACGCCCACACGCTGACTGAGACCGCTGAGGGACGCCTTTCCCCTGGACATAGGTTCGCCGGAGTGCTGCCGACGATTCTCCCTCTCCCCTTCCGAAGGGGAGAGGGCCGGGGTGAGGGGTCCCTCTTGTCCTTCGGGCGCACGAAGCGGCATGGGAGCTATGAGCGTCTTCCACTGACCTGCAAGCAAATCTGCGCCCACCAGCAGACGCCGATAGGTGAGCACCTGCATGGTAAAGTCTTGCAGGATGACTTGCCGGGGCCGCTGCCCCGCCGTTTCGGCGATAGCCTCCGGCAAGGTGGCCGGGCCGAATTCCATCTCGGTCTCGAACCGTTGGGTGATCATCTGGTCACGCAACCAGTCAGTGAGCCGCGCGCGGGCGGCGATCGCCCTGACGGGCTCCTGATTGGGCGGCGTGAGCACCGTGCTGAAGTGAACGGACAGGCGGGGGAACCATCGCTTCCTGCCGGGAGTCGGGGAGAAGGGCAAGCGTTCGGCGCCGCGGATGTATGCAGTGATGACATTGGCCTGGGTCTTGAAGATCAGGAAGCCCGTGCCGTCGAACAACTTCATCAGGGAGCCAGTGCAGGAGAGGCGGCCCTCCGGGAACAGCACGAGGCGCCCGCCCTTTTGGAGATACTCCGCCATGTGTTTGACAGCGAACGGCGAAGTCATATCCACCGGGAAGGTGCGGCGGTTAATCATAGCGCGCCGGTGGAACCAACTCATCTCCGCTGTGGTGCTGGACGTGACGAAGCGCCAGTCGTCCTCGAGGCAGACGCCAATGAGCAGCCAGTCCCACCACGAAACGTGATTGGGCAGCAACAAGACCGGGCCAGGCGTGTCGAGCGCCGAGACGTTATACGCCCGGAACCGGTAGAGCAGGCGAAGCAACCAACGAAGCAGGGTTCTCATGGGTCTCTTGCTTTCTCCCCGGCAGGCGGAACATTTCCAAGCCTCCGCCGAATTGGGAGCCATATGATCAACGCCGCCGTCACCCCCGTAGCGAAGGGCGCGAGCCAGCGGTCCAGCGGCCGCCTGCCGACGCCTCGCATTTCCAGTGTGCCGGCAATGGTCGCGGCGTCCCCGGGGCAAGGGGCCGTGGCCAGGACACGGCCAGATCGGTCAACCAATTGCGAGATGCCGGAACTGGCGACGCGGAAGATCGGGAGGCCACATTCAGTGGCGCGGGCCGGCGCGATGCGCGAGTGCAATTCGTGCTGGGCGCTGCCCCAGTCCACGACGTCCATGGTCGGAACAATAATCGCCTCGGCCCCGAGTTTGACCAGGCGGTCGGTCACCCGGGTGTAACTCAGATCGTAGCAAACGCAGATCCCGATCTTCCCCCAGGGCGAGTCCCATAACCTTTGCTCCGTCGCCGACAAGCCGTCCTTGATGAACTGGATGGGCACAGCCTTGACTTGGCGGAACACGATGTCGCCGCCCGGCCCGACTACAAATGCGGTGTCGTAGAAGCTGGCGCCCGGCGCCGGGTCCTTGCCGCCGACGATCAGGTAACGCCCGTGCTTCCGGCACCACTCTTTGACCGCCACCGGCACCGGCCCGTCGAGGGTGTATTCGCTGAGCACCAGCAGCTCGGTGTCAGGGTACGAGCGGATAACGTCGTTCAACCGGAACAGCACCTCGGTCTGGGTGGGAGACTCCATCTGAACACCGGCGACGCGGACGGTGGCAACCTGCTGAGTCGAGGGCTCTTGGCCGTTCAAGAACCCCGCGAGGCAGACGCCACCGGCACCCAGGGACATCAACGCCAACGACTGCACCCTAGACTTCTGCCACAGAAAGGCGGCGGCCGAGGCGACGCCTATTAGCACGAAGCCGACGCCGTAAGTTCCTGCCAGCTTCAGCGCCCCTTGCCAGGGCGCCCCGGAGAAGGCATAGCCAACGTTGAGCCAGGCAAAGCGCAGGTAGTAGAGTTCGCTGCGGAAGTATTCGAGGCCGGTCCAGACAAACGGAATGAGCACCCAGCCCCACTTCGGGCCGAACCGCCCCAGGCACAACCGCGCCAGCGCCACGAACAAGCCGATCCAAAAGGCATAGACGACCCAAAGCGCGAGCGCCCCACCCGAGAATAACCGCCAGAAGAACTCCAGCCGAACTGCCGCGATCAGGAGCCCAACGGCGAGTCCGGAATAGAACGCCTTGCGCCACCGGTCGGTGCGCGCCAGTTGCAGCAAGGCAAACAGGTACAGGACAATCAGGGGGCTGGTGCTAACGGACGCGTACGCGGCGTGAAAGGCAGCAGCCGCAACCACTACCCAGAAGAGGATGGCTATGAATGCTGGCATAGGGAGCCTTTCGTTCGAGGTTTCAGTGCGGCAATTTGGCCGCGATGTGTTGGGCGTTGCGCGCGACCTTTTGCAGATCGGCGATCATCTCGGCGGCGCGCCTGGCCGGAAGGCGGTCCCAGGCCCGCGCGGCCTCTTCGTAGTAGCAGGGAAGGATCGCGCCCAGAAGCCGGGTGCCCGCCGCAGTCAGCACTACACTATATGCCCGGCGATCGGCGGCAACCTCCCGGCGCGTCACCAGCCCCCGCTTCTCCAACCGGTCCACCAGCCCGGTCAAATTCGAGCGGTGCATGATAAGCTGACGGCTGAGGTCGGTCTGGGAGAGACCGTCGGGATTGAGATGGAGGAGGTTGAGCACGTTGAACTGGCTCGGGCTGAGGTCCCATCGCTCGAAGAAGACCCGGCTCGCATTCCAGAGGGTGTCCGCCGTGCGCAGCAGCTCCATCAGGGCCCGGTAGCCCGGGTGGTTCTCATCCACTCTCGTTCTCATATAGATTGTTTACTGTACACTTGTTGATATGTCAACAATATCCTCCCCTGCCCTCCGGCACCAGATTCCTCTCAAGCTGCGAGGGCTCGTGGGGATGACCCCGCCCAATACCCCAACCCTCCCTTTGGCGCGAGCGTGTTGCTCCAGTATTGCTCCGGGGTTGCTCCGGGGTTGCGAGCGTGTTGATCCCTTGTACAACCCTTGTACTACCCTTGTACTTCCTTTCGCCTCGCGTCGGGACTTCGGAGCAGTTGTGACTATCTATTGACCCGAACGGCGGGTTAGGTAGGCTTTCGTAATGCCATGCACGCTGCGTTCGCAATACCTGGTAACATTGAGCCCCTTATGCGGTCGTGACGCCTTGATGCGCTGGC
>Ga0224558_1003584_pt1 | contig 12764 bp, 14 predicted proteins | sample 714S32024metaG_FD_180682 | JGI IMG/M metagenome (GOLD analysis project Ga0224558, IMG submission 180682) | Peat soil microbial communities from Stordalen Mire, Sweden - 717 S3 20-24 | ecosystem: Environmental > Terrestrial > Soil > Wetlands > Peat | place: Sweden: Norrbotten County, Stordalen... | reverse complement strand
TGACCGAGGGTTTTTGGATGTTCATGGCGCTGATAAAGACGTAATCGGCCCAGGTCAGGTCGTCGTCGCTGATTTTTCTCACGTTCATGTCGATCAGCCGCTTCTCCCAGGCTGCGGGCAGCATGGCAGCCACCGTCAACAGCCCCAGCGGCGGGTGCGCCGCCTTTTTGTTGATGAACGGCAGGGCGTATTTGAAGCTCCAGAAGCTGTCCGGATACCTCGGAGACACAAGCAGTACTTTCAAGATCTCAAGCTCCTTTCCTGGCCATCACTTGTACTCCGCATTCCGTTCGGTCCGGGCATAGCCCGAACTCTCCGCATTCCATTCCTCCGCATCCAGACCTTCGGTCTGGCCTGAAAGAATGCGGAGAGCTGCGCCGGGCGTAGCCTGGATGCGGAGGATGCGGAGAGCCGGAGGCCTGGATGCGGAGGAAAGTGCCTAGGAACGCGGCGCACGCCGCGCCCGAAAGCGGCGGGTGCCCCTTTGAGCGCGGCGTGCGCGGGGTCTATATCAAGTGTACCATTATATGGTGCCATCCGTCTAAAAAATATTTAAAGGGGAGACCGGTCGGTCGCTGTAAGCTTTTCTAAGCCGTTTCTTATCTACTTTCCCGGTAACGGTTCTTGGCAGCTCTTTAGCAAACACCACCTGGCGGGGACACTTGTAATTGGCCAGCAGCTTGCGGCAATGCAAAATAAATTCCTTTGACGCTATATCTTCTCCCGGCTTTAAAACAATAATGGCCATAGGAATCTCGCCGTGCAAATCGTCCGGCACCCCGATTACGGCAGCTTCAGCCACCCCGGGGTGTTTATGGAGGCATTCCTCTACTTCCCTGGGATAAACATTGAGTCCCCCTACAATGATCATGTCTTTTTTCCGATCAACAATAAAAACATAGTCATCATGATCCATTTTACCCAGGTCCCCTGTGTGGAACCACCCCCCTTTCATGGCTTCTGCCGTTGCCTCTGGCTGATTCAAGTAACCCTGCATGACATTGGGCCCCTGGATACAGATCTCGCCTATCTCACCAACTGGTAATTCCAGATCGTTTTCATCCAGGATACTAACCCTGACGCCGTCCAGGGGAGGCCCGACCGAGCCAATCTTGCGCAAATACAAGGGGTTTACGTATGATACTGGCGAAGTCTCTGTGGGGCCGTCTCCTTCGAGAATCGTGATCCCATACTTCTTCTCAAACTTGTGCATGATGTCTACCGGCATTGGAGCACCTCCGGATACGAAGAGGCGCAGGGATTGAAGGTCACCAGAATCTGCATTTTCAAGCGCCGGAAGCATGGCGGCATACATGGATGGTATGCCGCAAAAAACCGTCAGCTTCTTTGATCTGATCTCTTCAAGGACCAGGCCGGAACTGAAATAGGGAATGATTGCCATACTGCCCCCGGTATAAAGGGGACATAATACGGTGGCGGTCAGGGCAAAGGAGTGAAACATGGGGAGCACGCACAGGTGCCTGTCTTCAGGCCGGAACTCGATGCGGGATGTCGCTGCCTGAACATCAAAGATAAAGTTACCATGGGACAACAAGGCCCCCTTGGGCTTTCCGGTCGTGCCGGAGGTGAACAGGCAGGCCGCTATGTCCCCCGGTTTTGCTGCATCTACAGGATCTCCAGGCTGTTCAAGAAGATGTTCGGTGATGATTACCTGTCTGAGGCTGGGAATATCGCTCCAGACGCTCTGAATTAGCGGCAGGAGAGCCGGCGCAGTAATCAGGAACACCGCCGACGCTTCATTCAGCATGTAAGTAATCTCTTCTCCCTTATAGAGAGGGTTTAAGGTTACCACCACACCCCCGGCTCTGGTAATTCCAAAAAAGGAGCGTATGAAGTCCGGACTGTTGCCCAGCATAAGTGCGACCATCTCTTGGTGTTTAAGACCGAGGCTGAGGAGGCCGTTTGCCAGGCGATCGACTTCCATATCCAGACGACAGTAAGTTATCTCTGTGTCGTCATAGTAGATGGCTGTTTTTTCGGGAAAACGCTCGGCGCCATGGCGTAAAAAGGCATCGAGAGGCATATTCTTCCTCCAAATTTACGTACGTCAACTTCTGCGACGGGTCTCGATGAAGCCAACGACATCGGCTATCGTCCGCATCGTCACCAGGTCATCCTGTGGGATGGTGATGCCGAACATGTTTTCCATATCACTTGCTAATTGCATGATATCCAGAGAGTCAGCCCCGAGATCTTCGATAAAACGCGTCTCGGGCGTCAATTCTCCCTCAAAAACAAAGCGTTCCGATATTACCTTTGCTATTGCCTGAAAAACGGAATCTGACAAAGGTTACACCTCCTACAGGTTGTGCCCCCTGAGCTTCAACTGGGTCCTGGCTTCAGCGGGGGAGGCAATCCCCTGCTGAAGTTTATCAGTAAAACTTGGCTTGCGCCGGGCCACCGGTGAAGGCGGAAGACTTAGTTGGCCTGGCGGGCAGCCATCTGTGGACAAACAAACCGCTAAAAAGCAGGATTCAGAAGATCGTCCAGATCGACCCGGACAACGCCGACCGGGAAATCGCCGTTACAAGCACAGACAGAGACCTTGTAGCTCGCGCCCAACTCATACCGCTTGAAAAACACCCCTTCTTCCGCTTCGTCCTGCGACAAAACCCTGATCCGGCCCTGCTCTGAATAAATGGTGAAACTTGCTAGGGGAATTGCCAGGCCGCTGCCCTTAGCCTTGAGGCGGCTCTCCTTCAACGTCCACAGATCAAAAAACAGTTGGTCTTTCTCGGCCCCGGTCTTGCCGATCAAACTCCGGTACTCGTCAGATGAGAAATATAACCTGGCCAGATCGATATTAACCGGTCTCACCAGTTCGATGTCTACTCCGATGGGGTCGCGATCCGTTGCGCAAACGACCCATGACCCGGAATGAGACAGATTGAAGTGAAAATTGGGTAGTCCGAGAATAAAAGGCTTCCCGCCAGGGCAGACTCCAAAGCCGATTTCTCTAACACCCAGTTCTTTTTTAACGATCATCCTGATTAAGGATTCAGACACCAGTTGCTGTCTTACCTTTTCGTCGTTGTAAAGCGTTTCCAGCCTACTCCGCCTCTGTTCAGAGGCATTGGATTTCAGCAGACAGAAATGCGACTCATCAAGATCCGTAATATTTGAGGCATATAGCTTACTCATTACTTACCCCAAAAGAAAAAGGTTTTAAATATAATATGTATTTATTGGCAATATGTGTTATCTGTCTATCAATCCTGGGAATTAAGACCTCCACTCATTGGCAAAGCCTGGCGCAAGCCAAGTTTGCTGTGAATAAGATAGATCACGCATTCAATATGAGGGGAATGGTTAAAGTGGCTGAATACCGCCTGGCTTCCGAGACCTGGGAGATGGATGAGCTTTTGCGGCTGCGCTATCAAGTTTACTGCAAAGAAAAACAGTGGTTAAAAGCAGATGATTACCCGGACGGCAGGGAGACCGACCAATTCGATGCCCATTCGGTTCATTTCCTGGCCCTAAAAAATAACGAGGTTGCCGGGACGGTGCGCGCCATCTTCCCTTCGGAGTCGGGGTTACCGATCACCAATCTTTTTAGAATAACTGTCCCTGAGTCTGTAATCCATTATGTCGAAATATCTCGCCTGGCAGTAGACAAGGATGCAAGGGGACTCGAATTTACGATAGGCCTGTTGCACGCTCTATTTTCCTGGTGCGTGGAAAGGGGAGTCACTCACGGCTATGCCGTTCTCGAGAACAATCTTCTAGAGTTTTTAATGCGGATTGGTTATCCATTCAAGAAGGTGGGTGACCAAAAGTTTCTTTATGGGGGCTATAATCTTCCCGTTTGTATGGAATTGAGTGCGATCGCCTCTCTCTATTTCCAAATATCACTGTTAGAGAAAGTGCTGTTTCTATTATGATCTTTTGAATCACCCTGCCTATCACTGATAATCTTGTCGTGGTTTGCAGGTGTTTGTTGCAAAGTTTTGCCGCAACAACTTATTCACGTACCATAAAGAACGTTGGCGGAATATGATAGATCTGGCAACCGGATGGCGTTCAGGAGATGCTTACTTTTACCGCTATCGCTGGAGGTGCGCTAAATGGACAGTGCGGGGAGACATGGTTCATGAATATCGAAACTTTGTACGGCAGACAGAATGAAGAATATGTAACCATTGCCATTCTTGCCAAGGATAAGGCCCATGCCTTGCCTCTGTATCTTCAACAGATTGAGAACCAGACTTATCCGGCTTCCAAGATCAAGCTCTATATTCGCACGAACAACAACCGGGATCATACAGCAGTTTTACTTGAGCAGTGGATCGAAAAAGTCAGGGACCGGTATTCGGAGATCCACTTTGATTCAGGCGATGTTGAAGAACCTGTGCATGAGTATAGTCCACATGACTGGAACTCATTGAAACTCCAGGTATTGGTACGTTTACGCCAAGAATCTGTAGAATGGGCAAAATCAAGAAAAACTCACTATTTTGTAGTCGATTGCGATAACTTTATTGCTCCTGACACACTGGAAATACTTCTTAATACCGGTTTACCGGTTATTGGACCATTATTGCGGAATGGCGATGATCCATCCAGCAATTATTCAAACTACCATTTTGTAACCGACGAAAATGGATACTATAGACATTCAACGTTATATTACGATATATTAAACCAGACAATTAAGGGATTGATTGAGGTGGAAGTGATTCACTGCACTTACTTGGTCCGGGAAGAAGTTTTAGATTTTGTCCGCTATGATGATGGTAGTTATCGTTTTGATTATGTAATGTTTAGTGATAATTTAAGAAAGTTAGGAATACCCCAGTATATTGACAACCGTCGCCTTTATGGAAAACTTACTTTCTGCGATACAGAGAACGAATTTAATTCAAAGAATATAATAATATGAACTATAGTTGCCGGTAATTATCAGTGAGTATTCTATCCGTGCCAGGATAATTTCACGCCGGGAGTGAATTTATCTCGATAATACTCTCTATCGCTTGAAATTCTTGCTATCGCATCCAAGAAACTATCAATTTCCTCAAGGTGGTTGTACATGGCCAGACTGATCCTCACCAGGCCGGGAAAAGGCCGGTAAGGCTCCCTTCTAAATACTTCGATATCTTTCTCGCTCATATGCAGAAGCCTCTCCACATAGGGATGCGCACAAAATAGACCGCTTCTAACGGCGATGCCAAATTCATCTGACAGTATTCGGGCTATTACGTGATGATTGAGATCTTCAACAGCAAAAGAGATCAGGCTGATCCTTGCCTCGCCCTTTTCTTTGCTGCGATACAATTTTATGCACGGAATTGCCTGCAGTCCTTCGATTGCGTGATCGATCAGCCGCCTTTCCCGTTGATAGATATTGACCATGCACAATGACTCCATTTGCTTAATTGCTGCCACAATCGCCACAACACCCATAAGATTAGATGTGCCTGCCTCATCTTTAGCAGGGGGATCGTCCCAGTCCACGAATTGTGGAGAGACTAGCCTTACGGCTCCCCCTCCTTTTAGTAGGGGATCTGCACTCTGAAAGGCTGTTTTAGGGCCGATTAGAACTCCGGTACCAAAAGGAGCGTACATTTTATGCCCGGAAAAACTCAAATAGTCAATATGCTGCGCGGAATCATAGGGCTTCATGTCGAATGCGAGGTGAGGGACTAGCTGTGCGCCGTCCACGTGTATTTGAGCCCCATATCTATGGGCTATCTCTGCAATGGTGTGAACCGGATTGATATATCCGGTGACATTGGACGCACCAGTGACGGTAACTAGTTTGACACCTCCTTTATACTTCTGCAGCTTATTCTCCAGATCGTCAAGGGAAAGCATGCCAAATTCGTCTACCTTTATGTATTTGATGTTGAATTTATCACGCCAAGGTAAATCATTGGCCAAGTGCTCCATTTCCGTAGCTAATACCACATGGGTCTGTAGGTTTTGCTGCAAAACATGGGCCAGAAGATTAATTGATTCCGTGGTATTTTTGGTATAGATTACAGTATCTCTAATTTTATCGGCATTGACAAAGCACTTGATGGCATCCCGTCCGGACTCGTATGCCATGCTTGATACAACGGATTTGTAGCCCTTTCCTCGATGAATGGAAGAATACAATGGAGCAAATCTCTCGATCTCCTGCAGTACCGATACGAATGGCGGGGTTGTGGCCGCATTGTCCAGATTGATTGGTGTGACATGCCGTCCATTTGCCAAAGGGATCTGCACATCGGCGCCAACTACTATATTTCTCAGGCTCATATCCATAATGGTTTCACCAAGTTTCCCGGGCTATTTTAATGGCGTCAAAGACCTCACACCACCTGTCTTTGCATGTTATGAAAAGGACTTCCCGCATGTGACACGCTAAAGGTTTTCTGGATGGGGTTGTGCTGTGAAAGTGGCGGTTGACTGCCTTGAAGATTTTTTAGGTATCACCTGTATTGACATCTGCCATGAAAGTAAATATAATACAGCATAACATCAAGCAATCCGAACCTCACTTCTTTAATCCTTCCTTAATTAGCTAATCAAGTCGTATGGCCAGCCAGATGGCGGCAAGATGCCATTTGTGAACACTCGCGTAAGCTGACGGGGTCTGCGTGTTCGATGCGCATTTTACCCCCTTTTTACTGCGTTGATAAGTTACCGGACAAATACAGAAAACGAGGGGGTGATGGCATGACAATCCCGATCGTCTTTGGATTACCGCTGCACATATGGCTGGGAATGTTGACCTTTCTGCTGATCCTGTTTCAGGTCGGCACCGGCAGCGGGCTGCTCAAGGTTCCCTTCGACTGGCACCGGCGCAACGGCTATCTGATCCTGGTGGTCGCCTTGATTCATGGTTCTATAGGATTGGGTCTCTGGCTCAGGCTGTTTAGGATCAGATAATTTATCGAAGGAAGGGCCATCTTATGAACAGGAGAATCGGCCTACTGGCGATTATCATGTTATGCCTGTTGCTGGCAGGTTGCAGCAGTGCCGGCAAATCCGGGCAACAACCGCCGACATCGCCCAACATGGTCTCCATTGAAGGGTTTCAATTCACCCCGTCAGTGATCACAGTCAACAAGGGGGATACCGTTACCTGGGTCAATCAGGACCCGGTAGCGCACACGGTCACCGGCAGCGGGTTTGACAGCGGGAACATGGCCAAGGGTGTCTCCTATAAGCATACCTTCAATGATGCCGGCACGTTTGATTACCGGTGCTCGTACCATCCCTCCATGCGCGGCCAGGTAATAGTCAAGTGAGGTGGGTGTGATCTTCGAGATCGCCACATCTAATGACGGACGACAGGGATAACAGGACAATATCGCCATTTCTTTAAGAGAACGGGGGATACAGATGGATGAGGTCTCTATTCTTGTCGGCGGGATAGCGGGTGACGGTATCAATGAGGCCGGCATTACCATCAGCCGGATTTTCGGCTGGCTCGGATACCATATTTACATGTACTACGACTATCCCTCACTGGTCAAGGGAGGACACAACTTTGCCATTATCAGGGCCGCCGGTCACAAGATCGGCGCCTGCTCGGACATGGTGGATGTGGTCCTCGCCCTTAACCAGGATACCTTTGACTTGCACCGGGCGAGGTGGAGGGAGCAGACGATCGTCATCTATGACCGGGATAAGGTGCAGGCAACAGGAACCACTCAAACCTCAGGAATTCCCCTGTTGCAGGTCCTGCAGGAAGAGGGCGGCCTGCCCGTCATGCGCAACATCTGCATGATCGGGGGGCTGTGCCAGGCGCTGGGCATTCCCTGGAGCGTTCTGGAGGGGGTGCTTCGCAAGCATATTCCCAAATTCCTCGATGCCAACCTGAGAGTGGCGCGCCGGGGCTATGACGCCGTTTCCAACCAGTCAACGATCACGCCGCTGTCTGATCCCCCCCTGCCGGTGCTGATAGGAAACCAGGCCATAGGCCTCGGCCTGCTGAGATCTGGCCTGCAGGCTTACGTAGCCTATCCGATGACTCCAAGCTCGAGCCTGCTGGAGTTCATGGCGCGCAGCGCGCAGGAGTTTGGACTGCAGGTGATCCATCCGGAAAATGAGATTGCTGTGATGATCATGGCGCTCGGGTTTGCCTACATGGGGGTAAAAACCGCCGTCGGCACCTCTGGCGGGGGGTTTTGCCTGATGACCGAAGGCCTGGGCCTGTCGGGCCAGGCCGAACTGCCGGTGGTGGTGCTGATGGGCCAGCGAACCGGACCCTCTACCGGACTGCCCACCTACACCTCCCAGGGTGATCTGCTATTTATCATGAATGCTGGTCAAGGTGAGTTTCCCAGGCTCATCGTGGCGCCTGGGGATGCCGAGGAGGCCTATTACTGGTCGGGGGTGGCCATGAATCTCGCTTGGAAGTACCAACTGCCATCCTTTATCCTGTCTGACAAGATCCTGTGCGAGGGACTTTACAGCTTCGACTCCACAGCGGCGGGAGATCCGGGGGATGAGCCACCAACTCTATGGAGCGGCGACGGAAGTTACCAGAGATACCGGTTGACCGAAAGCGGAGTCTCGCCGCTTGCCTTTCCGCCACAGCTTGGACAGGTCATCAAGAGCAACAGCTACACTCATGACGAAAACGGCATCACCACTGAAGATGCAGCGATCGCCAGGGCCTTCGCCGATAAGCTGCAGCGCAAGGAGGAGTCGCTGGCCAGGGAGTTGGATGGTTACGAGACTGTCAAGGTTTACGGACAGGGCAAAACTGCACTGCTGTGTTGGGGCTCGAATAAGGGCGTCTGTGTGGAAATAGCGAACAAATTTGGCCTCAGAGTGATCCAGCCGCTGGTGTTATCGCCTTTTCCGGTGAAAGCATGGGAGGCGGCATTGCAGGGCGTGGATCGCACCATCGTTGTGGAATGCAATGTTACCGGTCAACTCTCCAAGCTGCTGCAGCAGAAGGGATATAATACGGATTACCGGATCTTGAAGTATGACGGCCGGCCCTTTTCCCTGGAGGATCTAGAAGAAGAAGTCAGGAAGGTGATCGCATGAGCACGAGCAGGCTGATAACCTCCGCCCCCAATCAGTGGTGTCCCGGTTGTGGCAATTTTGGCATCTTGAACACTGTCAGGTCTGTGCTTGAGGAGTTGATCAGCGAGGGCCTGCCGCTGGAAAACGTCGTCGTCGTTTCTGGAATCGGGCAGCATGCCAAGATGGCCGACTACCTCAATGTCAACAGCTTCTATTCCATCCATGGCCGGACGTTTCCGGCCGCTACCGCCATCAAACTTTCCGAGCCGGATATGCGGGTGATCTGCTTTGCGGGGGATGGGGATGCCTACGCGGAAGGTCTGGACCACCTGATCTTTGCGGCTAAAAGGAACATTGACATTACCGCCATCATCCATGACAACCGCGTCTACGGGCTTACGACAGGACAATACACACCCACCTCTCCGTTTGGCTATAAGGGTAAGTCCACGCCTGCCGGCAGCAGGGAATATCCTTTCAACCCCCTGGAGATCGCCCTGGCGAGCGGAGCGACATTCGTGGCCAGGGGATATCCTCCCCGGGCTGAGCACTTTCAGGGCCTGGTCAAGGATGCCATCAGGCATAAAGGATTCTCAATGGTTGAGGTGCTCCAGGTCTGCGTCAGCTACAACAACCTCTATGACTTCTATGAGGAACATGTGCACGAGGTAAAGGTGACGCATCCTTCCAGCTATGAGGAGGCAGCGCAGGCGATCCGGATCTGGGACTACAATTCCGAGGGACCTATCCCCATCGGCAAATTCTATCAAGTTGAGCGGCCGGGCTTCGAAGAGTTCTCGACCCTGGATAACTTGCAAACAGTTGATCGGGAGGCCAAGCTGCAGGAGACCCTGGCCAGGCTAATTTGAAAACTCGTCACTACGCCTGTCTGCCTGAGGGTTGAAGATAGCATGTCTCTCCACGGCGCCGTTGGATGGCTGGTTGAGTCGGCTCGCTCAGCCACTATCGCACATTTTGTTCACTAAAAATTTAACTTTGAAAAGGAGATGTCAAGATGAAGAAATATTCCGGGTTGTTGTCGCCAGAGGTTGCTTGGTTGTTGCTTCGAATCTTCCTGGGCTTTCTATTCTTATATTCAGGCATGGAAAAGCTGGGCAACTTCAGCGGAAAGGTCCTGACGGGCATTCTCACCTCCTGGATCAATGGCGTGGGCAGTGTACCCCCCAACCCCAACCTCTGGTATGTGGGTTTCCTGAAGGGGGTGGTCATTCCCCAGGCCGGCCTGTTTGCCACCCTGGTGAGCTATGGCGAGATCCTGGTCGGGATCGCCCTGATTCTGGGGTTGTTCACCAGCATCGTTGCTCTCATCGGAGCCTTCTTGAACGCCAATTACTACTTTGCCGCCGCCCAGACCAGCGCCTCCACCCAGATTGTCAACGCCCTGTTCATCGTGGTGCAGCTCTTGTTTGCCTTAGCCTGCGTGGGTCAGTATTATGGATTGGACCATTACCTGCTTCCCATACTCTGGGGGCCCCGGAGCAACGAGTTGAAAAAAACCGTGAGCAGCTGATGGTTACGGCTCGCGTGTGACCATTTCTTTGGCTGTGCCCCTGTCAACACGACGGCTGGGGCACTTTGCGTATGCAGGAATAGGTGATAGAGCAAGGCAATATTGGCCGGTTGTCTTTAGTGAGTATAATATTGATAAAGTTAAATATAATATTGACATTATTAATATTATGATTTAATATATTCATATACTGCGGTAGACCATAGCGAGAGGATGGTTGATTTGAGTAGGCCGATGTTGGGACGATGCCCGGTCTGCGGAAACAGGATGAATGTGACCAGGCTGCACTGCGACTCCTGTGATTCCACGCTGGATGGCTGCTTTGACACCTGCAGGTTTTGCCAGCTCAGCCCCGATCAGCAGGTGTTCGTGGACGTCTTTCTCAGGGGGCGGGGGAACATCAAGGAGGTGGAGCGCGAGCTGGGTATCTCTTACCCTACGGTCCGCAGCCGCCTGGACGGCATTTTGGAGGCATTGGGATACCAGTCGGATCTGGCTGTGGACGATCGCAGCGAGCAGCGCAACGAAGTCCTGGGCGCCCTGGACAGGGGCGAGCTGACGGCGGAAGAGGCTGTCAAGTTGTTGAAACGGGTGTAGACCAAAAAACTGGAGGTATGACGCATGCAGGAAGAACAGATGAAGATACTGGATATGATCGCCTCGGGCAAGATCACCGCCCAGGAAGGGGCATCCCTGTTGGAGGCCCTGGGTAGCAGCGGGGCGAGGAGGGAGGGCTTCCACCCTGGTTGGGAATGGTTCGCGCAGCATCACCATGGGGGAGAACACCATCCCTGGAAATGGGGAGAAAAGGGCCGTATGCTGCGGATCAAGGTTTCGGACAGCAAGACCGACCAGGCCCTGGTCAACCTTAGCCTGCCCATCGGCATGCTCAAGTGGAGGGAGAAGATCGGCAAGTCTCTTTCCCAAAAATTCAAGAACATCTTCTTCGATGTGGAGAATCTCGATGAGAACGCCGAGGGGAAGATTGTCGAAGCGGTCGATGAAAGCCATGGCAAAAAGATTGCAGTCTGGATGGAATGAGAGATGTTGATGCGACCCGGCGCCCGGATAGTCTTAACCGGGCGCCGGGTCATCTTTGCGTGTTGCGAACTGCCGGTCAATGGGCATGGATTGGATAGGCAGCACAGCAATTCTGGATCAGCGATCAGGCTGGATCAGACCAGTGCCCGGTTCAAACGAAGCGAAGCTTGGGCGCAACTTTGAACCCGCCGCCTGTCGAGGCGGGGACTACAAGGCGAAGTTAAATACAGGACTCCCGGCTTCATACCCGCGTTCCTTACAGGGAGATCGCCTTGACGCTGCGGATACCCTCCAGTTGTCGCAATTGCGCCATGGCGGCCTCGTCCACCGGGGAGTCCACGCTCAGGATCATCATGGCCTCCTGGTCACGGGTGACGCGTCCGACCTGCATCGTGGCGATATTGACGTTGGCCTTGCCCAGGATCGTTCCCAGGAACCCGATCATTCCCGGCCAGTCGTAGTGCTCCACGAACAGCATGTATGGTGTCAGGGCGATGTCCATCTGGTAGCGGTTGATGCGGACGATGCGGGAGCCGTTATCCGGGCTTACCGTTCCGGCAAAACTGATCTGTTTTCCATTCCGAGCGATGCAGGCAGTAATCAGGTTTAAATAGCCGGTCGCTTCGGTCTCTTTTTTCTCGAAGACCTTAATCCCGCGGTTCTCAGCCAGCCAGGATGCATTGACCAGGTTCACGTTCTCTCCCATCACCGGGGTCAGCAGCCCCTTCAGAAAGGAGAGGGTGATGATCTCTGTTTCCTTGTTGGCGACCTCTCCGCTGTAGGTGAGTTCGACCCGCTCGACTGGCCCCTTCTCAAGCTGGTAGTAGAGCTTGCCCAGGTTCTCGGCGAGGTGGAGGTGCGGCCGCAGGCTGTCCAGCTCGTCACTCATCAGGCAGGGCAGGTTCACGGTGTTGGGGGCGATCTCCCCCCTTAGGGCGGCCAGCACAAAGGTAGCCACGTCTGTGCCCACCCGGTGCTGCGCCTCATAGGTGGTCGCTCCGATATGCGGTGTCACCACCACATTGTCGAACTCCAGCAGCGGGTTGCCAGAGCAGGGCTCACTGCTGAACACATCCAGGGAGGCGCTGGCGACAGTACCCAGGCGCAAGGCATCAGCCAGGGCGTGTTCGTCAATGATGCCACCACGGGCGCAGTTCACTACCCGTACTCCGGGCTTGGCGATCCGGAATTGCTGTTCTCC
>Ga0224558_1003583_pt1 | contig 12769 bp, 6 predicted proteins | sample 714S32024metaG_FD_180682 | JGI IMG/M metagenome (GOLD analysis project Ga0224558, IMG submission 180682) | Peat soil microbial communities from Stordalen Mire, Sweden - 717 S3 20-24 | ecosystem: Environmental > Terrestrial > Soil > Wetlands > Peat | place: Sweden: Norrbotten County, Stordalen... | reverse complement strand
TATCGGTAGGGTTGAACTTCAGATGCTGCGGTTTCATCAGACGATGCTCCGAAGCGTTGGCAGCTATGGCATCCAGGTGGCGAATGGTGGATTTCCGCAGTTCATTCTTGCCGATAAGGAGTTTCGCCTCGCGAATATCCAATCTGCGATACGGGTGCTGCGCGAACAAAACCGACGCACGTATGAGACCAGCCTTCTAGAAGGAATTCTATTCTCCTTACAGGGAAGACTCGCAGAAGCAGACGCGTTATTAACCAAGGCAATCGACTTGGGCGACCAAGATGGAGTTGCCCAGCACACGCGCGGCTTGATCCGGCTAATGACGGGCCATCGCCGGGAGGGCATCGCCGATATCGAGAGAGCGCTCCTAGCGGGACCGCCGGACGCATTGCGCCAGCCGTGGGAAGAGACTCTACGCCAGGTAAAAAGTAATCCTGATGACCAGACGTGGCAGGTGTATAAGAGCATCGAGGACGGAATTGAGTTCTCCTATCCTGCGGATTGGACCGTAGTGGCAGCTCGTGATCCTCAGTTGCGAGGAAAACTCCAAACACATCTGGAGAAGATGTCGCTGCCGCCGAGCTACATTGATTCCGTAAGCTCGATTGCGGAAAAAACCCTCGGCCGTGGCGTTGTTGTATTCAATACATCATACGATTTCTGCGTTATAAACATTGAGATGCGCGAGATGGGCCAGGCTCCACCTCGGGCAGCTGTGAAACAATCCTGGGAATCGCAGTTTGCACAAACTGCGGATCTGGAGCGCAAGAATTCTATATTGAAAGGGTTCGCGATAAAAAAGATCGGCGTCATCGATAGGAATAATGCCATCATTGCGGATTTCACATATGATTTTCGGCTCGATGTCGCTGAGTTTGCGATGCCGCATACTGGCAGGCGGGTAATGGTGTATCAGAACAGCGCTCCTCAGCGCGTGGCAAGAATGGAGTTTACGACGGCTGAGCAATTGTATCCGACGATCAACTCATATTTTACGAAGATCGTCGACACTCTGAAGCTTTCAGCCCCCAGCGCCTCAAGGTGAGAGAGCCGCAATTGGTGTGACAGATGTGTTGTTTTCGACAAGTGAGCAAGAAAAGATGAAATGCCTAACGTTGTGTAGCCTGGTCATGACCATCGCGGCTCTTTGCGGTTGTTCGCCGTCGGAGTCCTCGATTGAAAAGGGCGACTGGGCTGCAGCCAAGCAAGATGGTTCTATTGGAGCGTACAGCGCATTTGTTGATAAATATCCTCAATCGCGGCACAGATCCGAAGTGTTCTCGGATGATCGAGTGATCGCCATGCTCCATGGTCTTGTGCAGCGGTTCGACACGTGGGGCGATGCCGATAGAAAGCTGGTAGAGAACCTTTTGAAGATTGATCCGAACAACCCGTATGCTCTGTCGTTGCTCGGCTTTGATCAACTGCGCTCTCACGGGCGCGCGGCCGCGAAAGACACATTCGCTAAGGCCATGACAGTTACCAAGGAGGAACAAGTGAGCGACATCGCAAAGATGTGTGTCGCTTGGGGCGACGTAATCACGGTCGTGGGGCCTGTTTGGAAAGGGACGGACGCCGACGCCCAAAGAAAGAAGCTTCTGGCCTCCCCGCCGGAATTGTCTGGTTTTATGGCGAACGGAAAGTGCTTCGACAACCTTGTGTTCATGGAGACATCCGTGAAGGCCGAAGCGCCAGAGCGAATGCTGAAGAGGTATATCGAGCGCTGGGCAAAGCTGTCTGATTAATTCAAATGGAAGCTATAAGCGATGGACTATTGGGAAACTCGGGATAAAGGCGACCGCCGCCGGCATTCGCTGGAAATGGTCGCGGGAGAAGAAGGAAGCTCATGGCCTCGAAGAACCAACTGAAGGTATCCGGCATAGCGGTGGTGTCCGCAGGTGTCCTGCTGATTCTGATGTTCCCCATTGTGATTTATGAGTGGGCCCACCAGGAGGCGTTAGCCTATGGCGCCGCACACACCGAAATGCGGGACGGGCGGTTTCTTGAGTTTACCAATAGGAGCAGCGGCCAACCCTTTCTATATCGCCAAGGATCGGACGGGGCTTTGTCTTTGCTTCAGAACGGCGAAATAATGGAAATGAATAGTCTGCATGTGCTCAGGGCGGACAAGGGCGGAGCCAAGTACCTGTCAGGCGGCTACATAAGCGATTTCACTCGCATTCCGCCTTGGGTGTTTGTGGTGTCGTGCGCAATGCTAATCGGGGGGATAAAGCTGGTACTCATCGGGAGCCGTAAAATCGAGACGCCGCAGGCGCTCCCGTAAAGATGCCGGGCTCGTCCAGCCCCCAAGCCTGGACGCCCAACTTTGCCGGGTCCCCTTTCATCATGTCGCGCACCATGCTCTGCTTCACCACCATGGTGTGGCGCGCGCGCCCATCGGGGTCGTGCGACTAGCAAGATTTCGACGGCGGAGACGGACATCTCTCCGCGAAGGCTGAAGCATCAGAGCCAATGCTGAAGAACTATATCGAGCGATGGGCAAAGCTGTCTGATTAATCCGTTGTAATCGTGCTTTCCTTTGTCGCAACCGGTGGTACGCTATAGCGAGCGAGCAACAGTGTGAAAAAACTGAAGAGCGTCGGAGTGGCGTCGTCGTGGAGAATTTGATCACAGCGTTAGAGACATGGAAGGAAGCTCAAGTCGAGCGGTTACCCGCCACCATCGAGCTTATCTGTCCGCAGTGCAGAGCACCCTTCTCAACAGGATTCTTATTTCCGGAGAAATGTCCAAGCTGCCAGGCCCTGCTGCTCCAACCTCGAAGTGCCGGTTCACGAGCCTTTGCCATCATTGCCGTTGCCGTTTTGGCAGTCGCAATTCCTGCGGCGATATATTTTGGTTTAGGTTCCCTTTCCAACGACCCGGCGCTTGGCAAAATTGCGCTGTTCCTCGTACAGCATAGAACCATCGTTTTCTTTGTAACCTTGGCAATTATCGTGCCGATGTCTAAGGAGCTACTCGGCCTGACAATGGGCCTTTTTGCAGGTCTGTTCGGACACGCGGTCAGCACTGACACGGAAAAGCATCGCTTAAGCAGGTTTTTCAGGCGACTGCAACGAACTAAGGGCCACACATATACGATGCGTTATTGGGTCTTTTGCCGGGTGATCCTGACGAAAGGACGCCCGTACGAAGCAGATTCAAAACCATTTGGACAAGTTCCTGCAAGCCGCGCGGGCCTGGTTGAACTCGCCAGTGATTTAGAAATTGTGGGCATTCTGCTCTATCTGCTTTCAGGGGGGAAATTAGGTAATCCTGCTGCCACGCTTGGTTCGAGTGGTCCTTACCCGGGGTGGATTCAAACGATCATGCACGATAGCCCCGCTCTCACTCAAGCAGCGAGAGGAATGCGCGCTGTAGCAAACGAGTCCGAACAACGATGGCTGAACTGGTTCGGGGAAAACTTCCTTAAAGGCGACGGTGATAAGAAGAAGGGCGCTCCGGAGTTCTGGAAAGCCATTAAGTCTTAGAGCTCGGCATCGTGGCTGGGGTCACGTTGCTTCCGTCAACGCATTTAATTTCGCACCGAAGATTTGACACACGTCCACGCGGCGACCGGCGCGGGTTTGGCGTATGCTTCAGTACGCCTATCCGCCTTCCGCCGCGTTGCCGAACCCGGACGCGGCCCATCTGCTCCTTGTTCGCACGCTTGATTCTTGTCCGGGCGCGGACGGCTAAAGCTGGCAGGAAAACTGACAACACAGAGAGGGGAGGAAACATCGCTGCGCAGTGATCTGGGCCGATCATCCGCGCTGTTGTGGACAGCGGACGGGCTGCGGCTGGGAGGCCGGGTTTGCGAACATGATCGAGGCGCACGGCGATCCGCGCCACCTCGTTGAGGCGGGTTTCGAGAGTGTCCATAAGGTGCTCAGTAGATGAACGAGCTGTCGTCGTTCGTGGGCAGAGGCACCGGCCATCCGAACAGGCACACGTGGTCGTAGGCCCAAAGCTTGATGATTGGCAGCCCGAGACGGTTGATGTTCACGAACTCGCGCATCCACGGCCATGTGGCATAGTAAAGGCCCATCAGGTAGCCGCAGTGGGCCTGATCCCAGGCCAGTTCCGTCCATGGGTATTGCGCGCAGCGGGTCGCTTGATCCAGATCGTGGTCGATTCCCGGATACTGATAGCCCTCGATCAGGAACGTGTCGAAGCCCGATCCCGCGCGCGTGGTCCATTGCGAGGGCAGGTTGATGTACCGCATCAGCTTGCAGTTGTCCGGGTCGTTCACATCCATTGGCCAGAGCAACTCGAACACGGCAGAGGGGCATTGCGAGAGTACGGAACTCTGGATGGCGGCCACATAGTTGTACAGGCGCGTCCGCAGGAAGTTCGCGTCGGCGTAGCTGTTGACCGAGGGATCGTCGTTCGGCGTGTGGAAGGTCGCCAGCGCGCGGCCGAGCGCCGTTTGCGCAGCCGCCGCAGTATCAGCGTCGCAAAACGCCATGCCGGATGCGTTCGCCTGGAACCACCAGAGGATTTCGCCGAACTGGAGTTTGGGTGTCAGGGCCGCCGCCAGCATCAAGCCCGCCATCGCGGCATGCGCCTGCGCCATGTAGTTCTGCGGCCCGGAACTGAAGGCGATCTGCGAACTGTTCAGCGTCCCGAAGCCGGTGGCGGTTGCGACCGCCGTGCCGTCGGGGAAGCGTTGAACCCAGACCGCACCGCCGGCGGGATTATCCGGTGGCTGCACCAGTTCCTGCGAAAACGAGCAGACGGCGCTCATGTTGTTCGCCTTGAGCTGATTGAAGAAGTCCGTACTCCAGTCGCGGAACGCCCGATTGAGCACCGGCGTCTGGGTTGGGTCGATCACCCACGTCACACCGTAGGTCCCGCCCTGAAGATCTCCCGTCACCGCAGCTTGGCCGCTGCCGGTATTCGAGGCGGGCAGTGCCGTGTACACGTGGTATTGCCACACGCTCCCGAACGAATGGGAAGTGATCGTGAGGACGCTGCCGGATGCCGTGGCCCAGACGCCGTCGAAGATGGCGTTGATGAAGTTGGCGAAGTGCCGGGCTATGGTATTGCTGTTGTCCTGCCCACCGAACACCGTCTTGCCGATCGCGGAGCCGCCGACGTGCAGCCAGACGACATCCTGATCGTTCCAGTTGCCGGAGAACGTGACCGTGCATGTGGGGTACGAGGGATTGGCCGCCACCGACTGCTTCCACCAGAAAACGCCGCAGTAGTGGTCGATCTCGCCGAGCAGCCCGAGCTTCTGAATGTTCCACACCAGCCTCTGTGGCGACAGCTTGTACGTGTTGTCCGTGTCGAAGTCGGTCGCGACCCCCACGGCGGTGGTCGTCGTCGCCGGATCGGGAACGGCGCTCGCCACGGCGCATTCGAGGAAGTCGAAATAGAAATACCAGCCCTGGCTCGACGCGTTCTTGTTTCCCGAGAGCGTGATCACCACGCTGTGCTGGCCCGCCGCGACACCGGAGAAGAGCAGGCGCCGCGTCTGGGTTGTCGTGGCGGTGGGATAGTAGCAGTCGAGCGTCACCGGCGCGCCGCCGTCGAGCGTGGCGGTCACAATGCCGCAGGTGGTATCGAGGCGCGTGCCGACGTAGATGTCGTGCGTGTACTGACAGTGCGTCTCGATGGAAACACTGGCACCGGAGGCCGCCGCCCGGATCGCCCGTCCCTGGCTCCAGAAGGCGAACGCGCCGTTCACGGGATCGTTGCCGGGGGCGTCTTCCCAGTAACCAGAAGTGCTGACCCACGTACTGTCTTCTTCGATCCGGACCGATCCCGGCCCGGCCACGTTGAGCGCGCGCTGGCTCGCTGGCGTGCTGGCGACCGTCCAGTTGGTGACGATCATCTGCCACTCAGTTGACTGGTAAGCCTGGCTGTTCGGGAGCGCGGGCGCGATGGTCCACCAGACTTTGTCCACGCTGCTCCAGCCGAGCGCCGTGAAGTCAATGTGAACATGCCAGGACACGTTGTCCGAGGAGCCACCGGACAGGTTCCAGTTGGTGGCGGTTAAGTACAGACGGCTGCTGCTGTTGTTGTCCGTCTGATAGTACGCCACCATGTTGCCGTCGGCGCCCGGCGTGGCCGTGATCACCAACTGGTTCGGCAACACCACGGTGGCGGCGAGCACGGCGGGGCCATTCAGCACCCAATTGACGGCGTTGATCTGCTGGGCAATGGACTGCAGGATGGACGCGGCGGTTGTCTGCGTGAGCGTGTCCGCGGCCGATCCGTCCGAACTCGAAACCGCCACCGGCCCGGAGATTCCACTTTTCAACGTGATAAAGATCTCGTTGCCATAGGTTCCGCCCGTGGTGGCCGTGCAATTCGGATCGGACGCGTTGATCTGGCCGGCGATGTTGATCGCCACGCCGGCGTTGTTCAACGAATCCTCAAGGCAGGAGTACGTGGCCGACCCGATTGTGACCGAGTGGTTATATGCGGCGTTGCCCTGCCACCACATGGCCTGATCGGTCGTCGCATGCGATGCCGAAATTGTCGGGCTGATGAAGGATTGGTTCTGATACCACAGCGTGACCTTGTCACCCGGCTGCGGGCTGTTCAGGTTGAGCGTGAAGGTGGCCGAAGCGCCAGTGCGGCCCGTCGTATTGCAGGTGACCGTGATACCGCTGGTGCCGAACCACTTCACGTCGTTGTGGCCGACGCCGTTGATGGAGTAGTCGAGCGTGTTCCAGTCGGTCCAGGCGTTCTTGAGCGACTCCCAGGATTGAATACCCTGCCAGGTGACGTCGAAATCCAGAACGAGGCCCGTCAGATCGCCATCCGGCAGATAGGAGAACAGCGGATGCCCGAACGGATCGTCTTTCTGGAACAGGACCAGCACTGCGAAATCGGCCATATCGCGGAACACACCGGACATGGTGAAGCCGGTGTCCGAAGCGCCCCACAGGGCAGCCGCCGCGCCATAGTCGTCGAAGCCCTGCAATGCAATCGTGCGATGCGGTTGGAGCTTGTAGATCTGATCCATATGGACAAGGGGCCGCCGATACCCCCAAAATGGCTATGACGCTTACCCTGCTTTGGGTCAAATCAACGGAGGACCACATTGGACGCGACATTTGACTTCGCGATCTCGTTTGCAGGGTCTGAACGGGACTACGCACGGGCGATTGCTGCAATCGCTGAGAAGAACGGGTTGAAGGTGTTCCTTGATGAGCTTTTCGAGGCGGAGCTTTGGGGACAAAACTTGGTCGAGACTCTGGCCGACGTGTACGAGAACAGGGCTCGGTATTGTCTGATCATAGTGTCTGAGAACTACTGCCAGCGAATCTACACAAATGTCGAGCGGCGGGCGGCCCTCGAACGAGCGATTCGGACCAAGGCCGAATACATTCTGCCCATAGTTCTCGACGACTCCTGGATTCAGGGCCTCCCAAAATCAACGGCGTACCTGGACCTGAGGCGGAAGTCGGTCATCTCGATCTGTGAGGCTCTTTTCAAGAAAATTCGCGGCACTGCCCCTAAGAAACTCCGGATTCCGAAAGGCATCCACATTGCACGCCTGCCGCTGGCATCGTTGAGCGCCGATGAACTAACGCGTTATCTGATCGAACTCTGCTCTCAATCCAGCCGATCTGGTGTTGTGGCGTTCGGATGCATCGTATATGACGAGACGACTGCTGAGATTCGGAAGCTTTTTAAGGATGAAGATTATTGGGATGCCCTCGACACCGCGTCAGGACCCAGTTTCGAGGTCTTTGCCATTAAAGACGAGACAAAGTATGGGCAAGACGTATCCACTACCATCGAGTTGTTTACCGCCGCGTCCATGAACCGCGCCCAATCACGCGGCTATTACTTCTCGCGACTGCTGAATGAGTATTTTCAGGAAGAGAAGACGACACTAGCTTACCCGTCGGTGCTGATCTTTCTGGTCGAAGACGGCAACGTCACCCATTGCCGACTGATTCCGCTCGCTCGCGCAACGCTGGAGGAGATGTTCCTACGCCTGCAGGAACTCTTCATTGAAATCGCCGAGTCGATTGAGCAATGGCGCACAAAGGGAGGGCCGTCATCGAGTCTGTGGGAATCAATGAAGGATCGACTTCTCAATAAGAAGTACACGGTCTATATAGAGCGTGCGCCGCGGAACGCACAAGACGCAGTCAAATCCCTTGCATCATTCATCGAGCCAGCACCGTAGGACGAGAGCCGCCCCACCATCGGAGGCTTCGAGGTAGCGCCGAAGGTTTTGATCTCGAGGGAATCACGAGTAGATGAACACCGAAAGGTCCGATCCGGGGAATGTGGTTCCAACCGCCGTGATGCCGATTGAGACCGCCGTATTGGCCGGGATCTGTGACAAAGCGCCAATCTGCGACGGCGTGGCGACCACCACGGTCTGGCCTGCCGGAATGGTCAATGTCAGCAACGCCGCGGTGCCCACAAAAATCGTGAACGTGATCCCGGAGCCGGTTGGGGCGGCCTGCACATAACCCTTCACGTCGCCGACGGTGACCGGGCGATTCAAATACAGAGGCTGGGCTGCATTGGACTCGACGCCCAGCGTCCCTTGCATCTGGAAGACGAGGCCGGCGACCTTCGAGAGTCCGTCCGCCCCGAACACCCAGTCCTCGCGGATGGGAGCGTCGCCGTCGGGCGACTCGTTGCCGTTCACGTCCACCGTGAACCCCGCGATCACCAGCGTCTCGTCCACGAAATTGCTGGTGGGCATGTTGATCGTCGTCACCGCCAGTGGATTGCCGTTATCGAGCGAAGTCGTGTCGCAGGAGTACGGCCACATCGGCTCCTCGACGATCCACACATCGCCAGGGTTGATGAGCATGGGGAGGTCCCACGTGAGGGTGGTCGCCGTGTTGGAGATAATCTTGCGCGGCGGCGTGCCGCGCGAGGCGCCTTGAATTACGCGGATCAGGTTGCCGACTTCCGCTCCGGGCGTCATCCCGGCGGGATAGGCGATGTTCTGGCACCCGGAGTCCGTGATGGAGGTGAGGTTCGCGGAATTCGAAGCGTCGGCGTTGAACCGCAGAACGAAGCAGTCGCCCTCCTGCACGATGCCGTTGGGGTCGGGCGTGACGCCGATGGCGCCGGTGGTCTGGTTCCACGAGGTAACCTTCGCGCTGAAATACGGCGTGGAGTTTTCTGGCCTGCCGATGATCGAGATGATGCGGCCAACCGGCGTCCACGATGGATTCGTGGATGGCGGCGCGCCCTGGAGATACCCAGTGACCAGCGTGCCAGCCGACACGCTGTCGATGGACCCACCGATGATCCCACCGTGAATCTCATGCTTGGCCTTCAATCGGACCTTGCTGACGTATGGCGACGGCAGGGCCCATGTCGAGCGCACCAGCGGCCCGGCGAACGTGATGGAGCCGGGCGTGTAGGTGTTGTTCGCGCCCGCCGTCAACGTTCCGGTGGCCTGCGCGCAGATCAGATCGTCCTGCGTCGCGACGAATAGCACGTAAGAAACAAGACCCGCGACCGCCGGCCAGGTGATGCCTTCCAAGGTGAACGTGTCCGTTCCAGAGGCCGAGGTTCCGATGATGGCGATATTCGACGGAGCCGAAGGAAGCCCGCTTGAATCCATCGCGCAGATAGCCACGCGCAGCGTCGCGTTGGCTGGCAGCGATCCGCCCGTCGCGGACTGCGAGACCGATCCGATACCGGGCGCACCCGCGCCGGTGGCGCTGAACTCGTTCACCGGCAGCTTCCCGGTCACCACCAGGTTCGCAAGCATGCTGCCGTCGGCCATCTGTGCGTAGGACTGGTCGGTATCGAAGGTCCACTCGCCCGGAAACAGCGCGTCATTCGCCGCTGCCTGGATCTGGTACGGTGCCCACGCGGGGCCGAGCGGGATCGCGTAATACAGCGAAGGCAGGGGCGCGGGCACCACGTCCATCGGCTTCGGGCCAACGTCCAGGTCGTACATCGAGTCGGTGACGGTCTGCCCCTCGATCTGCACCGACCAGTCCTTCTTCAGGCTCCATCGCTGAATGCGGAAGCACATCGTGACGACCTGGAACGCAAGGCCGCTCCCGGATGGAGGCGCTGGCGAGGTGGTGATCGTGGAACCGTCGCTGCTGACGGCGGTGATCGTCACCTGCGCGCCGCCGATCACGATTTCCTTGTTGACCAATTCCGAATCCCCGGTCGCGCTTCCGGCATAGGTCCAAGGATCGCCGCTTACCCACGTTGCAGTTCTGCCGGAGACGTTGCATGTGCCATGGAGGCCGGGAATGTCCGGGTGGGTCATCGAGACCACTTGCCCGACCTCGTTGCCGAGGCCGAGCAGCGTCGTCTGCCACGCCGCCGTTCGCGCGTCGCGCCATTCCGCGGGAGTCACGCCGCCGACTTCTTCGCGTGTGCGCGTGGCTGCGATCCGCAGAGCTTGGCTGAGCGACGAACAGCCCACCGAGTGCATCTGAGTCGTGAGCGGAGATCCGGCGCGCCCGTAGTAAGCCCCGTGGCTCTTGTCGCAATACTCAGCCGTGTTCGCCTGGTACTGATAGGCAACATCGGCGAACGAAAGCACCAGGTGCTCGAAACCAGCCTGGATCGGCGTCAGCCGCAGAGTTTGAAACAGAGAGTTCGCGAGCGTGTACGCATCCACCGCGCTGGCGTTGATCCGACAGCCGAGCTTCAGCTTGCCGAACTCCCAGGTGTAGAAGCCCAGGCAGCAGTTGAGCACCTCGGTGATCCAGTCACGAAACGGCTTCTGGCTGCTGATGGCTCCCTGGAACTGGAATTGGGTTTCGGTGCCCTGGACGCTGGTCACCGAGACATACCCGAGCGAGAGCGCCTGCGCAATCGACATGGTGGTTTGCACGCCGGTTCCCTCCGGAGGCGGCGGTGGCGGGCTGGTCCAGTACGAGAATGAGTAGCTTCCGTCCGGGTTGAGATTGATCTGTGGAGCGGTGAGCGCCTCCCCATCCGTCGTGAGAGCATAGTTCACGATTGGCGACGTGACGCCCAGGATCGGGGTGACCTGTGCCGCAGCGATTTCTGCCGCGCCACTTCCGTCACCCACAATCAGCGACGGCAGCACGAACGTAGCGAGTTGCGCGAACGACGTCGGGCCGGTCCCGCCAGCGGGATTCGAGCCTGTGGACGGATCGCCAAACAAACCCATAGCGCGCAGCAGCATGTTGACTGCAATCCAAAATGGGTTGATCAGTCCCTTGACCCCGGTGCGGTTGCCGTTCTGGTCCCAGGTCCAGCCCCACATGCCGTAGTCGATGGGGACGGTCATCTGGTGCTGGTCCGGCGTGCTCGGTTGAATCGTGGTGGACTTGACGATGCGAATCTCGCACGCCGCCGTGCCCGCCGCGTAGACATTCGGCTCCCAAACTTGCGGCGACCCTTGGCCGAGCGAGAAGTAGTCGCTGCTCGGGTTCGCCGGGTCGCTGCCCGTGACGTAGCGCAGCCCCATGCCCGGTTGATATTTCGTGATGTTCAGGTTGCCGTTAACCGCGAGTCCTTGCCAGAGGTAGCCATCGACCATCGGAGCGACCACGTATTTGTAGCCATCCGCGTTCGTGACGACTGCCGAAGGAGTGAATCCACCGAGAGGTCCGGCGCTCAAGATACCGAGCGAGTCGGCATAGCCCGATTCATCGCGGTAATCCACCATCAACCCGCTGGCCATGAACGCATAAAGCGGATTGCCGCCCGAGTTGCACCAGATCTCCGGCAGCGCCAGCCCCCAGACCGTGTCCGAGATGATCGAAGTCGCTGTCACGGTATTGCGGCCGAAGCCGAGGAAGCCGGTGGAGTCATCCTTGATGACGACGCCCTGCGGGTCGGCCTGCTGCCCGCCGAAATAGGGAGACATGCCATGCACCTGGCAACCGTTCGCCGATTCGAGGTAATAGTCGCAGCTCGCGGGATCGCCACCCGCCGCCGTCACCGCAGCGGCGCTGCGACCCTTTGAGGCTCACGGGCAATTCACGCCGTCGTTGTACGTTTTCCAGCACTGGCGGCTGTCTTCCGGCGGTGCCGGTGGTGTGGCTTCGGTGTCCGGACCCAGTTTCGGCGACCTGGCCAACCTGCCCGTCTCCCATTCCGCCGCCAGCATGAACCCGCTGGCGATGATTCTGGGGAGCGGCGGCACCGGCGCGAAGGGCGGGACCTCGGGCCTTTACAGCATGTTCTCGAAGGACGGCTTCTCGAAGACGCTATCCAACCTGAAAGGAACGGTCTGGAACCAGAAGGCATGGGACGCTTCCGACAGCAACTTCTGGGGCGGCGTGCAGGGCGTCGCGAAGTCACCCGCAGCCGGTGCCGCTGGGATGATGCTTGCTACCAGCGGACTGTTCGGATCGCAGCGCGGGACGTGGACCGGCGCTCTCGAAGATACCGCTGGCGGCGCGCTGATTGGCGAGCAGATGGGCGGTCCACTGGGAGCCGCAATCGGAGCAGCGGCGGGTTTCACTGCCGGAGTGGTCGAGAAACTCCTCGGGATCGAGTCGCCGCAAAGGAAGGCTCACGACGACATCAAGAGCATCTACGGCGTGGACATCCCGCAGAACAGCGGCACGATCAAGCAAGTTGTCCAAATTGCGCAATCGCAGTTCGGCGGCGATATCGCCGTGGCCGTGCGGTCCCCGAGCGTCCGCCAACTCGTCATGCTGTACTCAGAGGCCACTGGCCAGAAGATGCCCCTATCTGCCACGACGCCCTATGCCGGGAGTTTGGTGGAGCAAGGCGGCAAGCGCTATCAACAGGCCAGCTACCAGGATGGTCAGGCCCACGTTTACGGATCGAACATTCCAACGCTCGGCGGAATCGCGGCCGGAAC
>Ga0224558_1003582_pt1 | contig 12771 bp, 11 predicted proteins | sample 714S32024metaG_FD_180682 | JGI IMG/M metagenome (GOLD analysis project Ga0224558, IMG submission 180682) | Peat soil microbial communities from Stordalen Mire, Sweden - 717 S3 20-24 | ecosystem: Environmental > Terrestrial > Soil > Wetlands > Peat | place: Sweden: Norrbotten County, Stordalen... | reverse complement strand
AAGTATCTGGCCGCCGTGAAAAAGGCTGGCGAGGTCTATCGCAAGGTCGCGAGCGTCAAGGGCGAAGGCAACTTCATTCCCGAGGTTTCGATGGATGAAACCGAAACTGCGCAGAGCCCCGCCGAGTTGCTTATCATCCTCGCCGCAATTGCCGACGAAGGCATTCCTGTCCAGACCATTGCGCCCAAGTTCAGCGGCCGCTTCAACAAGGGTGTGGACTATGTGGGCGATCTCAAGCAGTTCGAACGAGAGTTTGCGCTGGATATTGCAGCCATCGCGTACGCGGTCAAACATTTCGGCCTGCCTGAGAATCTCAAGTTGAGCGTCCACTCCGGCAGCGACAAGTTCTCGATTTATCCCGTGATTCACTCCCTCATCACGCGCTTCGACGCGGGTGTGCATCTGAAGACCGCCGGAACCAGTTGGCTTGAGGAGTTGATCGGGCTGGCTGAAGCCGGTGGCGAAGGGCTGGTGCTGGCGAAGGATATTTACGCCGAGGCTTTTGCGCACAGCGCGGAGCTTTGCGTGCCCTACGCCACGGTCATCGACATCGACCCTGCCAAGCTGCCGTCTCCCAGCGAAGTAAAGGGCTGGTCCTCCGATCAGTACACCTCCGCCTTGCGCCATGTGGAGGGCTCACCAGCCTACAACAGCAGCCTGCGCCAGTTGCTGCATGTCGGCTTCAAGGTCGCGGCAGACATGGGCGACCGTTATCTGGGTCTGCTTGAATCCAATGAGGCCGTAATCGCAAAGAACGTGACGGAGAACTTGTTCAGCCGCCATATCGCGCCCGTCTTTTTGGGGCGGCGCGGCTGATTTACTCTCTGACAGCTTGAAGTATGGGTGCCCCATGTCCAGATTTTGGGACCTGGGAAACGATGTGAATGAATTGACGTAAAAGGAGTTCCACTATGGCAAAAGCAGCAGCCGTTGCAGGCAAGCAGAATCCGAAAATTGCGCATCAGGCCTTTGATCCGGCAGGCCTGATGAAGATGTACGACTTTACGGGAAGAACAGTGGCCATCACAGGCGGCGCCGGAGTTCTGGGCGGCGAAATTGCCACCGCGCTGGTCGGATGTGGCGCGACCGTTGCCATTCTCGACGTGAATGCGGATGCGGGCAAGGCGCTGCTGTCACGCCTGGGCGCGCGCGCCAAGCAAGCCACGTTTTTCAAGTGCGATGTGCTCAATCGCGACAGCATAGCTGAAACAGCAAAGGAAGTCCTCAAGCATCTGGGCAAGCTGGACATCCTCATCAACGGCGCTGGCGGCAACAGGCCCCAGGCCACCACCAGTGCGGACCTGAAGTTTTTTGATCTGCCCACGGATGCCCTACGCTGGGTTTTCGACCTGAATATTCTCGGCACCATGCTGCCCTCGCAGGCCTTTGGAAAAATCATGGCCGAGCAGGGATACGGCACGATCCTGAATATCTCTTCCATGAACGCATTCCGCCCGCTGACCCGCATTCCTGCCTACTCGGCGGCCAAGGCCGCAGTCAGCAACTTTACGCAATGGCTGGCCGTGCACATGGCGCAGGAATACTCGCCGAAGATTCGCGTCAACGCCATCGCGCCGGGCTTCTTCCTCACTAATCAGAACCGTTTCCTGATGACTGACAAGGAAACCGGCGACTGGACCGCGCGCGGCAAGACGATCATCGGGCACACGCCGATGGGACGCCTTGGCGAGCCCAAGGATCTGTTCGGTTGCGTGCTCTGGCTGCTTTCGCCGGCCGCGGAATTCGTCACCGGTGTGGTGATTCCGGTCGATGGCGGTTTTTCCGCATTCAGCGGCGTCTAGTTCTGTAACCGTTTAATTGTGGAACATAGATTCCACGATATGGGTGCCCCAGGTCCCGATTTTGGGACCTGGGAAGAGATGCACTAGATGTACAAAATCATGCTGTCAAAGACCTCGTGTTTAGGCACGACTGCGTCAACCAAGCGATCACACAACTTGAAGAAAGAAGCCATAAGCACACAACGTTTTAGCCTGGAAGGCAAAATCGCCGTTGTCACCGGAGGAACCACCGGAATCGGACATGCCCTGAGCCTTGGCCTAGCCGAAGCCGGCGCCGATGTTGTCGCCTCGGCCCGCCGCCAGAAGCAGGTCGACGATACCGCCAGCGAGATCGAAGCACTCGGACGCAAAACGCTGCGCCTCACTTCGGACGTAAGCAACCGCGCGTCTCTGGAAACGCTGCGAGACGCCACGCTCGAAAAATTCGGCAAAATCGACATCCTCGTCAACTGCGCCGGGAAGATCAAACGCACCCCTACGCTCGACGTCCCGGAAGAAGAGTGGAACGATATTCTCAACACCAACCTGACCGGAGCGCTGCGCGCCTGCCAGGTCTTTGGCAAGGTCATGGTGGAACGCGGCTACGGTCGCGTCGTCAACATCTCCTCGCTGAACGCCTTTGCCGCGCTCACCGAAGTGGCCGCCTACGCAGCCAGCAAGGCAGGCCTTTCCTCGCTGACCCGCTCGCTCGCCGTCGAATGGTCGAAGAAGGGCGTCACCGTAAACGCCATCGCTCCCGGCGTCTTCCGCACGGCGCTGAATGCCGAACTGCTCGACGAGTCGGCGCGCGGGCAGGAACTGCTGATGCGCACGCCCATGGGCCGCTTCGGCAATCCCGAAGAACTGGTTGGAGCCGCAATCTTTTTCGCCTCCGATGCCGCTTCCTTTGTGACCGGACAAAGCTTGGTCATCGACGGCGGCTTCCTGGCCTGCGGCGTCAATCAGTAACTACCATCCAAGACGCAAGAAAGGCTGCGCCAATCGGCACAGCCTTTTGTATTCCTCCTTCTGCAATCAGCGAATCGAAACCCTCGCTCCCGCCAGGTTTGTAATTCCCTGCCCCTCGCTAGCCTGAACCTCCACGCCTTCGCCTGAGACCTCGGCGTAGCTGATTGTCATTCCGTCTTTTGCGGCGATCTTCACATGGCGCAAAACCACGCCGGCAACGGGCGATTCCGGCAAACCCGCAATCACTCCCGCCGATGTGCTGCCGACGGCGGTCAGATTCTCGATCGTGATGTCGTGGAAGTACGGCGTCAGCCGTGTGACGGGTTGCGAAGCTTCTGAACTGGGCGGCAGCACCTTTGGATAATACTCGCTGATGACCAGCGCGTTCTTTACGTTCTTCATCTCTATGTCGCGGAAAAACAGCGGACCGACATTGTTGCCGCGGTCGCGGTTCGCCTTTACGCGGATGCCGTTGTCGGTATCTTCAAAGCGAATGTGCTCGGCGCGGATATTTCTGGCTCCGCCCGCAATTTCGCTTCCGATCGAGAGGCCGTGCCCATGCAGAAAAGTACAATCGGTAATGGTGATGTCGCGGCTCGGATCGTCCGGCCCCGGAGAATTGATCTCTCCCGACTTAATCGCAATATCATCGTCGCCGACATCGGTAAGTACATGCTCGATCCGCACATTCGACGAAGAGAAAGGATCAATGGCATCCGTATTCGGCGAGTTGGCCGGCGCCAGCACTTTGATATTCCGAATCATTACATCGTCCGAGTAATAAGGAACTAACTGCCACATGGGAGAGTTCTGAATCGTAACTCCCTCCACCCGAACATGCTTGCAATGGTCAAAGACAACCAGCGTTGGCCGAGGATGGCCGGAGCCGACGATGCCGGCATTCTTCACCGCCCGTGCCATCTGCCACCAGCTCTCCCCGGCTCCATCAATCACGCCTTCGCCTGTAATCGCCACGTTCGATGCGCCGATTGCGCTGACCAGTGGTTGCAAGCCGGGCGCGCGAAACTCCATCATAATTGGATAGTCACCGTGATCGGCGGAACCAAGCAGCGTAGCACCATTGTCGAGTTGCAGGGTAACATTACTCTTTAGCACGATCGGCGCGCTCAGATAAGTGCCCGCCGTGAGCCGAACCATTCCGCCTCCTCGCTTTTCACATGCATTGATCGCTGCCTGGATTGAGACGGTATCCTTTGTAACGCCATCGCCTTTGGCCCCAAAGTCGCGCGGATTGCAGCTAGAAAATGCATGGTTCGCTCTTGCCGGAACAGCCGCAACAACTACCGCTAGAGCCAGCAAAAACAATGGGTATTTCAATAACAATCTCAGTCGAATCATCCGAACCTCTCGCATAAAAGCACTAACATCCAAAATCATCATACGCTGAAAATCAAAAGGCTCACAGCACGCAGAGCCGGTAGCTTTACGGCAAAGCGAGACTATCCAATTTATATCTTCTCTGCATAAGTCAGAGGCTTCCGCATCTGGGTGCTAAACCCTCGGCACGTCTTTGTTTTTGCGCCCAGGGTGGGATACCACAAATCCCATCGAACAGTAAGAAATTCGGTGGTCAAAGATCTACTTGATTTTGGCCGAACCCGTCTGGTTCGCCGAAGCCGGTCCTGAAAACCATATCTGCTTCTTCAAGGGAACTTGCGCATCGCGGGCGAAGTACCACTTAGCAGAGATGGAAAAGCTGGTCGCAATCAGGTTTGTGCGCTGAGAAGAGATGCCCTGATTTTTAAAGAAGAAATCGGAGTAGGTAGGCGAGAAGGAGAGATTCCCTGCAATTGTGAAGTTCAGCGCGATCTTGGTGCTGAAGGCATAGCGAGTTTGAGTGGGGAGAATAACGCCAGGCAGCAGGAAACTGTCGCCGCTGGTGTCAAAGGAAATCGAGTAGTTCTTGCGCGTATCCAAAACTTTCTGGACATGGGAATTCCAGTAAAAGCCGCCTGTGTGGAGGGTTTGGGTGACAGGCGTCAGAATGGAGCTGCCGTTCAGCGTCATTGCGGCGGCCTTGTAGTTGGCCTTGACGCAGGTCTGCAGGGACTGAGTCGCTTTGACCGCGCATACGTTGTAGGGCACGGGCAACTGAGGCAACAGTACCGCCGAGAGGATGTTGTTCTGCACGGAGTATTCCGGGCCCAGCTCAACGTAGGAGCCGGCATCTGGCCCCCAGTTGTAGAGGCCGCCGGTCTCGCAGCGGAGTGCGGCGCGCTGGCTGAAGCACATGGCGGTAGGAATGTGAATCGTGAGTTGCTGCTGAGAGTTGGAGGTGTTGGGCGGCGTGAAGTAGGAGAAGTTCGGAATCGGTATTGTTGGATGCGAGACAATCCTGTTGATCCGGCTAGACCGTAAAATCAGCGAAGGGAATTTCCTGCATGGTCTCCTGGCCAACAACGCCGATGATGAGTGCCTTCTGCCCCGAGGGAAGGGCCGCGATGGTGTATCCAACGTCTTTCTGTTCTCTAGCAATCAGACGGAGAAAGAGCTTGACCTCGCTCTTTCTTGCATCCGGGGACATGAGTTTTCCGTTGCCGGCCTCGTCGTAAAGCTTGTCGAGTCCTTTGCAGATTGCATCACTGTCCGGCGCACTGAGGAACGCATCTTCGACGAGAGTCTCATGTCTTAAATTCCGATCCGCATTGCCCTCTGAATGATCGCGACGAACGGACGCCCTTGAACCTTCCGGCCCGCATCCATACCCGTCGCGCAGGTCCTTTATGGTCTTCTGTTGATTGATGGTAAGTTGCTTGCGAAAGTCGGAATCCTGACTGGCTTGTCTTTCGAGCGCCCCTCCTACAATGGGAGCGAGCGCTTGGTCCAGGCGTCGCAGCCAATCCATTGCAGTGGTGACGGAAGAATCGTCTTTGGTGCAAGGGGCATTCACGGAGAAGTCCTTGGCAAACGACAGCGGACAAAAAGCCTTGGAACCGGCGATCTTGACGCGGAGATTCGCGGCCAGCATATGGAGCTTGTGGTCGCTGTTGTCGATCGAGCCGAAGGCCCACTTGCCGTTTGATTCTGGAATTGGATTGGCGGAAGGTACTCGCTCGCTGGTGCCCCTCAAGAGCCATGCAATGCGGCGCAGCCATGTACCGCTATAAATGAAATCCTCGCGACCGGGAACGATGGCTCGATAGCCGGCGGTCATCAGAAAGCGGGTAACGTTGTCGCAGTCGGCCAGAGCAGGCATACGCAACTCAGACTTGTACAAAACTTCAGGAGCGATTTTTGTAAATCTTTGAGGTCACGCCACTTCTCTGGGTCAGGCTGGCTCTCCTGGGCAATCAAATTGGAACAAGGCGCATAAGAAGCGGACGCACTATTCAGCCGGAATTCCTGCTGAATGCCGGCCCCAAATTCGGGAGCAAAATTGTCGCCCATCCCGACGAGCAGCGTGGATGAATCGGCGACGGCGCGATGCTTGAGAAAGTTCTGCACCGCGGGCAAAGACCCCAAAGCCTGAGGGCCATTCGCTGCTCCCGTGATCGGTTCATTTGCTTCCATGCGGTAGTACCCGAAGAGCTTGCCGGTGTAATCGACCTGCCACTCAGAAGCGGTTTGGGCAAAGAGTGGAGGCAGCAAGGTAAAGGGGTCAAGGAGGAACAGAGTACGGCCGCGCAAGCCACCCTGCGCAAAGGAGCGGGAAAGGAGGAGTCAAGACGGCGCATAGGAGTCCTTTCAGGCAGTAGATAACTCATGCTGGAAAGAGGAAACCCAATGGACGTTACAACTATAGAGCGAATCTCGGGTGTGCGAACAAAAATTTCGCGCCGCGTTCGTTATTTGCTCATTGCCGGCCGAACCGGCATGGAACGGTGTCCCTGCCGTTTCGCCGCTCAATTGACGGGCAGACGGGTCCGATGATCAATAGGTAAGGGTTGCGGTAATCGTATCGGTGTAGGTGCCCTGCGTGACGGACTGCCCCGCCGGAATCACGCCATAGACGGTGAGATTCTGGACAAGCCCTGTGCCCGATCCGGAAGCCCAATTGGCGGCCTTGGAGTCTCCCCAGTTGGAGCCCGTATAGGAACCCCGCAGCAGTTCATACTTCAACAGCGTGCTGCCACCAGTGAGAGTCATGCTGCGGTTGGTCACGGTTGCGCCGGTCGCCGTCCCCGCGCTCAGGCCAACATTATAAGAGGTGCCGCTGCTGCACCCGACCGAGATGGTCGTTGCGGCGGTGCTCTGCGCGCCTGTGTAGTTGCCGAAGTTCAGGTCAGTCGCGGTGATTCCGCAGCCGACGGCGGTCTGTTGCAGGTGCACAGTAAGGCCTTGATTATTAGCCGAGATGCCTGAAGTGCATGCGGAACAGTAAATGGTCACAGTGACGGAATCGTTGTAATTGCTACCATTGGAGCTCGCATAGAAAGCTTCAAGCGCCGGTATCTGGCCATAGACTGTGATGGTCTGGGACGACCCCGTTCCTGTCTCTGCCACCGTATCCGACCCGATGTTATTTCCCCAGTTAGTTGTATAGGAGGCATTGCTGAATAACTGATACCCCAGCGTGGATGGCGTGCATCCGCTACAATTCATCATCCGGTTTGTCGTCGTCGCGCTAGAGGTACCTCCAGCGCTAATGCCAATGGAATACGCGACGCCGCTGGTGCAATTGACACTGATTGATCCAGTGCTCTGTATCGCGTAAGAGCTATAGGTAAAAAAATTGACATTACTGATCTGTTGAAGCTGGCAACTGCTTTGCGTTTGCGCTCCGAGCCGAAGGCCACAAAGCAGCACGAAAAAGAAAACAATCGTCAGTTTTTTCATTTGGACTTATTCTCCTGGCAGCGCAGCGGCCCGAGGGACGGAATATCACCGGCGACAGGCTTGTAGTTGAATACAACCGCGCAGTGCCGCCCATTCGGCAGCTCGACGCTAAGTTCATTATGCGGGCTGAGATTCTCGACATATGCTTCCCCATCGTAGCCGACCGGGACAATGGTGCCGGTCGCATGCAGGGTCGCGGTGCTGCCCAGCGGCAAAACTCGCCCGCGCACATCCACCAGCCGCAGCAACGCGGCATGGCTAAACTGAATCGGGAACCTGACCACTACACCAGAGCGATCCTGGGGACGCACGATTTTCTTGTCGATGCTCAGCGTCGCATCCGCCGGTACATCGTTTGGCTCGATGCCGATGTGGTTTACATCGAAGGAGCGCATATCCGGCACCAGCAGCCGCCCCGCCTTGTTCGTCGTACCCACGTCGCGATTCTCCTGATAGACGCGAACATGCTTCAGAGGAGCGGTATCAACAACCCCAAAGCTGTCGTAGACGGTGTTTGAGGGGAACAGGCCCCGATCGACGAACGAAAGAGCACCTTGGGATTCCAGGCGCAGCGTGGTTTGTCCGGCGGACTGGTCGACTCCAGCCGTGAACAAACCCACGGGCGACTTGTATTGCACCTGCCCGAATTCGTGCGTGGAATCGCCGGCGGAAACGTACCCCTGGTAGCCCCAATCGCCGACCCGCACCGCCGACTGCTGCACCTGCACCTGCCCGCTGCCACTCGACGAGCCGCTGACAGAGGCCGAACTTCGCCTGCCAAGCGGAATGGTAAAACCAGCCTGAAAGCCGCTGCTGCCGCTGTTGTCCAGGTCCTTGAACTCAGTGGCATAGAACGAAACATGGTGGAACTGGAAGGAATAATTGGCCGTGACGACATGCGAGCTTTCCGACTGCGTGCCAATCCCCTGAATGGCGACGGGCGAAGCATCCTCATCGACACCTGCGTAGGCGAGACCGGCGGAGCCGAAGCGCCGCAGAGAAAGGCCGGTGAAGGCGCTGATTTGCTTGCGCGGAATCCCGGAACCATTCATCGCCGCCACATCCCGGTAGTTGCGGTTGGCGAGGATGGCGGAGCCGCCCAGACTAAAGATGGTTCCGATGTGCTGCGCGCCAACGGAAAGCAGCTCACCGAAATGCCCCGAGCCACCACTGGCCGCCACGTCGAAATTGACCACGGCCAGTTTGCCCGCCAGCGCCGCCGCGCCCACGCTGCCCATGGTTGCACCGGAGGTAGCTTCCGCCGTGGCCTCGACCGTGAGCTTCCTCGTCAGGCCGCGGCGGTAAAATCCCGTGCCCGCCATCTTTCCGTAGTCATTGCTGAGTGTGCCCCACTCGCGCCGCACCAGGCCCGTTTGCACGGCGAAGGTCTGCAAGCCCGGAGCCAGCAGCGAGGAACCGCCATAAAATGGCTGCGTCACACTCACCTGCTGCCCCTGCGCGTTGGTCATCGTCATCGTGATCGTACCCGCGCCAGAAATCACGGGAAGCTGCGGAATCTCAAAGGGACCGGCGTCGACCTGATTCGAGGCCACCAGGTTTCCATTCACCAGAACATCCACGGTGGAAGGAACCGCGGCCGAGCCCGCAAGCGACGGCAGCGGAAACGTAATCAGATCGGGGCGCATGGTGAAGTCCGAGCGCACCTGCGCGCCCTCAAGGTGAACAGCGCGGTTCCAACTGAGGCCGCTGGTGGTAAAGTCGCCCAGGCTGTAGCGGCGCAGCGAATCCACATCGGCAATCGTGTAGGCCGAGTCGAGGCGCACAGCCTTGTTGGTGCCGGAGCCGCTGGAAACCGCGCCCACATAGCCGAGCCAATTCGAGCTGAGAATCCCCTTAGGAGAAAAAATCCGCAAATCCGCTGACCCGCTGGCGCCGTTCTGGCCGTTGGTGAAGGTGCCGACGATGTCGTCGTTCAGCGTTACGCCCGTGCCGCTCTCGATCAAGCGAGGGCCTTCCTGCTCTTCTCTGCCTTCCAGTTGCAGCAGCGTTGGCAACAGAGCCTCGTCGCTGGCCGTGACACGCAAGATCAGGTTCTTCTGGTCGATGCTCCACGTCACCCCAGGCAAATCAGACAGTGCGATCAGTTCGCCAAGCCCCAGCGTGCGAGACACCGAAACCCGGAAACCGAGAGCGCGCAACTCCTCCGCCCGCGCCATCAACTTGCCGCGCCGCAGGGTGAATTCGCCGATCTTGCCGATGGAATGGCCATTGACTTGAACGTCCAAAAGCAGTTTCTGGTCGGTGTTTGCGTCGCTGGATTCCTCGGCAGACGCTTCCGTCGCAGCTTCCGTGGCTGCTTCGCTTGTGTCCTTCGTGGCTGCAGACAAGCGCGGCAGAGAAGTCAGCACAAGGAAGAAGATCCCCGCGCAACTGAGCCCTTTGGCCACCCTGCCTCCAGCGTCACTTCGCCGCAGCAATGCGAACCTGCTGGTCAATGGCGCCGGCATCCGCTTTGGTTGTCAACTGCAAGGTTTCGCTTGTCAGAGGTACAGAATCCTGCGCGGCAATGCGCCAGCGCCGGGTGGAGCCGGCGAGAATGTAGGGTGACGCGCCGGACTCGGGCTTCAGCTTGCGGCCGTCCGGCGCCGTCAACACAATGTCGCGGATCGCTTCGTGGAGAATGCCCGCGTTCGTCGCCACCAGATAGAGCTGCTTGCCGTCGCGCTCAACGTGGAACTGCACATCGGGAAACGCGCGGATCGTCGGCCGGGCAAAGATCGGAATCGACAGACGCAGCACCATATGCACGACCCCAGGCTCCGCCGGAGGCGGAATCTGGTCGAGCAGGATGCGGTACGTTGCCTCGTGATACTCCGGCGTCTGGCGCAGGATGAGGCGAACAACCTGACTGGCTCCCGGAGCAATCCTGGTCAGCGGAGGACTCAGCACCACGTCTTTTGAGGCCGTGAGCTGATCCTCGCCATTCTTCTGGCTCCAGTCAAAGGCTCGAATCTGAATGGCGGTTTCGCTCGTTCCCTGGTTGGTCACCGTCAAGCTCGTGGCCTTCTGGCCGGGCGAAAGGAAGATGTTGACGGGTACGACGGACAGAGCCTGTCCGCTGGCCGCCGAAGCGGGCAGAAGGGCAAAGAAAACGGCGGCCAGCGCTTGGGCAGCCACCGTTCTTCGAAATGAATTCCACGAAATCATCAAGACCTAATTGGGAGCTATAAAAGCTCTGAACAAGTTGATGTTTTGAAAGGGCACGACTTCAGTCGTGCCGCAAACACAATCAAATCAGCGGGGCTTTAGCCCCTAAAGAAAACCTTACTGCCTCGCTGACACTTATTCAGAGATTTCCTAAGCGAAAGGTTAGTAGGTGACAGTAGCAGTGATCGTATCGGCATAACTGTCCGCCGCTGGAACCGTTCCTGCCGGAATCTGGCCAAAGACTGTGAGCGGCTGGTTAGCCCCGCTGCCTACCCCAGACACTGTGTCGGTGCCAGCCGTCTGGCCCCAGTTTGCCGAATGTCCGGAGTCCGTGTATAATCCATATCCCAGCGTGTTCGTGGTCGTGAACTGGCCAGTCATCTTCCTGGTGGTAACTGTGGCGCTGGTCGCTAACCCAGGATTAAGACCGACATTGTAGATCGTGCCGCCGGTGCAGTTGACCGTGACGGTGCTGGTCTGGTTGCTTACGACGCCCGTGTAGATTCCAAAGGCCATGGCAGTGGCGGAGATCGTGCAAGATCCCTGGACCGTCGCGGTGACCTTGAAGGTGGCGGTTTGTGTTGTTGCGGCGGCTGGTGTGGAAGCAAGGCCCAAAGTCAAACATCCAAGGATGGCGGCGGACAGTGTGGATTTAACAGTATTCGAGAACTTCATCAAGATGACTCCTGGAAGAAACTAAATCTGAGTTGGAACGTTTTTTTAGTATAGGGCTCGACAATTTTTTCCAATAGGAAAATTGTGCTATTCCACCAGTTACTTACGCACCTTCAGTGCCGATCTAGATTACTCGTGGTTCCACGTAAGATTACCTTTGTGAAGCCTACAGCGCTAAAGAAATCTTGCACAGAGGCTTTCAGACACATCACCCGTGGCGTTTGCTGGGGAGCGTTTATAGAAAAGTAAACATGTTGGAAAAGCAGCAGTGATTTCCGCGGATCTATTCGGCGTGGACCATCGCGCGCTATCTGTCAATAGGTGATGGTGACGGTAGCCGAATCGGCGTGCGCGCCGGACGAGGAGTCCGGCGATAAAACATAGTCAGGCTGGGCCGAGGAAGCGCCAGCCGTCGATCCCGAGCGATAGTGAACACTGTATGGCGTAGGACTGGTGCAAGTGACCGAAACGTTCGATGATGCGTTCGCCATCCACGCAGCCGTGTCGGCCTTGGACGCCTGTGCGGTGGTGGAAACCTGGCAGGTGGCCTGAACCGTAGCCGTGACGCTGAATGAAGCGGTTGAAGTTGCTGCAAACAAAGGCATTGCAGAGAGATTCAAGACCAGGAAACCCAACAATAAGACGAATCGCGCGCTTTTCATGGGCTCCTCCTCTGGTTACCACAAAATCCCTTACTCAAGTAACCTCAGATTACATCGTATAATGGGCGACAGTAACCATATATATAGTTTTTAATGTTACTGAAGTTACGGAAAGGCGTTCGACGAAATCACCTCCTCCCTGGGCCGTCGCCTCCAACTTTTCAATCAGGGAACCGAATCAGAAAAGATCAAACCAGATGATTGTCTGATTCCCTTGCGGGGGAAACAGCCTTCCCCGCGCAAGGATTGCTTGATGAGTTCTCTGGCGGGTCAGGGCGATTCCCTGCGGCTTGCGGAGCCGGGCCAGACGATGGCAGCGTCAGCACAAGCGCTCCGCCCAATCAGGTCTGCCTCAACCGCCTGCCAGTATCCTTGGATGCCTAACGCAAAAAAAAGGACTTCCGAGCTACTTGCAAAATTGCCTTCAGACTGAAGATATGCATCAGATCACAACTTGCAGTCTCTATTGAATTTTGCAAGTCGCTCAAAGTGGATCAAGCACCCCCATACCCCTGATGGGTATGGGGGGGGGAGGGGGGTAGTTCTGTCTGTGCGAACAGGCTGGAGCACAGCCTCCTTTTTTGATGGTGCGCCGCTCAAGCGAAATCATCTGCAAACCTCTGCGGCTCGACTTGCAATCTCCTTGGAGCGCAGCCACTCAATTAAGAAACAGTAAAAATTGTCCAATCGAACAGAGCCACCTCGGTACCCACTGATCT
>Ga0224558_1003581_pt1 | contig 12774 bp, 8 predicted proteins | sample 714S32024metaG_FD_180682 | JGI IMG/M metagenome (GOLD analysis project Ga0224558, IMG submission 180682) | Peat soil microbial communities from Stordalen Mire, Sweden - 717 S3 20-24 | ecosystem: Environmental > Terrestrial > Soil > Wetlands > Peat | place: Sweden: Norrbotten County, Stordalen... | reverse complement strand
GGAGCAGCGCGCCCAGGAATCCAAAGCCCTGGGCCAGGAAACCACTCGCGCCAAGGTGACGCTCGAGAACCTTTTCGACCAGCTTGCCTCGACCACCTCCAAGGTGCTCAAGATCGTGGTCAAAGCCGATACCCAGGGCTCCGTCGAGGCCATCGTGGACGCCCTCAAGAAGATCGAATCTGACAAGGTTTCGATGGAAATCATCCACAGCGCGGTCGGCACGATCACGGAGTCGGACGTGGCGCTGGCCTCCGCTTCGCATGCCGTCATCCTGGGCTTCCACACGCGCATTGACAGCGGTGTGGCCGACAAGGCCAAGCACGAGGGAGTGCAGATCAAGCTTTACGCCATTATTTACGAGCTGATTGACCAGGTGAAGGAAGGCATGGCCGGCTTGCTCGAACCGCTCCTGAAGGATATCACGGTCGGCGCGGCTGAAGTGCGCAAGATTTTCGCCTTGTCCAAAGGCGCGCCGGTGGCCGGCTGCATGGTGCTCAGCGGCCGCATCGTCAAAGGCAAAGTCCGGGTGCGTCGCCGCAAGGAGATCATTTACGAGGGCATCGCCCAGTCGCTCCGCCGCTTCCAGGACGAAGTCAACGAGGTGCGCGCCGGCATGGAATGCGGCATTCGCATCGAAGGCTTCAGCGAGTTCCAAGTGGGTGACAACATTGAGTGCTACACGATGGAGAAGATCGTGCAGAAGCTCTGACAGTAAGGTCCCGTGGCTTCCCTTCGACTCCAACGCGTGCGCGAATTACTGAAGCGCGAAATCGGCGAAGTCATCCGCCGTGAATTCCAGGTCAGCGAGGCGGGCTTGATCACGGTGAACGACGTGGACGTATCCGGCGACCTGCAATCCGCCATCGTTTTCGTCAGCATCCTGGGCGACGCCGAGCAGCAGAAACGGGGGTTTACTCTGCTTGTACGCCATCGCAAACGCATCCAGGGGCTGGTGGCCGGGGCAATCGTCTTGAAATACACGCCGCGGCTCCGGTTCCTGAGGGATGATTCCATTGCGCGGGGCAATCGAGTGCTCGGCATCCTCGCGGAGCTGGAGAAGACTCTGCCGGTGGACGAAGAAGATTAGACGCATGAAGCAGGACATACGGTGCTGGGTGGGCCGCGCGGCGTGGCCCCGGAATGAGACGTGCCGCGTTGCATGAAGCCGCACCCCAAAATCATTGATCGCATCATTGAGGCCCTCCGCCAGAGCCAGAAGGTCTGTGTCGCCGGCCATATCCGCCCGGATGGCGATTGCGTGGGTTCGCAACTGGGCCTCACGCTGGCGCTGCGGAACGAAGGCAAAAAGGTGGTCTGCTGGAACGAGGATCGCATCCCGCAGAAATACGAGTTCCTCGACCGGGACGGCACCATCCAGAGACCCAGGAAGGGTATGAAGTTCGATTGCGTGGTGGCCACCGACGCGGCCAGCTTCGAGCGCCTCGGCAAAGTCGGCCGATGCATTACCAATCGCAAGCTCCTCATCAACATTGACCACCACGAGAGCAATGCGCGCTACGCCGACCTGAACTGGGTTTCTGCCCGCGAGCCATCAGCGGGCGAGCTCATCTTTCGGCTGCTGAAGATCGCCAAGTGGCCGATCACCAAACGCATTGCCGACTGCCTCTTCACCGCCGTCTCGACCGACACCGGTTCCTTTCAATACCCGAGCACGCGTCCTGGAACCTATCACGTGGCCGGCGAACTGGTGCGCCGCGGCGCTGACCTCGCCAAAATCTGCGACGAAGTGTACCAGTCTTATCCACTCTCCCGCGCCCGGCTGCTGCGGCACGTTTACAGCCACTTCCACCTCACCCACCAGGATCAAATCGCCTACTTCTGGCTGAAGAAGGCCGACTTCACCCGCACCGGCGCCGACAGCAGCGACTCGGAGGGCCTGATCGATCACATCCGCGCCATCGCCCCGGTGGTAGTCGCGTGCGTATTCGAGGAGATGGAGCCGGAGATGACCCGCATCAGTCTGCGCTCAAAGAGCGAGAAAGTGAACGTCAATACCATCGCCGCGCAGTTCGGTGGGGGCGGCCACCCAGCCGCGGCTGGAGCGCGGATCCCCGGCAAACCCCTTTCGGTGCAGCGGAAAGTCATTGCCGCAGTCAAGAAGGCGCTCAACTCGGCCCACTAGCGCAGCTCTGCCCGCCCGGGTCCTGGCTTGAGATGATTCGCCCATCAAGGTGACACTGGGCTTATGTCACAACGCCGCTCATTAGCCCGGTCTTGGCATGCCCTGCGGCGCCCGATTTTGCTCAGCCTGCTCCTGTCGCTGCTCCCGCTGTTTGCTTTGGCGGAAGCCGGTGCCTTCCGCTTTGCCTGGCTGAGCGACACGCACGTCGGCGCCGGCACGGGCGAGCCAGACTTGCGGGCGTCGGTTCGCGACATCAATTCCCTGACCGGCCTGAGCTTTGTCGTGCTGTCCGGCGATGTGACCGAATACGGCTCCCGCGAGCAGCTCCGGCTGGCGAAGGACCTTCTCGATGGCCTCAAAATCCCCTGCCATGTGATTCCCGGCAATCACGACACCAAGTGGTCGGAGTCCGGGGCGACCGATTTCCCGCGGCTCTGGAAGGAAGATCGGTTTGTCTTCGAGCACGAGGGGTTCCGGTTCATTGGCATCCATCAAGGGCCGTTGATGAAGATGGGCGACGGCTACTGGGCGCCACAGGATGTGCGCTGGCTCGAGGAGACGCTAAAGAAGCTGCCCGATCCCAACCAGCCTATCGTCTTCATCACCCATTACCCCTTAGATGACGGCATCGCGAACTGGTACGTCGTGCTGGACCTGCTCAAGCAATACAACACGCAGGTGATCCTGTGCGGCCACGGCCACGCCAACCATGCTTACGTTTTCGAGGGCGTCCCCGGCGTCATGGGCCGCTCCAACCTGCGCGTGCGCGCCCCGGTGGGCGGGTTCAACATTGTCGAGGTGAAGGACGGCATAATGACCATCTCCGAGCGGACCACCGGCCAGGAAACCAAACCCCCGTGGCACTCCGTCGTCTTGAAGAAACACGACTACGCCGCCGACACCAACCAATACCCGCGCCCGGATTTCTCGGTGAACTCGCGCTATCCCAAGGTGCGGACGCTTTGGACCTACGACACGGGCTACACCATCGCCAGCACGCCGGCGATCTGGAAGGACATGGCGATGGTCGGCGACGCCTCGGGCAAGGTTTACGCCCTCTCCCTCAAATCGGGCAAGGTGAAGTGGACGTTCCAAACTGGGAACGCTGTGTATTCGACCCCGGACGTGGGTGGCGACTTGGTCGTCTTTGCCTCGACTGACGGAAACGCCTATGCGCTTAAAGCCGGGAACGGCAACGAAGCCTGGCACTACGCTACTGACCGGCCCATCGTCGCTTCCCCACGCGTTGTGGAGGGCGTCGTGTACATCGGTTCGAGCGAAGGCAGTTTCCGCGCCCTGGATCTGGCGACGGGCAGACCCCTCTGGCAGTTCGATGGCTTGGCCGGATTCGTCGAAACCAGACCGCTGGTTTATGACGGCAAAGTCATTTTCGGCGCCTGGGATCAATACCTCTATGCGCTCGACGCGAAGACCGGCAAGCTCGCCTGGAAATGGAAGGGGGACAAGGCCGGCACGCTGCTCTCGCCTGCTGCCTGCTGGCCCATCGCCGCCAATGGCAAGGTCTTCATCGCCGCCCCGGACCGCATGCTGACAGCCATCGACGCCCGAACCGGCGAGCAACTCTGGCGGACTGGCGCCTACACCGTGCGCGAATCCATCGGCCTGTCGCAGGATCAAACCCGCTTTTCCGTCCGGGCGATGAATGACTTCTTCTACGCCTTCTCCACCGCCACTGCCCAACCCGATAAGGTCTGGGAGCTGAACGCCGGGTTCGGCTACGACATCAACTCCGCCACGCTCGTCGAGAAGGACGGCGTCGTCTTTTACGGCACCAAGAATGACTTGCTCTTCGCCTTGGACGCGAAGACCGGCGCCCTGAAGTGGGAGCACAAACTCGGCACCGGCGTGATGAATACCGTCGTGCCGCTTAGTTCGACGCAGGTCCTGACCACCGATTTCGATGGCAAAGTGGCGCTTGTCGAGGCCGCACCGTGAGGATAGCACGCCCTCCGAACCTGTTTAAGAAACACGTCCAGGACGCTCGCCCTCCCGTGGAGTGTCTGCTGCCCCTGGCAGGTGGGCGTCCACCGACCAACGCCCGGCCCCAACGATCAGGAAGAACACGCAGCCGAGCAGCATCGTGAAGTCCGTCCGCGCCTCGTGCGCCATGGCCCAGAAGCCACTCTTTATCAGGATTGGAAGTTTGGTGGTGACGATGGCCACGAGTATGTCGATGATTAACGGAATCGCAGCCAGCCGGGCCAGCAACCCGAGAATCAGCAGCGCGCCGCAGCCGATCTCAATCACACCCACGAAGGGGGCCATGATCTCCGGGGACGGGATGCCGATCTTGGTGAAACGACCCACCCCAAGCGAGTCCGAGAATAGGAACTTCTGAATCCCTTCGGTTAGAAACACGGCTCCCACGGCCAGGCGAATCAGGACCACCCAGCCGGGCACATTTGTTGATATGGTTCTCTTCAGCACCCGGACTCAATTTCAACCCCTGCCTCCGGCCTGTCAAACTGGAGCATTGCCCAGTCTGGGGGGATGGGCGCTCAAGCAGCGACGATCTTGGGTTCTTCGCTGTTTCGAGTGGAATAGATCTCCGCATTCGTGGTCATCCGACGGGTCAGCCCTCGGCTCAATCGCTCATAATGATCAGCCATCCCTCAGCCCAGGAGGATGGCACTATTTCGCGGAGACTGGAACATAAGCCCTTAGAGAGCAAAACCCGGTTCATCGCTTTTTCCTATTGAAGGGTTACTGGGCGTGCCTGAAGGATCACGCGCCCAGCGTTGCCCCGGCTCTGGCCCTTTACCCGGCTCCCGCGCCTCGCTGACCCATCCGAACCCAGCTTGGCGCCCAAACAGCCGAGCCGCTGGCCCCCTGTTCCTCTAACCCTGCACCAGACCGTCCCGCGGCCCGCCCCGGAGCCTCCCCGTAGTACCCTCGATCCAGATCGAGGGTACTACGGGGAGGCTCCGGTGGGGCTCCGATGGGGCTACGGAGATGAGCGGGCGGTAGGGGACGCTGTTCCCCCCCATTCCGTGGGGGGGGGGTACCCCCGTAAGGGTCGGAGGGGAAACGAAGCCGGCTATCGTAGGGTGCTGATTCGGGGCTGGCCGGGTGGTGACGCGGCACTGGTCTCGTGAGGCCCGGTTGCCAGAGGCAGGGTGACCCTCCCCCTCCCTTAATCCATCCGAATTCAGTGCTTAAGGCGCTGGGATACGGTGATGGCGGGATCGGTTTCCCAGCCTCCGCCCAGCGCCTTGTAAATGGCGACGAGGCTGGTGGCGGTGCGGGTTTCGCTCTGGGCCAGTTGGGCCTGGATGGAGAGTTGCGTGCGCTGGGCATCGAGCACCGGGAGGAAGTCGTCCACGCCGCCGTCGTAACGCTGGCGGGCCAGCGCCATTGCCTGGGTCGCCGAACGCTCGGATGCCCTCAGGTAATCGCGGCGAACCTGCTCGCGCCCGAAATCCACCAGGGCGTTCTCGGTTTCCTCGAGCGCGTTCAGGACCGTCTTCTCGTAGGCGGCCAGTTGGGCGTCGGCGCGGGCGTTGGCGGCTTTGATGCGGGCCAAGACGTGGCCGAGGTCCAGGGCGGCCCAGGTGATGCTGGGGCCAAAGGAATAGGTGTCAGCGCCGCCCTTGAAAAGGCCGGAGACTTCGCTGGCTTGCACGCCGAGGTTGCCGTTGAAGGTGACGCGCGGGAACAGGTCGGAGGTCTCAACGCCGATGCGCGCGGTGGCGGCGGCCAGGGAGCCTTCGGCGGAACGGATATCCGGTCTCCGGCGCAGCAGGTCGGCGGGGTTGCCGATATTGACCAGCGGCGGCAGGACCGGAATGGGGGCCAGCGGGGCAAGCTCCGATTCCAGGGCGGTGGGTTGTTGTCCGGTGAGGACGCCCAAGCGATGGATGGAGTGTTTGACGGCGGCTTCCAGCGGCGGGATGGAGGCCAGCGTGGATTCGAGTTGGGCGCGCGCGCGAGCGGTGTCGAGTTCGGTGGAGCGTCCGCCCTTGAGCTTGGCGACCGCCACGTCCAGGGTGTCGCGCTCGTTGTCCACATTACCGTGGGCAACCGCCAATTGGTGCTGGGCGCCGCGAAGCTCGAAGTAGTTGCGGGCGACTTCCGAGATGAGGGTGACCAGCACGTCCTGGCGAGTCGCTACGGTGGCGACGAAGTCCGCGGTGTCGGCTTGGATGGAACGGCGGACATGGCCGAAGAAATCCAATTCCCAGGTGGCATCGAAGCCGGCGTTGTAAAGGCTGAACTCGCGTTGGGAGCGGGGCAGCGACATGGGCTCGGAGTCCTGGCTGGCCAGTGATTTGGTCCAGCCGGCGTTGGCGTTCGCGACAGGAAACAGGTCGGCTACAGCGCCGCTGCGGAGGGCGCGCGCTTCGAGCACGTGGGCGGTGGCGATGCGGAGGTCCTGGTTGGTGGCGACCGCGCGACTGACGAGGCTGTTCAGGATGGCGTCGTTGAAGCCTTGCCACCAGGTGACGGCGGTGGACGCGGGGGTCATGTTGGTTTGGCTCCCGTTGGCGAAGGCAGCGCTGACCTCGGTTTTGGGCGGATGGAAATTCGGCCCGGCGGCGCAGCCGCTCAGGAGGAAGGTCGAAGAGGCCCCGACCAGGAGCAACACCACCATGCCAGCCGAGGCGGCCGCGTTCGGCGAAGTGCCCTTGGCAACGGGCTTCTTGCGTTCCAGCGCGCCGCGGATGACCACATAGAAAACCGGCGTGAGCACCACGCCGAAGAAGGTGACGCCCAGCATGCCAAAGAATACCGCGGTGCCGATGGACACCCGCATTTCCGCCCCGGCGCCGCGGGAGAGCATCAGCGGGATGACGCCGAATGTGAAGGCAAAGGAGGTCATGAGGATCGGGCGCAGGCGCAAGCGCGAAGACTCGATGGCCGCCTCGGTCCGGCTCCGTCCGGCGTCCTGTAACTGCTTGGCGAACTCGACAATGAGGATGGCGTTCTTGCAGGCCAACCCCATCAGCACCACCAGCCCGATCTGGGTGAAGAGATTGTTGTCCAGACCCCGCAGCCAGACGCCGAAGATCGCAAAGAGCAGGCACATCGGCACGATGAGGATGATTGCCAGCGGCAGCGACCAGCTCTCGTATTGCGCCGCCAACACCAGGAACATCATCAGCACGCAGAGCGGAAAGATATAGACTGCGGTGTTGCCCGCCAGGATTTGCAGCAGGCTCAACTCCGTCCACTCGATCCTCATGCCCTGCGGCAGGACTCTGTCGGCCAGGTCTCCCATGAGCTTGATGGCGTCGCCCGAGCTGAAGCCTGGCGCGGTACCGCCGAGGATTTCGGCGGTGGGAAACATGTTGAAATGGCCCGCCAGCACGGGGGCGTTGATGTCCTTCACCTTCACGAGGGTGCCCAGCGGCACCATTTCCCCGCTGGCGTTGCGGGTCTTGAGGTTCTTCACGTCCGTCGCCTTGGCCCGGAACGGGGCATCGGCCTGCGCCGTGACGTGGTATGGCCGACCAAAGAGGGTGAAGTCATTGACGTACAAGGAGCCGAGATAGATGGACAGGGTGTCCCAAACCGCGTCGAGGGGCACGTGCATTGACTCGGTTTTGGCGCGGTCCACGTCCAGGTACACCTGCGGCACGCTGGCGCGGAAGGTGGAGAGCGCCTGGGAGATTTTGTTAGTCTGGGCCATGGCGGCGCCGATCAATTGGGAGGTCGCCGCCTGGAGTGCCGGGTAACCGACGTTGGCGCGGTCCTCGACCTGCAGCTTGAACCCGCCCAAGGTTCCCAGCCCGTCCACTGGAGGCGTGCCGGCGACCACGACGTAGGCCTCCTGGATGTTCGCCTGGGCTATGGTCTTTCGTAGGTTCGCCATGATGACTTCCGCCGTCAGGCCCTTCTTCACTCGTTCCTCGAAGGGACTCAAGCGAATGAACATGCTCGACGCGTTGGCGCTGTTGCCCAGGGCGACCAGCGACAAGCCGGCGAATTCGGACACAGCGGCGATGCCGGGGGTGTTCGTCAGCAACTGCACGACCCGTTGGCTCACCAACTCGGTGCGCTGGAGGGACGCGCCGTCCGGAAGCTGGAGGTAGCAGAAGATATTGCCCTTGTCTTGGGACGGAATGAAGCCCGTCGGCACCTTGTGGAAGCCGAACCAAGTCAACGCCAGCAAACCGGCATAGAGCACGAGCATGACGCCGCAACGCCGGAGCACCCCGCCCAGCATCCGGACATAGCTTGCGCGGCCACCCTCAAACACGCGGTTGAATCCCCGGAACAGCCAATCCACCGAGTTGTGCATTACGCGGCCAATGATGTCCTTGGGGGCGTGGTGAGGCTGCAGCAACAGCGCGCAAAGGGCCGGGCTGAGGGTCAGAGAGTTGAACGCCGAGATCAGCGTTGAGATGGCGATGGTCAGCGCAAACTGCTGGTAGAACCTGCCCGTGATGCCGCTGATGAAGGCAGTGGGGATGAATACCGCGCTCAGCACCAGCGCAATGGCGACCACCGCCCCGCTCACCTCGTCCATCGCCTTGTGGGTCGCCGCCGCGGGGGAGAGCCCCTCCGCGATGTGCCGCTCCACGTTCTCGACTACCACGATGGCGTCGTCCACCACAATCCCGATCGCCAACACGAGCCCGAAGAGTGAAAGATTGTTGATCGAGAACCCAAAGGCCGTCATCGCCGCGAACGTGCCGATCAGCGACACCGGCACGGATACCAACGGGATCAGCGACGCCCGCCAGTTCTGGAGAAAGAGCACTACGACGAATACTACGAGAATGACGGCTATTATCAGGGTTTCGATCACGGCCCGGATGGACTCCCGGATGAACGCCGAGGTGTCATAAGCGATCCGGTATTCCAGCCCTTCGGGGAAATCTTTCTTCAGCTCCTTCATGGCCGCCTCGATGGCGTTGGCCGTCTCGATGGCGTTGGATCCCGGCTGCTGAAACAGCGCGATTGCCGCCGATGGCCGCCCGTTGAGCCGGCTGTCAATGCTGTAATCGTTGGCCGCCAGCTCAATGCGCGCGACGTCCCGCAGCCGGGTGATTTGGCCCTCGGGCTGCGCCTTGAGCACGATGTCCCCAAACTCTTCCGGCGTTACCAGCCGCCCTTTGGTCACTACCGCCAGTTGGAACAGGTTATCGGGCGGCTGCGGCGACTGGCCGAACAGGCCCGCCGCCACCTCCACGTTCTGCCGGCGGATCGCCGCCACGATGTCGCTCGCCGTCAGATTGCGCGCGGAGGCCTTGTTAGGATCGATCCAGATGCGCATGCAGTAATCCCGCGCGCCAAAGATGGTTGAGTCCCCCACGCCCGGCAGCCGGGCCAGAACGTCCCGCACGTGCAGATAGGCATAGTTGCTCAGGTACACCGGGTCGTACTTGCCCGACGGCGAAACCAGGCTCACCAGCATCGCGATGCTCGGCGACCGCTTGCGTGTGATTACGCCCAGTGTGCGCACTTCCTCCGGCATGCGGGGCAAGGCGCCGTCCACGCGGTTCTGCACCAGCACCTGGGCCGTATTGGGGTCCGTGCCCACCTTGAACGTCACCGCCAAGCGCATCTGGCCGTCGCTGCTGCATTGCGCCGACATGTAGAGCATGTTTTCTACCCCGTTGATCTGTTCCTCCAGCGGGGTGGCCACCGTATTGGCGACGGTGTCCGCGCTGGCTCCGGGATAGCTGGCGATGACGAAGATGGTCGGGGGCGTGATCTCCGGGTACTGGGCAACCGGCAGCGTAAACAGCGCGATGGCCCCCAGCAGCACAATCAGGAGGGACAGGACCGACGCGAAGATCGGCCGGCGAATGAAGAAGTGGGAGAATTTCACGGTTAGGGCTTGGCTTGCGGCTTGTCGGTTGGCACGGCCGCCTTGTCACTTTGGGCTTTCGACTCCGGAGTCTGAATTACAACCTTCGCGCCGGGCCGCAGCAGCATCAGACCGTTGACGATCACCCGATCCTCCGGTTTCAGACCCTCGACCACCGCGCGCAACGGACCGTGCGCCCGGCCGATCTTGATCGAACGCGGCTCGGCCTTGTCGTCCGCGTTCGCGACATAGACGAATTTATAGCCCTGGTCCGACTGAACGGCCACGTCCGGGATAACCAGCGTCTGCACAGGCGGATCGGCGAGGACGCGCAAATTGGCAAACATGCCTGGCACCAGCGCGCGGTCCCCATTTTCAAACACGGCGCGCAGCCGGATTGTGCCCGACTGCGGGTTCACCTGGTTATCGAAGAAGTCGAGCCGGCCCCGGTGGGCGAAGCCTTCCTCATTCACCAGCGCCAATTCGCAAACGAGGCCGTCGCTAGCAGCCTCCGCCACCTTCGCGCTACTCCGGTATTTGAGGAACGCGCTTTCCTCGACGTCGAAGTAACAATAGATGGGATTCACCGAGACAATGGTAGCCAGCACGGTGGCCGATCCGCCGTTGCCTTGAAGCTGAACGAAGTTGCCGGCGGTCACGAGACGGCGCCCGATCTTGCCGCTGATCGGAGCTTTGATTTGTGTATAGTCCAGGTTGATGCGGGCGGTGGCCTCGTTGGCCCTGGCGGCGACGAGGGCGGCTTCGGCTTCGCGGACCGCGTTGCTGCGGGTGTCGTATTCCTCTTCCGAAATCGCCTTGGTGCCCCGCAGACTTTCGGCGCGTTTGAGATCGTTGCGAGTCAGTTCCACATGGGTCTCCGCCTGTTGCCTTTGGGCCTGCGCGTGGTCCAGGTCCGCCTGGTAAGGCCGGGGGTCAATCACGAACAGCAGGTCGCCGGCTTTCACCTCCGTGCCCTCCTGGAAATGGATGGAGTCAATGTAACCGGCAACGCGCGGCCGGATTTCGACCATCTCCACCGCATCCAGGTGGCCGGGGTATTCGTCCCAGTTGGTGACCGTCGCGAGCTGTGGCTGGCTGACCGTAACCTTCGGGGGCGGCAGAGGGGCGGCCTTGGGCGGCGAACAGGCGGTCAGCACGGCGGCGCACAAGGCCGCAAGCAGCCACAGGAGAAACCCTTTCATGAGGCGCGGAGTCTTGCACTGGTCGGCGAGACGCGAGATTAAGCTAGATGCTGAATTCATAGGCATTGAATTTGGCGTTCGGAAATCAACTGATTGCGATCAAGGAAACTGTCTCATTGCGCTCATTGTGCACCTTCCCCATTGCATTTGGATCGAGGGTTGGCACCCCGTCCACGAGGAACTGGTACTGATGGTGGCCATGCGGAAGTTCCATCCGGATGACCCAGCCGCCGTCCGGCATCCGCGTCATCGGATGGGCCGTAGGCTGCCACCCGTTAAAGTCGCCTATGAGAAAGACACTCTTCGCCTGCGGCGCACGGCAGAAGAAATCTACCAAGTGGAGGGGGCGGTGCGCAGAGTTCCCGTGGTGCGGCGCGGTTAGGCCTGACGTGGGAAACACAGGGTTCATAACGCGGTCCTGCTCAGAGCTTCCGCTTTCCCCGGGCCAGGGCCTGGAACCCCGGCGAGAAACACCGGATCATCTCGGCCAGCAAGTTGTCTGTGTCCGCAGGGTCGCAGGCCCCATGCGTCTCGATCTCAATCCTGCGCGGGTTGCACAGAATGAATGCGAGCGCGCCCCAAACGAATTCCAGCCGCCAGACCAAGACTGGTACGGGTGCCCTGGGCAGGCTGCACTGCAACGCCTTCAGAAAAGCGGCGCGGAGCGCCGCCCGTTGGGAGCGCACCATCTCCTGGGTCTCCGTGTTTGGTTCGGCCACGATTCGGCCGATCAGGCGGGTGACCGCGTGGTGCTTGTCAGACGCCGTGGCCATCAGCCGCAACGGCGGCAGCAGCATTGCTTCCAGGATCTTCTCCACCTTTAGCGGGCGACCTCCGGCTGCTTGCTCGAAATGTTGCAGCAGCGCCAAATGCTCCTGCCGGAGCGGGCCGAAACGCCGCTTCAAGACCGCCTCCATCAGGCCGCGTTTGGAGCCGAAATAATAGTACACCGTGGCCAGGTTTACCCGCGCCTCAAGCACAATGTGCCGCAGCGACGCGCCCGCAAACCCCAGTTCGGCGATGGCGTTCTCGGCGGCATCCAGGATGCGGGTCTGACGGTCCGGTTCGGCTGGCTTTGGCATTAAAGTAAACGGTCGTTTTAAACGAACGTTAAAAAACATACACTGTCCTTGCTTTGGGTCAAACAGGAATTGCAACCCCCAGCCGGAAGCACTACACAGGTGGGCTCTGATTCGACGATCTAACTATGAGCACAACCACAAACGGTAATTTGGACTTCATCTTTGGCCGGCGCAGCATCCGGGTGTATGCGCCCGGGGAAGTGAGCGCGCCGGCGCTGGCCGGGCTCCTGGAAGCGGCGATGGCCGCGCCTTCGGCCATGACCAAGGACCCCTGGCGGTTCGTGGTTGTCAGGGACAAGCAAACGCTGGCAAAACTGGCGGCGCTCCACCCGGGCGCGGCGATGCTTGCTTCCGCGGCCATGGCGATCGTGGTGTGCGGCGACTTGGACGCGGCCTTCGAGCGGCAGCTTGGCTACTTGCTGCAGGACTGTTCGGCGGCCATCGAGAACCTGCTCCTGGCCGCGCACGCGCAGGGCTTGGGTGCCTGTTGGGTGGGGATCCACCCCGGCGAACCTCTGATCAAGCGGGTGAAGGAATTGCTCTCCCTGCCAGCTTCATTCGTTCCGGTGG
>Ga0224558_1003578_pt1 | contig 12782 bp, 13 predicted proteins | sample 714S32024metaG_FD_180682 | JGI IMG/M metagenome (GOLD analysis project Ga0224558, IMG submission 180682) | Peat soil microbial communities from Stordalen Mire, Sweden - 717 S3 20-24 | ecosystem: Environmental > Terrestrial > Soil > Wetlands > Peat | place: Sweden: Norrbotten County, Stordalen... | reverse complement strand
GGCAATCCCAAGAGCCCAGACATCCATGTCCTCACCACAGACGCGCACGCAGCGGTAGCACATGATGCACCGCGGCCGGTCAAAGTAAACGACTGGAGACCACTGCTGCTCGTCTTTGTGGTTCTTGGGATCAATCAGCTTGGACTCTCCTGGTCCGTAACTCAGGGTTGCATCCTGCAGTTCGCACTGACCGCCCGCATCGCATACTGGGCAGTCCAAGGGATGGTTCTGCAGCACAAATTCCAGCATGGCTTTGCGAGCCTGCTTGACCGTCTCACTCTGGGTCGTAACCGCCATCCCCTCGCTGATGAACGTGGTGCAGGCCGTCTGCAGCTTGGGCATCTTTGCAATTTCCACGAGGCACATCCGACAGGCGCCCTGCAGCGATAAGCCTGGGTAGTAGCAAAAGGATGGGATCTCAATCCCGGCACTCTTGCAAGCCTCGATCAATAGTGTTCCGGCAGGTTGAGTTATCTTCTTCCCGTCCACCGTTATGTTTACGTCGGTCATAAAGATTCTAATCTCAGCAACCCAGAGCTGAGTAGTTCACCGGCCAATCACCGCTCGACCCTGGGGATCTTCCCTTATTATGTCGTTTCACGATATGTTACGCCACTGTCGATGGTGGGTGCCGCACGAAAGTGGCAAACAAATTTCCCGCAAAAACTGTCACAGCGATCATTTCAGTGACGGCGGAAATCGGAAGCCATGACCAAGCAGAACGGACGAAACCCTGATAGGCGAGGATCTCCGAACTGACGCGCAGAATGCATCCAGCGGTGAGAAGCAGCAGTGCTACGAACATGAGTTTCGTGCTGAATAGTAACCGCATCCCGGAGAAGGCTGGAAGCACCCGTTGGCCGATTGCAAACACCATGGTAGACAGAAATCCGACCGTTAACGCGTGTCGCGAAGCCCCCCATATGCCATGTGCATTTCCTGTAAACGCAGCCCAGACTCCCAGTGTCGCCGCAACGAGCGCCCAAACATACGCCAAGCGCACGAACACAGGAAAGCTCGTATGAACTCCCTTTGTCTTTGCCGGCTTCTCCGCAGTCTCGAACAACCGAAGCGCATAACCAGCGGTGATGATTCCAGCTACGTGCAAAACAGCTGCACCCGCTATCCAGCCGCTGAGAGCAGCCAGTACGCCCGCGGAATTAAGCGCCAGGGCCAAGAGCAAGGCTCTCCCGCGTACCGGCCGCAACCCAAGAAAAATCGGAAGCCATTTTGCGCTGAATCCCCAGACAAACGGAACCGGGAAGCCCCAGGTCTGTAGAACCAGGAATCGCTGGTCGAAATTCGCGGGCAACTCAGGTGAGTTGCCTCGGAGAGCTAGAAACAGGCAGGCACCGAAGTTAATCAACAGTGTCAGGAGCAGGCCCACCGAGCCCGCGATCACCACGAATACCCATTCGTCCAGCTTTGTCTTGCCGGGGTCTTGCGGCCGGTGGCCTGAAACGGTACGAAAGAACATCAGGAAGGCAGCAACTTCGAGCGCCGCGGAGAGCGGGAGCAGAAAACGCCATTGCCATTGGTAAACACTGCTTAGCCAGCGCAGAGTGACGCCACACGTCCACAACGCCCAGGACGATACCACGACTGAGAGCCCAAATGGATTCATGTGGCGCAACTTCGGGATCGAATAGAAACCGATGCCCAAGATGAACGTTCCGATCCATCCGAAGATCTGGGCATGTCCGTGTGCCTGAATCCATGCCGGAGAGACCGAGTCCGCCGCCCGATGACTGCTGATCGCCAACAAGTTCCAAACGCCCAGAAAAGTTCCGGGTAGCAACATGAAGATCAGCCCCGTGCCGATATAAAGCATCAGCAGATGCGACAGGGTAGTCTCTCGGGCTGCGGTAATATCGAAGATTTCAAGCGGCGTTAGCGGACGACCAGCTTCTCTCTCGATGCGGGTTGGCAATGCGGACATGAAATCCACTCCCGTCAGTGAGCTTTCTCCATCGCAATCGCGCGCGGGAACAGGATGTTGTTTTCGAGATGAATGTGCTGGTGAAGGTCGGTCTCAAAGGCAGCAAGGGCCTTATAGAGTGTCTGGTAGCTGACGCAGGCATCGGCCGGAGCGGAATAGCCGTTACTAGCCTCACGCATTGAACGCAACGCATTCCCGGCAGAATCGTGCTCGTGCTCCATCATGGAAACCGGGTTCTGCACCGTGCCGAACGGCGCTGGCACGATGGGTTCCTTCTCAATCGTGGCCTCCTCCATCCTTACAACGTACGGAAACAGAACCATCTCTTCTTTCATCAGGTGAGTGGTCAATTCCTGGGCGAGCCCTTGGAAGGTTCCGCGAATCCGCAGAAGCTCGGGGTGGTTCTTCCCGTGCACGGAGCAAACCTTATCGAAGAGGGGACCGAGACGGGCGATTTCCTCGCGTGTGTACTTGTGGTGAGTGTTTTTGATGTGCGCGATCAGGTCCGCCAGAGCTTCTGTCTGCCAGTTGTACTCTTCTTGCACCGCTCGCGCCGACTGATCAGCCATCTCCAGAGAATCCAGTACCTCATCCGTGTTCAGATTCGCAGCGCGGCAAGCTTCATCGAGTGACTTGTTGCCGCCGCAGCAATAGTCGATACCCAGCTTTTCAAATACTCTCGTGGCCGCCGGGTTTTCCAGAGCTAATTCCCGTACGGTCCTTTCGGTAATAACGCTCATCGCATCCTCCTGGCGAGCCGGCTACATGCTTCCGACCGCGCTTGATGGTTTGACATTACCGGAGCGAAGGGAGGCTGCCGATGACTTTTGTCACACTCATCCCAGTGGCGCCTAATGCGCAAACAATGTTCAATTGGCGGCATGAACAGCGAAACGGGAAACAGTCGTAGAAGAGAGGCGTCAGCGAACTATTCTGCAGAGTGCTGTTCGGCTTCGAGAGCTTTCAGGTTGCAGATGGTTAAGCTGCGTCCATCTATCTTCAGCATTCCTTCCGCCTGGAGGTGGGAAAGATTACGGGAAACGAGTTCGCGTACGGTGCCAATCTGTGACGCGAGTTCCTGGTTACTGACCGGGAGGGTGATTTCCACGCCCTGGCTTGTGCGCTTACCGTCCTTCTCAGCCAGGCGCAGCAAGAAGGACGCAAGCCGGTGTCGCACCGTGGTAAACGAAAGTTCTTCGATGATTCCAACCAGCCGGCGGAGACGCGCCCCAACTACCCGCAATACTTTGAGTGCCACCTGGGGGTGGGCCAGACAGAGGGCCTGAAAGTCCTGTTTGCTGACGAACAGCAGAGTCGCATCGTCAATCGCCGCGGCCGACGCCGGATAGTTCCCGCCATCGAACACAGGGAGCTCCGCGATGGAACTGCCCGGTCCATCTATGCTGAGCACTTGTTCGCGGCCGTTGACGGAGCTTTTGAAGATGCGGACGTGGCCAGTCTCAACCACGTAGAGCCCAGAGCAGGACTCGCCTTCACTGAAAACGATTTCACCCGCCGTGTAGCGGTGCGGAACCGTACGCTGCGTTAGGAAGGCCAGTTCGCCTTCCGCTAACCCTGAAAAAATCGCTACCTTCGCGAGCATTTGCCCCGATGTGAACTTGGCTTCCGACACGGTGGCTATTGTACCGGACCAGATCAACTGACGAACGAACCGGCGCGCGCCTGCTCCATGCGGGGACATCCAGGGCCTTTCGGGCGTCTGGAGCTTCACGACGCCGCAAGTCCGCTGGTTCATGACCGGATCATAGTCAGTACCATCTTGAAGCGGGTGATTGCCTTGACAGCGTGCGGCTTCTCGGCGGGCAACAAGACGATTTCACCTGCCGTGAGTGCTATCGGATTACCAGCGACTGTAATCTCTGCTTCTCCTTCGATCGCCTGCACGAGCGCGGCGAATGGGGAGGTATGTTCCGTTAGCGCCTGACCAGCGTCAAACGCAAAAACCGTGACGTTCCCCTTCTCCCCCTTTAGGACAACTCGGCTTACGACGGATCCGTCCTGATAATTGACCAGATCGACTATTGGAACTGATTGGGCCGCGGGAATTTCCGAACGTGTTGCAGTGGTTGAAGTCACTTAGTATCTCCTATGCTTGTTCCATTAGATGAACAAGCTGCTTGCCTGGACAATGGGAATCTATGCTACGAGTCGCAGTGACCCAGAGTGTCTGGAGTTTGAGAACTGATGAACTGAGTCAGGCATTCGTTGACTCTCGTTGCGCAACCAGAGAGATGGCACGGAGGTGCTCCCGATACTTGGTAAAGAGCTGCCGCATGGCAAAGATCCGGTGACGTAGCGTCGGGTTTGTAGCGACGTTGAACGCGACTCGCAAGCTTCCCCTCAATCCCTCATCCCGCAGCACGCGCTGTGGCTCAAGCAGATGCATCGGCGCTTCAGTGCTCCAGGTCACTTTCAGTCCGTTCTGTTCGAACAATCTTATCCATTCAATCCGCGATAGCGGTTGTACTCCGACATGGATCTCTTCCGAGAGAGCCACTTGAATTTCATGACGAAGATGGTCTGAAAGATCGTCAGGCGAGTAACACAGTTCGTGGATTCCATACTGTCCTCCGGGAGCAAGAAGCCGCCGGGCTTCCGCGACAATTCGATTCTTCTGTTCCGGGCTCTGCATACTCAGCATGGCTTCGCCATAGACCACGGTCGCACACGCGCTGGGTAGCCCCGATTGTTCTGCCAGTCCTAGCACGATCTCGGCTTTGGTCCCTGCCAGCCGGTCTCGAAGGCATTCTGCTGCTGCCGGCTCGCGCTCCACTCCCCAATAAGCCACCGGACGACGTTTCAGAACCATTCCAGCCGTGATACCAAGTCCTGGAGCGAACTCAACCACGCTGTCCCGTGGACTGATTGCCAGCGCATCGAGCATCTGCCGTGTGAGTTCAATCCCGCCTGGTCGCAGCACACGCTTGCCTGCACGTGCCAGTACCCAATGTCCCTGCATCTTGTCAGGGTGTTGCCCTTCCCCAACCAATGGAGGATTAACCGGAGATATGTTTTCTTCGCTGCTGTGAACGCACGACCTTTGCATCATTGGCTCACCCCTTTCTCGAGTACCAAGCCTAGAGAAGCCGCGAAGGTACGACGATGACTTTTGTCACGGTGTGTGCTCACAAACCGATCTTTTTTTGATGAGCGACAGAGTGAGGTACGAGGACTTCCGGAGAAACCGGGGCGCCTTCGGGCAGAGTCTCGGGGGAGCCGATCCTGTCAGACCGCTGCGGCCGTCCGTCGTTTTGCCATTTCGCGTGCCATCTCCGATTGCTCTGCACTGGAGAGGACGCGCGTGGCAAGCGGGAACAGAACGGCATCCTCAAATTCAATATACGTGCGATACATAGAGACGAGATGAGCTACTAACTCTCGAAAGCGGCCTAGCTGCTCGGACGTCAAATGTCCGACTGCCAGCCAGCACTTACCGAGCAGTTCGATTTCAGCATGCATCGGAGTGGCGCGTTGGTGGTCACTCTCCAGGCGTTCGAGTTCCCGGAGTGCTGATTGAACTTCAGTCTGCGAATTGTGTCTAAGCCGTGGGAAAAGGGATTGTTCCTCATCCGCCGTATGCTTCGGGGCAGCCTCGTGAAAATAACGAAGCGTCTTTTCCAAGCTGCCTTGTTCACCTTTCGTGAGCAGCCGATTCTCCAGCTCCGCGATGCGGTGAAGAACTCCCAAGAACATCTCAATCCGACGGTGACAGTCGGACAACAACACCGTGGGCTTTGGAGTAGACCGCACTATCAATCGTGGCCCGAAAGAACTCGCTTGACTGGACAATAGAAGATTTGTACTAAGGCTTGAACAAAATGTTCTATATGCGTATACGTGACGGCTAAGATAAAGTCGCTTCTTGCCGCTGCCGGTGCGCCAGCACTTCAGCAAGGGAGCGTCACTGGAATTGGCATACCCGCGATTGATGCGCTGAACAAGGCCGCGAGGTTTCAGTACGAGTACGAAGACCAGCCTGTTCGGACATGGGGCAGCCAACACGGTCCTAGGAACCGGGGGGCGTGGGAGCATGAAGCCCGATGTACGTGTATTTGCTGGTGTGACGAGCTCAGCCTTCGCGCGTCCGAAGCGGCGGTCAGAACAATCAAATTAAGTTTACGGCGGAGATCACTCGGGTCAGTTTCTAATGAACGCGGGCAGGAGGCGAACCATGAAAGATTTAGGCCGTTTGACGATTTCCATCTTGACTTCCGGAGTTTTGGTCCTCGGTGCGTGGGCGCGGCCGGCTTGGGGCCAGGGCGAAAACCCGCCGGCCAGCACCAAGGAAAGCGGGGCAACCTCAGGTCATGGCATGACTGGTGTCGAACAGACCCTCGGGAATGTCGAGCAAGAAATTAAGAGTCTACAGGAGGAATCCAGAAAGGCGGCTTTGAAAGGGGATGCGAGCTTTCTGGAGAAGTACTTGGCCGATGATTACATTGGAATCTACGGTAGTGGAGCGATCGCCACGAAGGATCAGGCGATCCAGGAACTCAAGTCGGGCGCCATCAAGTATGCATCGATTGATGTACGCGAAACGAAGATACGAACGTATGGAAACACGGCCATCGTCGACTCATTAGCCTCCCTAAAACTGACGCGCAATGGGAAGCCAATTAGCGGCGACTTCCGTACGACTTTCGTGTGGGTGAAGCACAAAGGGAACTGGAAACGGGTCGCGTCCCAGTCAACGGGAGTGACACTAGAGCGCTAGTGAGCCGTCGCAATCTGCCTATCATGCTGGTCCTCCATGGACTGGCGAGTGAAGAGCAATCGAATGTGCTGGTTGCGTACGCTAACTCACCGAGGCCAGCCTCCATCGCAACAGGCGGTGCATCAACCGTTCCGCCGGGCACGAAATCGCAGCAACTGAAGGTGCAATAGCAATGGCCACGACAGCAATCACCGCCGAACGCGAGAACTATCTGAACCAAGAGTACGGCATCAAGTCGTGGTTGCTCACTACGGACCACAAGCGCATCGCGCTGCTGTACCTCGTGTCGATTACGTTCTTCTTTTTCGTCGGAGGGTTCTTTGCCCTCGTGATGCGGCTGGAACTGTTGACGCCGGCCGGCGACCTGGTGCAGGCCGATACTTACAACAAGCTTTTCACCATGCACGGCCACGTGATGGTGTTCTTTTTCCTGATTCCTTCTATTCCTGCCGTGCTGGGAAATTTCCTGGTACCCCTGATGATCGGCGCCAAAGACCTCGCGTTCCCTCGCATCAATCTGCTGAGCTGGTACCTTTTCATCATTGCAGGCATCGTGATGCTGCACTGCATCCTGAGCGGTGGCGTGGATACTGGTTGGACCTTTTATACGCCCTTCAGCACAACCTACAGCAATACCAGGGTGATTGAGGCTGGGCTTGCCATCTTCATCGCCGGATTCTCATCCATCTTGACCGGACTGAACTTTATAGTGACCATTCACCGCATGCGAGCCCCGGGAATGACATGGTCGCGCCTGCCGCTGTTCCTCTACTCGACCTACGCCACCAGCATCATCTTCGTGCTGGGCACGCCCGTGCTGGCGATCACGCTGTTATTGGTTATCGCCGAGCGGGCCTTCCATCTTGGCATCTTCGACCCAAGATTGGGGGGCGATCCATTGTTGTTCCAGCACCTCTTCTGGTTTTATTCGCACCCGGCCGTCTACATTATGATCTTGCCCGCGATGGGCGTAGTGAGCGAGATCATCCCCTGCTTCTCCCGCAAACGCATCTTCGGCTACAAAGCCGTGGCCATGGCGAGTATCGCGATTGCGGTGCTCGGATTCCTGGTCTGGGCGCACCACATGTTTGTCGCCGGCATTTCCCTGTATTCGGCGATGATATTCTCCATCTTCAGCTACCTGGTTGCGGTGCCTTCCGCCATTAAAGTGTTCAATTGGACCGCGACCCTGTACAAGGGCTCGATTACGTTTTCCACCCCCATGCTCTACGCGTTTGGCTTTATCGGCCTGTTCACCATGGGCGGAATGACGGGACTGTTCGTGGCCGCTCTCGGCATCGATGTGCACGTGACTGACACATATTTCGTCATTGCCCATTTCCACTACATCATGGTGGGGGGAGCATTGATGGGCTATCTTGGCGGCATGCACTTCTGGTGGCCAAAAATCTCCGGCCGAATGTATCCAGAAGCTTGGGGCAGGCTGGCTGCGATGATCGTGTTCATCGGCTTCAACCTGACGTTTTTTCCGCAGTTCATCCTTGGCTACCTGGGAATGCCGCGCCGGTACTGGCAGTATCCGCCAGAATTCCAGGTGCTGAACGTGCTCTCCACTGCCGGCTCCACCATTCTGGCGGTCGGATACCTTCTCCCAATGGTGTATTTCCTGTGGTCCATGCGGTACGGAAAGGTCGCCGAAGCCAATCCCTGGGGAGCTTCCGGCTTGGAATGGATGACGACTTCGCCGCCGCCGACTGTCAATTTTGACCACACCCCGGAAGTCACGTGGGAGGCTTACGATTACGAGCACATCCCCGCTCCTGAGGAGCTCCACATTGAGCGATAGGCCAATTCACCATGTCTGGTACAAACAATCGATTGCTTGATGCGGTCAGTCTTCGTACCGTACTCGGTACCTACACCCTACGACACAGAATGACGTGAGGTCCGAGACCTGTGGCTCTAAAGCTCCGTAAAAAGCGGCGCCCGCGATCGATATCTGCGAGTGTGAGCCTTATTCCAAGAACCTGGCCTTCGGGGAAACAGCCCCGTGCCGCACCGCATCCCTCTGCCAGCAAGCTGGATCAGCCCCCTCTCGTGTTGACAGTGGGACACTCGACACGAGCCGTGAAGGATTTTGTTGCTCTATTGCTTGCTCACGGCGTTAAGCAGTTAATCGATGTTCGAACGATCCCACGCTCGCGACACAACCCGCAGTTCAACCTTAACCGGCTACCCCGCCCGCTTGAACAAGCGGGGATTCGTTACCGGCACATGGCTGGACTTGGCGGCCTCAGGCATGCACGTCGCAACTCCATCAATGCAGGTTGGAGGAATGCCAGCTTCCGTGGCTTTGCCGACTACATGCAGACACCAGAATTTGAGAAGGCCTTGGACCAGCTCATTCATTTGGCTCAAAAGCGACCAACCGCGATCATGTGCGCCGAGGCCTTACCTTGGCGGTGCCATCGCTCATTGATCGGCGATGCGCTCCTGGTTCGAGGTCTTCGAGTAGAAAAGATCACCAGCCAGAAGCGTACTCGTCCGCACACTCTTAACGCCTGGGCTCGCGTGAGAGGAAAGCAACTCACGTACCCCGCCAATCTGGAAGGTACGAAGGCCGTTGCCCGGAGGTCCGCGTAGTAACTCCCGGCGTGGCCAGGACTCGCATCCGTTTAAGAGGTAACTGGAGAATCGCCTTCAACCCCCACGCGACCGGAGCGCACCTCTGACACGAACGCTTGACAGCGATGATGAGCGATGGCGGAGTACAAATTTGTCCCAAGAACATTCTATTGACAACATCCATATCCATTGTTTATGTGTTTATGACCAAGTAATGAACCAGGCAATCGGAGATTTTATTCGAAAAGACGGAACTCACCAGCGCCCGAAAAAAGCCACGACGGAACGGAGATGATGCCGAATCGTGGTACGCTAGGAGAGTCGCATGCGGGGCGAAGACTTTCTACTTTTTCACGGCTCGGCCAGCCTCAGCCACTAACTGCGTGGGGCCTTGGCCCCCGTTTTGAGACTGTAGGATAACTGATTCGCGGAGGTGCCCGATGCCCATGGAGTACGCCCACGCTGCAATCCCCGACTCGTACATTCCCCGAGCCTCATCTCCCATTTTCCAGCACCTGTTGGATACCTACGCCAGTGAGACAAACAAGGTCATATCGGTTTGGCATTATTTCTCCGCGGAAGACATGACCTTTCGGCCTCACCCGCGCTCGAAGACAGTTCTGGAAATCGTGAAACATCAGTTGCTGTCCGAGCGGCGCTTCTTTGGCGAGTTCATGGGCGTGCCGGAACCTCCGGCCGCACAGGTACTGCCAGCGCGTGAGACCCCGGAAGATTATGCCGCGAGAATGCGGGAATTAGCCGAGCCCCGACTCAGCTTCTTTGCGAAACAAACTGAAGCATGGTGGACCGAGAAAGTTCCTTTTTTCGACGTGATCAGGGAACGAATCTGGGTCTTTTGGCGGCGCGTTCTTCACACCTGCCATCATCGTACTCAACTCACTGTGTATTTGAGGATGATGAACAAGAGTGTCCCCTCCGCTTACGGACCAACCGCGGATGTGACCTGGGAGGGAGCCGATCCGACTTACTGCGAGTTGGACGTTCAATGGCGGAGGTTGGCATTGGCCCCCCATCCTCAGCACAGCTATGATATTATCCGGTCACGTGATAACGGCATTCGCTGGCTGATCAGGAATTGATCGGGGAACCCTGGCGAGCCAGGCGCTGCGCCGACGAACCTGTAACTCTATCCAGACGACAGTCGCTGAATCCTGACGCAGCACCACGCCGCTCCTCCCGTCCCGCTTGCTCGCAGGAAGCATCGGGACCACTGACGGGATTTGTTATGCTGCAGAGTGAACTGCTTGAATTTCTCGAGGAAACCGCCGACGCTGCCTTCTGTGTGAACCAACAAGGCGAAATTTGTTCCTGGAATGCGGCGGCAGAAAAGCTTTTCGGCTACTCAGACTCGGAGGCCATTGGCAAATCGTGTTATGGACTTTTGCAATGCCGCGGCAGCCTCGGCATCAAGCTTTGCACCCGTGAGTTTTACGCCCGACAAGCGACAGCAGAACACTGCAGAATCCCCAACTTTGATTTGGAGGTCACGGTTCGTTCAGGCCGTCGGATATGGGTGGATTTGTCAACCCTGGTCTTCAAAGATGGCCGAAGTCACCCGCGGCTCATCGTGCATCTGTCCCGCAATATCACAGAAAGGAAGCACAATGAGGACCTCCTGCACAAAATGCTTCAACTCTCCAAACAGATTATTGCAATATCGGATGAAAACGGGATAGGACGCAAGGCTCCTGTTTCCTCACTCTCCGAACAGGAGCAAAACGTACTGCGCCTGTTTTCAGACGGTAAGAATTCTGCCGAAATCGCCCGGCAACTTGGGATCAGCCTGCAAACACTCCGCAACCATCTCCACCGAGTCAACGACAAGCTTGGAACCCATAACCGGCTCCAGGCCGTTATGCATGCCATGCATCGTAAGCTTATCTGAGGTGTCGTACGCGACAATCGGCATTCTCACGAAAAATAGGAGGGATTATGAAAGAGCGCTGCGCGCTTTACGCGCGGGTCGGCACAAACAACGGACAGCAAGACCCAGAGATGCAGTTGCGAGAGCTGAGACAGTTCGCCGACTGATTCAAAGTGGCGCACTACCCTTTCTTTGCCGCCCTGATTTTTGCCCAACGTGCCCGCTGTGCCGCCGCGATTCTCTTTTTGCCTGCCGCTGATATTGTGCGCTGGGGTTTCGGCGCGTGACCTTTCGCCTTCGCCCATCGCGCTTTCTGTGCGAGGCTCATCCGCTTGCGAGCGGCAGCCGACATGCGGTGCCGCGATTTCGTGTAGGAACTCCCGCCGCTCAACTTGCCAAGAACTGAAAGAGCCGCATCAACATGTCTAAGCTCATCCACCAGATTCGTTCTCACTACCCTCAACTCCGATACAAAAGACGCCAGCCCGCTTAGATTTGCCATGAATTCCCCCTCGGGTATTTTGATAGCGGCCCAATTGTATAGGAGTGGAACTATGTGACGCAGTGAGTGCATGTCTCGAACCAGAGTGATAGGCTGTCCCCGATTCGGGGAGGAATCGTGTGATGAACGAGTTTGCGCCTCCAAAGGCGGGTGGGGATAAATAAACGTTTCTGGCGAGTGGACCCTGACCGAACTTAGCGGCCATCCCCTTCCTACAGCTAAGTGTCCAACGACTCATTCCATTCAGCACCATTCACCCAAGCAAGTGCGGACAGCTTGCCGCTCACGAGCCCCCACTCGAAGTCATCCCACCCAAGATTCTTCTTGCCGTACTTTCGTTCGATGCGTCGTGCTGCTTTCTTTGCTTTTTCCAGAATGGGCTTTTGTGGTTCCGTTAAAGGTTCCTCTCCGGTCTTGATTCTGTAAAGCCAGTTCTGGTGGCGGTTCCACCACACCTTGTCCCAGAATTCCTCGTGTGCCGAGTGAATTGCGTTGTCATTGCGTCGAAGAACCATCCCCCATTCCTTGCCCGGATGCTCGTCATCAGGCAGCCACTCCACCTTGTCCCCATCCTTGTTGTATCCCACCGGGTAGCCGTTCGGTCCAACCTCGCCCGGTTCGATCGGATCGCTCGTCCCGGCGCTCGACATCCTCCTCAAGCCCAAAATATCTTCCTTGAACCGCTGGAATTGCTCCGGCTTGATTTTGTGCTTCTGGTGCGTGCGGTACAGTTCGGTAATCGCGAATGCTTGCTCAAGCCTGCCACTCCGGACCGGCTTGTTCGCTCTTAGTTGCCGGACTTGGCGCATCACGTCGCGGATGAGCGTTTGCCGTAGCCCATCGACGGTGCTGAAGCTGCCTGTGAGCGCCCGCTTGTACGTAGCACCCTTGAAATTCCTCAGTTTCTTGTGCTGCTTCAGATCGATCTTGTTCGGGTCGATGGGGCGGCTGGAAAAGTACAGTAACGCGGGCTTCCCGGCAGCCACAAACTGGTCGATCTCCTCGACCGTAAACGATGTTGTCCACCGGAAGACTGCGGGGGACCGCAAGGATTTGCAGAAATGCTCAACGCACTCCAGGACGCCAATGATCCTAGTCACGAGGAGGTCTGTGAGTGGCTCGGCAATTTCGTTCC
>Ga0224558_1003576_pt1 | contig 12788 bp, 10 predicted proteins | sample 714S32024metaG_FD_180682 | JGI IMG/M metagenome (GOLD analysis project Ga0224558, IMG submission 180682) | Peat soil microbial communities from Stordalen Mire, Sweden - 717 S3 20-24 | ecosystem: Environmental > Terrestrial > Soil > Wetlands > Peat | place: Sweden: Norrbotten County, Stordalen... | reverse complement strand
TGGGCGCGCTCGAGAATCTGCGGGCCAAAGTTTGCCTGCGTGAAGAGAACCCAGTTAATCGGGAACAGAATCGTGTCGAAGTTATAACGGTCCATGGCCGCAAGCGCTGTCTCCGCCGAGTGGACGGAAAATCCGATATAGCGGATCTTGCCTTCCTTTTTCGCCGCTTCCATGGTCTCCATGGCGCCGCCGGGGCCCAGCACCTTATCCAGATCCGTCATTTTGGTGAGCGCGTGGAACTGGTAGAGATCGACGTGGTCGGTCTTGAGCAGGCGCAGCGACCCCTCAAGCTGCGCGCGCGAGTCGTCCTTCATGCGGCCGTCGGTCTTGCAGGCCAGGAAACACTTGTTGCGATAGGGCGCCAGAGCCGGCCCCAGTCGCTCCTGGGCGTTGCCGTAACTTGGCGCGATATCGAAGTAGTTGATGCCGCGGTCTACGGCCTCGGCCACGATGTTAGAGGCCGCGCCGGGATCTTCGTTCATCACCACAATCCCTCCGAAGCCGAGGATGGATAGCTTCTCGCCGGTCCGGCCCAGCGTGCGGCGCGCGATGGGGTTGGCGGGCGTTGAAGCCGAAGCTCTGTTCTTGCCGGTGCATGCGACGGCTGCGGCGGTGATAGCGGCCTGCTTGAGGAATATGCGGCGTTCCATAATCGACCTCCGGGGGGATGGAATGAACGATCCGGCTTATGGGATTAATTCTTGCATGGAATGAGCGCGGCCAGGGCGTCTTTCTCTAGCCTGGCAACTTGGCCAGGTAAAAGCCGAAGAGCACGAGGATTCCCACGACCATTCCGATGGTAACGCGAAGGCGGAAAAGAAACAGATCGCGAGGCGCGCCAATCCGAGGCACCATGGGAGCCGCGAAAAGTAGGCCGCAACTGAAGCCGCCCAGGTGAGCCATGCTGTCGATACGCACGCCGGCATGCATCGCCGAGGCTCCAAAGTTGAAAAAGAAGGGGATGGCCAGGTTAAGTGCTGCAAAATAGATCACCGACTTGCGCAGCCTCTTCAGTTCCGCGCGCGGCACCGGCAACCGATGCGAATTGAGCAAGATAATCAGTGCTCCAGCGATGCCGAAGACAGCTCCGGAAGCTCCCGCGCCGGGCGAAAAAAGTCCCAGAACCTGATCGATGGGAACTGAACCGTGGAACCTCTTCGTCAGGTCCATCAATTCCGGGTAGGCGACCCACCAGTTTTTGAAAGTGGACAGCAGATTGCCCGCCGCGCCGGTGAGAATGTAGACGGTCAGAACGCCCGTTGAACCCATCAGCGGCTCGGCCAGCAATCCCAGATTCCACAGGCACCACATATTGGTAGCCAGGTGAATGATGCCCACATGAACGAACATGGCGGTGACGATGCGCCACCACTGACCCTGGATCAGCACAGAGCCAGCGTTATCGGCGCCCCAGTACATCAACTGATCGACGTTTGGGCCGGCTGCGCTGACGTGGTGCGCGAGCATCACCAGAAAAACCAGGCAATTGATGGCCACCAGCGAGTAGGTCGCCGGCGCATAAGACCACGAGCGGCGCCGGCGCACCCTGGGGGGCGGCGGTGGATTGAAATCAGCGTTCGGACGCAGAAACTCCGGATTGGGACCAGGGGAATAGTTTCCCATTCCTCAACTTTAATGCATCCGGCAGCGGCATTGTGTAGATGGAAGGTAAATTGCAGCGAACGCCGCAGTTGGCAATCGATTCTGGTCGGACCGGACAGTTTTTGAAAGGGGCTTGAATTTCATTCCGGTGTGACTCTCAGCCGCTCGTTGTAATTTCCCTCCGCCATTCGATGTACTCTGGTGTTTGGCCGTCGGAATGCGGTGCGGCAAAGAATTACGCCGTGTGCGATGGCCCGCGAAAGGAGCGGAATCGTGAGCGAGGATGGCATTTCGGAGAAGAGGATTCGGCGGGCGTTGCTCAGTGTGACCGACAAGACCGGCCTGGTGGAGTTTGCCCAGGTGCTGGCGAGCTTTGGAGTCGAGCTGGTATCCACCGGCGGAACGGCGCGCGCGCTGCGCGAGGCCGGCCTGACCGTAAAAGACATCAGCGAGCTGACCGGCTTTCCTGAGATGCTCGACGGCCGCGTCAAGACCCTGCACCCCAAGGTTCACGGCGGGCTGCTTTACATTCGCGGCAACGCCGAGCACGAGGCTGCCGTAACAGCTCACGGCATTGAGCCTATCGATATGGTGGTAGTAAATCTCTATGCCTTCGAGAAAACCGCTGCGCAGGCGGGCGTAGCCTTCGGTCATCTCATCGAAAATATTGACATTGGCGGCCCGTCGATGGTGCGCTCGGCGGCCAAAAACTTTGAAGACGTGGCCATCGTGACTCGCGTGGCGGATTACCCGGCTCTCATTGAAGAAATGAAAAGCGCCCACGGCAGTTTGAGCCGCTCGACTCGCTGGCGGCTAGCCAAGCAGGCCTTCGCGCTCACCGCTGCATACGACGCGGCCATCGCCAACACGCTCGACCAGATCGCCGAAGCACCCGCGCCTGATGCGCCTGCCGTGTTGGATTCGACGAGCCTGCCCGCCACTCTGCGCATCAACTTTCCACTGGCGCAATCGCTCCGCTACGGCGAAAATCCGCACCAGCGCGCCGCGCTTTACTCCGATGGCACAGGCCTGGGCGTAGCAGGCGCTCGCCAACTGCAAGGCAAGGAGTTGAGCTTCAACAACCTTGTCGATCTGGACGCCTGCTGGGAACTGGTGCAGGAATTTGACGAGCCCGCCGCCATCATCATGAAGCACACCAACCCCTGCGGCGCGGCCACCGGCTCAACCATCCTCGAAGCCTACCGCAAAGCTCTCGCCTGCGATCCAGTATCGGCTTTCGGCTCGGTCATCGGAATCAATCGGGAAGTGGACTCGGCAGCCGCCGAGGAGATCGCCAAGCTCTTTGTCGAGGCCATCGCGGCCCCAGCCTTCACGGCAGAGGCCCGAGAGCGCTTCGCGGCAAAAAAGAATCTGCGCCTCATAGAAGTCCACTCCGCTCCGCCGCGCCCCGTGGTCAAGCACGTCTCGGGCGGATTATTGATGCAGGACGCCGACACCGGCCGCATCAACGCCGCCGCGCTCGACCCCGGTCTGAAAGTGGTCACATGGCGTCCGCCCACGGCCGACGAGTTGCGCAGCTTGCTCTTTGCATGGCGCGTTTGCAAACACGTGAAGTCGAACGCCATCGTCTATGCGCGTGACGGCCAGACTCTTGGCGTGGGCGCGGGCCAGATGAGCCGCGTAGACGCCGCCCGCTTCGGCGCGATGAAGGCCGTACTGCCGCTCAAAGGCTGCGTTGCCGCCTCTGACGCATTTTTTCCATTTCCCGACGGCCTTGAAACCGTTGCCCAGGCCGGAGCCACAGCCGTCATCCAACCCGGCGGCTCCGTAAAGGATCAGGACGTGATCGACGCCGCCGACCGCCTCGGCATGGCCATGGTCTTCACCGGCATGCGCCATTTCCGGCATTGAGTTTTTCCGGTAGCGCCAAAAATGCTCCGTGCCCCATCCTTTCCGCTGACCGGGGCCCCCACGGACAGGTCTTCGTCCGTGGGGTGGTGTTCTGCGGAAAGGGTGGGATAGCACGAAATCGCCACTCCTGAAAGCCGCGCACCAATCGTCATCCCCGCCGGTAATATGCCCCTTCTCACCCAACTTTAGTAAACTCAACCCCAGAATGTTTCTTTCCTCCCTTACGATTTGCCGCTCCCGTTCTGCTTTTCGTCTTTCCGCGCTTGCCGCGCTCCTGACGATCATTGCCTCTTTCCCCGCATCAGCCCAGGGCACGCACCTCTGGACACAGTCGCGGCTGGAGGAGTTCGAGAAAGGCACGCCGCAGGGGGTCGCGCTCACCAGCGACGGCCATCTGCGTACGGGGCCGGGCTTGACGGAGCTGCTCACCACACCTGCCACCTACGTGTGGTCAGTTGCGGTGGACAAAAGCGGCACGGCCTACGTGGGAACGGCTTCGCCGGCCACCGTGCTGCGCGTGGGGCCGGACGGCAAGCCCTTCACGCTCTTCGAGACCAAAGACCTGAGCGTGCAGGTAGTCCGCCTTGGGCCGGATGGCGCGCTCTACGCGGCAACGCTGCCCAGCGGAAAGGTCTATCGGCTCAAGCCCGATGCAATTGCCAAACAGGATGACTCCGGATTGGACGGTAAGGGTGCCACGGTCGTCTTCGACGCAGCGATATTAGACGGCGCAGCGGCCGCTGATGGCAAGGCTACCGGCAAATCTGCTGACGGCAAAGCGGGCGCGGACAAAAGCGCGGACAAGAGTTCAGACAAATCCGAAACCAAATCCGAAGCTCAATCGCACTACATCTGGGAGATGACCTTCGACGCGGCTGGGCGGCTTTACATCGCCATTGGCGGACCGGCAGCGATTTACCGCGTAGATCCCGCAAAGCCCGGAGCAAAGCCGGAATTATTTTTCAAGAGCGACGAGGAGCACATCCGCTCGCTCGCATGGGACGTGAAAGGCAACCTGATTGCCGGCTCGGACGGCTCCGGGCTGGTCTACCGCATCAGCCCACAGGGCAACGGCTACGTGCTCTTCGAGGCGCCCCGCCGCGAGATTACCTCGGTGGCCGTCGCCGCCAACGGCACAATCTACGCGGCCAGCGTGGGCAACAAGAGCCACAATCCGCTGCCGCCTTTGCCCGTGCAAGGGGTCGGTTCCCTCACCATCACCATCGTCCAGCCGGGCTCGCTGGAGGCGGCCAACACCAGCGCTGCCCTGCCCGAGGGCAGCGAGATTTATGCGCTGGTGGACGGTCAGGCGCCGCGCAAGCTCTGGGCCGGTAAGGACGAGATTGTATACGCCCTCGCCGCGCAAACGGACGGCCTTTTGGCGCTCACAGGCAATCGCGGCCGTGTCTTCAAAATTGCCGATGACGGCAGCTACGCCGACATCGCTCACCTGGAATCGCAGCAGGGACTGAGCCTGGCCGTGGCGACAGACGCGCTTCTTATCGGTACAGGCAACACCGGCAAGCTCTGCCGCCTGTCCGCAACCGCCGACAAACACGAGTATGCCAGCGATGTGCTGGATGCCGGCGCCTTGGCCCGCTTTGGCCGCGTCGAGGTTGAACCTGGCTCGGCTAACTATGAACTCCTCACCCGCAGTGGCAACGTCGAGCAGCCCGCGCGTGGCTGGTCCGACTGGCAACCGCTCGTCGCCAGCGCAGTGGCTTCTCCCACTGGCCGCTTCCTGCAATGGAAGGCTGTGTTGCGCGCGAATGGAACGCTGGGCTCAGTGGGAGTGAACTACCTGCCCGTCAACGCCGCCCCGGTCGTGGACGATCTGGTGGTCGTCCCCGGCGCACGCTTGAACAGCCAGGGTCAGCCCGCCAGCCAGTCAGCGACGGTGAACATTGCTTTTCCCTCTTCCGGCCAGAACGCCGCAATCGTTGACGATGGCAGCTCTTCCACGCCCTTGCAGGCCTCAAAGGACCGCACCGCCATCACCGTCCGCTGGGCGGCTCATGACGAAAACGGTGACGACTTGACCTACGCGCTCTACCTGAAAGGAGACGGCGAAACCGTCTGGCGTCTGCTTAAGGACAAACTCACCGAGAAGGCGTACAGCTTTGACGCCGACCTAATTCCCGACGGCGGCTACCAGATCAAAGTCGTCGCCTCCGACGCGCCTTCGCACACCCCCGGCGACGCTCTCACCGGCGACAAAATCAGCGAACGTTTCGAGGTGGACACCACCCCTCCAGTCGTCTCCGCGCTCAAGGCAGCCGGAGAACCCGTGGACTGCGAGGGCAGCCACTGCCCGCGGCCGTTTCGCGTGAGCTTTGACGCTGACGATGCGGTTTCGCCCATCGCCCGCGCAGAGTACTCGCTCGACGCCGGCCCATGGCAATACATTGAGCCGGTGGGCAGGCTCTCCGACTCCCGCCAGGAGCACTATGACCTGCGGATTTTTCTCGATGTTGTTGCGGGAAAGACGAGCGAACATCTGGTCGCCGTGCGTGTCTACGACAGGCACGACAACGTGGGCGTGGCCAAGACAATGATTGCGGCGGAAGAAAAGTAGAGACATGTAGGCAGGGAAGATTTGATGCGATTCGAACTTTATGTAGCGGCGCGGTACCTCAGGGCCAAGCGGCGGCAAGCCGTGGTGGGCGTGGTCACCACCATCTCCATCGCAGGCGTGGCCGCGGGCGTGGCGGCGCTCATCATCGCCCTCGCCATCACCAATGGCATGAGGCGCGACCTCCAGGACCGTCTGCTCGGAGCTTCATCGCAGGTTGACCTGATGCGCGTCGAGTCGGATGGCATTCGCGACTGGCAGCCGCTCCTGGAAAAGCTGCGCCACGTTCCGCACGTCACTGCGGCTGCGCCGGGAATCTATGGACAAGTGCTGGTTTCACGCGGTCCGCGCGCCGGCTTCGCGCTCATCAAGGGCATCATCCCTTCAGAGGAGCGAACGGTGAGCAGCCTGCTGGAATCCATCACCTCCGGCTCGGCCAAAGACCTCGACCCGGAGGCAGCCAATCAGGACGCACAATCGTTTCCCGGCCAATCCTCGGTCAACACACCCTACCCGGCAATCGTGCTCGGCAAAGACCTTGCCGATACCATCGGTGCGCAGGTGGGCGACAGCGTTCTCGTCACCAGCCCCCAGGGTGAGCTGACGCCGCTCGGCCTCGCGCCCCGCTACCAGCGCTTCCGCGTGGCCGGCATCTTCCACTCAGGTTTTTATCAGTACGACGCGGCCATGGCCTTCATGCGCCTCAGCGACGCACAACGCCTCTTCAGCGAACCCGACCTGCTCTCCGTTATCAGTTTCAAGTTAGATGACATGGACCGTGCGCCGCAGATAGCCCGCACCATCGAACATGCCGCCGGCCGTGGCTTTATGACCACCAACTGGATGGAAGTGAACCGCGAGCTCTTTCGCGCACTCAAGCTGGAACAGGTGGTCACCTTCATCGTCATCGCCCTCATCGTGATCGTCGCCGCACTCAACATTCTCATCGCGCTCACCATGATGGTGATGGAAAAGACGCGCGACATCGCCGTGATGATGAGCTTCGGCGTCCAGCCGGCTCAGGTCCGCCGCATCTTCCTTCTGCAAGGCTTTCTAATCAGCATCATCGGAACCGTACTCGGCCTCGCGCTCGGCTACGTGGCTGCATGGGCCGGCGGATACTACCACTTTATTCATTTGTCCGCCGAAGTTTATTCCATCGATACGCTGCCCTTCGCGCCGCGTCCGCTCGATGGCTTGATTGTCTCCGTCGTCTCCATCGGCATCTCGCTGCTGGCCACGCTCTATCCCTCGTCCGCCGCCTCACGCATCCTACCCGCCGAGGCGCTAAGGTACGAGTAAGAATTACTGCGGCGTAATAATCCCGCCCAGCGCATGACGCCGAGGCAGCACAATGCCACGATGATCGACCTCGGCGGTAGGCGGGGCATTCTCGCCAGCAGCCGGCAGATCGGTCCGCTCAATCAGCGCACCGCCGCAAGCCGGACACCAATCCGCCACGGTCTCTTTGGCAAGAACCGCACGGCATTGACTGCAAATCCGTTCCATAGCCAAATCTTACCGGATGGGTCCGGCACGGCACTCAACACCAGCCCCACCGCAGGTGGCCAGCCCCATCGCAGGCGCCCGGTACACTGGAACTATGAGCCCTCCCGTCCGCCTGGTGGCAATCGATATGGACGGCACACTGTTGCCGACCTTCGCGCAGGCGATCAGCCCGCGCAACGCCCAGGCGCTGCGGGCCGCGCAGCAGGCGGGCATCACGGTGGCCATCGCCACCGGCCGGCGCGTGGCCTACACCGTGCCGCTGCTCGAAGGACTGGGTTTGCGAACGGATATGCCGCTCATCACGTCCAATGGAGCAGTAACCCGCACTCTCGGCGGCGAGGCCATTGACCGCTGCCAGCTCCCATCTCGCATCGCGCGCGGGCTCTGCGGGCTGCTCCGACCATTCGGGGTTCTGGTTTTCACCTTTGACCGTCCGGGCCGCGGCGAGTTGGTAGTTGAGGATCTGGAGCAAGCGCACGGACGCATTGCCTTGTGGGTCGCGGCCAATCGCAGTGCCATCGAGATCGTCAGGCCGCTGGAAGATGCGCTCAACAATGGCGACGATCCCATTCAGGGCATGGTGGCCGGCAGCCTGAGCAAAATGGGCAAGGCAGAGCGTGCGCTCAATGCCAGCGAGTGGTCCGGCTCCTGCGAGTGCGTCAAGACGGAGTATCCCGGCAGTGATCTGTCGATTCTGGATTTGATGCCGCACGGAGTCTCCAAAGGTAAAGCGCTTGAAAATCTCGCTCGCCGGCTGGGCGTGGACCGCAAAGAGACCATGGCCATCGGCGACAACTGGAACGATGTGGATATGCTGGAGTGGGCCGGGCAAGGCGTGATAATGGGCAATGCAGCGGACGACCTGCGCGCCATGGCGAAGATGCGCGACTGGGAGCTGGCGCAGCCCAACAACGAGGACGGCGTAGCAGTGGTGCTGGAAGCTGCCATCACCAAACGTGCTGCAGCGAGAGTGGAATTGAATTGAGCCAATTATTGATGTGCGGAAATCTCTTCATCACGGCAGGCATCATTGCGGCTTTGGCCCCGCTTGCTCACTCTGCCGAACGAGTCACCCTGCGCAATGGCTTCGACTATCTCTGCGACCACCACGCCCAGGTCGAGGGACACATCCGGCTCTACCTCAGCCCCGGCGAAGACAGCTACATCGAGCGCCTTCCGGAAGATATTGTCAGCGTTGAGACGGTTCCCGACCCGCCCGCGCCGAAACCTGCCGGGACCGCGTCCTCCAACCCAGGCGCCGCTACCCCGAACTTGCGCCAGAACAGCAAGCTCTCTCCCGCCGACCTGCATGAAATGCTCAACAAAGCCGGCCATGAGCACAACGTGGACGTGGACCTGCTGGCTAGCCTGGTCAAGGCCGAGAGCGGCGGCAATGCTCGCGCCGTGAGCCGCGCCGGTGCGCGCGGGCTGATGCAACTGATGCCCTCGACAGCCAAAGATCTTGGCGTCGAAGACAGCTTCCAGCCGGACGAGAATGTGCGCGGCGGCTCAGCCTACCTCGACGAGTTGCTCACCCGCTACCACGACAACATTGCGCTGGCGCTGGCAGCCTACAACGCCGGCCCGGACGCAGTGGACAAGTACCACGGCGTTCCTCCCTACCGCGAGACGCGAGCATACGTCGCGTATGTGATTCACGAGTTCAATCGCCGCGTACTGGCGCGCGAAGCCGAAGCGAAACGGGCAGCCGCGCAAGCCAGACTGGCGGCGGCCTCCGCGCTGGCTCCGCGTGAAAACCATTCCCGCTAACGTTCCCTCCTCATGCGCAGGTGAGAAACTAAACCTAAGAGATATCCACGATCGCGGGGGCGGAAAAGTCTTGAAGAAGAATCAGCTGGTTCTTGGCTTGGTGGTCTTTGTGGCGCTGGTGGCGCTTGTCGTGTGGGGACGCGACAGGATTCACTTCGACTTTGGCGTCTTTGTCTCCCAACTCAAACTGGCCGATTGGCGCAAGATCGGTATTGCTTTCATTTGTATTTACGTGGCCTACCTTTTCCGCGCGGTTCGCTGGGCGATGCTGCTCCGCCACATCAAGAAAGTGCCGCTCTTCTCGCTGCTCAGCACGCAGGTCATCGGCTTCACCGCTGTCGCGCTCATCGGCCGTATCGCCGACCCGGTCCGGCCCTACCTCGTCTCGAAAAAAACCGGCCTGCCGCTCAGCAACCAAATCGCTGTATATATCGTCGAGAGGCTCTTCGACGCCGGCTCCATGGCCTTGATTTTTTCCGCCACCATTCTGCTGGCCGCATGGTTCGGCGGGCCAGGCGCTCTGCCCCATCCTGAAGTGATGAAGAAAGTCAGTTATGGCGCGCTGGCCTCAACCGTAGCGGGGGCGCTGTTTCTGGTCGCTGTGCGTCTGGCCGGCGGAGTCGTGGCGTCGTTTCTCGAAGGAACTTTCGGCGTTGTCTCCAAAGGCCTGGGACACATAATTGGCGAGAAGATTCGCGCCTTTCGAACCGGCCTTGACACGCTGCGATCCTTCTCCGATTTTGGTATTGCCGCCTCGCTCTCGTTGGCCATGTGGGGCCTGATTTCGCTGGCCTATCTCGAGATCACCACAGCCTTTGTCGCAAGCCCCCAACTTGCGGGGTTGACGCTGGCCAAGTGCATGTTGCTGATGGCCGCCAGCATGTTGGTCAGCGGATTTCAACTGCCCGTGCTTGGCTGGTTCACGCAGATCGGAGCTGTGGCCGCGGCGATGAGCGGCTTCTTCGGAGTGGCGGCCGAACCGGCCACCGCATGTGCCGCCACTTTGTTGGCAGTCACTTTCCTGGGTATCGCACCGGTGGGCCTCATCTGGGCTCACTTCGAGCATGTCAGCCTGCGCAAGGTAGCCGCGGAAAGCGGTCACGCCGGTGAGACGCTGGCTGTGGATGAGCCGGCCGGCCAAGAGACACCATGAATAAGATTCCGTTCGGTTACTCGATCCATCCCGGCGACATTCTCAAAACGGAGTTCATGGAGCCGCTGGGACTTTCCAGCTACCGGCTGGCAAAAGAACTGCATGTCTCCGCGCCGCGAGTGAACGATATTGTCCTCGGCAAGAGGTCGATCACGGCCGACACCGCGATGCGTCTCAGTGCCTACTTCTGCAACTCCGCTGAGTTCTGGCTTGGGCTGCAGATGGACCATGATCTGTGGGTTGCCGCGAAGAACGAATTCCCCGATCCTCCTCATGCCAGGGTTATGCCGAGGGCGCAGGTGGCGTAACGTCCGTCTCAGCCCCAAGCATCGGCCGAGAGAACCGGATGCTCTCTGGCCCAACCGCGCCGCCCGTCATCAACATACTCATCGCCTGCTCCATGCTCATGCCGGTATCCGTAACCCTGCCAATGGGTAGAATCTGCAAAAAGGCCGAAGTCGGGTTGATGGCGCAGGGTACCAGTACTGCGGCCAGAACTTCGCCGGTAGTCGAGTCGGTCAGCGTGCGCGTCAAGAACCCAATGGATTTCTGCCCAGGAATGGGAAAGTCCACCAGCACCACGCGCTGGCTGGTTTCCTTTTTGGCCATCATGGTGTCCAGCAGTTGGCGCACCGAAGTATAAATTTTGGCGACAAAGGGCAACCGCTCCAACACAGCCTCGAAGAGATCGAAGGCCTGGCGGCCGATTACCAGACTGGTCACACGGCCCACCACGTAGAGCACCGCCAGGGTCAGCACTATCGCCAAGATCGACTGCAGCCAAGGCTGGTTGAGCCAGTTTTCCGGAAAAATCGCCGCAAACAGTTGCACCACCGGCAAGCCGGCCTTGGCTAACGCGCCAAGAAGAAAGCTGAAAATCAGGTAGGTAACGAACAGCGGTCCTACGGTGATGATCCCGGCTAGGAGGTTGTGTTGCAAGCCGCGCAGCGCTCGGGCAAGTACTGGTCTCACTTGTGTCTCCTGGCTACGAGGATACCCGAGCCGGGTCGAGCAGGGCAGTGCGCGAACGGGAAACGCCGCTCACAACCCTGCGCACTGCTTTCTCCCCAGGATTTGACCCGGAAAAGCTGCTGTTTGGTCTGCGCATTTGGTCTTCCAAATGGGAAATGCTGCCCAGAAATGAACCAATGTTCATGCTGTCAACTGGTATTTCATTTATATAAATACAGATTTGATAGGCTCTGCTTACTTTCACCGTGTCTTGTGACGTGGGACGTTGCCAGTCGTATTTTCAGAGGGCTAGCATCTGAGCTAGTTGGTCCGGGTCTGCTCTCATCCGCCCGGCTTCATGGCCAGTATGCACTTTTCTTCAGATTCACAAACATGCACCAACGAGTGGCGCTTTCCAGCGCACGAGGACGGAGTGTCTCGTCATGGCATGGTATGCCTACTGCATCGGTGAAAAACAAGCATTTCCTGAATTAGCTCGTCATCGCAAGCCCATTCCGATGGAATCAGTCCTCGGAGTCAGCGGAAACCAGGTTTTTCTTTATCCCGCCAGCGACCTCGCCGTCGTGGTCAGCGAACACAACCCCGCCGAAGCGCTCAACCAGAAATCCGGTGTAGACCACGCGCGGGTAATCGCCGACTGTTTTCAGCACTCCACGGTGCTGCCTTTCCGGTTTGGAACCGTCTTCAACGACGACGATAGCTTGCGCAAGTCCATCCGCTCCAACCAGCGACAGTTCCTCGGCCACATCGACAAGCTGCGCGGCAAGACCGAGATGCACCTGAAAATTCAGGTGGATGACTGTTGCGGCCACACTGCCGGCAAACATCTGCCTGCCGATGGAGCAGGCCGGGAATATTTCACCACCCTGCGCGAAAACGCCGCCCGCCAGCGCGAGCGCCAGACCCGCGCACGCGCCGTCAGCTTTCAGATGCACCGGCTCTTCATGCCTCTGGATGAAGAGGTTAGCTGCCGACTCACCGATAGCGGCAAGATGATGCTGGACGTGGCGCACCTGATTGACCGCAAAGGTGTGGAGCGCTACCTGAACAAGTTCTCCGCCACATGCGCCGTCATGCGGGAGTATCAGATGCAGCTCTCTGGCCCCTGGCCGCCCTATCACTTTGTCCACCGGCTCACCTGCGGCACTCATTCCCACTCGCAGCAACCGGCGGTCGTGGTTCCCATCCCGGCAACTGCGCCTCCGCTGGTGGTAAGTATGCCGGAGCCGGTTGCCGTCCTGGCCTGAAACGTCTGCTCCATTGTTAAAGCGCAAAGAGGCCATCCCGCACCGCGGGATGGCCTCTTCTCATCAGTTTCGCCCCAGCCTCGTCTACTTG
>Ga0224558_1003575_pt1 | contig 12792 bp, 12 predicted proteins | sample 714S32024metaG_FD_180682 | JGI IMG/M metagenome (GOLD analysis project Ga0224558, IMG submission 180682) | Peat soil microbial communities from Stordalen Mire, Sweden - 717 S3 20-24 | ecosystem: Environmental > Terrestrial > Soil > Wetlands > Peat | place: Sweden: Norrbotten County, Stordalen... | reverse complement strand
GGCTCGCGGGCGGGGAGCAAGGCGCGGCCCCAATGCACGAAATCGCCGCCGTCCCAGGAGTACAGCACGTCGCGCGGCAAGGCCTCGCTCAACTCGCGGCAGAGAGCGGCGGGGTGCATGGGCGAGGCGGCATCGGAAGCCGCCTGCGCGAGCGTGGCCTCCCAATCGCGACGCAGCGCGCGCAAGCGTTCGAGCCAGGGGCGGCGGGGCCACGGCTGCGGACCGGCGGCATCGGCCAGGGCTTCGAGCGCGAGGCGGGCATCGGCGCAGATAGCGGCATCGAGCTGGCGATTGAGGCCCAGCTCCTGGGGGTGAATATCGATCTGGATGAATCGGGCTTGCGGCGGAAACAGGCGCGCCCCGCCCATCGCCAGGCGGTAGTCGATGCGTTTGCCGACGATGAGGAACAGGTCGGCTTCGCGGAAGGCGGTGTGAACGGCGTAGTTGAGCGCGGGGTCGGCATAGCCCATGACGAGCGGGTGGTCGTCGGAAACGGTGCCACGCCCCATGGTGATGGTGTAGAGGGGGATTTGGGTGAGCTCGATGAAGCGGCGGAGAGCCTCTTCGGCGCGCGCCCACCAGACGCCGCTGCCGGCGATCAGGACGGGCCGCTCGGCCGCGCGCAGCAGGCCGATGGCGCGATCGATGTCGTCCGAGTAGGACAGGCCCTTTGGCCTGTCAAGCGTTGGCCATGTCGGGAAACCTGTCCCCCCAACGCCGGCTGTGAACAGATCCACTGGAATGGTCAAATGCACCGCGCCCTTCCGTCCGCTGTCGGCTATGGCGTAAGCGCGCTCCAGGTACGACGGGATCTGCGCCGCATCGGGCACTTCGGCGGCCCACTTCACCACCGGGCGGGCCATGGCCACTTGGTCGATATCCTGAAAAGCCTGGCGGCCAGCCAGGGTGCTGGGGCGGCTGCCGCTGACGGCAATCAAAGGACTGCCGGCGAGGTTGGCGGTGGCCATACCGGTGAGTGAGTTGGTGTGGCCGGGACCGCCGGTCACCAGCGCCAGCGCGGGCTTGCGGTGAATCCGCGCCCAAGCGTCGGCGGCGTGGGTGACGCCCGATTCGTGCCGCATGTCGAGGATGCGGATGCCGCGGCGGGCGGCGACGGCCAGCACTTCGTTCAGGTGATCGCCCACCAGCGTAAAGATGGTATCGATGCCCAACCGCGCAACCGCTTCAACAAACAACTCCGCTCCGCTTGGCATAGAAGTATTCTAGAACTTGTGAGTCTCAAAATCCTGGTTACGGGCGGCGCCGGATACATCGGCGCACACACCGTGCGCCTGCTGCTCGAGCAGGGGCACGACGTCACGGTGGTTGACAATCTTTCCAAAGGGTACCGGCACAACGTGCCCGAGGGCCGGCTCGATGTGCTGGATCTTGCCGATACCGGCGCCCTGGCGCAGCTCATGCGCGAAAAGCGGCCGGAGGCTGTAATCCACTTCGCCGCCTTCATTGCGGTGGGCGAATCCATGCGCGAGCCGGAGCGGTATTTTGCCAACAACGTGGGCGGCTCGCTATCGCTGCTCACGGCGATGGTGCAGGCGGGCATCAAACACGTGGTCTTCTCGTCCACGGCGGCGGTGTACGGGAGTCCGCATACCAACCCGATTCTGGAGACATTTCCCATCCAGCCGGTGAGCCCCTATGGCGAATCCAAGGTGATGGTGGAGACGCTGCTGCGGTGGTTCGACCGGATCCACCATCTGACCAGCGTCTCTCTGCGCTACTTCAACGCCTCGGGCGCCGACCCCGCGGGCCGGTTGGGCGAAGAGCACGAGCCCGAGACGCACCTGCTCCCGCTGCTGCTGCGCGCGGTGATTACGGGAAGCCCGATCACGGTTTTCGGGGACGATTACGACACGCCCGACGGCACCTGCATTCGCGACTACATCCACGTGGACGACCTGGCGCAGGCCCACATTCTAGCCGTGGAGTACCTGCTGGGCGGCGGCGCAACCGACCAGTTTAACGTGGGCACCGGGACGGGCCACACGGTAATGCAGATGATCCGGGTGGTGGAGGAAGTGACCGGCAAGAAGGTCCCGTACGTGACCGGCCCGCGCCGCGAGGGCGACCCGCTGAGCCTGGTGGCAGCCGCAGGCAAGCTGCGGACCAAGCTCGGCTGGCGGCCGCAATACACCGACCTGCGGACGATCGTGGAGCACGCGTGGAGGTTCGCGAAGGGGAGGGCGCTGGCGGAGCCGTAGTTTCCATATTTATGGAGACTGTGCCATAATGGCATCATGAAGCAAGAATCGGTTCGCACCACCGTCGACATACCAACTCCGATGTACCGGCAGCTCAAGGAACAAGCCGCCTCCCAGGGGCTGCCTGCGCGCGCGCTGATCCTGGCCGGCATTGAGAAGGTTCTGTTGCGCAGCCAGCGGCCTCGCCCCAGGCGAGTGCATTTTCCTCTGATCCACTCCAAAGGCCCGAAGGTGAACCTGACCAACGAACAGATCTATGAATACGTTGAATTTCCTTGACGCCAACGTGTGGCTGGCGTTGCTCTGGGACCGTCACGCGCATTCCGACAGGGCTCGCGAGTGGTTCCACGGGTGCGGCGACGAGCAGTTCCTTTTTTGCCGGTTCACGCAACTCACAGTGCTGCGGTTGCTCACCACCAAGCAGGTCATGGGGCGGGACGTCAAGAGCATGGTGGGCGCCTGGGAGGTATGGGACCAACTTTGGGCCGACGATCGCATCGCCATGCTACCGGAACCAGACGGCCTGGAGCCGCGTCTGCGCCTCCATTCGCGGCTCGGCAGCGCATCGCCCAAAGTGTGGGCCGATGCGTATCTGGTGGCATTTGCTTCGACGGCGGGACTGAAACTGGTCACCTTCGATCGCGCATTGGAATCGGGGCCGGTCGAAGTGCTGGTTCTGTAGGTCCGGCTATGGACACCTATATCGTTCGCCTCACTATGAAACTCGCCGGCCGGCTCTCGCCGCTGGCCCTGGCCTTGACGCTGTGCACTGCAACGCATCCGCTCCGCGCGCAAACTCCCGGTGCCCAGACAAAACCTGCACCGGTCGTGCCGGAATGGGCGCAGCCGGGCTCCGCAACCCACGTCCAGGTAGCGCCACCGGCGGACTTTCACAGGCCCAGCAAGAATTTCGATACGCCGATCGGCATATTTGAGGGCCAGTCCGACATTGGAAGCGCGTTGGTCGTGGGCAGCGCCAGTTACGACCCCGGCACGAAGCAGTACACCATCAACTCCGCTGGCTACAACGTCTGGTACACGCGCGACGAGTTCCGTTATCTCTGGAGGAAGATGTCCGGCGACGTTTCACTCGCGGCCGACATCACGTACCCGGACCCGAACGGCTACGGCGACCGCAAGGCGGTCCTCGTCATTCGCCAGGGCCTCGGCGACGATTCCAAGGAGGCCATCACTGCCTTGCACGGTCTCGGCATGATCCACCTGGCGCAGCGTCCTGAAAAGGGCGTCCGCGTCAAGGACATCGAGTATCGCATCGGGGGCCGCGGCCTTCCCGGCGGTGCCACCCCCGACAGCCTCGTCACCGTCGTGGCCAGGCGCATCGGCATCGAAAAGCACGGCGACTCCTTTGCGCTCTTCGTCAGCCTGGACGGCGAACCGATGCACCAGTTTGGCCCCCCCATTAACCTGCACATCGACGGGCCCTTCTACGTCGGCATCGGCTTCTGCTCGCACCTGCCAGACAAGTCCGATACGGCGGTGCTCTCCAATGTCCTTCTCGAGAACTCCGCCGGCAAGGTCCGCTAGCGGCAATACTGTTCACTTTGTGGGGCAGACCATCGTTTTCTGTGGTCTGCCAACTTTGTACAGGCCGGCAGACGACACAAACCGATCGTCTGCCCCACCGAGGTGCATCGTAAGTGAACAGTATTGCCGCTAGCGGGAGTTCGTTGCGCCAGGAGAGCGGGCTCCGCGGAAGATGAGGCCAGCCGCGGCGGTCCTGCGGTACTGCGTTCTCTTCTTATCTGTCTCCTAGAGAAAATATGATGTATTTCGCCGGCGTCGTACCGGCCAGTTTCACCCCGATCTTATCGTCCGACTGGACGAATGCCACCGATCCCGGCCCCATGGTTTTGGAGTTGTCGTTGATGGTCACCTCCAGGGTTCCTTCCCGGATCACGAGAATTTCTTCATTGTGGTGAGGGTGAAGCGGATTCGGTGTCTCCCCCGGGGCGAGCTCGCTCAGGTGCAACTCGATTCTTTCGCCCCTGGTTGTAACCCCGTCGAATACCGGCGTCATTTTAAAGTTCCCGCCCGGCGTGACCTTCAGCTCCTCGGCGGGGTATAACTTCGAGTGCAAGACCGGCAGCTTTTCGGCCGCGGCTTTCGGCTGCTGTTGGGCCAGGCAGATCGCCGGCACGAGTGCCGACAGCAAACAAGTCCAAATTATGCGACGATACCTCATCGAGTCTTCTCCTTAGCTTCTCAAAAGCGACTTGGCGTGATCGGGCTGAGGCCCATCACCGTAGATCTACTAGGTAGATGTTGGCAGACAGGTCTTCGCGTTCGAAGATTACCCGATCGCCTCGGGGCGACCAGGAGGGATACCGCACAAACCCCGACTGCGACTGGAAATGTGTCAACTGCTGCACTCGCCCGGTGGAGCGCGAAACCCAGTAAACGTTCCAAACGCCGTTTCGCTGCCCCGCGAAAACAACCTGATCGTTATTCGGTGCCCAGTCGTTGGGCCAAGAGTGGACCGGCTCGTGGACCAAGGTCGATATGCGGCCATCGTTCGGAGACACAAGCACCATGGAATCAACCGCTCCGCGCTCCTCTTCCGCCGCGATCCAACGGCCATCCGGCGACCAGATGCCGTATCCGATGCTACGGTCGCGCGGCGTCAGGTCGCGGGTCTCCCCGGACCGCAGATCTTCGAGCACGAGCCGCAAGCGCCGGGTGGAGGTGTCGCGAAGGTGGGACACCACTTTCGTGCCATCGCGCGCGATCCGGGGCCACATCCCTGCCACATACTTCAACTTGGTATTCAGGCGTCGTGGTGGCCCGCGCAAAGGTGCAATCCAGAAGTCCGCACCGGGGGTATAGCAGCGGTACTCGCACCTTTCCGGACCCAGCCAGGTGGGGAACTGGCAGTTCACGCCCGTGGGCGAGATGCCTTGGGCGCCGGAACCATCTGCGTTCGCCACAGACACAGCCGCCTTCTCCCCCTGGCGAATCGAGGCGTACGCAATCATCGATCCGTCCTGGGAGAAATCCGGCTCCATGTTCCGTACGCTGAAATCCTGCACCAGCGCTTTCGGCTCCCCGCGCGGCGCGCCGGATGGGTCGATGGGCACGCTCCAGATCCCATCCTCCCCGATCTGCTGACTGAACGCCAGGCGTGAACCGGATGTCGAAATGGCAACGCCGGTCGTCAGCGGTCCGGCAACCGGCATCAGCAGTTCCATTTTCTGCGCCCGCCAGTTCCCATCGATTCGCGTTCGCCACAGCCCCCGCGGCGCGAACTCCTCGGGCGTGGTGAAGTATAACGCCTGCCCATCCGGAGAGGGAACAAAGAACTCCATGCGGTAGTTCCCCAGGTCGATCATCCTTGTCTGACCGGCCCGCAGATCCATCACCCAGGGCCTTTGGTTCACTCCAAACAGCAGGTGCCGTCCGTCGCCGAGCCAGCGGGAGTTCGAGTGTACGGCCAGGGGGTCGCCGGGGTAAGTCAATTCGCGAGGCGGCCCGCCATCAATCTCCACGAGCATCAGGTGGTCTTGGCTGGGGCCTGCGATAGTGCGATTCACCCTCGACACCGAGGCCACGTTGAACGGCGCATATGCCAGCATCCGGCCATCCGGCGACCATTGCGGTCCGCTTCCCACGGCCGCAAGGTACCGCACCGGGCCGCCGGAGACCGGCATAACCGCGATGCCGCCCTCCTTCAGGGCGTAGGCCAGGTACTGGCCGTCGGGACTCCAGGCGGGTTGAATGACGTCCTGGCCGCCGAAAGTGATCTGGCGCTCGGCGCTCCCCGGCGCCAGGGAGCGGATATAGAGTTCGAAATGACCGGTGCGGTTGGAACTGAAGACGATCTGGCTACCGTCCGGCGAGAAGGAGGGAAACAGGTCTGCGGCACCGGAGTTGGTGAGCTGCCGCACAGCGCGGATCGTACCAGCGGTTTTCATGTTTGGCTGGCGCAACCACCAAACCGCAATCCCCACAAGAACGATCAGTATGGCTGTTGCAGCCAGCAACCGGCCCCGAGACCGTGGTATGTCCGCGGCTTCAGCAGCCAGACCATCGGCTTCCACGTCCGCAATGAAACGGTAGCCGGCAGTGGCGGCGGTTTCGATGTATCGGGGGTGGTGAGCATCATCGCCGAGTTGCTTGCGAAGCTGGGCAACGACGCGAGTCAGGACAGAATCGGTCACGAAAGCGCCCGCCCAAATGTGAGCGATCAGCTCCTCTTTGGTGACCACCCGGTCGCGATTCTCGATCAGGTGGAAAAGAACGCGCATCGCCTTAGGTTCCAAGGCGACTACACGACCGCCCCGCCGGACTTCGAGACGGTTGGCATCCGCGCTGCATTCCCCAAACCGGTAGGCCCGGGTCGGTTTCGGCGCCATCACAGCCTATCTGCCTCCGATAATCCAGACCATCATATCCTATTACAAAACCATCTGAATTCCATCAGGATTCTCATCCGGCGCGCCGCGTAGACTGCGGCCATGATTCGGTCAATTGTGTACGCCATGTTGCTTGCGGGTTCCGCGATGGCTGGCAGCCCGGCCATGAAGAACGGGTCCAAAGTCGCCCTGGTGGATGGGTATGCCTTTGTGGAGGTGGTAATCAACCATCGAGGTCCCTTCCGGATGCTCGTCGATAGCGGCGCCACCTCATGCGCTATGACTCCGGACGCCGGCCGGACCGCTGGGTTGGTTTACGACCATCAGGTTCTGTTGAACGCGGAAACCGGCGGCGAACGCCCTATTCCGGCCGCTTATGCCACTGTCCGCGTTGAATCGGTCGAAGCCAATTCCGTCGAGGTGTTGTCCGACCGGCTCGAAGGTGTCCAGAGACTCAACACCAAAGTGGACGGCGTCCTCGGACAGAGCTTCCTGGGCCGCTTCCCGTATCTGGTCGATTACCAGCGCAAGCGGCTTCTGCTGGGTGACGATGCGCGGCGGGCGTCCGTCCAGTTGGGTCCGGAAGTCGCGGTCACACAGGCGTTTGGCCGGATTGTCGTGGCTGTCACGCTGGATCCGGAAGAGCAGCTATGGCGAGTGATCCTGGACATGGGAGCAAGCGGCCTGATTTTGCAATGCGGCAGCCAATGCCCTCAACTCGGCGGCCTGGAGAACGCCGGCCGGATTGTGACCAATGCTGGCGACTGGCGCGTACGGCGTGGCAAGACGGCGCGACTGGAAGTCGGCGGCCTGGCCATTGCCCATGCCGAGGTCTACCTCCTGGACATGCCGGCGCCCGCCGACCATGATGGCCTGCTCCCCGCCCGTTGGTTTTCGGCTGTTTACGTCGATGCCGGGCGCAACGTAGTGCGGCTGGCGGCTAACGTCAAGTCTCGTTCCGGTACAGCGGGCCGGCCCTGGTGATGATTGAGCCACGCTGATCAGGGAACACCATCGTCTTTGGGCCGAATCGCAGTAACCGGGCGAAGGATGGCGGCGCCGATCTGCCCGTGCAGATTCTCATCGGGCGAGGCGACGTCGCCGCCGCCGAACCAGACGCGGATGACGCCGCCCGCCACCTCCACCGTGGGGTCGCAGACCACCTTTGCATCCCACGGCTGGTTACCGGCGAAGACGGTGCGGAGCTTCCGCCAGTGGACGCCGTCGGTGGAGCGCGCCAGGCCCAGGCGGCGGTTCTCGGTGGTGTCGCGGCCGGTGTAGAGCATCCAATAGAAGCCGTGCGAATTCCATACGGCCGGCTCGCCAAGGCCGTTCTCGTCGAACGCGCCAGGGCCGCCCAGTTCCAGGATAGGGTTGGCGCGGAACTTCTCCCAGCGGACGCCGTCCGTGGAACGCGCGACGCCGAGGCGCTGGCGGCGAGCGCGGTCCTGGCCGAGATAGAAGAGGTAGAAATACGGCCCGATGCGGACTACGCAGGGATCGGCCACGCCGTACTCGTCCCAGCTTCCGTACGGACCCGGCTCGAGCACGGGATTGGGCTCTTTGCGCCAGTGCCAACCGCTCCCTGACGGTCGCGGCTCGGATGTGCTCAGGCCGATGCGTGGCTGCTCCCTCGGGCCGGCCTGATACCAATACCAGAATTGGTTCTCATACCAGAGCGCGGAGCCGTTGGCGGCAATGTAAGAGCCTTCCCAGGTTTGCGGATCGGGGGAGAGGATCACACCCTGTTTTTGCCAGTGAGTACCGTCGTCAGAAGCGGCGAGGCCCGTGCGCCAAGTGTGGCCGTCGAAGCCGGAGTATAGAAGCAGGGGCCAGGGGCCGGGGGCCAGGGGCCAGGGGCGAGAGATTACCGATGGGTTGAGGACGTCGTGCGATTCCCAGCCGTCTCCGCCAGTAAGTACAGGCTCCGGCTGCGCTTCAAAGGCGAAGGTCATGCTTGGATCGCCGCCCGAAACCGGCGGCAGGTTGAAATCGGCGTAGCGGCTGCATCCGGGAAGAAGGAGCACAAGCAGTAGCGTGCCGGCATGAGTGCCGGCACGGCACGCAGGAGTGCGCGCGCCACGGAGGGTCATTGCAGCGGGATCCGAAACTTCAAGCCCGCCCCGCGGCCTGGGCGCGATTCCAATTGCAGGTCCGCGTTCAGAGACCGCGCGCGACGCTTGAGACTGGCGGGGCCCAGCCGCAGCATCTCGAGCTCTTCCAGCGTGTATGTCCCGGCGAAGTTGAAACCGTGGCCGTTGTCGTCCACCGAAAGCTCGAGGCCGCGATCGGTTTTCTCAATGGTCACGGCTACGCGCGTGGCGCCGGCGTGCTTCTGCACGTTGTGGAGCGCTTCGCGAAGCATCTGCAACACCTCGGCGGTCATTTCCTGCGGCAGCCCGAGGGGGGTGTTGGTTCCCAGAAACGTCACCGGAATGCCGCTTTCCTTCTGGAAGGATTCGGCGGTGCGCCGGGCCGTGGCCACCAGGCTGGCGCCATCCACGTCCACCGGACGCATGCTGTGGAGGAATACCCGCAGGTCGCGGATCTGGGATTGCGCCAGCGTCTGTAGCTGCGCGAGGTCCTGCATGCCCGCACGGAAGTCGCGCTCGAGAAGCTTGCGCAGGATCTCGAGGCGCATTTGCAGGCTGATGAAGCTCTGCAGCGGGCCGTCGTGGAAGTCCGAAGCGATTCGCTGGCGCTCCACCTCGCGGGCTTTCTCCGCGTCCTTTCGCACGTCGTCCAACTTTTCGTCCAATTGTTCGATGCGGGCGTTCCGGCGGCGTTTGTGGACCGCGTAACCACACGTCAAGGCGCCGGCCACAAGTACACCCCGGATCCCGTCATAAGGGAGTACAGCGCAGAAGACCGCGGCGACGGCCACCACCATCGCCACTTCCACCGGCCCGTAAAACGCCAAAGCTTCGGCCAGAAGAAAAAGGAAGAAAACGGAAGCCAGCCATAGGCGATCGGCGCCGAAGCTGACCAGGGCCAAGAAATAAACCGCGTCGCAGAACAGGGCCAGCAGGCCCAGCAGACCGCCCGGCCTGATGCCGCGGACCGCCACGATGAGGCTGAGGACCAGGTACAGCACCAGCAAGCCAAAGAAGACAAGCAGCGGAGCCATGTGCAAGGGAAAGAAGTAGGTGATGCCCAGGGTGGCGGCCACCAGCAGGACCCGCACCCATGCAATCTGACGCGGCCAGTCGAACTTTAGCGAAAACGGCACGTAATCACTTCCGATAGAGATAGAGCGTATGGCTGCGGCCCTCGCCGTCGTCGGCGATGTTTTCGACCTTTTCGGGCGTCCAGTTCCGAAACTCGAAATCGTGAGCCACTATACGAGCGCCTTTCTTCAATTGCTTGTCCAGCAGCGGCTGGACTTTGGTATTGACCGGGTCCGGCAACAGGTAAACCGTGACCAGGTCGGCGGAGCTGTAGTTTTGCTTCAGGAGATCGCCATTGACGATGTGGGCGTTCTTTTCCAGTCCGAGCTTGCGGATCTTTTCGGTGCTCTGCCTCCAGAGGTCCGCGTCCAACTCCACGCCCACGGCCTCGGCATGGAACTTCTGGGCAGCCATGATGACGATGCGGCCGTCGCCGGAGCCCAAGTCGAACACCTTCTCACCCGCCTTGAGGCCGCCCAGGTGGAGCATCGTCTCGACGATCGTTTCCGGTGTGGGATAGTAGGGCGCGAGCTTCTCGGCGTCCGTGTCTTGCGCCGCCAGCGGGGCGCAACAGAGCATTGCAAGCAGGCAAAGTCTTGGCATAACTCTTACGTCAGTCGGACCGTAAACAATTTACCACCTTCTCGGAGCACCACCACTACCAGTTTTCCACGCAACCGTGGAAAAGCCTGTGGAAATGTGCCCTGCCAGCGGGCCAAATCTTCGCTCTGTAACGGCTTTGAGACATTCTGCACTTAAACACAGCAACTCGTAATTCGGCATCCGCGCCCTCCGGCCGCGGCGCGGTTCAGATCCAGACCTTTTCCAGGGGCAGACCGCGCTTGCAGAGCGCGCACTCGGCGCCGGCGGCATAGTAGCGGGCCTCCAGTTTGGCCAGATAGTACAGCGGGAGAGAGCCGAAGCTGAGGGTCTGCGGCGTCGGCTGGTAGATAATCACCGCCAGCCCAACCACGATGGCTCCGCGCGATTCCAGAAGCGTCTTTAGCTCCGCCAGCTTGGCGCCGGTGCGCAGGATATCGTCCACAATCACCACCTGCTCGCCGGCCTTGGGCTCCAGGTACTGGCGGAAACGGAGCGGCTCGGCATCGTCGTGGCGTTCGGCCCAATAGACCTGTTTGGCGCGCATCGCCTCGCACACGCCGTAGGCCACCGGCAGACCGCCGGTCATGGGCGTGACGATGGAGAGTTGCGGCACGATGGCCCGGATTTCGGGGTTGGCGCGTAACAGCCGGCTCAGCCCCACCGACAACATGCGCTGGTGCTGGTAGTAGCGCATGGCCAGCGGGACTTGCAGATACTCGTTGGAATGCAAACCCGTAGGGTATTCGAAATGGCCGTCGCGCAGCGCGCCGGTTTCCCGCAGCAAGGTTACGACTTCCTCTTGAGTCGGAATGAGGTGCATAGTTGACCCTTTCAGTTGGCGCCGTGCCCCATGAGCACATGGGGAATGGTGCGCAGCAGAATCTTCCAATCCAGCGCCAGCGACCAATTATCAATGTACTGCATATCCAGCCTCATCCAGGTTTCGAAATCGACGTTATCGCGTCCGGAAATGGCCCACAGGCAGGTGAGACCGGGGCGCATGCGCAGGCGGCGGCGCTGCCAGCGCTGGTACCGATCGACTTCGCTGGGGACCGCCGGACGCGGTCCCACCAGCGACATGTCGCCGCGCAGCACGTTCCATAACTGCGGCCACTCGTCGATGGAAAACTTCCGCAGGTAGCGGCCGATGGAGGTCAGGCGCGGGTCATGCGGAATCTTGAAGACCGTCTCGCGGGTATTGAGGTGCTCGAGCGCCGGCCGGAGCTCCTCGGCGTTCTGGCACATGGAGCGGAACTTATAGAACAGGAAGCGGCGGCCATTCAAGCCACAGCGCACCTGGCGAAAAATCACGGGGCCGGGCGAAGTGAGCCGGATCAGGGCTGCGATGACCGCCACAAAGGGCGCCAGCACCACAAGGCCAGCGGCGGCGATGGCGATATCGGTGAGGCGCTTCACCAGCAGGTGGATCTCGTCGAAGGGGGCGGCGGTGAAGGTCAGCAGGGGCGTCGAGCCGAAGCGATCGAGCGAGACCGTGCTGTTGACGTGCGGAAAGAAATCCACCGCCACGCGCGTGCGCACGCCTTCCTCATCGCAGAGCAGGAAAACCTCTTCCAGGTCGGCGAGGCTCTCGCTGCCCACGGCGAAGATGATCTCGTCGACCACGTGCTGCCGCAGAATGGAGGGCAACTCGCCGATGGGCTGGACTGTGTAGAGCGCGCCGAGAGCGATTTCAGCGGGAGAGTTCTCCGATTGTTCACTCAGGAAGCCGCGCAGGCGGACGCCGTATTCCGCGGATTGCTCCAGCGCCTCCGCCATACGGATGGCGCGCTCCCCGGTTCCCACCACCATCACGTAATGCGGCGCGGCGAATTCGCGGCGGATCACTCCCACCAGGCGCCCAGCGGTGAGCCGGAACAGCAGCAGCAGAACCCAGGCGTAGGCGGAAAACAGGCCCAGGAAGAAGCGGCTGAGGTCCAGGCGCAAGACGTACTCGAACAACACCAGGCACAGTGCGCCCCAAGCGCACTGGCGGGCCGTGTCGCGCAGGATCACGCGGGGGTGCCCGGAATCGAGCTTTTCGTAAACCCCGAGCCACAGCCCGATGGCGACCCAGGCGACCAGCGCGAACCCCAAGACCAGGGCCTTGCGCTCCACGGTCAGATAGAACGTATGTTCGAGATGCAGGACCGCGCGCGTCTGGTAAGCCGCCTCAAAGGCCAGCACAGCCAGGATGATGTCGGATAGTCCGAACAAAACACGGGCTTTACGCGGGCGAGTGAACATCCGCAGTTAGGATAGCATGGGGTGGGGAGCGTGCGCCGTGCCGCGTTGGCGGCGGCATTGTATATTAGAGGGATGGACATCAACCGATTGACTCGCAGGTCCTTAGCGAAGAGTTCACTGTTGCCGCTGACGGGCATGTTGGGATTACCTTCGATCTCCGCGGCGGCCGAGCAAACCAGCTCGCCGTAC
>Ga0224558_1003571_pt1 | contig 12802 bp, 10 predicted proteins | sample 714S32024metaG_FD_180682 | JGI IMG/M metagenome (GOLD analysis project Ga0224558, IMG submission 180682) | Peat soil microbial communities from Stordalen Mire, Sweden - 717 S3 20-24 | ecosystem: Environmental > Terrestrial > Soil > Wetlands > Peat | place: Sweden: Norrbotten County, Stordalen... | reverse complement strand
GCGCTGCTCTGCAGACACTCGCCGATGAGCCGGGGTATGTGCAAATCCATAGCGCCGACGCAAGTAAGTACGGCATCGAAGACGAACAGTTGCTCTGGATTTCATCTCGCCGCGGCAAGGTCATGACGCGCGCTCTGGTAACGGATCGTGTAAATCAAGGTGTGGTGTACATGACATATCAATGGTGGGTAGGAGCCTGCAATGAGCTCACGATTGATTATTGCGATCCAATCGCGAAAACCCCGGAATACAAGTATTGTGCCGTAAAAGTCGAGGCGATCAACGACCAGAGTTGGGCGGAGTCGAATCTGCAAGAGCAATACAGCGAGATCAAGGCAAAGCTACGTCATCCGGTCGCGTGAACAAATCATGTTTTCTCCGCCTGCTCCGCCCCAACGGAGCAGGCTTTGCTTCCGCCATTCCTTCGCCACGTCTTCGGGCACCATTCGATAGTTGAAAACGCCTTCGGGCGGGCAGAATCCGACTGGTCGATCAGAACACTAACACCTTGGTTGCTTCCTCTGTCCAAGTGCGAAGGTCGTCCAAGGTGCGGCGCTTGATGCCCGCGACGAGCGCGCCATCATCAATCCCACGCGCCTCCAGACAAGTGCGGCAGGCAGCGATGGAGATACCTTGCTCTGCCAAAAGTCTTAGCATCTCCTGAACGTTATACGACGCATCTGACGGGGCTTGCCTCCGCAATCCGCTGACCACCCCGTCGCCCAACAAGAAAAGAGAGACTTGGCCGGGTGCGCCCTTCGCCAGCGCGCCGGCCAAGCGGAGTGCGTTGTAGGTACGCTGACTTCCGTATGGGGAATCGTTCAGGACAAGTAGATACTCCATCATTTCTCCGGTGCGGCGGTGGCAGCGTCTTACCGTGAAGTATGCGAGAAGGAATTTACTATTGACTCCGAAAACGGCAGCGATTATACGCTGGAGGTATAGCAAAAAACAAAGGTCCATTTCAAAAGCACGGGGAGAGGCTGGCAAGGTGAGGCGGGAGCGCCTCAGTGTCAGTCAGAATGGCCGTCAGTCCAACTGACGGCGACCCGCGTGCTTGAGGTTTGGAAGAAGGACGTGTGATTTTGTTCCTAGTTGCCGCTATGTAATGGATAAATTACGTGTTTTCAGCGCTGGCAGGTTATCGGCTGCGCCACCCAAAATCAGGTGCAACGCCGACTTTTTTCGCAGCCTGCTGGAACCGTAACCGCGCGCTGAGTTATACGGTGGTGGGACGGGCGTCTCGCGAGCCTGCCCTGAGCGAAGTCGAAGGGTCCAGCCGGGCGGGGCGCACGGCTCTCCACCAGCTCGTCACATTACAGAAGTAACGCCTTGGGTGCGAGGATGGGCGTAGCTTCGGTGTAAGATCGCTGCAGGATTTTCGTTCGGAGAGGTTATGAAACGAATTGCTACTTTTGTGCTCCTGCTGGTTGCCTTGAGTGCGGCATGGTCAATGCCGGCTCAAGCGCAACGCATCAGTCCCCAAGAAAATGCGCGCCAATCCCGCAAGGCGATCAAGAAGCAGCAGAAGATGTTGAACAAGGCAAACAAGAAACAGCGGAAAGCAATGAAGAAAGCCGGGAAGAAGCAACGGAAGGCGAATCGTCGCTATAAGAAGTAGGCTTTCGAGCGCGCGTGAGAACTGGGTCGTCCCTCCGGGCCCTACTTCGTTCTTCCCACTCTTCCCAGGGCTGAAGCGCTGGGTTAAGCTCGTTCGCCCCTTCGGGGCTAATGTTTGAATATGGAGAGCCAGCCCCCCGATCTGCCGATTCATCACAAATTCACAGTGACCGCCCGCACATCCGCCTGATCCATTACGCGCTACGCTGATTGCACTCCCAGGACCTCTCCCGGTCCCGTTCCCTCCAGAAAGAGATCGCTATGCGTGCGTCAAGACGCGTGTGGGTGGTTGCTCTCGTTTGTCTGTCGAACTTCTGCGTGTCGAGTTTTGCAGCTGCGCAGCAATCGGATCAGGTTGTTGCCGAGCGCGTCCTCGGTCCGCGATGGAAGCAACTTTCGCGCCGGGCCGGGATGATATTTGCCGGGACGGTGCTCGCCACTGTGACCCCGACTGTGACGACCGGGACTGCGGCGACCGATCGGCTCGTTCCGGGGACGAGTCCGGCAGTGCAGTTGAGTTTTCGTGTGGACGAGGCGATTGCCGGGGTCGAGCAGGGACAAGTTCTCACCATTCACGAGTGGGCGGGCGCATGGTCCATGCAGCGCCCGATGACCCGCGGCCAGCACATCCTGATCTTCTTATATCCCCCGAGTCGTTTGGGCCTTACGAGCCCGGTGGGCGGGTCACTGGGGCAGGTTGCTCTCGACCTGAGCGGGAAGAACGTGTCGAAAGATATGCAAAGGCTGGATGCGCAGAGGCCTGCCGCAGCCATTGGCTTAGGAAAGGCATCCTCTCCGCGGCCGCGTGCGACCGTCGATAACGGGAGGGTCAGCGTCGTTCAACTGGAGCGGGCCATCCGCAGCGCCCGAGAGGAGTGAACATGCGCTCGCGAATCGCAGGGGTCGCCGTTCTTCTGATTTGCAGTGCGGTTGCCAGCCGCGCCGGAGGCCCGGCGTTTGTCGCCGGTTCCGGCTACGCCTCTGGAGTCGAAGGCCAACCTTTGATTTGGGCGAGTGGTTCGGTGCAGTACTTCACCGATCAGGGAAATTTGAGCGCCATCCTCACCGGCGCACAGGCCGATGCCCTGGTTGCCACTGCGTTCAGCACCTGGAGCAGCATTCCAGGTGTTGCCCTCAGCGCATCGCAGAGCGGTCACCTTGCCGAAGACGTGAACGGCAGCAATATCGAAACCAACGGCTACGGAGTCGTTACCGGCCCGGCGGACATTACATCTTCCGCCACGGGCACTCCGGTCGGAATCATCTACGACTATGACGGGACGGTCACAGATGCAATTCTGGGCGAAGGCGCTGGAGACTTGGATGATTGCTTTACCAACGCCGTTTACGGCGGACCTGACAACTTCTCCGTGGGCGGCAACATCGTGCACGCGCTGGTGGTGATCAACGGAGTCTGCGCCAGCAGCAGTGCGCAACTGCCTGACGTGCAATACCGTTTGGTGCGCGTGCTGGGGCGCACGGTTGGCTTGGGGTGGTCGCAGGCCAACCTGAACGTGTTGACGCAGCACCCGGCTCCAGGCAGCGCCGATTATGCGGGGTTTCCGGTGATGCACTTTAGCGATCCGATTAACTGCGTGCCCATGAGCGCCTGCTATCCCAACGCGGCGGTCCCCACAATGGACGACATGGACGCCCTGGCGCGGCTTTATCCCGCAGGCAGTAACCCGCAACCGGCGGGCAGAATCTACGGCAGCGTGTACTTCACCGATGCATCGGGGAATGCGCTGCAACAAATGCAGGGCGTCAACGTAGTGGCCCGGTTGATGGCCGGGGGCCAGCCCTCGCGGCAGTATGTGGTGACTTCCGTCTCCGGATTCCTGTTTTGCGGCAACGCGGGCAACATTATCGATGGATACGTGGACGGAAATGACCTTCCCTATAACCGGTGGGGATCCGATGATGCGTCGCTCGAAGGGTTTTTCGATCTGGGCCAACTGATGATTCCGAGCGGGCAAACCATCGCCGAGTATCAGTTAAGCGTGGAAGCGCTGGACCCGAACTGGTCCATGGGCGTCGAACCGTATGCTCCCATGCAGGTAACGCCCTCGGGTTCGTTCGCACCGGTGGTGGTCACGGTGTCGAATGGGTCAAACGCCGAGCGGGACATTCTGATGCTACAGGATGAAATCGCGCAAGCGCATCCCGGCAGCGGGTCGACCTATGCGACTCCGGCGGCGCTTCCGCAGGGCGGTGCATGGGGGTCGTGGATCTCCGGTTACGGCAGCACCGATTTTTTCGAGTTCCGGGCGCAGGCGAACCGGACGGCCTCAATCGCGGTGACCGCCCTCGATGAAGCGGGCCAGCCGACAGAAACCAAACTGTTGCCCGTAATTGGGATCTGGCAATTGAGCGACCAGAGCGAAGAACCAGCGCCGGCTTCAACGCCCTCGGCATTTGGCTCGATGACTTTTGGAATGACCCGACTGGATGCGCAGTTCCAATCGTCAGATACGTACCGGGTGGGGGTGGCCGATTTCCGCGGCGACGGCCGTCCAGACTACTTCTACCAAGCCAGCCTCCTGTATTCGGATACGGCGACGCCGGCGCGCCTCAGTCTTGCGGGTGGCGTGACCACTCTCAATGGCATCGGATTCAGTCCGGGATTGCAGGTGAGCGTTGCCGGCAACAACGGCAGCACGCTTTCGGCATCGGCAAGCCAGATCCAGGTAGCTGTGCCTTCAGGCACGCAGGACGGAACTGCTACCATCCAGGTCGCGAATCCGGTGAACGGCGCTTTTTCGCAAATGACAGGTGCGCTGACCTATGGCGCTTCGGCCACGGATCTCTTGCTTCTTCTGCAAGGTGCGGAGCCGGCGACGCCGGTTGGGTCCGCAGCCGCCAATGCCATCCGCGTGCGCGCGGTTGCCGCCGATGGAGTTACGCCCGTGAGCGGGGCGACGATGGCATGGAGCGCGACCAACGGCTTGCAGATCTCGGCGTGCAGCGGAGCGTCTTCCTGTTCGGTGTTGAGCGATGAAGCGGGAGAATCCTCCAGCTTGGCCACGCCCACGGCGACAGGACCGAGTACGATCACGATCGCGCTGGCGCCAGTATCGTACTCGCCGCCGCAGTCGCAGCAGGCCACGGTGGTGGGAACATCAACCACGCTCGACCTGGCCGCGGTGACACCGACGCGCCGGGTTGGGCAAGGCTCGACACTCGCCGTTCCTCTCACGGTCGAAGCTCTAGACTTGGGCACGCCTATCGCGAATGTGGTGGTCAATTTCGCAATCACCAACGGCACGGCTTCGCTTTCGGCGGGCAGTGCAACCACCAACAGCTCGGGATTCGCCACCATCACTGCAAATCTCACGAATCTAAGTGCCAATGTGCAGGTGAGCGCTTGCGTCGCTCCGAACAATTTGCCCTGCCAGACTTTTACTCTTTTCTCCACGCCCACTTCGCTATGGACGCTGGAGACGGTGAGCGGCTCGTCGCAGGCTGTGTTGACGGGACAGGCTTTTCAACGACTTGTGATGCGGGCGACCGACGGATCGAGCGCCGCGAATCCGGTGATGGGAGTGAACGTCACTTTTCAGACCACGCTGGCGCAGGTCAATGCCGGGGGAGACGGAATGCCGGTTCTCCTCGGCTCGTCGCAGGCGCAGGTCGCGACCGATCAGAATGGCCTCGCTTCCATCGTGCCCTCCGCCGGAAGCGTGGGTCCGTGCGATTTGTTTATCACGGTGAGTGCGGGCCAATCGACGGCGCAACTTCAAATGGAGAGCCTGGCAGCGATCGTTACAGGGCGGGCGAACAGCCCGGCCACGGCTCCGAGTGCGGGGGCCGATCCGAACTTCGCTCCGAACTTCGCTCCGAACTTCGGTTCGAACTTGGGTCCGCAAAGGTTCGGGCCTCAAAGCGTGCCGGAGATGCTGTTCGCTGTGCCGCAAGGCATTGCGAGCAACGACGCTGCAGTGGATTCGCACGGGAGCGATTGCGCGGCGCCATGTGCGGTCGATGTTTCTGGCGATCGGGGCGACACGACGACGTCGAACCCGGCAGGCAGCGAGAAATCTGCTTCTCCGCCACCAGCAACATTGCCGCCAGCGGACGCGACGGCTCCGAAGAAACCGGCGCGGCCAGTTGGGAGCGACGTTGCCCCCAGAGATGCTCCCGGTCCGATGGATGCTCCCGGTTCGATGGAGACCCAAACGGACCCTCCTTCCAGCAAGTGGCTTCCTGAGGACAAACGAAGTTGTCGGGTGCTGGCCGGAGATGGACCCATTTTCTGATCCCCCGATCTAAACGAACCTGCTGCCTACCGGGTACTGGCTACCGACCACTGCTCTTGGTCCACTGATCGACCCAGTCGTTGACCGTTTTGTACCAAAGCTGCGAATCCTGCGGCTTCAGCACCCAGTGGCCTTCGTCGGGGAAGTAGAGCATCCTGGACGGTACGCCCATCGTTTGCAGCGTGGTGAAAAGCTGGAAGCCTTCGCTGACATCGAGGCGGTAGTCGAGTTGTCCGTGGATTACGAGCGTGGGGGTCTTGAAACTCTTTGCCGCGTTGCTCGGAGACCACTTCTCATACATCTCAGGGTTGGTGTAGGGAGTGCCCTTGAACTCCCAGTTATTGAACCAGAGTTCTTCGGTGGTGCCCCAGGCGGAGACGCTATTGAACATGCCGTCGTGCGAGACGATGCACTTGAAGCGGCGGGTGTGGCCTAGCAACCAGTTGGCCATGTATCCGCCATAGCTGGCGCCCAGCGCGCACTCGTGGTCTTTATCAATGAACGGGTAAGTCTTCTCGGCATAGTCGAGGCCCTTCATCAGGTCTTCAAACGGAGCGCCTCCCCAGTCGCCGTTGATCTCGTCAATGAACTTCTGCCCGTATCCTGGCGAGCCGTGGAAGTTGATCATGATGACCACATATCCGTTGGCGGCGAAGAGTTCGGGATTCCAGCGGTAGCTCCAGTCGTCTCCCCAGGGGTCCTCCGGGCCGCCGTGGATTAGGAACTTCACGGGATATTTCTTGGCGGGGTCGAAGTTCGGCGGCTTGACGAGGAAGCCTTGGACCTTGTCGCCTTTCGCTCCTTTGAACCAGAAGGATTCGAGTGGGGACATGGCGACTTGGGAGAGAATGGCGTCGTTGAGGCGGGTCAATGGTTCGGCGTTTGATAACTGACAATTGGGGGCTTCATATGGGGCGACCGGAAACTTACCGTCTTTATAGTCAATCGTGCAGGGCGGCATCGCCGAAGGTGCTCGATATATTTCTGTCGGCATCGAGAGCGACATCCTCGTGAATACCAGCGTGTGGCCATCGCCCAGTACCGCTAAATCGTCGTTGAAACCGCCGACAACTTGCCGAGGCCATCTCCTGCCGTAAACGTAGACTTGGGTTTCATAGATGAATGAATTGCCACCGTTCTCAGCCGAGAAGTAGATGTGGTTGGAATCTGGTCCCCATTCGATGCTTCCAATCCAACGATCAAAGTCTTCAATCAGACTCTCTTTTGATCCCGTCTTGCGGTTGTACAGCATCAGCCGAAAGCGGTCGCTCTCGTATCCCGGACGCTGCTGGGCACGGTAGGCGATGTACTTGCCATCGGGCGAATAGCGCGGCGTCGAGTCGCTGGCGGGATTATCGGCGGTGATATTTTTGGCTTGGACGGGCGAGTCGCCCGTCCCCACACTTCCCGTCCCCGGACTATTCACCGAGACGATCCAGAGATCGTTGTTGGTGGAGGTGGCTTCTACCTTGTCGTGGTTCGAGGTGTAGCAAATCTCCTGGCCGTCGGGCGAGAAGGCGTATTCGTCCTGCCCTTCGAGTGAGAATACGGGCGCGTCGTAATCGCCGGGCGTGAGGTCGCGGGCTGCGCCCGCGGGACAGCCGGGGGCGGCTGTCCCTACGCAGGCATCTGCGGGAATCACCAAGATGTGAGTGCGCTTGCCCCCCTTGTAGGCGTCCCAGTGGCGATAGAGCAGGCGGTCGAAGATCAGCGCCTTAACCTGGGACTTCTCAGCCGCTTCAACTTTGTTCGCGTTGCAGATGGCCTCTTCGCTAGGCGCGCCGTCACACTCGGGATACACATCCGAGGTGAAAAGAATGTTCTTGCCGTCGGGCGACCAGAGTTCACCGGCGGCTCCGGTCGCGATAGATGTCAGGTCAAAGACACCAGTTACTGCGCCGGCTTTGCCGTCGAAATTGGCAATCCAAACCTGCGAGCGGCCTCCTTTGGTCGAGAGGAAGGCGAAGCGCTTGCCGTCCGGCGCCCAGCGCGGACGGTCGCCGTCCTGATCGGGGATAAGGATGTGCTCGCTTTGGACGGGCGAGTCGCCCGTCCCCACACTGCCCGTCGCTCCACTATTCATATTCAGCGGGACGATCCAGATGTGCGGCGTCTTTGTATTCGCGGCCAGATCCACGTCGACCGCGCTGAAGAGCACCCACTTGCCGTCGGGCGAAGGCACCGGCTCGCCGACGCGCTTCAGCTTCATCATGTCTTCGAACGTGAAGAGGTGCCTGGCTTGGGAGAAGGCGGGGAGAGAGAAAAGAAGAACGATAAGAAGAACCAAACGGCGCATGAGGGGCTCCGCGGAACTAAAAAGTGTAGCATTCCGGCTGGCTGCTCTCAGCCGTCGCCGTCAGCAATCGGAGGCGACGCGGCGGAGCTTCGCTCCGCTGGACGGCCGACGGCGGCCGTCTCTACGTGGGCCGAGGGCGGCCGTCCCTACGTGGGCCGAGGGCGGCCGTCCCTACGTGGGAGACTTAGTTGCCCAACTCTTCCAGCATGGCCGTCATCTCCGATTGGGCGTGTGAGTTGCCGGTGCGGCGTGCGCAGGAAATGCCATCGACCAGCATTCGCTTGGCCTCATCGACGCGGCTCGCGCCGGCCAGCGCCTGGGCTGCCATGAAGTATGCGGGCGTGTAATCCGGATTTTTCGCGATCAGCACTTTAAATTCCTGAAGCGCCTGCTCGATTTGTCCGGCCTTCGAGTACTCCAGCGCCAGTCCATAGCGCGCAAACAAATCCTCGGGATTCGCGGTAAGAATCTCGCTCAACATGGCAATGCGATCCATAGATCAGGTCTCAGGTGTCAGGTGTCAGGTCTCAGCTCTCAGCGAGACGCTTACGGGAAAGCTGACAGCGGAGGGCTGAGAGCCGCTTCCTACATTCATATCACGGCATTCGGATCACGTCCCGCGTTACAATGGCTGATCGCCGAGAGATCAACTTGGCTTGCCCTTTTTTTGTGCCGCGGGAAATCGTGAACGACGGCTCCTGGCCGCATCCTTCGCGTTTGCCACTGGGAGCGGGGTGGACAGGCGACTGCCGCGCCTCGGGGCAGGAACTGCCGGCATCCGACACGCACATACGCGAATTTTGCAATCTTGGTTACGCGACCGCCTGTCCGCATCTTCCTCCGAGCCGTGACTGGGATGCGGTCCGTTTTTCGGTTGCCCGCGCTGGCCAGGATCAGGTCACGATCGGCTTTGTCTGCGAGTTAGGTCACGCTCCCATCGAACATGGGAGATTGACCTTCGATCTGGCGAGCGGGGCATGGCTCGATTCGCATCCGGACCCGCGTGTGCTCAGACTTGCAACCTGCTATCTCCAGGCATATCGCGCCCGGCAGAGCGCTGTTCTGATCTAAGCGATTTGTGAGCCGGTCTGGGAACAGCCGATCTATGAACAGGCGATTGAGCGGACGACGAACGACCGGCCGAGCAACGACTGGCCGAGCAACGACTGGCCGAGCGAGGCACTGACAATCTTATGAACGACGACGACAAAGCGAAGCTAACCCGCCCCCGGCCGGTGCGCGAATCGATCTCTGAAATGACCGAGATCGTTTTGCCGAACGACGCCAACCCGCTGAACTCGCTTCTTGGCGGACGTCTCATGCACTGGATCGACCTCGCCGGCGCCATGGCCGCCCACCGCCACTCGCGCGCGTACGTGGTGACGGCTTCCATTGATCATATGGATTTTCTCGTGCCCGTTCGCGTCGGAGATTTCGTAGTCCTGCGCTCGTCGGTCAATCGCGTCTTCCACACTTCGATGGAGGTGGGGGTGAAGGTCTGGGTGGAGTATTATCGCTCCGAAGAGAGCCGGCACGTTAGCTCGGCGTATCTGACCTTTGTCGCTGTGGATGTTGCCGGGAATCGGTTGCCGGTCCCGCCCGTCATCCCTGAGACGGAAGAGGAAAAACGTCGCTACGATGGCGCCGCGCGCCGCCGCGAGATACGCCGAGCGGAATCGGTGCGCAGAAAGGAGGTTCGAAGTTAGGTGATCTGCGGCCCCTAAAGGGGCTTTGATGCCGGAGAATTTGCGGCATCGCTAAAGCGATGCCCTGATACGAAGCGAGTTTGCAGGCAGCACGTGAGCAACTAAGACTCGATAAGTGACAACTTAGAGCCGAGAGCTGACAACTGACAGCTGATAGCTGAGACCCGGGACGTACTTATGGACAACGCACTTCTCGTTCACCGCCTGCACTTCGCCTTCACCGCGACGTTTCACTATCTCTTCCCACAGCTCACCATGGGCCTCGCGCTACTGATTGTCGTGCTGAAGACGATCGGCCTGCGGCGCAACGATCCTGTGTACCACGAGGCGGCCCGCTTCTGGGGAAGGATTTTTGGTGTCAATTTCGTATTAGGCGTTGTAACTGGCATTCCGATGGAGTTCCAGTTCGGCACCAACTGGTCAATCTTTTCTCGATTCGCGGGCGGCGTCATCGGACAGACTCTGGCCATGGAGGGCATGTTTGCCTTTTTCCTCGAATCGGCGTTCCTCGGATTATTCCTGTACGGAGAGAAGCGGTTGAGCCCGAAAGCGCACTGGCTGTCGGCGGTCGCAGTCTTTGTGGGTTCGTGGTTGTCGGGTTATTTCATCATTGCCACGGACGCTTTCATGCAGCATCCGGTTGGCTATTTCACGGCGGCAGGCGGGAGTTTGCAACTGTCCAGCTTCTGGGATTTCGTGCTCAATCCCTGGGCCGGATGGCAATACGTGCATAACATGAGCGGAGCGGCCGTCACTGGGGCATTCATCATGACGTCGGTGGGCGCGTTCTATCTGCTCTCGGGAAAGTGGACCGCGCACGCCCGCATCTTCGTCAAGGCCGGAGTGATCGCCGGCTGCCTGTTCAGTGTGCTGCAGATTTTTCCGACCGGCGACAGACAAGGCAAAATGGTCGCCGACCTGCAGCCCGTGACTCTGGCGGCGATGGAGGGATTGTTTCAGGGGCAGCCCGGAGCACCATTAGTGATCATAGGTCAGCCTAACGAGCAGCAAGGTAAGATCGATAACCCGATTGAAGTCCCGAAAATGTTGAGCATGCTGACTTACAGACGCTGGAATGCCAACGTCCGCGGACTAGATGCTTTCCCGAAGCAAGACTGGCCGGATAACATCTCATTGCTTTATTACAGCTACCACATCATGGTTGGTCTGGGGACGTTCTTCGTCGCCGTCATGGCCGTCGCTTTATTGCTGCTGTGGCGCGGCAGACTCTTTAACGCCAGGTGGATGCTCTGGATCCTGATGCTGGCAGCGCCTTTTCCTTATATCGCCAATTCGGCCGGTTGGATGACGGCGGAGCTCGGCCGCCAGCCCTGGCTGGTCTATGGGCTGATGCGCACGGAAAACGGCTACTCCAAGGTCGTCTCGGCCGGTAACGGTATGTTCACTCTTTTGGGATTCATGGGCATTTACATGGTGCTGGGCATTCTCGGCCTGTTCCTGATCCGGCGGGAAATTGAGGCCGGACCTCTGGCCGGGCACGAATCCGTATCCAAACTCCATCCGGCGACGGAGGCGAGGTGACGGAGGCGAGGTAAATATGGCGAGCCTTTGGTTCTGGATTGTTGCCGCGATGATTGCGACCTATGTGGTGCTCGACGGATTCGATCTTGGCGCGGGTGTGATTTATCTGGTTGCGGCCAAAACTGACGATGAACGGCGGCGGGTGCTGCGCGCCATCGGCCCGGTCTGGGATGGGAACGAAGTCTGGCTGCTGGCTGCCGGGGGCACGCTCTACTTTGCGTTCCCTCAACTGTACGCGTCGAGTTTCAGCGGGTTCTACCTTCCGCTGACGATTGTGCTTTGGCTGCTCATTCTGCGCGGCATCGGCATTGAATTCCGCGCGCACATCGAAAACCGGGTGTGGCAGGATTTCTTCGACGTGATCTTCAGCATCTCCAGCATACTGCTGGCTGTGTTTTTCGGGGCGGCACTGGGCAACGTGGTGCGCGGAGTTCCGCTGGATGCAACCGGCTATTTTTTTGAGCCGCTCTGGACCAACTTCAAACTCGGGGCGCAGACGGGCATCCTGGATTGGTACACGATACTCATCGGCGTGATGGGGCTGGTGACCCTGGCCGCGCACGGTTCTTACTACGTCGCCCTCAAGACGGACGAAGACCTGGGGAGGCGCGCCCGCGGTTTCGCCTTGCTGTGCTGGCCCGTGCAGTTTTTTCTGACTTTCAGTGGGTTGGTTGCTACTTATTTCATCCGGCCCGATATCATGGCGAACTACGAGAGGCACAAGATCGGGATACTGGTTCCGATCGCCGTTGTCGCCAGCCTGGCGGTGATGCTCTGGGCCAATCCCAAGGGCAAAGAGAAACTCGCGTTCGTTGCCTCGTGCCTGTATATCACCGGAATGCTGGTGGGCGCGGCGTTTGCACTCTATCCCGTCGTACTGCCGGCCCGCGATCATCGATATAATCTCACCATCTACAACACCGCTGCCGGCAGTCACGGACTGAGCGTCGGCCTGGTTTGGTGGACGTTCGCCGCGGTGCTCGCGGTGGGCTATTTTGTGTTCGTTTACCGCAAGTTTCGCGGCAAGGTGCAACTGGGGGAAGGGCACTACTGAAGAACCGCCATCAGTCGTCAGCTGTCAGCCATCAGCTAGGCCGGGGCGTATGCGGCGTCCAGATTGCGACGGACTGAAAGCTGATGGGTTGCTTTGCCTGACGGCTGCTGATGGCTTCCTTTCCCTCCCGTATAATCGAACGATGAGCGCTCACTCCCATCATCCCGGCCAGCAGCAGCCCACCCCTCAACCTTTACCTGGCGTCAACGCCATCATCGCCGTCGGTTCCGGCAAGGGCGGAGTCGGCAAGACTACACTAGCGGTAAATTTGGCACTCGCCCTCACTCAGATGGGCTACAAGGTGGGATTGCTCGACGGCGACGTGTAC
>Ga0224558_1003570_pt1 | contig 12804 bp, 11 predicted proteins | sample 714S32024metaG_FD_180682 | JGI IMG/M metagenome (GOLD analysis project Ga0224558, IMG submission 180682) | Peat soil microbial communities from Stordalen Mire, Sweden - 717 S3 20-24 | ecosystem: Environmental > Terrestrial > Soil > Wetlands > Peat | place: Sweden: Norrbotten County, Stordalen... | reverse complement strand
CCCCGCCGATTGACCCTGGCAAGCAGGAGTTCGAAATCCTCACGCCGGCTTTCATCCCACCGTTGCGAAATCCGTCCCAGTGCCCAGAATATCTTCTCGATATCGGGCTTCACCGTCCGGTGGCGGGCGAGGATACCTTCGAATCCGACAACTTCATTGCCCCGCAGCCATGGGTGCCGCCCTTTCTCGATCATCGGCTCCCAGATTTCCTTCAGCGGCTTTGTCTCGCCAAACTGGTTCTGAACCATCGCGGCCTGCAAGGCGTCGCGCACGGCGCCGGAGGGCCGGGCGACCCTCAGCCGTTTGTACGCCTGCCAGAGCTGTTCCGCGAGAAAACTGGGGCGCTTGAGACCGGCGCAGGTCCAATACAGGTTCACCAGAAACTCCTCGGCGTCTCCCTCGACTAAGGGATGCACGTCGGGTTCTTCGCCCAAGACGATAGCCAGGCGCTCGGCCAGGCGTCTCTCCAGAAACTCGCGGGCTTTCGCATCGGGAATCGCGATTCCGCGGAGGAGCCAGTGGTACGGTTCCTCATCGCGGCCGACCGGCGGGAGTCCCTGGCCGTCCAGCCACGCCGTTAGCCTGCCGATGTCGAGCTTCTCTTCCCAAAGCCACGGAACCATCAACATCTGCATCCACTGCGTTCGCTCGGGCGCGTTGCGATCGGGACCAGGTGCCTCCGGCCGGGGAGAGAGCACCGGATCGTTCTCCGGCTCCGCCCTTCGCAACGAATCCGAGCTGACCGAACCCAGTTCCTCCACCAGCGAGCCGTACGTCTCAAACGTGATCTTCAGCCGCGTCCCCAAAGCGTGCGCGATGCGGTTGAGCGTGGCGACTTCCCAGTTCGGCGGATCGTCTCCCTCGAGTGGGGCCTCAATGTTTGAAATGCGGGGTTGCTTGGTTCCGATCTTCCGCGCGAGGTCTTCTTGTGTCAGGCCGCGCTGGCGGCGCAATGCCTGCACCTGGGTGGAGACGTTTTCGGTGAGCACGCAGTTGGCATACTGCTCGCGGTATGCGGGATTGTCGCGCACGTCGCACCGAAGGCGCTCTCGCCTGTTCTTCAGATCTTCCTCACTCATCTCAATAAATCTCCCGCCATTGCGGTCTTTCGATCAGGATTACCCTGTTCTCGTCGGCTCTCTGCTCCGCGTCCGGGGGCCTCAACTGGCGTCCCACCTCGATGGCGCCCTCCAGGAGCGTGTAGTCCAGTGGCGAACCGACAGGCCCGCGGCACAACATCGGCCGGAGTTCGCGGTTTTCGCAGCGAAGCCTGAGTTTGTAGACCTTCGTGCCCCTCAGCGGCCCTGCCATCAGTTTCTTGCTGACAAGCGCAAAATCCAAGGTCCGGAGCCGTTCGAGGCTGACGTCCAGCTTCGCCCGTTCCCGCACGGAGATACACTCCTTGTCGATCCAGGTGCGCATCACCTGGCGGCTGCCGCCGGCCAGGAACTCCCATATCTCACGATTCATAGCTTACCACAAATAAATACCGTTTGCATTATATTTCTATGGGCACTCCGGCATCCAGAGCCGGACTTGCGTCTCACCGTACTTGCGTTGCAGGAGTTTCCAGTGAGCGGCTCGTTGATCGTCCAGGAGGCCGCTGCTCACGGGGGCGAAGCCCACCAGCCTGCCGGCCGCTCGCCAATCCATCATCCTGAAATCCACCTGCGCGTGGATGTACTCCGAAACGAGTCCATCATGGGTTGCGACGGCGCCGGTGGAAGGGTGCAGGAACATGGTGTGACCGCCCACAGCGATGGCGGCCTGGGGTGGCGAGGGAAAATGGTGCGCGCACCACCCCGCGTCCAACTGCGTGGGGCGGTAGATCCGCTCCACTCTTGCTGCCGGATATCGTACGACGGCTACCCACACTCCGATGTCCTTCGGAACGCCTACGGCCTGCAGCCAACGCTCCGGGCGACTCGGGTCCAGGAAGGGTTTCAGCGATTTCCATTCGGCAGCCCACGTGGGGTCGATCCACTTCGCCGTCTTGTTGCGGTACTGTTTCAAGGCCTTGAACAGATCGGGCAGAAACGCCTCCGCTTTGGCCGTTGTTTCCAAGTGGCGAGATAGAAACTCGTTGACCTCGTCCGGGGCAGGGGCGGTGCGACGGAAAAACCGGAAGGCTTTCAGGTGGAAAGCGGTGGCCGCTTCCGCCCACACACGTCCCAGCCGGGTTAGGTCCAAGACAGTGGCAAGATGCGATCCCGCCGCCAGCCTAACGGCATTCTCCGCATTGTCCGGCCGCTCGTATGCCGGCGGGAATCCGCCCTTCTTGGGCCGCACCTCGTTCGTCTGATACCGCTCTAGCGCGTCCCGGACCCGATCCATATCCGCCAGGCTTCCCGCGCCGCCGAGGAAAGGCGGCGCGCCGGTCCTTCGGCACCCGGTGCTCCCCCAGGAGATTTCGCGCCATGGCGCGGAGGCCCGGATCGACGCTAGCGCACGTGCGGCGAAGAGTCTCGGCCAACTGCTCAGACGAATCCGCAAGGATCGACATTCAGTCTCGGGTTTTTCGGAGTCAAGAGTATTATTTATAGCATTATCTACCTCGGAATTCTATCGGAATTCTATTGAGCGGCTACTCCCCCCCACGTCCTCGGCCGCGTTTCCCCGGCTTCTGTTCCGGATTCTCTCCCGCAAACGTCAGCGTCACATCGGCCGTGTGGTTCCGGTCGTTGATCTTGAAGTCGGATTTGGTCTTCCCCAGGTTCTCGAAAAGTCCCTCCTCGCGCACCCGGGTCAGGAATAATTCCGGATAATCCGCGTTGAAGGGCTTGCCTTCCTTCATGGTCCAGATCCGCTTGATCTCGAACTCGCCGTTCAGGTCCAGCCCCACAATGTTCAGCTTGCCCATGGTGAACTGCGGCCCCGCATCGATGTGCACCGCCACGTCCACAGCCTTCTTGTCGTTGTCGAGCTTGCGGTCCATGGTGACCTTGGCTTCCAGGTACCCCGCGTGCCGCATGGCCAGGCGGATGCGTTCCAGCCCCTGGCTCACGCGGTCGAAGTTGGCGACGTCGCCGGTCTTGAAGTCGCCGGCCTTCAGCAACACGGCCGGCTCGAGCGGGCTGGGTCCTTCGATCGCGACCTTCCCCAACTCGTAGCTCTGCGCTTCGTCCACCGTGACCATCACGTTCACTCCCTGGACGTCCTTGGCCGGCTCCGTCTTGATCTCCGGGAACGATACGCGCACCCGGCCGCGCCCCTCATACAGCGGCCGGATGGCGTTGTTCAGCACCTCGCGAAAGCGGTCCTCGGTGTACGGCATGCCAATGGCCACCCCCGCGATAGCCTCCCGTAGCACGTTCTGCGGAATCACGTGGTTGCCTTGAAACGTCACCTGCGCCACCGCGGGCAGGTTGCGCGCCGGCCGGAACACAATCGCGAACTCTCCCGGCGCCGACATCGTTACGCTGCCGGAGATTTTCTCCGGCACGCCCTTCGCCACCAGAAATTCCTGGATCCACTTCACGTACCGTTCGAGCACCGGTTGAGTCGCGGGCATCTTGGCCATGGAAAACAGCGGGTCCTTGGCTCCCAGCGCGGCCTCGAGGTCCTTCTGCGAGACGTGCAACTCTTCAAAAATCACCGGGTAGACCTGTTCCACCTCGGTCACCTGGAAGCTGGCGGCATAACCTTTTCCGTGCGGCGCCGCCACGAACTTGTAGCCCACGGTTTCGAACGCGCCGCAGGCCACCAGCTTGTCGCGCGCCGCCTCGAATTCGGGCTTGCCGGCCACCTGTCCGATTTTGAGCCCCGTGACCGCCAGCACCTGCTCCCGCGTATAGGTATGAAGGCCTTCCACCACGATGCTCTCGATGGGCCACCTGGCGGGCGCCGGCGCGGCTTTCTTCTGGGCCGGGGGACGCGCCTGTTTGGACTGCGCGAATCCACACCCGGCGGCCAGCATCACAAGAATCAGCAGCTTCTTCATGTATCTTTCATGGTAGACGCACCGGATTCCGTGCTGGTGACGTATGTAAAATGAAAAAAGTGCCCTACGATCTGATCGTTATCGGGAGTGGCCCCGGCGGCTACTCCGCCGCCATTCGCGCCGGCCAGTACGGTCTCAAGACGGCGCTCGTCGAAAAACAGGCTCGGCTGGGCGGCACCTGCCTCCTGGTGGGGTGCATTCCCACCAAAGCCCTGCTCCACACCGCCGATGTCTGGCAGCGCGTCGTCCACTCCGACCAGGAAGGCATTCACTGCGAAAACCCCCGCCTCGACTACCCCAAGGTGAAGGAGCGCAAGGACGGCATCGTCAACAAGCACTCGAACGGCGTCGCCATGCTGCTCAAACGCGCTAAAGTCGAGCGCATCGCCGGCTATGCCACGCTTCAGGGCAACGGCAAGGTGGAAATCAAGTCGGATTCCGGCGTTCAGACGCTCGAAGCCAGGAACATCATCGTCGCCACCGGTTCGGAGGCCCGCATGTTGCCCGGCCTCGAGCCCGACCCCGATTTCATTCTCACAAATATCGAGATCCTCAACCTCACCGCCGTCCCCACCCGCCTCATCATCATCGGCGCCGGCGCCGTGGGCGTCGAGTTCGCCTCCATCTTCCACCGCTTCGGCGCCCAGGTCACCCTCATCGAGATGCTGCCTCGCATCGTCCCGGTGGAGGACGAGGACATCTCCAAGGAACTCGAGCGGGTCTTCCGCAAACAGAAGATGCGCGTCGAAACCGGCGCGCGCGCCGAAAACATTCGGAAGACCGGCCAAGGCGTAAGCCTTACCCTCACCACCAAGGAAGGCAAGCAGGAACAGCTCGAAGCCGAAAAGCTGCTGGTGGCGGTGGGCCGCAAGCCCAACACCGAAAACATCGGGCTCGAGCATACCAAGGTGGAACTCGACCGTGGCTTCATCAAAGTCAGCCCGTACCAACAGACCGCCGAGCCGGGCGTCTACGCCATCGGCGACGTGGTGGCGGGTACTCCTCAACTGGCGCACGTCGCCACCATGGAAGGCATGGTCGCGGTGGCGCACATGGCCGGCAAGCCCGCCATCCCCATCAATAAGAACCGCATCCCCGGCTGCACCTACACCGAACCGGGAATCGGCAGCGTGGGGTTGACCGAGGCGCAGGCGCGCGCGCAGGACTACAAGCTGAAGGTTGGCCGGTTCCCCTTCGCCGGCAACAGCCGCGCCACCATTCTGGGCCATCACGAGGGTTTCGTCAAAGTGGTTTCCGACGAGCGGTACGGTGAGATTCTCGGCGTCCATATCATCGGGCCGGAGGGATTCGAACTCGTCGCCGAGGCGGTCGCCGCCATGGAAGCGGAAGCCACCGTGGAAACCATGGTGCACACCATCCACGCCCATCCCACGCTCTACGAGGCGGTGGGCGAGGCGTTCAACGCCGTTTACGGTCTTTCGATCAATGCGTAAGTGTTGTCTGCGGGAACTCGGGCGCACGGATTACGGCCAGGCGCTGGAACTGCAACGGCAGCTCATCGCCGAGCGCCAGCAGGGTCTCATCCCCGACCAGCTCCTGCTGCTCGAACACCCCCACGTCATCACCCTGGGACGCAACGGCAAGGCCGGCAACGTGCTCGCCAGCGGCGAAGTGCTCAGCCGCGCAGGCATCGCTTTCTACCCCACCGACCGCGGCGGCGACGTCACCTACCACGGCCCCGGCCAGCTTGTCGGCTATCCCATTCTCGACCTGCGCGAGCGGCAGCGCGATGTGGGCGCTTATGTGCGCGCCGTCGAGCAGGTAATCATCGACACGCTGGCCGATTACGGCATTGCCGCCGGCCGCATCCCCAAGTTGACCGGCGTGTGGGTGGACGATCGCAAGATCGCCGCCATCGGCGTTCACATCAGCCGCTGGGTGACTTCCCACGGCTTCGCCTTGAACGTTTCCACCGACCTGAGCTATTTCCAATATATCGTTCCCTGCGGATTGACCAAGCCCGTAACCTCCATGGCCGCGCTCGGCGTCGTCGCCGGCCTGCACGAGGTTGGGCAAACCCTGGCCGCGCATTTCGGCCGCATTTTCAGTTGCGAGATGGGAGAACTTATTCATGACTGACGTAGTGATGCCCCAGATGGGCGAAAGCATTGTGGAAGGCACGTTGACCAAGTGGCTCAAAAAGCCCGGCGAGCGCATCGAGCGCGATGAGCCTCTATTCGAAATTTCCACCGACAAGGTGGACACCGAGATCCCCTCGCCCGCCGCCGGCGTCGTCTCCGAGATCCTGGTGGAAGAAGGCAAGACCGTAGGCATCAACACCGTAGTAGCCCGCATCGAAGAAGCCGGCGCAACCACCGCAGCGCCAGTGGTCCCCGTGGCGCCGGTGTCTTCCCCACCCCCCGCCGAGCCCTCCGGTCCCCTCTCTCCACTGGTCCGCAAGCTAGCCCGCGAGCACAACCTCGATCTCAGCCAGATGCAAGGCACCGGCGCCGGCGGCCGCATCACCAAGCAGGATGTGGAAACCCACCTCGCGCAGCCCGCGCCGCCACCACCTCCCGCCGCTGCTCCCCAGCCTCGCACCCGCACCGAGCCTCTGAGCCCCATGCGGATCAAGATCGCCGAGCACATGGTTCTCTCCAAGCGGACCTCGGCGCACGTCACCACCATCCATCGCGTCGACATGACCAAGGTGGCCCGGATGCGCGAGCGCTACAAGGCCGACTTCCAGGCCGCCTATGGCTTCTCGCTCACCTATCTGCCGTTCCTCGTGCGCGCCGCCGCCGCGGCGCTGCGCCACTTCCCCCTGCTCAACGCCTCGCTCGACGGCAGCAATATCATCTACCACAACGACATCAACATCGGAATCGCGGTGGCGCTGGAAAATGGCCTGATCGTCCCGGTGGTCCGCGGCGCCGACGAGAAGAACGTGGCCGGTTTGCAGCGCGCCATTGTCGATCTCGCCACCCGCGCGCGCTCCCGCCAGCTCAAGCCCGACGAGGTGCAAGGCGGCACCTTCTCCATCACCAATTTCGGCAGTTACGGCAGCCTGGTGGGCACGCCCATCATCAATCAGCCGCAAGTGGCCATCATGGGGGTAGGCATGGTTGAGAAAACCCCCGTGGTGATTGACGACGCCATTGCCATCCGCTCCATCTGTCTTCTTTCGCTGAGCTTCGACCACCGCCTGATCGACGGCGCCCTGGCCGACCAGTTCATGACCAAAGTGAAGCAGGTGCTGGAAGCCTGGTCCGAAGAAGTGCTGTAATCGCTCCCGCGCGTGTTTGCCGCGGTCCTGCGGGCGCGCTAATATGGTTGTGAGGGCGGTCATGTCGCAGGCCATCGAGCGAATTTTGGAGGAGGTGCGGAGCTTTACTCCGGAAGAGCGGCGCCAGTTGCTCGAATCATTGCAGGGCTCACCGCCATCGCCGACGTCCACGAGCTCCGAATTTGCGGGCCGCGTATACGGGAAGTACGCACATGTCCGCACCTCAAGCGAAGATTTCTGCGCCAGGAAGGCGGACGAAATCTCTCTGGAAGACCGTAGCGGGCGCCCGTGATCTACGTCATTGACGCGAGTGCCATGATCGCTTACCTGCGTGCCGAGCCCGGCGGGCAGGTAGTACGCGACCTTTTACAGGACCCTGCCCACCAGTGCTTCGCCCACGCGATCAATTTCTGCGAGGTGTACTACGATTTCTACCGCGCGGACGGTGGGGAGTTGACCGATGCGGCAGTGCGCGACTTGTGGAGAGCAGGTATCAGTTGTCGCGACGACCTTTCTCCGTCGTTTTGGCAATCGGCGGGGGCGCTCAAGGCCCTGCAGCGCCGAATTTCTCTCGCCGACTGCTTCGCCGTGACTTTGGCCAGGAATCTCAGCGGCGCGCTGGTGACTGCGGATCACCATGAGTTCGATCCTCTGGTGGCCTCCGGCCGCTATGCGATCAGCTTCATTCGGTAACCCGCGGCGTTTGGCGTGCCACGACGCCTGTTTCGCCATGGGGCCTACTTTGATTTCATGGCGGCATGGAAGGCCAAGGACCCATCCGACGAGGAGTGGAAGGGACTTATCGAGGTACTCAGGGAAGAGGTTGAAACGTCACGGCGGATCGAGAAACTCGTGAGCCAGCACTCTTCAACGTATTCTCTCGTGCATCGGCGTCTGATTCTGAAGAGCCTGTAGTCGAAGTCTCCGGCCCCTCACCCCACCCCCGCCAGCGGCACCCCGCACAACCGCGCCACCTTCCGCAGCCGTCCCGCCACGTGTCCCACGCCCAGTGCGCAATGGTGCGTCGGCCCTTCCGCGCACCACGCGTTCACGAATTCATCGGGCGGCAGCGAAAACCGTAACCGCGAATTCGTGTTCCCCACGCGCAGAATCGGCCCCGGCAGCGACTCTCCTTCCGCCGCCAGCAGTTTGAGCCGGCCCTCGGCCGTTTGCGTCACCGCCAGAATCGTCACTGGCCCCACCTTCACCTTGAATTCCACCGACACGCCAAAGCCGCGCTTGCCGTGATAGAGGCCCAATCCTCTCAGCACCGGCTTCTCGTTGCTGATGGCAATATGGCCCGGCCCGTCGTGGCCCATCAGCACAAACCCCTCGTCGAAATCCATGGCGCAGAATTCCGTGAACGATCCCCCCGCATCCAGCCGGTCGAGCAGGAACATCGCCAGACAGTTCTTCAGATCGCCTTCGCCGCTCGCCGGAACGCCGCGCGCCGTCAGCAGCGAGTTGCCCAGGATGAGGCCGGCGCCAAGCCGCTCGTATGCGTTCCCGTCAAGCCCGCGGTAGAAATAGGAGAGCCCCTGCAAGTCGAAATCCGCCACCAGCCGGTCCAGCGCCACCGAGACCTGCGCGGCCCACGCCAGGTCGTCGCCCGCCACCGAATCGAGCACTTCGAAAACGGCGCGGGCTTCTCCCAGCCGCGCCATCACCGGCGCCTCGCGCGGCTCCGGCAATCGCTTCTCCAGGTCGCACATCTCCAGCACCTCGACATGCGCGCCGGTCTGGGCCTGTACCATGGTGAAGTCCGAATACAGATCCAACATGCCGGGGTAGGTATGGCCGAGAAACCCAATGCGCGCCTGGCGCAGCGCGGCAACGGCGCGCGCGGCGTCCAGCCACTCCGCGATCTCCCGCCACGGCTTGTCTCCCGCGAGCGTCCCCGAGACCACCTGGAAGGGAATGCGCGCCCGCGCAAAGGCGTTCGAAATCTCGGGCACCGAGCAAACCGAACAGTTCGCCAGCCACTCGCCGGTGTCGGTGTTGGCGTAATCCAGGGCGCTCGACGGTTGCAGGTTGAGCACCAGCACGCGCTTGCCGCAGTGCTGCACGACGGGCAACACCTGGCTCGAAGTTGCGTACGTGCCCACGTAGCAGATAAGCAGGTCCGCCCCGCTTCTTGCCAGCAGTTCCCCCGCGGCGTGGGCCGCCGGCGCCGTATCCACCAGCCCCGCCGAAACCACGTCCGCCCCCAGTGCTGCCAGCCGCCGCTCTACCCTTTCCTGGTAACCCTCCAGGCGCTCCTTCAATCCGGAAAACTGCGGCCAATAGGCCGCCAGGCCGATGCCGAACACTCCCACTCGCGGGCGAATGTCCGGACGCAACGAAGATAACGGAAACATGAACTACATTTACCAAAACCGGCCGGGCCATGTATCATAATTCCATGCGCTTCCTACTCACATTGCTGCTGGTTGTCCCTCTCTGTGCTCAAGAGGCCGCCCCTAAGCAGGCCAGGCCGGCGCCCAAGAATTTGAAAGTGTTGAAGATCCCGCCCGCGGACATCCGGGCCACCATGCAGTCCTACCGGCTCGCGCTCGGCGTGCAGTGCGAGTTCTGTCACGTCAAGGGCGATTTTGCCAGTGACGAGAACCCGAAAAAGGACATCGCGCGTGGAATGATCGTCCTGGCGCAAGACGTCAACGCGAAGTTCCCCGACGGCAAGGAGCACGTCACCTGCTACACCTGCCATCGCGGAGACCAAGAGCCGAAGATGGCCCCGCCGCCAGCCCCGTAACGCCGGCAGTCTCGCCGCCGCGTCTCCTACCGAACCCGTTTTCATCCCCCTCCGTGGCCGAGCGTAGCGACCGCCATTTTTCAGTCACAAATAATTAACAATTTAAATTCTTTTTAATTCAATGACTTGGCGCGCTCTATCTCATATTTGGACAAGCGCATAGGGTAATCTGAAATTGAAAAGGACCGCTGCTCTTCGGGCGGTCACTTACAGCGAAAATGCCAGGCGATCCGATTATCATCATCGTTTCTTCGTTGTGGTAATAAGCTGTCTCTGAAGTAACCAAATCGCGCTACCCACAGGCGCGTCACCTGAATAGCCCCAATTTGGGGTAACCTATTCCTAGGTAAAAGCTGGTATCATTCTTTGGGGGTATTGCCGAAAGGTAATATTCCCAAAGAATCACCAGATTTGGTTGAAATCACAAACAGGTCTAAAGCTGGGTCATTTGAAAACAGCCAAAGTAGCGGCTTGTTGCCTGCTCGTATTTTCGTTAGTCGGCACGGCGCGGAGACCCGTTCTGAGGCGCGGGGCGAAGCCCCTGCTCCTCACGGAGGACAGATCCGCCCGCCGTGCGTCGCTGCTGGCACAGTTGCGTCAGGCTGCCGACATATACGGGCCCGGCCAGTATGGCGATGCCGCAAATCATTTTGAATCCCTTCGGCGGGCTGCACTCGCAGCACGGGACGACTATATAGCCGCGCGCGCCACCGGCAATCTGGGCGGTTGCCAATTCGCTCTCCACCAGTATCAACCCGCTCTACGCTCTTTCCTGGAGGCGCATCGTCTGGCCGATCAGGCCGGCGACGCCAGCTACACCGCGGTATTGGATGTCAATATCGCATCGCTCTACTCCGAAATGGGAGAACTGGAAGCCGCGGCGCAATGGATCAAAGGCACCCTGGAGCGCGTGTCCGGCGACGACCGGCGCGACCACCTGCCCAAGCTGCTGATCCAGTTGGCCACCGTGCGCGCGCGGCAGGACCGCATGCCAGAAGCCTCCGAGTTGTTTCGCCAGGGCACCGACGCCGCCGATCGCGCCGGCGATCTCGAGTATTACGCCCTTGGCTGGAACCGGCTGGGCGAAGAGTTCCTGAAGCGCGGCGACCTTCCGCAAGCGGAAGCAGCCCTTCTGGAGGCCTACCGCGTCCGAAAACTGCACCGGCTGGCTTTGGACAGCTCGTATCGCAACCTTGGATGTCTGCGCCTGGCGCAGGGTGACCTGGCGTCGGCTTCAGCGCTGCTGGACCGCGCCGTGGAACTTGCAGCACGTCCCCAGGGTCCCGTGCCTTCGTGGGAAGTCTATTATTTCCGCGGACGCGTCCGGCTGGCGCAGGGCCGCCTTCGGGATGCGCTCGAGGACTTGCGAACCGCGGTGCGCCTGGCGCGCGCGTGGCGACGGTCCGCACCGCCCTATGACGACGCCCGCACAGGAGCCGAAGGCTTGCTCGATCAGGTCTATTCGGCTCTGGTGGAAGCCGGCAACCGGCTCTATCTCGACACTGGCGACCCGGCCCTCATTCGCGAGACGTTCGAGGCCGCGGAGGAGAACCGCGCAAGCAGTCTGCAGGAGCTTCTCTTCGGACGCCGCGCGACCTCCGTGGACGTGGCAGCCTCTTGGGAGGCGCTCGACCGGTTGCAGCGCGAGGAGGCAGAGGCTCTGCGGACTCAAGACCCGCACGCGCTGGATGTGGTTCGCGCCACACGCGCCGAAATCGTCCGCATGCAAGCATTGCCGGACGCGGTTGCCCATCCTGCGACCACCAGCCTGCTGGAACGCACGCGGGCCGCGCTCGATTCCCATACGGCCCTGCTCAGCTTCCACCTGGGCGATTCCGTCTCCTGGCTGTGGGCGCTGGACCGAGGCGGGCTGGCGCTCTACGTCTTGCCGCCGCGCAAGGAGATCGAGTCTCAGATCCAAGCCGCCACGCGCGCCATCCGCAAAGATTCGACGGATGCCGGACCGGCTGGCGCCAATCTGTACCGCACTCTTTTCGGGCCGCTGGATGCCCGGTTTCGACATAGGACGCGCTGGCTGCTCGCGTTGGACGAGGGGCTTTTCGACGTTCCGGTAGCCGCGCTTCTCGAAAGCACCCGGCCGAGGTCCGTCTATGTCGCCGAGCGGCGCACCACGGTAGTCATTCCTGGCGCCGGCTATTGGCTCGAGGCCGCCACGCGACAAACGGCCGGGCAGCCCTCTCCCGTGTTCCTGGGAGTCGGCGATCCCATCTACAATGCCGCCGACCCGCGGCTGCCGCGCGGCCGGGGGAATACCGGAACGGGATGGACGTCGCCGCTGAGACTCTTCACCGCTTCCGTCCCGAGCGCCGCCGCCGGTCTGGTCCTGCCCCGTTTGGTGGCCAGCGGCGCTGAACTGGATAATTGCGCGCGAGCCTGGGATGGCGAGAGCATCCTGCTCCTGGGGGCCGGCGCGACGCGCCGCAACCTGGCGGACCAGATGCGCCGCAACCCGGCGGTGGTGCACTTCGCGACTCACGTTCTGGAATCCTCCGAGCGCCCGGCTTGCGGCTTGATCGCTCTCAGCCTGTCGGACCGGGAGGAGACGGAGCTTCTGACGCCGTTTGAGATCGCCCATTGGAGAATCGACGCCGGCCTTATTGTGCTGAGCGGGTGCTACTCCGCCCAGGGTGCGGCTCTGCCTGGAACCGGGCTGATGGGCCTGACTCGCGCCTGGCTGACGGCGGGGGCGCGAGCCGTGGTGAGCAGCCGCTGGCCCACGCCCGATGAGGATGGGCCGCTGTTCAACCTAAGAACGGCAGTTGCCCTCCTGCCCTGAACAGGGAAATGGTTATGATTGTTCCACATGAGCAAAGAAGATGAGGTGGTTCAGGGCAGGAGGGCAAC
>Ga0224558_1003569_pt1 | contig 12807 bp, 11 predicted proteins | sample 714S32024metaG_FD_180682 | JGI IMG/M metagenome (GOLD analysis project Ga0224558, IMG submission 180682) | Peat soil microbial communities from Stordalen Mire, Sweden - 717 S3 20-24 | ecosystem: Environmental > Terrestrial > Soil > Wetlands > Peat | place: Sweden: Norrbotten County, Stordalen... | reverse complement strand
GGGCACACCAACCTGAAGCTGACCCAACTGGTGCAGGACAAGGGGTTCTACTACGCGCCCGACCCCTCGAGCCAGCCGGCCTGCACCATCGGCGGCAACGTGGCGGAGAACGCCGGCGGCGCCCACTGCCTGAAGTACGGCGTCACCACCAATCATGTCATGGGAGTGACCCTGGTGACCTGGGACGGCGAGATCCTCCGCCTCGGCGGAAAGGCCCTGGATTCGCCCGGATACGACCTAGTGGGCCTGATGGTGGGGTCCGAGGGGACCATGGGGATCGTCACCGAGGTGACGGTCCGGCTGTTGCGCAAGCCGCAGGGTTTCAAAACGGTCATGGCGCTGTTCGATTCCGTGAGCCAGGCATCCGACGCGGTATCCGGTGTCATCGCAGCCGGCATGATCCCCGGAGCTTTGGAGATCATGGACAAGAACGCGATCATAGCCGTGGAGCGAGGGCCGTTCCGGGTGGGTTATCCGGAGGGGCAGGAGGCGGTCCTGCTGATCGATGTGGATGGCCTCAGCTTGGGGCTGAGCTCCCAGGCGGAGGCGATTCTCAAGATTTGCCGCGAGGCGGGCTGCACGGAAGTGCGCATTGCCCGCACCCCGGAGGAACGGGGACGCTGGTGGGCCAACCGCAAATGCGCGTTCGGCGCGGCGGGCAAGCTGGCGCCCAACTACGCGGTGCAGGATGGCGTGATCCCGCGCTCCAAACTGACCGAGGTGCTGGCCGAGGTATACGCCGTGGCGCGCAAGTACGACCTGACCATCGCCAATGTGTTCCACGCGGGCGACGGGAACCTGCACCCGCTGATCTGCTATGACGAGAAGACGCCGGGAATTGTGGAACGAGTTCTAAAAGCCGGCTCCGAAATTCTGGCCGCATGCGTGCGGGCCGGCGGCACCATTTCCGGCGAGCACGGCATCGGCATCGAGAAGATGGCGGACATGAACGAGGTCTTCACGCCGGACGACCTGGCTGCGCAGAGGGCCGTGCACGACGTGCTGGACCCGCGGGGCCTGTGCAATCCGGGGAAGATTTTTCCAGCCGTGGCAGTGGGCGCATGAGAATCGGATCCCTGCGATCGGCGGCGGCGATCTGCGTAATCGCAGGTTCGTGGTGCGCGGCGCAGGACCGGCCCAAGACGCTCTGCGAGTTTGACGGTTTCAGCGCGAATCCGATATTGGCGGAGGTGGTTTCCGCAAAACCGACGGCCGGATACTACGGCTGTTCGTCCGCCAAGGACTGTCTGGCAGTCAAGTTGGCGCCCGGCGACCCCGTCGTGGTGTTTCATGCCGAGCCCGACTGGACCTGCGGATACCTTTCCCAGGCAAAGGGAGCGGGCCCTGGTTGGGTCAGGTCTACAGACATACGACCGGTCAACTTCGATGCCGCCCCGCCGCTCGATGCCTGGGTCGGAACCTGGGTGAACGGAGACGATCGCATCCGCATTCAAACCTCGAAAGCTCCGGGCAAGGTGGAACTCCAGGGTGAGGCCGTTTGGCATGGCCGAACAAAAGACGCGGTTAACACCGGCGATTTTGCCGGAGAAGCGGCCCCTGTTGGAAACCACTTGCACTTCGTCGAATCGGGTGCCGACTCCTGTACCGTCGATCTCACGCTCATCGGCAAGTATCTTGTCGCTAACGACAACAACCTGTGCGGCGGCCAAAATGTGCGCTTTTGGGGAGTCTGGAAGCGTGGGCGTTAGCCCGCGCCGCTGGCGCCGCCGCCGGATGCCCCGGGCCCGGCGCTGATTCCACCGTCGCTGTATACAGGGGAATTACAGGCCATGAAGGCCGCAAACGCGGTCGCGTCCGAGCAGTCCGGGGTTTGGAGCGCCTGGAACCAGGCGGGCGGCGCGACGCGGAAACGCTGGAGAGCAATATCAGGACGACGACGGGCGTAAGAGTGCGCATATTCGCCTCGGCTCCATTGGAGCGTAATGGAGGTGCACATGCAAGGGGAATCGCCGGACACCCCGATCGCCAACAGCGCCAAACCGGCGGCCAGCCCAATTCCGCCCGCCACCGGCGACTCGCTGGTCGCGAAGCGTTTCTCGACCGTGTTGCTGGGCATCTTCTCCGTGGTAGCCCCGGTGCTGGCGGCCATCGGGATCTACGGAGTGATCTCTTTCTCGGTGACGCGCCGCACGCACGAGATCGGCATCCGGATGGCGCTGGGCGCCCGAAGAGCCGACGTGCTCCGCATGGTGGTGCTGGAGGGGACCCTGCTGGCGCTGATTGGCGTGTCGATCGGCCTGGCGGCGGCCTTCGCCCTGACCCGCCTCATCGGCAGCCTGCTCTACGGCGTCAAGGCCACCGATCCGTTGGTCTTCTCCGCCATCTCGGTGCTGCTGATCGCGGTCGCGGCCCTGGCCAGCTACCTTCCCGCCCGCCGCGCCGCGCGCGTGGACCCGATGGTGGCGCTGAGATACGAATAGCGCCGCGAACTATTTCCCGTCCTCCGACAATCGCAATCGGGAACCGGTTTCTCATCCGCCCCTCTATCTCACCACGGTTGCTTGTGCTCTGGCGCGCCATCCAGAGCGGTAATATTAAGGATAGATGGGTCCGAATCTTTGCATTACCCCGTCCAGCGCGCCTGAAAGATCGCTGCATGCCGATCTGGAACTTCTGGACCGGGTCCAGAAGCGTATCCTGTGGCTGAGCACCTATCTGATCCACTACGCGAACCATATTCGTCCCAATCCGGATTCGATCAAGGTCGGCGGACACCAGGCTAGTTGCGCCTCTGTGGCGAGCATGCTCACGGCCTACTACTTCGCGGCGGCCGAACCCTACGACCTGATCGCCATCAAGCCGCACGCCTCGCCCGTTTACCACGCCATCCAATACCTGCTCGGGAACCTGTCGCGCGAGCGGCTCCTGCAGTTTCGCAGTTTCGGCGGCTTGCAGGCATACCCCAGCCGTTTGAAGGACCCGGACGGCGTCCACATTTCCACTGGATCGGTGGGATTCGGCGCGGTCATGCCGAATTTCATGTCGCTCGTCCACCGGTATGTCAAAGACCATTTCGGGTATGACAAACCGCATCGGTTTCTGGCCCTGATGGGGGACGCGGAACTCGACGAGGGGTGCATCTGGGAAGCGCTCGGCGAGGACTCCCTGCAGCGCCTCGGGCATGTGATCTGGATGGTGGACCTGAATCGCCAGAGTCTGGACCGCGTGGTCCCGAGCGGTCGCGCACAGAGGATCACCGGACTGCTGCGTTCCGCCGGCTGCCACGTAATCGAGGTGAAGTACGGGGCGAAATTGGAGGCAATCTTCGCGCGGCCCGGCGGCGAACGGCTGCGCGAGCGCCTCGACCTGATGTCCAACGAAGAATATCAGAGCCTGCTGCGGACCGCCGATCCCGGCCTGCTGTTGGGCCAGTTCTGCCGCGCCGGAGGACGGCCGGACACCGGGCTCGCGCGGTTGCTGGCACAAGTGGATCCGGCGGAAATCGGGTCCTTGATCGCGGATCTTGGCGGTCACGACCTGGGCAAGATCCTGGATGCCTTCACGGAAGCCGGCACGATCGCGGATCGGCCCGTCGCCATTATCGCCTACACGGTGAAAGGCTGGCAGCTCCCGATTGCCGGCGACCCGGCCAACCATTCGCAGCTACTCACCGGCGGTCAGGTGGAAGCGCTTCGCAATCGGCTCGGCATCGAGAGAGGCGCGGAGTTCGACGCTTTTCCCGCGGACTCGAAGGAGGCGCGCCTGTGTCTCGCGACGCGGCGGAAACTCCAGGAGGGCGCTCATCCCCGCCGGACCGCCGGCCCCTCGCCCAATTCGGGCGTCCCCGAAACGCTCGCCTCCGTTCATCGAGCCACCATTTCCACTCAACAGGCGTTTGGCAATATTCTCTCCGATCTGGCGCGGTATCCCGAAGTCCGCCGCCGTCTGGTGACCATCAGCCCGGATGTCGCCGTTTCCACGAACTTAGGCGGGTGGATCCAAAAGGTCGGGGTGTACTCACCCGAAAACCGCGCCGATTACTTCGGCGAGAGCCATATTCCCGTGGCGGTGAAATGGAAGCAGAGCCCGCAAGGGCAGCATCTGGAACTCGGCATTTCGGAGAACAACCTTTTTCTGGCGCTGGGCGCGCTGGGCGTCGCGGGCGATATGTTTGGCGAAACGCTGGTGCCCATCGGAACCCTCTACGATACGTTCATCTCCCGCGGCCTGGATGCGCTTCACTATGCCGTCTACAATGGCGGGAAGTTCATCGTGGTGGGCACGCCTTCCGGCATCAGTCTGAGCCCCGAAGGCGGATTGCACCAGTCGCTGATGCCTCCGTCGTTCGGTATCGAGAGCCCGCGCATCGCATACTTCGAGCCGTGTTTTGCGCAGGAGCTGGAGTGGATCTTGCTCGACCGCGTGCGGCGGATTCTCGAAGAGCCGGATGCGGAAAGCCTGTACCTCCGCCTTTCCACCGTGCCCCAGCCGCAGGATCTGTTCCCCGGCGCCGCCCCCGCGGAACTGCGGCGGGATGTCCTGCGGGGCGGGTATCGGCTGATCGATCGCCGCGGCCAGCCCGGGTTTCTGCCGGGCGAGAACGTGGTCAACGTGTTCACCTGCGGCGCCATGGTCCCGCTGGCCGTCGAAGCCAGCAACGACCTCGCCGGGGACGAGCTGTTCGTCAACGTGATCAACGTAACCAGCCCGGACCTGCTGCATCGAGGTTGGGTGAATGCCGGGCGCTCCCGGATGAACGGCCAACCGGCGTCGCACCATCTCGAACAACTGATACCCGAAGACGAGCGCCATTGCCCGCTGGTCACCGTGATGGACGGGCATCCACACGCGCTCGCGTTCCTGGGAAGCGTGTTCGGAGCCAAGACGGTGGCGCTGGGCGTGGACCAGTACGGACAGTCGGGCTCGCGGCAGGACCTGTACAACTACTACCAGATCGGCTTGAAATCGATGGTGCAAGCGATAGTGGAAGCGATCGGCTGAGGGGCAACTGACGTGGGGCCGTTTTACCTTCGAAGAATGAAGACGACCTTGCCCAGAATCTGACGTTCGGCGATGGGGCCCCAGATGCGCGAGTCGGCGCTATTGTCGCGGTTATCGCCTACGAGGAAGTACTCATGCGGGCCGAGGCGGACAGGCTGATGGTTGCGGTACTTGCCTTCGCCCGGCGTGAAGGAGATCCAATGGCCGTCCTCGTCATAAACGTCAGATCCGATGTGGTTGATGGGGGCGACCCAGTCGAAATCGGCCCGGTTCAGGCGCTTGAGCGGCAACACACGCCCGTCGACAACGACGCGGTTCTCTCTGAACTCGACGGTTTCGCCGGGAAGGCCGATGACTCGTTTGGGCCCCATTATAGGCAGGTAAGGATGACGAAATTGGACGATGTCGCCGCGTCTTGGAGAGCCTGTCCGAAGCAGTGTCACGCCCGAATAGGGCAGCCGCAAACTGTAGGCGGCCCTGTTAACCAGGAAAGAACCGCCAATGCCGATGGTGGGCGCCGCGGATGCGCCGGTCAGTTTGAACGCCCATACATAGCTCGGCAGTAACGCCAATCCGATCAATAGAAGAAGAACTACGCCGAGACGCCGCTTGGCTAATGTTCTCATACGGACAATGTTATAACGGTTAGGAGCTATAAGCACCGGGGTCTGAAACGGCTCTACGAACGCGGCGACCGGAGCGGCACTAAGAGGCGAAGACGACATGCCCATGAAGAACCCCGTCCATCCCGGCCGCATCGTCCGGCATGATTGCCTTGAGCCTTTGGGCCTGTCCGTGACTGCCGGGGCGAAGATTCTCGGCGTCAGCCGGCAGACGCTCAACAAGATCGTCAACGGCAAATCCGGCATCACCCCGGAAATGGCTATCCGGCTGACGAAAGCGTTCGGCAGCACGGAGGAGACGTGGCTGCGGATGCAACTTGCCTACGATCTTGCCGCCGCGCGCAGGGACAGAGGCAAAATCAAGGTGCGCCGCCAACTCGCCCCGCAAGAATTGTACGTCCAATGACGCCGGCAACCCGCTCAGCCCCCGAACGCCAGCCGCACTGCGTTCGACGCCTGGCCACCGGCCGACACCACCACATCCACGGCACCACGGCCACGCAGAGTCGCGGGGATGGAAATGTTCACCTGGTCGAGACCTGGGAACGCGCCCTGCGGGCCGGCATACGTCACCGGAACGGGCACGCCGCCTACCGTGCAGGTCACCGTCGATGCGGCGGCGCCGCGCAGGCCCGTGGCGTACAGGCTCACGTACACCGTGGATTGATTGTCGATGGCAATGGGCACCGGGGTGCACGTTCCGCCGCTGCAATCGAACACGGGCACCACGGTCTGGGTGGTCTGGCCGTTGTGCACGCGAATGGCGCCCGCCGCCGCGGTGGTGGATGCGCCCATCGAGAACAGACCCGGCGCCGCGGCGCTCACCGCGACCATGCCGTTCACATCGCCGATATGGACCGTCGCCGTGCCCGTGGCGGTCCCGTCCGGGACCAGAAAGTTCACCTGCGACGGGCCCGCATAGCTGAGCGCCAAAGGCCGCGTGGCGCCGGCGGCGTCGGTCATGGTGGCGTTGACGCCGACCAGCCCCGCGACCGGGCTACCCGAGGGCGATTGGCTCTCCACTACTCCCAACGCCTGACCGTACGCGGAGGCGAGGCTGTTGGGAGCGATCACGGCCACGCCGCCGGCTGCGTTCACCACGGCCATTGCGCCGTTACCGAAGCTCAGCAGCAGCGCGCTCGCCGCGCGCACGGTTGTCGAAAATGCGCCACCGCTCGATGGGATATTCTCAAGCTCGGCCGGCAACCAACTGCCGTCCGCCTGCACGGATGCCCCGCCCAGCGTGACGCCGGTGGTGGAATCGACCGCGGGCGCGGTGAGGCGCATGGCCAGCGCGGTGGTGTACCCGGCGCCGGGCGCGATACTCACGGCGGCGTCTTGCGCCATGTCCTTGTTGATAGCGGTCAGCCGCAACGTGCCATCGTCATCCAGTGCGCCGTATGCGGTCAGGTTTACTCCATTCGTGGAGACGGTCACGGGGACCACGCGGCCGCGCGCCGCGGCGCGAAACAGCAGCAGCGCGTAGTACAGCGGCCGGGCGGTGGCCTGAGTGGCGGTCTCGGCGATGGGCGTGTACGTGCCGGTTCCCCCGCCATGGAAATTCACACCCGCCGCATTGCGCCCGGCCAGCGTGAACATATAATCCACGCCCCAGAGCGCGGAGGCGAACACATTGCTCACGCCCGGCTCACCGCCGTTGTAGCAGGAGTTGGTCTCGGCCATGCGCCAGGGGATCTTCTGGCCCAACGCGATCTGCTGAAGCTGGGAGCCGTCGGTGTCTTCGGTCTGGCGCGCGGTGGCGCCCAGGATGTGGGGAATGGACGCCACGTTGGAGGCGGTGGAGCTCACCGCACTGGTGGGCGCCAGCGGGTAGAGGTGCTGTGTCAGAAGCGCAATCCGCGATCCCAAATGGCTGGCGAAGGTGCTGGTCCATGTGGTAATGGAACCGGCTGCCGCCGAGCCCGTCAGCACGGCGGCGGGGACCCTGGCGCGGATGGCGTCGGCGTAGGTCTGCCACTCGGCCATGTAGTCGTTGACCGTGTAGGTTGCTGGCCGCAGGCCGTTGCTATGGTACAGGTCCGGCTCGTTGCCGATTTCGAAACCGGAGAGCACGTCGCTCGCCGAGCCGTACACATAATCGGCCTCGTCTGCGTCCGTGGCGGGGTCTCCCTGGCCGAGGTTGAGCGAGAAGAGCACTCGCCAGCCCACCGCGCGCGCGAACCCGAATGCGCGGTCAACGTCGCTCGATGCGATGACGCTCGTCGATGTGGAGGGCGTGCGCGGGCCGCGAAGCCAGCCGGTGAGCTTGTCCACCGAATTTCCGCCGAAGCGAAGCAGGCCCGGCCCCACTTGCGCCACCATGCGTTGCAGCACGGGGTTTTCGGCGGGGAACCCAGTAGCTGTAGTGAGGGAACCCGTCTCGAAGCTGAGGCCGATGAAGTCGTGCGCCATGGCAATACCGGGCGATTCCGGATGCGCCGCGATGGCGACAGTTGTCTGAGCGCAGCAGGCCGCAGCCCACGCGAGCGCGCAAATCGGAGCGATGTATCTCATGGCGCAACCACCCGCACTTCCCCCTTGCCCCAAACCGTCTGCCGGCCCACGCCCACCCACCGGGCTGCGCGCAGCCAGGGCAGGAATTCGGCCAGCTCGCCTTCATATTCCGCCTCGCCCGTGAAGCCGCCGAGCGAATGCACCTGGCCGGTGCGGCCGGATTTCCGCTCGACCCGCTCCCATTTCAAATCCGCGCGCTTCAAACGCACGCCCGCGGCGCGCTGGCCCATGGCGCGAAAATCGATATCCAACGGTCCCGCGCCGTAGAGCGCGCGCAGGGTGCTGATGCGGTCGCGCAGCCGGCCGAAGAGAATCGCGAACTCCGGCCGCTCCGCCATGCCGCCGGCGGCCTTCAGTTCCGTGGGGGTCACAAATCGAATGCACACCCGCTCCACGGGCGCAGGGTCCCCATCCAGGGCGATTACGGAGGGAGCGCGCGGCTTGTCCGTCACGGTTTCCCCGCCATCCGCCAGGTCGAGTTGCTCGACGCGATGCAACTCCGCGCGGCCGCGGCCCGGCCCGACGCCGTTTTCGCCCAGCCGCGCAAATGCCGCCCGGAAGTGCTCGAGCGCCGGCTGGCGCAGGTCGAACACGTGCACATCCACGAAGAACCCGTCCCCCGCCGCGATGGTGAGGCCATCCAGGTGGACGGCGCGCAGCACAAAAGGCCGGGGCCAGTCCGCCAGGCCGCTGGGGGCCCTGCCCAGCGCGGCTCCCGGCTCGAACAGACGCGCGTAGGCGGCCGGGGAAGCGGTGTCGCGCAGGACCGCTCCAAATGCGCCCCGCACCACGTTGGCGCTCTTCCCTTCGGGGAAGTGCACCGGGTCCCTGGCGCGAAAGTGAAAGCGAAACCGGTAAAACTCGAATGTGGTCACGGCGTAGTAGCGCCGGCGGTCTTGCCGCCGGCTGGTTCGACTTGGGACAACCCACCGGCGGCAAGACCGCCGGCGCCACGCTGTTGTATAATAGTATGGCATTTGACTTTTGTTTTCGCTTCGTGACAATTCCGAGAGGGGGCGTGTGGGTCCAACCGCGCCCCCTCTTCTTGTATCGGGCCGGATCGGGGGTTGGGTGCATTTTTAGCAAAGAAGGAATATAGGCAGATGAAAGAAAAAGGTACAGTGAAGTGGTTTAACGCGGCCAAGGGCTACGGCTTTATCCAGCGGGAAAACGGAGAGGACGTCTTCGTGCACTTCTCGGCGATTCAGACGGAAGGGTACCGTACCCTGGATGAAGGCTCAAAAGTGGAATTCGAGGTGACGAAAGGGCCCAAGGGTCTGCAAGCGACCAACGTCACGGCGGCCTGATGAGTTCCGCGGGCCGGCGCCTCAGTGGATGCCGGCCCGCCGGCCCCAATTTGGAGGTTTATGAGCAAAGAGGACAGCATCGAGGTAACCGGAACGGTCCTGGAGAAGTTTCCCAGCGGGATGTTCAGCGTGCAACTCGAGCACGACCGCAAGGTTTTGGCGCACCTGGCCGGCCGCCTGCGGCGGAATCGCATCCGCGTCCTGGCGGGCGACAAAGTGACCATGGAGTTGTCTCCCTACGATCTGACCAAGGGCAGAATCACCTTCCGCCACAGATAATCCGTTCCGTCCCCCTCGAGCGACCCGGTTTTCGCGCCAGTGGCGCCAAATCTCACGGCCGTCTTTTCATCGGTCACAAGTAACATTGAAAATGTTTGCAGCGTCCCTTAGTTGCTGGTAAAGTGTTGTAATCAGAAGTAATAAAGCATTCTTATGAGAGAGCCGGACCACCCCGAAAAGCGATTCCGCACCCGGGTCAAAGACCACTCCCCAGCTATAATCGGAGCGGAGGGTGGGGTGGAAAAACCAAGAGTTTCGCAAGGCCGATCGAGGAAGCCGTCTGTCGATGCCCTCGAGGATCTCACCGCGGTTCTGTCGCAGAAGGTGGTAGGGCAGCCCGCGGCTACGCAGGTGATCGTTTCTTATATTCAGATGTACCAGGCGGGCCTGGCGCCGGAGGGCCGTCCCGTCGGCGTGTTCCTGTTGTTAGGCCCCACGGGCACGGGCAAGACCAAGACCGTGGAAGCCCTGGCCGACGTGCTGCACGGAAGCGAAAAAAACGTGCTCAAAGTGGATTGCGGCGAGTTCCAGTTGGAACATGAGGTCGCCAAGCTGATCGGCGCGCCGCCCGGCTACCTGGGCCACCGTGAAACCCAGCCCATGCTCACGCAGCAGAAGCTGAATGCCGTCGCCAGCGAGAAGTGCAGCCTGTCGCTGGTGCTGTTCGACGAAATCGACAAGGCCGCGCCGTCCATGACGCGCCTGCTGATGGGTGTGCTGGACAAGGGCATTTTGCGGCTGGGCGACAACACCACGGTCAACTTTGAAAAGAGCCTGGTGTTCCTCACCAGCAACCTGGGCGCGCGGGAGATGTTGCACGAAATCAACCCGGAGTTCGGCTTCCAATCCGTCAAGGCGGCCCAGCGCAAGGATCTCACCAGCAAGCTGCAGAACATCGCCCTGGTGTCGGTGCGGAAGCGCTTCTCGCCGGAGTTCGTCAACCGCATCGATTGCATCATCACTTACCAGCCGCTGACGGCGGAATCGCTCTCGGCCATCCTCGACCACCACATTGCCGACCTGCAAAACCACGTCAACACGCGGCTCGGCAACCGCTCTTTCACCCTGGAAGTGCCGTTCGAGGCGCGCCAGTTCCTGCTGCAGAAGGGCACCAGCCCGGAGTACGGCGCCCGGGAGCTGAACCGCACCATCCACCGCTACCTCACGCAGCCGCTGGCCACGCTGGTGGCCACCGGCCAGGTCAACCCCGGCGTCAGAGTTCGGGTGGAAGTTGCCGAGGACGCGGAGAAGCTGAACTTGCGGGCGCTGGAATCCTGCACCGCCGCCGCCCCAGTGCACCCCACCGTGCTGCTGGTGGACGACAACCGCGACCTGCTGCGCTTTCTGGAGCGCCTGATGGCCGATGCCGGCTGGACCCTGCTCACCGCCGAATCGGCCACGGAAGCCAAGAACCTGATGCGGGAGCACAAACCCAACGCCGCCCTGCTGGATTACATGCTGCCCGACGGCAACGGCATCGAGCTGGGCGTCGAGTTCCTGCAAACCGCGCCGCAGATGCAGATCATCGTCATGACGGGAACCATCCTGCCGCCGGAGGAAGAAGGGCTCTGCGAGGAGCACAATTTCCCGGTGTTGCGGAAGCCGTTTCTGGCTTCCGACGTCATGAACCAGATCCGCGCCCGCCTGATGCCGGCCAGCGGCGCGGTCCGCGGCGGCGTGTAGCCGTGGCGCGCATCCTGCTCATTCACTGGAACGCCGCGGAAGCCGCCGCGCGCGCCGACCGCCTGCGCGGCGAAGGCTTCGAGACCTCCTGCTTCACCGATCAGAGAGACGGGGCCGGTTTCCGCGCCCTGCGCGAGAATCCGCCGGATGCCGTGGTGATCGACCTGGCGCGGGTGCCGTCTCACGGCCAGGCGGTCGGCATCGCCCTGCGCGGGCAGAAGGCCACCCGCATGGTTCCGCTGGTGTTCATCGAAGCAGACGCCGAAAGGACCGCCCGCGTCCGAGGGCTGCTGCCCGACGCGGTGTTCACCACCTGGCCGCGAATCGGCGCGGCGCTGCGGCGCGCGCTCCGTCATCCTCTTCAAGATCCCGCGGTCCCCGGCACGTTCGCCGGCTACTCCGGCACGCCGCTCCCCAAGAAACTGCGCATACGGGAAGGCTCCGTGGTGGCGCTGGTTCACGCACCCGAGGGTTTTGAGGCCAAGCTCGCCCCGCTGCCCGAGGGCGCCCGCGTCGAGAGGCGCATGGGCAACGCCGATGTGATCCTGGCGTTTGTGAAGTCCGCCGCCGCGCTCGGCCGCGAACTGCCGGCACTGGCGCGCGAGATGCAAGCAGGCCGCACGTTATGGCTGATCTGGCCCAAGCAAACGTCACCGCTGGCCGGCGATCTGGGCCAGCCGAAGGTCCGCGAAATGGGCCTCGAAATCGGCCTGGTGGATTACAAAGTATGCGCCGTGGATGAGACCTGGAGCGGACTGGCATTCGCCGTGCGCAGCGCCAGGGGCGCAGCCATAGATGGTGACAGTCATGCTCCCTCTCAACCCGGTATACGCTGGCCGCGAACAAAAAAGCCGCGCCCCCGTCTCCGGAAGCGCGGCTGAGAATCAGAGGTTTGTCTAGTAATCCATCTCCGGCCCGTGGCCGCCACCCATGGAGGCCTGCTTCTTCTCCGGAATTTCCGCCACCATGGCTTCGGTGGTCAGCATCAGGGAGGCGATGGAGGAGGCGTTCTGGAGCGCCGTGCGGGTCACCTTGGTGGGATCGATCACGCCCGCCACCACTAGGTCTTCATAGACGTCCGTCTGGGCGTTGAAGCCGAAGTTGGGGTTGGTGTTCTCCCGCACCTTCCCGAGCACGATAGCGCCTTCGGTGCCGGAGTTGGACACGATCTGGCGCAGCGGTTCTTCGCAGGCGCGCTTCACGATGTTCACGCCGATCTGCTCGTCGCCGTCAAGCTTCAGATCCGCCAGGACTTTGGCCGCGCGCAGCAGGGCTACGCCGCCGCCCGGGACGATGCCTTCCTCGACCGCGGCGCGCGTGGCGTGCAGAGCGTCTTCCACGCGGGCCTTCTTTTCCTTCATTTCAGTCTCGGTGGCCGCGCCGACTTTGATCACCGCCACGCCGCCGGCCAGCTTCGCCAGCCGCTCCTGCAGTTTCTC
>Ga0224558_1003568_pt1 | contig 12807 bp, 11 predicted proteins | sample 714S32024metaG_FD_180682 | JGI IMG/M metagenome (GOLD analysis project Ga0224558, IMG submission 180682) | Peat soil microbial communities from Stordalen Mire, Sweden - 717 S3 20-24 | ecosystem: Environmental > Terrestrial > Soil > Wetlands > Peat | place: Sweden: Norrbotten County, Stordalen... | reverse complement strand
GGTTTCTGATAAGATCCAGGTGATTGACCGGTTACTGGAAAAGGCGGACGCGCTCCTGATTGGCGGCGCGATGGCTTACACGTTCCGCCTGGCTCAGGGCTATAAGACCGGCAAGTCGCTGGTCGAACCGGATAAGGCAGACATCGCCAAGGCGGCCCTGGTCAAGGCGAAGCAGCGCGGGGTGAAGTTCTTATTGCCGGTGGATGATGTGGTTGCGGTGCCGGTCAAGACCGACAAGTTGGACAAGAAGGGCAAGCCGGTGATTGATTACCAGAACCTGCGCGTCAACACGAACATGGACTGCCCGGATGACGCCGCCGGCTTGGATATCGGCCCGGCGACCGTGAAGACGTATTGCGACGAGGTAGCCAAGGCTAAGACCATCCTCTGGAACGGGCCGATGGGCCTTTTTGAGGATAAGAGATTTGCCGAAGGCACTTTCGCCGTCGCCCGCGCGGTGGCGGAGGTAACGCAGAAGAGCGGAGCTAAGAGCATCATTGGCGGCGGCGACAGCGTGAAGGCGCTGAATAAGGCCAAACTCGGCGACAAAGTCACCTTTATGAGCACCGGCGGCGGGGCGAGCCTGGAATTCCTGGAGGGCCAGGTTCTGCCCGGTGTGGCGGCGTTATCGGATAAATGATTTAAGGCGAAGACTTAACGCAAAGACGCAAAGAGGCAAAGGCGCAAAGGGTAAAGACTCAGAACAAATGACCGAGAATGAGATCAGCAAGGTGATCGTGGGCGCCGCGATCGAAGTGCATCGTGAATTGGGTGGGCCGGGGCTCCTGGAAGGCGTCTATGAGGAAGCGATGGTTGAAGAGTTGACGCGGCACGGGATGACCGTCGAGCGCCAGCTTCAGGTGCCGATTATCTACAAAGGCAAACGGCTGGGCACACCGCTCAGGTTGGACTTGAAAGTCAATGGCCTGGTATTAGTGGACAATAAAGCGGTTACTGAATGGAACACCATTTTTGAAGCCCAGATGCTGACATACTTACGCCTGACCAAACTGAAGCTTGGGCTCGTGATCAATTTTGGCGAACAATACGTTAAGAACGGGATTCATCGGGTGGTCAACGGATTGTAGATCTCTTTGCGTCTTTGCGTCTTTGCGTCTTTGCGTTAGAAACATATTATGAATAAAGAGCGGAAACTGATTATTGCCGGCAACTGGAAGATGAACAAGACGGTGGCGGAGGCGCTCGACCTGGTGCGCAGCCTGAAGATTGACTTGGCCAACGTCAAAGAGGTGGACATTGTGGTCTGCCCCCCGTTCACGGCGTTGTGCGAGGTGTCCAAGGCGATCCTAGATTCCAACCTCCGGCTGGGCGCCCAGAATATGAGCGAACACAACGCCGGCGCGTACACCGGCGAGATCACCGCAGGGATGCTCAAGGAATTCTCAGTGCGCTACATCATCCTCGGCCATTCGGAGCGGCGGCAATACCAAAAGGAATCGGATGCTCTGATTGCCCGGAAGGCGGCGGCGGTCCATGCGGCTTCGCTCAAGCCGATTGTGTGCGTCGGCGAGACCCTGGCTGAGCGTGAAGCGGGTCAGATGCAGAAGGTCCTGGAAACGCAGGTGCGCGGGAGCCTGGCCGGGCTAAGCAAGGAGCAGATGGCCGAGACGATCGTCGCCTATGAGCCGGTCTGGGCCATCGGCACGGGCAAGACCGCCACGACCGCCCAAGCGCAGGAGGCCCATGCTTTCATCCGGGGGGTGTTAGGAAGAATGTTTGATGAAGCAGTTGCCCGGCGCGTCCGCATCCAATATGGTGGTAGTGTCAAGCCGTCCAATGCCCGCGAGCTGATGAGCCAAGCGGACGTGGATGGCGCGCTGGTGGGGGGAGCCTCACTGGAAGCGCGCAGTTTTGCTGATATCATTAAGAATTCGATCTAGAAAGAGTCTATGGGTTTTCTAATTGGCCTTTTCACGGTAGTAATGGTGCTGGACTGCCTGGTCCTGATTTTGTTGGTGCTGATTCAGCTTCCCAAGAAGGAAGCCGGCATGGGTCTGGCCTTCGGCGGCTCCGCGACCGATGCCCTGTTCGGGGCCGGGTCCGGCAACGTGCTGACCAAAATCACCAAATATGCCGCCACACTCTTCTTTGTTATGGCAGTGGTGCTCTCGTTGATGCAAAGCTATTACCACACTCGGAACATCAGCGCGTTCCAACGGGGAATAACGCAAGCCGGCCCACCGGCGGGTATGCCGGCGGCGGCGACCCAGCCGAACACCCCGACGACGCCACAGTCGTCGGCTACCAAACCGGCGGCCGTGCCCGGCACAAACACCTTGACAGTGACCCAGCCTGCAGTGGAAGAAACGAATCTGCCGCTAACTATCACACCCACTCCGGCACCGGCGACGAATAAATAGCCGTCTCCAGTCGTTTTCGCGAGCGCCCTCCGGAACTGTGGAGGGCGCTTCTTTGTTTTGGGACCCAGAGGCCGATGAAATACGGATGATCCTCACTGATTTCGCAAGAACATTTTCCCCGGCAACTGTTTAATGAGCCGTTTCATTTCCAGGCTGAGCAGGGCTACGGACACGGCGGAACTAGGTAGGCCGCTCTTGCGGATCACGTCGTCAATGCTGATCTCCTCGTTGTCCAGGGCGTCATAGACCTTTTGCTCATTATCGCTCAACTCAAGCGCGGGCAGGACACCTGTTTGGGCGGCTGAAGGCGGGCGGTTGCTGGGCGGGAATAGGTATTCGAACTCGCTGAGGATGTCTTCCACGTCCTCACAGAGCTTGGCACCCTTCTTGATCAGGTCGTGGCAGCCTTTGCTCCGCGGGGAGTCAATGCGGCCGGGCACGGCGAAGACCTGGCGGCCGTATTCGATGGCGAAGTTGGCGGTGATGAGGGCGCCGCTGGTGAGGTTGGCCTCAACGACCACGGTGCCGAGGGTCATGCCGGCGACAATGCGGTTGCGGATGGGGAAGGATTGCTTGTCGGCGGGGCGGTTGAAAGGGAACTGGGTGACCAAAGCGCCGCTGGCGGCAATTTGCTCGAACAACTTCGCGTTCTCTGGCGGGGTGACCAGGTTGATGCCAGTGCCGAGAATGCAGATGGTGCGGCCCTTGCCGCTCAACGCGCCTTGGTGGGCGGCGGTGTCAATACCGCGCGCGCCACCACTGACGACGGTGACGCCGAGGTAGGCGAGTTGATAGGCCAGTTTGCGGGCGGTTTCGATACCGTAATGGGTGGTCATCCGCGAGCCGACCATGGCGACGGAGTTCTTGTCCTTGGCGCTCAATTCGCCTTTGACGTAGAGGACAATGGGCGGGTCGTAGATCTGGCGCAGCGACTCCGGATACACGGGGTCGGCCTGCGTCACAATGTGGCACCCGAATTCCGCGATGCGCTTGAGCTCAGCGCTCAGGTTGATGGTTTTCTCCCAGGTAGCGATGGCCTCGGCGGTGTCTTCGCCGATGCCGCGGACCTGGAGCAACTGCGATTTGGAGGCGCGCAGGATGGCGGGGGCATCGCCAAAATGTTCGAGCAGTTGGCGCACGCGGACCGGACCCACGTGCTCGATCAGGTTCAGTGCCACCAGGGCTTCGCGGGGCTCCATGCGAGGGGGATAGCGGTTTCGTGGGAGGGGGGCAAGTGGAAAGGAGGGAAAATCCGAAGGCCGAAACCCGAAGCCCGAAAGAAGGCCGAAGCCCGAAGGCCGAAAAGGGGCCTGCTCAGGGAACTGGGGTCCGCCTAACCGTGCCGCTCGTCATTCGGGCGAGCGTCTGGTTGGCCATGGCGGGGAAATTCAAGTCCATGTGACCTTCGCTTGCTTTGCGCCTCGCGTCTGGTCCAGCACGACGCGGCACACGTAACGCTTCCCGTCATACTCCGCTTCAAACTGGCCCGTCTTGTTCTTTGCATCGGCCACCTGGTCGGCAAGGAAGCGCATCATCTCTCGCCCAGACCAAGCTTCAAAGTCAATCTCCGTAGCGCGCGAACCCGCCCCAAAGGAGGCCATGATATGTGGCGGATTGGGCTCAAGCCGAAAGGCAGTCGCTCCTATGGCGACGGCGTCCGCCAGAATCCCAATGAGTTGCGGTGGCACCCGACTGTCCTTTTTGCGCGGCGTATTCTTCATGGCGTGTGGCTCATTCTCTCATTCCCAAGGTCTTCAGGATTGCCTTGTGCTGCAAGATGTAATCGTAACGGGCAGCCAAGTCCGGCCAGTGCTCCGGCCCCGGCTTCAGGGCTTCTGCCGGGTGCTCCTGGTTGGCGGCTCGAATGGCTCGTTTGATGCCCATTCCCAGGCTGACGTGCGCCACGACGGAGTCGTCGTAGGCGATCTCGGACTGGGACCTGTCTCCGATAATCTCCCGTGCTTGCTGCACGTAAGCGTTGATGTCATTTACGTTCATGTGAAATCCGTTGACGCGTCGAGCGGACGTTGCTGCTGAAACACCGCTGGCAATTGATAGTAGTCCACCATAATGGGGTGTGAAAACGATATCAACCCGTCAATCGGCCAGTCAAAAGCCGCATTTGAAGGCCAATGATTGAGGGACGGACACGGAAGGCTGGTCGCCAAATCTGACGACACGGGGGAACAGCGAACGCGCACGCGTGAGGGCAAGATCGTGGGCAACGGGGACCAGCGATTGCGTCAAGTGGGAAGAGACGAAAGACCGAAATGAAAACCCCCACCTGGCTTTTATGACCGGTGGAGTCTTGCTGACTTCTAAGCGTTTTCTCGAAGTTCCGACATTTGATGCCATACGGCATCCTCTAATAACGGAAAACCAAAGAATACCTTTTTCCCGGACGTTAACATCACATAACCCTTGCCCAATTTCTCACCACGTTTCGCGTAGCACACAAAATTAACGTGTTGTGGCAGTGGCAGTTCCCAAGTGTGTTGACCGCCATCCGGGCTCAATTCAACAACTTGTTCTCCCCTATCGCCAGAAGGACAAATCTCGCTTGAGACGAGACCTTTCTGCAATTCCGCAGCCCTTTCAGGCGGTGTTCCCGGTGGCACAGGCATTGACGATTTTGAAAGTAAGGCTGCCACTTTACTGATTCTCACTGGCCTGCGCCCGAGATTCACGGCACGAATGGTGAGGAGAACAACAAGTCTCCTACCGTAGTCAACCGACATTTCGCCACGGACTTTCAATCTTCCTCTGTCGTGAAACCATCCCCTCAATAGGTGAGCACAGGCGATTGTGCCGGTGAAGGCACCCCATAACGCCAGATACCACTCAAGTTTCATATTAACTCACAATCTCGCAGACATGGCCCGGAGCCAATTACAAATTTGGCGGGGAATTACAGCCCTTCAGCGGGTCGAAACAAACTCAAACCAAGCTGAGGCATCGGTGGCGGGTGGGGTCATCTGTTGTGGGGTCGCGGTTTCCGTCGCCTGCGGAGTGCTCAATATACGAGCACCAGCACGGCGGCTTGCTCGGCAGATTTTACCACGTCCTCGAACTTGCGCCCTTTGGTGTTCGCTTCTTTCAGCTTCGCAGATACTTCCGGCACGGATTCGAGGAAGCCGAGCAGGAAGCTGCTTTTCACTGCGTAATTCACGTTCTCTGGCAACGTCCCGCTCGTCGCCACGGCTGCCGCCAAATCCAGTTTGCCTGAAACTACGCCGACCACGTTTCCACGCTCGTCCACCAGAGCGCCGCCTGAATTGCCAGGTTGCACCGGCACACTAATCTGGAAATACCTCGGGTCATCCTGCGGGCCGGAGAGCGAGGCGATTTCCCCCTTTGCCAGTTTGGGCGAGAAACCTTGCAGCCCGACATTTGGGAAACCGATGGTGGCCACTGAACTCCCTAACCGCACGGTGCGACTACTGGTCACCGGCAGCGGCGTAAACTTCCCCTCCACTTTGAGCAGTGCTAGGTCATTCGCAGCATCCACTTTCACGACCTTGGCGGAGATGAGGCCAGCCTCAGTAACCAGCCGAACCTGTGCCCCATTCCCGGCCACATGTTGATTGGTAATGAGATACCCATCCTCCGTGATGAAGAATCCAGTGCCGGTGCATTTTGGGTGTGCCTCAGCAATACTCGCGGCTGAAATGCCGCCCCCTAAGACGGGACCTTCCCGTGGTTTGAAGTTGCGTGCCAGCTTCTGGCCCTCCGCAACCTGGTCAAGCGACATCCCACCCTCAAAGATGGACATGTTTGTTCTTGCAGACTCAAGGCGCACCGCTGCCAGCAAGAGCCACTTGTAACCCTCCACATAATCTTTCGCCACACCTTGGCCTAAGAAACAAGCCATGCCCAGCTTGTATTGACCGAACTCATTGCCTTGGTCCGCCGCCATACGATACCATTTGAGCGCTTCCAGATAATCCTTCGTGACCCCTTGGCCGGTGGCGTGGCAATCGCCCAGGTCCACCTGGCCATAAGCGTCTCCCTGCTCGGCGGCTTTGCGATACCACTTCACCGCCTCCACCTCATCCTTCGCTACACCTCGGCCAGTGTCGTAGCATACACCCATCACGCCTTGAGCCTCGGCGTGATTCTGTTCGGCGGCTTTGCGCCACCACTTTACCGCTTCCACCTCATCCTTCGTCACGCCTTGGCCATCGCGATAGTGGATGCCCAGACTGAATTGAGCAACGGCGTAATTCTGCTCGGCGGCTTTGCGCACCCACTTCACCGCCTCTACCTCATCCTTCGTCACACCTTGCCCAATGCGGTAGCAGTCCCCCAGATAATATTGAGCCTCGGCGAAATTCTGCTCGGCGGCTTTGCGAAACCACTTCACCGCCGCCACCGCGTCTTTCTCCACGCCCTCGCCAGTGGCGTAGCAGACACCCAGATTGTATTGGGCATGCGCCTCACCTTGTTCGGCGGCCTTGCGGTACCACTTCACCCCCTCCGCGTCATCTTTCGCCACGCCCTCGCCCAATTGATAGCAGTTGCCCAGACTATATTGGGCTTGAGCGAGACCCTGCGCGGCGGCTCTGCGAAACCATTTCACCGCCTCCACATAATCCTTCGCCACGCCTTCGCCATTTTTGTAGCAGCCACCCAGTTGGAGTTGAGCCAGGGCGTCATTCTGCTCGGCAGCCTTGCGAAACCATTTCACCGCCTCTACATAATCCTTCGCCACCCCATCGCCTTTGCAATAGCAAACACCGAGGTCGCTCTGGGCATGAGCGTTTCCCTGCTCGGCGGCTTTGAGAAACCACCCGGCCGCCTCGGCTGCGTCCTTCGTTACCCCGTCGCCTCTGTAATAGCAAACACCGAGGCTGCTCTGGCCGTAAGAGTTACCCTGCTCGGCAGATTTGCGATACCATTTCACCGCCTCGACTAGGTTCGTAGCCACACCGAGGCTGTCGCGATAGCAATTCCCCAGGTCCACCTGGCCAACTGCGTTCCCTTGCTCGGCGGCTTTGCGATACCACTTCACCGCCTCGACTAGGTTTGTGGCCGCACCATGGCCGTCGCGATAGCAATCCCCGAGAAAAGATTGGCCAACTGCGTTCCCTTGCTCAGCGGCTTTGCGAAACCACTTCAACGCCTCCACCTCATCCTTCGCCACAGCTTGCCCAAGGGTGTAGCAAGCGCCGAGCCTCCATTGGCCATCTGCGTTTCCCTGCTCAGCGGCTTTGCGAAACCACTTCACCGCCTCCACCTCATCCTTCGCCACACCTTGCCCCAGGCTGTAGCAAGCGCCGAGCCTCCATTGGCCATCTGCGTTTCCCTGCTCCGCAGCTTTGCGATACCACTTCACCGCCTCCACATAATCCTTCGCCACACCTCGGCCATCGGCGTAGCAGGCCCCCAGATTCGATTGTGCATCGGCGTAATTCTGTCCGACAGCTTTACGAAACCACTTTACTGCCTCCGCCTCGTCCTTCACAACGCCTTGGCCCTCGGCATAACAAGCGCCCAGATTCACCTGAGCCTTAGCGTAATTCTGCTCGGCGGCTTTGCGATACCACTTTACCGCCTCCAAATAATCCTTCGTAACCCCCTCGCCCCTTGCGTAGCAGGCCCCCAGATTGAATTGAGCATCGGCGTTTTTCTGCTCGGCAGCTTTGCGGTACCATTTCACCGCCTCCCCCTCGTCCTTCGTCACGCCGAGGCCATTGGCGTAAGACACGCCCAGATTGTATTGAGCAACGGCGAGATTCTGCTCGGCGGCTTTGCGAAACCACTTCGCCGCTTCGACTTCATCCCTCGCCACGCCTTGGTCCGTGGTGTAGTAAAAACCCAGCGTGCATTGAGCAGAGGCGTCGCCCTTTTCCGCCTTGGCACGGATGTCGGCAAACAGCTTGCGGTCTGCCTCGCTTTGCTGGGCGGGCAATTGAAGCACAGCACTCCCAAGCAACAAGAGCAGAAGCCATCTCAGCCGATTCGCCTTCATGCGACCAGCTTAGGCCGGTTTAACCGGTTGCCAAGCGCCGAGTGAATGCTTCGGATAGTGGTCGCCCATTGGGCGGGGAGTCGAAATTGCCGTCGGTGGATAATCTGGTGAAAATCGCTCGGGCTTTGGCCGTTCGGGTTCGGGACCTGGTTGACGGATTTTGATGCGGGTCAAACTGGGTTACCCGCGAGAATGGCGAATTGCTTTTGCCCACCGCTCATGGGCCGTTCATATCAGAAAGAGGGCAGCGACGACAATAAAAAGCCCCGCCATTTGGCGGGGTGAAAGAAGCGGAGAACAATCAGGGTCTTACCCCTAATTCCTCGCGCTCTGCATCCGACAGCGAGAATTCGTACCCTTTGGGATACGGCGTCTCTTTGCCGTTATAGTCGCGAACGCGTTCAACGTCCGTCGGCTCTATTAATTTGTTCATGCAGAAACAAGGTTGCACTCGGGGGATTCGGCGTCAACTTGGCATAGCCTTCGTTCCAAGAAAGATGAGGCATGACGCGGCAGGAGATTAAACATAGGATGTTTTGGCCGCAAGTGTGGGAATCACCCGCAATTTGCGCGAGTCGGGAAGCCAGCCACCCGAAAAGGTGAAGAATGACGATTCAGACCGCTTTCGTGTTCTGGCACGCTACCGCTGTCCCTAAACCGAAAATCACAGTTTTTCCGCCCAATCCCAAGTTGGCGAAACTGAGTATCCAGCCGATTGAACCGATTGACGAGGTTGACGGTCCCCTCAATCAAGGGCACGCTCGACTATTGCTGCAAGACCCACAGCTTTGTATCCTTGTCGCGCTTAACCAGTTTCAGGTTGAACGAAAGCTGCGATTCTGACACTGCCTCTACCACCGTGACGTTGACCTGAACCTCCTGCCAGTCGCTAATCAATACTTCGGGCACTTCCATCCTGCCCTCGACCAACATTTTACCACACCCCCTAATTACGACTTCGTCCTCTGTCGGTTCAATAGCGTCGTGAATAATGCGCACCGTGGGAAAGGCGGGGCCACCGTCCATTTTTGCCTGCAACTGTTGCCGCCTAACCCTTAGCGTAGTCAGCCTGACATTCAATGCGTCGGGTATGGCGTGACCTACGATAGTTAAGATGCTCGAACACTTGTGAAATGGAAATGTGATAGGGGTGCTGTCGGGCACGCTCACATAGGTAAGCACCATCAATTCAAGATGCGGATTCCCCGTGTGAGGACTCGCAGCTATGAAGCGCAGTTCTCCACTCAGCACTTGAATCCTTGGCATTCCTATGAGCGGACTCAGCATCAATACCATGTCGCTACGTGTTGCCGTGCGCGTTCTTGTTCCTTCTCGCCAAGGGACTTCAAATTCAACTGGGCCACCCGACTTCTGACCGAACACAGGGTTCTTGACGACGTAGGGAAAACGAGAAGTATCAAAGCACAAGGCTGCTATGGTCTTGTCTTTTCGTTTGATGTTGATGTCCGTCAATGAGGGGGCAAGTCCCTCGAATTCGGATTGCACTTGTGGAAACCACTTAGCCAAATCCTCATAAGCCGCGCCCGTGACGACGCTGCGCCCTTCGTCTGCACCAATAATCCACAGTGTGTTTTCGCCCCTCGCGGAATTGGCATGTCCTGCTAATTGCCTTGCAGTCTTCTGAATATCACTCGGCCATTCTGACTTAAGCTCAACCCTCAAGTCTTCTACGCGCTGTTTGCTTTCAATCTGTTCCAATACGCGAAGCGCCCAAGATTCGATTTCAAGCGATTTCACACGTGCAGAATACCCGAGTTGAAAGCGACCCGCAATTGTGCTTTGGCACGCTCCCGCCGTCCCTGAACCGACAAAACCAGCCGGTTCGTTCAGAAGAACGGGGGACGGGCAGATGGTCTGCCGTCAGCGGTGTTGACGTTCATCACGGAAGGGGGGCCGGATGCGTCTTTCCGAGGCGGCGATGGCCTCGGCGGTTTCCTCACCGATGCCGCGAACCTGGAGCAACTGCGCTTTGGACGCGCGCAGGATGGCAGGGGCATCGCCGAAGTGTTCGAGCAGTTGCCGCAGGCGGACCGGGCCTACATGCTCGATCAGATTCAGTGCCACCAGGGCTTCTCGGGGCTCCATGCGAGGGGAATAGCGGTTCCGTGGAAGGGGGGCAAGCGGAAACAGGGGGAAATCCGAAGGCCGAAACCCGAATCCCGAAAGAAGGCCGAAGCCCGAAGGTCGAAAAGGGCCTGCTCAGGGAACTGAGGCCCGCCTAATTCCGTCTCACATATGGCGTGTACCACCCATGACCCAGAGGGGCAACTGCTAGTCAGAACACCGTCGGCACTGCCAGGTCATTTACGAAGTCCTCTGGCAAGGCTGGTGACAGGACGACCCTGTGGGTGGCATAACGGAGCACGACGGCGCGGCGGAGCCATGCCGGAAGATGGCAGATAGCTTCGAGGATGCTGTCCCGGGTCAGCGCCCCTGACCACCCACTCACCCAATGACGATGAGATGCATGGACTCGGGCAGGTTGGCGGCGACGCGGGCGACGACATTGCCTTTGAGGAGGTTGACGAGCGCAGCGCGGCGGCTGCCACCCAGTATGACGGTATCAACGCCGAAGGTCGCGGCGATGTCAATAATGGTGTCGGCCGGTGCATCGCTGACGCTGTAAAGCTTGTTGACCTTCAACCCGCGCGCTTCGGATTCCAAGCGAGTGAACAGCGCCTTGGCGTCCCGGTCGTCCTGCCAGTTGCTGCCCATGTCAATGTTCACGGCCACTTCGCGCATGTAAAGAATGAGCAATTGAGCGCCGCGCAGCCGGCTTTCCTCCAACGCAAATTGCAGCGCAGGGGTCCAGCCGCGCGCGGCGACCAGGATAAACTGACCAAGGAACTCGGGCGGGGAACCGACGGCGGGAGTGACGGGCACAACGGTCGCGAGCTTAGGCGCGGCGGGCGCGGCTTGCCGGTGGCGCGTGGTTATTTCGCGCAACGCCAAACCAAGGCCCAGGACGATGGCCACGAACAGGAGCGCGTAAAGTTTACTCAGCGCGATGGTGATCCAGATGGCGGCCAGCACGAAGAAGGTGCCCTTCATGGTGATGCGCTCGAAGGGCTTCAAGACGATGCTCCTGGCGTAGGCGCACGAGCCCAGGTTGATGGCGATGGCGCCGACCACGCCGATGGCATAGAGGGCGGCCAGGCCTTCAACCTTGTCGTCAATGTTGAGCACCACGACGGGCAGGATCGTCGCGGTGATGAGTCCGACCCAGGGGACGCCAAAGCGGTTGAGCAGGAGGAAGGTGTCGGGCAATTCGCCGTCGCGGGCCATGACGTAGAGCAGGGCGACCATGCCGGTGATGGCGGTGTTGACCGCCGAGATGAGCAGCAGGCCAAAGATCCAGCCGACCAGCGTGGCGAAGCGCGGCCCGACGAAGACCTCGCCCATGTAGCGCAGCATGTCGTTCTGGTGCTCTCTGGCCGCGTCGGGCAGGCACATGGCCAGGACGCTCAGGAGCGCGGTGCCAATCACCACGTCCAGCATCACCGCCCGAATCGCGCGCCGGGCGGTGAAGAAGACCGAAGGGTTGGCGAGGGTTGACCCGGGGTCCAGTTTGAGGACGCCGGTGCTGCTGGCGGCGACCTCGACGCCGGACAGGGCGAGAATCATATCCACGAAGGAGACCCAGTTGCTGGCGAGGTGGCCGCTAGGCGGCTGGGGATGGAGTTGGGTAATGTGGGGCGCCCCACCGGCAATGAGCACCAGCACCACCGCCATCGTTGGCAAGGCCAGCCAGACGGCGACGCCGCCGGTGTGTTTAGGCCCAAGAAAGTTGATCGCCCCGATGGCAAAAATGGCGGTGATGGCCCATTTCTTGGCGATGGCCGCTTCCTCGAAGCCGAGGTAGTGAAACCCGTCCAGGCAACTCAGTGAGGCGGTAACGATAAAATCCGCGAGCAAGAGCAGGCCGCCAATGGCGGCCAGGTGACGCGAGTGCAGGCCCGCAGCGGTATAGACGCCGCCGCCGTTGGGGAAGTGCTTGCAGACCCAGATGTAGTTGATGCCGACTAAGCCGGTCAGCGCACAGACGGCCAACAGGTGCGGGAGGGCCGCGAAACCCACGGCTGCGATCGCCAGGCCGATGACGTAGGCTTTGCTGGTGCCCCAGTCGCCGTAAAGCAACGCCGCCGCCCGCACCCAGCCGACGTTGCGTGGGCGCCCGATGGTACTGATTTCCATGGCGCTGGCTTAAGACACGCTTGAACCGGCTTTCATCCGTGGTGTGGATAGCAAGGTCGGCGGGAAGTGGCAAGCCTGGTCTGGCAGCGATTCTCATTATGGCCCTGGCCAACGCCCGCCGGGTGAGGGCGCCTAATGTCACAAAGATTCAGGGACTTGATCGCGCATCCGGGCTGCCGCTCGACTTCCTATGAGGGGTAGATATTTTAGTCTTCTGTGTCGCACCCGGCGGACTTCGCT
>Ga0224558_1003567_pt1 | contig 12808 bp, 10 predicted proteins | sample 714S32024metaG_FD_180682 | JGI IMG/M metagenome (GOLD analysis project Ga0224558, IMG submission 180682) | Peat soil microbial communities from Stordalen Mire, Sweden - 717 S3 20-24 | ecosystem: Environmental > Terrestrial > Soil > Wetlands > Peat | place: Sweden: Norrbotten County, Stordalen... | reverse complement strand
CTGCTGGGCAGACACGGTGACGCACGCCGAATGGTACGCCGAAGTACTTGAGACCTACTGCTGGACCTTGATGCTGGCTGTGCAACTGGGCGCTCCGATTTCCTACATATCGGAACAGAAAGGCTCTGACCTGCTGGCAATCAAGAAACGCCTTGGGCTTCCCGACATTCGGCTCGACACTTCAAAGATGAAAGAGTGCCAATTGTCTGATCTTGAGGTGCCGGGTTCGATCGCGCTGGTTCCAAACAGATGTGAATGCAACGACGGAAGTCCCGCGGATTTAGATCTCGAAATACTGGTGAAGTCAGTCACCGATGCGGTGATGGGAGCAATTGGCGCCACATGATTCCCATTGCGGCCGAGAGTAGTGAATTCCGCTTCAAACGGATGCACTGCCTCCGACAGCTCCCGGCTTCTGTAGTATCAAGATTGTTGATTTGAAGGTGAGTGAATCTGTGAGGAGCATCGTAAGCAGACGAGACGTTCTGAAATCAGTGGCCCTTGGCGCAGTAGCCATTGGCATTTCCTCAAAAGGGTTGAGCCTTGAGCCAGATGACCCGGACAGAGCCTTCATGGACTTCGTCCAGCCTCCAGAATATGCGCGGCCGTGGGTTTACTGGTACTTTATGGACGGCCATCTGACGCGCGAGGGAATGAAGGCAGATCTCCAAGCCATGAAGAGAGCTGGTCTCGGAGGCGCGATCTTTCTCGAAGTGGGAATTGGAATCGAACCGGGTCCCGTCGAATTCATGAGCGAACCCTGGCAAAGCCTTCTTGGCCATGCATTTTCAGAGGCCGATCGTCTCGGCCTGCAAATGGCTCTCGCGGCAGGACCAGGCTGGTGCGGCGCAGGCGGTCCGTGGATCAAGCCGGACCAATCGATGCAGCACCTCGTTGCCAGCAAGACCGTCGTGCAGGGGCCAGTCGCATTCGACGACCGCTTGCCTCAGCCGCCGCCGCGCACGCCCTTCTTCGGCGAAGCCACGCTCTCCCCGGACCTGCTCAAAGCGTGGAAGGAGTTTTATCGCGACGAGTTTGTGCTTGCCTTCCCCACTCCTGCCGCAAGAGCTTTCATTCCCGATGTCGATGAGAAGGCGCTCTATACGCGCGGCTCCTACTCCTCTCAGATTCCTGGCCCTTACTCCACACGCCCCTGGGTGCGTCCCTTCCTGCCCAGCGAAGACAGTTATGCTGCCGTTCTCGCCGATGATTGCATTACCTCGTCCAAAGTAGTGAATCTTACCGGCAAGCTCTCGCCTGATGGCAGGCTCACTTGGAATGTGCCGCCGGGAAGCTGGACCATCATGCGCTTTGGCCGCACGCTTACTGGCCAAACCACGCGCCCTGCGCCCAAGCCGGGTCTCGGACTCGAATCCGACAAGTTCGACGCTGCCGCCATGGACGCCCACTTCGACGCCTACATCGCCTCGCTGCTCAAGAAGACCGGCGCGCCGCAGCATCCGGGCCGCGGATTGGTGGCTCTGCACTACGACAGTTGGGAGATGGGCTCGCAGAACTGGTCGCCCCGCTTTCGTGATGAGTTCAGGCACCGTCGCAACTACGACCCAGTGGCAATGCTACCCACGTTTGCCGGCCTGGTGGTGGATACTCTCGAAGTTTCAGAGCGCTTCCTTTGGGACATTCGACAGACGGCAAATGAACTGGTGTGCCAAAACCAAGCGTTGCGCTTGCGAGAACACGGGCTACGCTACGGGCTCTCGCTCTCACTCGAACCGTACGACCTGAATCCCTGCGCCGACCTGGATCTCGGTGCCACCGCCGATATCCCTATGGCCGAATTCTGGTCGAAGATCGACGGTGCGCCGACCGAATTCAGCCTCGCGGAAGCGGCTTCGATCGGCCATACGCAAGGGAACAAGGTGATTGGCGCGGAGTCGTTTACGGCGGGCATGGGGGAGCGCGGCCGGCAGCATCCTGCCTCCATGAAGGCGCAGGGCGACTGGGCTTTCTGCCAGGGGATTAACAAGTTTGTCATTCACCGCTACCAGGCGCAGCCTTGGCTCGACCGCTTCCCCGGAATGACCATGGGGCCGAATGGCGGTTACGGCGTGCACTGGGAACGTACCCAGACCTGGTGGGATTTTGTGTTCGCCTATCATCTCTATCTTGCCCGCTGCCAAGAGATGTTGCGCCGTGGGCTCTGCGTCGCCGACATCCTCTACCTCACACCCGAAGGCGCGCCCAATGTCTTTTTTCCGCCGCGCTCTGCATTCCGGCCCGGTCTGCTGGCCGATCGACGCGGCTATAACTTCGACGGATGCGCCGCGGAGACGCTGATCGCGCGAGCTTCCGCGAGAGACGGGCGCATTGTCTTCCCCGACGGAATGTCGTACCGGCTCCTGGTGCTCCCGCAATTTGAGACCATGACGCCGCGCCTGCTCGATAAGGTCGTCGAGCTGGTCGAGGCCGGCGGCACCGTGCTCGGAGCGCCTCCGCAAAAGTCTCCCAGCCTGTCGAACTACCCCGAGTGCGACCGCCAAGTCCGCGAACTTGCAGCAAAACTCTGGCCTCACGGCGAGATAGAGCCTGAGCGCCGCGTTGGCCGGGGCCGCGTTATTTATGACACGGGGGCGGCGCGCGCCGAACACGCGAATCCACTTGCGCGGGCAAAGTGGATCTGGTCCGCTCAGCACGGTGCGGCCTCAGCCGCCGTCGGTAGCAGCCTCTATTTCCAGCGGGAGTTCTTCATTGATGAGCCCCGAAGCGTCAAAACTGCCGAGGTGACCATCACAGCGGACAGGAGCTATGAGTTATCGCTGAATGGCCGCTTCATCCTGGGCGGAAACACTGTGCAGCGGGTGCGACGCGCCGACGTTTCCAGCCTGCTCCGCTCCGGCGTCAATCTACTTACAGCCTCTGTTAACAAAAACACCGGCAATGCGGGGCAGTCCGGTCTGATCGCCTCGCTCGCCATCGGTCTTCGAGGAGGAAATCAAGCCAGCGTCAACACCGATCGCCGATGGACCTTTTCGTCCACCGAACACGGTTCCAAGTTGCCGGCCAAGGAGCTGGGCCCCTACGATATGCCGCCGTGGAATCTGAATGACGCCTCGATCGAGCAGGCCGATATCTATCCAAGTTATGCTGTAACCGTGGAGTTACTCGAGCAAATGGGCATTGAAAGCGACTTCGAGGCAGACGTGCCCCTGCGTTTTATCCATCGCAGCGACGGCGACGCGGAGTTCTATTTCATCGCCAATGGCGAGGCCGAGTTGCAGAGTACAACCTGCAGCTTTCGCGTGGCGGGCTGTCAGCCGGAGTGGTGGGACGCCCTTACTGGAGAACGCCGTGATCTACCCGAGTTCTCTCAGAGCCGAGGCCGGACGGAGATTCCCGTCCGCCTGGAGCCGTTCGAGAGCGGATTCGTGGTCTTCCGCAAACCGGCGACGCGGCCGACATCCGCACGTGGCGCAAACTTTCCGCGTTTTGAACCCGTTAAGACGCTTGCCGCACCCTGGGAGGTTGCCTTCGATCCGAAGTGGGGCGGCCCGGACCGAATCGTTTTTCCCAAACTCGAAGACTGGAGCAGACGGCCCGAGCCGGGAATCCGCTACTACTCCGGCAGGGCAACCTACAAGACAGTTTTCGATTGCAAAGCACTGGATCCCAATATGCGCTATTTTCTCTCGTTGGGTAGGGTCGCAAACATCGCCTCGATCAAAATCAATGATCACGACCTAGGAGTGGTCTGGTGCATGCCCTGGCGAATTGCCATCCCCACTGGTCTCTTGGAGCCACTCGGTAACGTGCTGGAGATCGTGGTTGCGAACCTCTGGATCAACCGCCTCATCGGCGATAGCGGACTGCCCCAGGAACAGCGGCTAACCTGGACTACCGGAAACCCGTTTGATCCAGGAGACCCATTGCTCGAATCAGGCCTGCTGGGACCGGTCACTCTTCAAGCCTGCCCTCTAAGCCAAGCGTAGTAGGCATACCGGAATGTTCTGAATGATTCTGACGGCCAGCACGTTGCCTTCGTCGCGAGGCGCCGAGTTCGAGGCCGCGAATTGCTCTCAACGTCCACAGTTGTTCAACGGCAGTGTAAAGTCCCGATGAACCAGTGCTGAAAAAAGGGAGACTCCTTATCAGGTCCTTCAAGAGCGTCTGCAGCGGTTTTCCAATTAACGTGCCCTTACCAACGCTATGCAAAGCGGCTTCTTCTTATGGGAAAGGCCTCCCGGAGTTTGTGGTTTCGGAGTACAGCAACTTGAGAACAGCTATGAGCCCGGCCGAATCGAGGTCTTCCCCGAGGATGACGGAAAAGTGCTGTTGTTCCTGCTCTTACTTTGAAACGATTGCCATCAGGGCCTTTGAGTGAACAGCAATCGTAAAGGCTCTTGTTCTGCCGGAGAAAAGCTACTTTGGAATCGGAAGCTCAATCACACGAGCTTGCAAAGAATCTTTATGCCAGCAAATAGCTAATCCCGCGTTCATCTAATAATTGACGATGTTCGGGGGTAAGGTCACGGTCGGAAATAATCTGATCGACTTCGGCGACGTCTGCAACGTGGACCATCGCATTTCTTCCGAATTTCGTGTGGTCCGCAACTATGATCACGCGCCGCGCACACTTCATCATCGCGCGAATCGACTCCACCACGAGAGCACTGCTGTCGCTAAGACCATCCTGAGTGATGCCGCGGATCCCCATGATGGCAACGTCGGCCGAAATGCTATGAAGCATTCGCTCGCAGATTGGGCCAAACTGAATACCAAGGCGTGGGTAGAGGTATCCACCGGTCAAAGTGACCTCCGTCTGCCTGCACTCCCAAAACACCTGGGCAACCGGGATGGAGTTGGTGATGATCTGAACCGGGCGATTTAAGAGGCATCGAGCCACTTCAGCCACGGTTGACCCTCCCCCCAGAATGATTGTTTGCCCATCCTGAATTAGATCTGCTGCAGCCCGTCCGATTCGTGTCTTTTCTTCCTGGCAACTCACAGATAGCCGTCGGAAGTCGAGCGCCTCCTCGCGGGAGGAAGTAGACATGGCCCCACCGTGAACGCGCCGGATGTTTCGGCTGCGTTCCAGTTCAATCAAATCCCGGCGGACTGTTGCCCTGGAAGCACCAAGCCCGGTGCATAAATCCTCCAGACTGACGAAGTCTTGCCGTGATAAGGCTTCCTGGATGAATCGGAAACGCTCGACTTGGTTCATATTGAAAAAAGTACCATTGGACAATCGCCTGAAAGCTCTGTACGCCGGTTCAGCAACAACTTCGATTATGCGCCAATTGTTCAAAATGCTGCAACAATCGTCGAGAATACTCCCGCAAAATCAAGCTCTTCATTTTGTTTCCTCATGGTATTAGCCTCTAATGCCACGGTATCTCCTGCGTATGCGATCAACGCAACCGTTCGCAAAGTTATATGCGCCGGAACAAACGTATAGTCCGCCGCCGTTCCGCAAGCGAAAAGTGCAGCTGGCAGGGGGTCTGCGCATACTTTTACGCCGCCCTTGACACACCACTCCATCTGTAGCGAGCCGGCCTCCGCAAACGTAACCTATAGGCCCACTATCGCCGAGCTGGTGCCGCTGCTTTATTGCTTCTCGGATTGCAGGCTAGGCAACAAGACATTGAGTTTCCGATTTGCAATCGGTATTTTCTACAAAATCGTGTAACATATTTACAATGAGCGGTGTACCGGAGAAACGCTTTCCTTATGGACCTAGAATCCGGGCATGGGAAGTGAAATGTCAGATTAAGATAGGGAACGCCGTTGTCTTGACGGAACACGCAGGCTCCCGGGAACGTCGGCCACCACGTAGGACTCCTGGTGGGGTTCCTCGCCCACAGTTGACCACGGCCCTGAGTAGAAGCAAATTCGGATCGATTGACTGCGTCACACTGCAACACTATGACCGCGGCCCCCTAAGCTAAGAAACCTGCTCCCGAGCAGGGGACGGGCGACGCCTTCAACCCCGGATTCCACAAGGACCAACGCGAAGATGTACGCCCCGGTTCCTGAGAAGTTCGCGGATATGCTGAATATGTGTTCCGCACCCCACATGAATGAATTGCTCAGGCGCTTGTTTCTTTCTTCCGGCCTGTTCATATTTGGCATTCAGATCTAGCAAGGCTGGGGATGGCGCTAAAGGGAAGCAATTCTCAGTCGACGACAAGAGATCGCAGGACTTCTAGTGCCGGGGAGCCGGTTCAGCGGTCGCGTCCACGGTGCCGGACCCGTGCCCCTAGCAGGGTGTGTGGATTGAAATAATCTGACTTCCGACGAAATTCGCCGTGTGTCGTGTCGCGCCCGCCGCGGGGGCGTTGACTGAGACAACCATAGCGTGCATTCAGGAGCCTCGTAGTCCTCGTGGAGATCGCAGTAAGTGATCCTGGGCCCGAATGGCGAGGAGACGGCGCGGCGCTCAAAATGGCCCCGCAGCCTGGTCCGCCGTTGTCATGCATCCCGGCCGTTGTCATGCAGAAAGTGTCCCAGGGGACAATTCAGACGGAAAATGCGGACAACGCGGACGAGGCCGAGATCCCTCAACCTGCCTATTTTCTATGATTTACTAATGGAATGAGGGAGATGCAGAAATGTATGGCGGAGAGAGTGGGATTCGAACCCACGTTAGAGTTACCCCTAAACACGCTTTCCAAGCGTGCGCCTTCAGCCACTCGGCCATCTCTCCGCAGAGTGGCGTACCTTCTTGAATTTACCATATTTCAGCGGCTGTCGGCTGGCTTGAGGTCGGAGTAGATCTCGAGCAGCGTGCGCGCGGCGCGAAACGATGTTGCCCGCCCTTCCAGCACATCCTGCTCCAGCGCCTCCATGCGTTTACGTATCTCCGGATGCGACTCGAAGCGTTGCCTCAATCCCTGCTCGATGATCTCGCGCATCCATCTCCTCATCTGATTTTTCCGGTTCGCGCTGAACCAGCCGTTGGCTTTTGTCAGGCCAGTGTGTTCCAGTACGCAACTCCAAAGCTCGGCGATACCCTTTCCGGTTTGCGCAGAGCAAGTCAAAGCGCGCGGCGTCCATCCGGACGCCTGACGGGGAAAATAGTGCAGTGCGTTCTCCGCAGCGGCGCGGGCTCTCTCCGCGGCGACCAGATTGGCGCCGTCAGCTTTGTTGATGGCCACGGCGTCTGCCAGCTCCATCACCCCGCGCTTCATGCCTTGCAGTTCGTCTCCCGCGCCAGTCAGCGTGACGAGCAGAAAGAAGTCAACCATGGCATGAACCGCGGTCTCGGACTGTCCGACTCCCACTGTTTCGACGAGGATGTTGCTGTATCCCGCCGCTTCGCATAGCAGCATCGCCTCGCGGGTGCGCTGCGCCACGCCGCCCAGAGAGCCGCGCGACGGAGTGGGCCGGATGAACGCCATGTCGCTGGATGCGAGAGATTGCATGCGGGTCTTATCGCCCAGAATGCTTCCGCCGGAAAGTTGGCTGCTGGGGTCGATAGCCAGCACGGCGACCTTCTGCCCGTGTTCTGCATTTTCACGTTCGCCGGTTCCACGCCCGCCAATAAGGAACGTTCCCAGCCGTTCGATCACGCTGCTCTTGCCCGCGCCGGGAACCCCCGTGACGCCCACGCGAATGGATTTGCCGCTATGCGGAAGGCAGTCCTCTACAATAAGCTCGGCCAGTTCCCGGTCTGCCGCGCGGGAGCTTTCTATGAGGGTGATGGCTTGCGCCAGAATGGCGCGGTCGCCGCCCAGGATGCCATCGACGATTTGCTCGCGCGAAAAAGAGCGGCGTCGGCTGGAGGCGCGTGCAACCAACTCCGGCGGTTCCGGCGTTACGCATCCGGGGCGAACACGCAGCGTGCTCTCGTCAGGCTCCGTCAATCAGGAATGTCCTCCCACCAGGCTGCCGTTCAGAATATCGAGAATTCGCTGCGCCGCTACTGGAATCACTGTGCCCGGGCCGTACACGCCCACCGCGCCGGCCTGGTATAGAAAGTCGTAGTCTTGTGGTGGAATAACGCCGCCCACAACCACCAGAATGTCATCCCGGTCGAGTTTGCGCAACTCTGCAATCAGCTGCGGGACAAGCGTTTTGTGACCTGCGGCCAGCGAGGAGACGCCAACTACATGCACGTCGTTTTCAACCGCATGGCGCGCGACCTCGCGCGGAGTCTGGAACAGGGGGCCGATATCGACATCGAAGCCGATATCCGCAAAAGCCGTGGCAATCACTTTTGAGCCGCGATCATGGCCATCCTGCCCCATCTTCGCAACAAGAATTCGGGGACGGCGGCCTTCGGCTTGCTCAAATTCCACAACCATCTGCTGCGCCTTCTTGAACTCCTCTGCACTTGCGCTCTCCGAGGAGTAAACACCGGAGATGATACGTGTGGTGGCCTCGTAACGGCCCCATACTTTTTCGAGAGCCGAGGAAATTTCGCCCAGCGTGGTGCGCCTGCGTGCCGCATCCACCGCGTACTCTAACAGATTTCCCTCGCCGGACGAAGCGCATTTTTCCAGCCGTTCGAGCGATTGGCGCACGGCGTCCGGATCGCGCTCGCTCTTCAACTGGCGAAGCCGTTTAAGTTGCGATTCACGCACCGCCGCATTGTCGATATCGAGAACGGGAATCAGCGGCTCCACGGGAGAAGCATAAGCGTTGACGCCAACAATCACGTCCTTGCCCGAGTCGATGCAGGCCTGTTTGCGGGCCGCAGCCTCTTCAATACGCATCTTGGGAACGCCGGTTTCAATCGCCTTGGCCATGCCGCCGAGGCTCTCCACTTCCTCAATCAGCGCCCATGCTCCATGCATCAGCTCGTGCGTCAGCCTCTCCACATAGTAAGAACCGCCCCATGGGTCAACGATTCGAGTTATATTCGGTTCTTCCTGCAAGTAAAGCTGCGTATTGCGCGCAATGCGCGCGGAGAAATCAGTAGGCAGCGCCAGCGCTTCATCCAGCGCGTTGGTGTGCAGCGACTGGGTATGCCCGAAAGCCGCGGCCAGCGCTTCGACGCAGGTGCGCACCACATTGTTGTACGGATCCTGCGCCGTGAGGCTCCAGCCGGAAGTCTGGCAATGCGTCCGCAAGACCAAGGACTTAGGATTCTTTGGGTTAAAGGTTTTGACTAACTTGGCCCATAACATGCGCGCCGCGCGCATCTTGGCAATCTCCATAAAGTGGTTCATGCCAATGCCCCAGAAAAAGGAGATGCGCGGCGCAAACTCGTCTATATCGAGGCCGGCTTTCACTCCCGTGCGCAAATATTCCAGTCCGTCGGCCAGCGTGTAAGCCAGCTCGATATCCGCCGTCGCGCCCGCTTCCTGCATGTGGTATCCGCTCACGCTGATGCAGTTGAACTTGGGCATATTCGCCGAGCAATAGCGGAAGATGTCGCCGATGATCCGCATGGAACCTTCGGGAGGATAGATATAAGTATTTCGAACCATGAATTCTTTCAGAATGTCATTCTGAATCGTGCCGCTTAGTTGCTGGGGCGTTACTCCCTGTTCCTCGGCTGCAACAATATAGAACGCCATGATAGGAAGCACCGCACCATTCATGGTCATCGACACGGACATTTGACCGAGAGGAATCTGGTCGAACAGAATCTTCATGTCGAGAATCGAGTCAATCGCCACGCCTGCCTTGCCCACATCTCCGGTTACGCGCTCGTGATCGGAGTCGTATCCCCGGTGCGTGGCAAGATCGAAGGCGACAGATAGGCCCTTCTGTCCCGCGGCGAGGTTCCTGCGGTAAAACGCGTTGGACTCTTCGGCTGTGGAGAAGCCCGCGTATTGGCGAATCGTCCAGGGCCGCGTGACATACATGGTGCTGTACGGTCCGCGCAGGTAGGGCGGAATCCCTGCGGCATACTCAAGATGTTCGAGCCCCTCGAGGTCCTCTCGCGTATAGAAACTCTTCACAGGGATGTGCTCGGGGGAGAGCCATTCACGATTGTCTTGTGCCTTGCTCTCTCGCGCAGCCGCTCGTTCCACCTCGGGCTTCAATTCGATTTTTGAAAAATCTGGACGCATGATTAGTCCTTGATCCCCAGCCGTTGCTGCCATTTTGCAAGAACTTCGATAGGGTTGCTTCGGATATGAATGAAATCGGCAACTCCGGCGGCTTCGAGTTGCCCCTTCGATTCGGGAGAGCCCGCGACGATTACCGGGGTCTCGCGTCCCAGCATCTTCAACCTGGCCATAACTTCGATAGCCAGCGCAAGATACTCCGCGTCGGAACTGCAAAGCACGATAAGATCGGGATCGCTTGCCGGAATCCTGTCGGCAATTGAAAATCGCTTTGCGACGAGATCGAAGCCAGCGCAAGCAAAAAAATTGGCCGCGAAATTGGAACGGGCCGCGCGCATTTTTGCATCTCCGAATTCGGCCAACAGCACGCGCGGAGTCTTGCCGGTTTTCGCCGCGTGGCGTTCCGTGCGCAGACGAAGCTCCTCGTACATCCACGCGCCGCGCCGTCTGCCGGAGAGGCGCGATGCGTCAATGCGCCCCAATGCTTTTTCAGAAAGATTGGCGTGCTGGCTGGTTCCGGTAAAGATGCGGCGGCGAGTCGCCACGGCCTTTTCTTTGGCGGCCAGAGATCTCTCCAGCGCCTGTGCGATGAGCCCATCCGCCAAAGCCTTCCGATAACCGCCGGCGACTTCAATCTCCCGCATCGATTTCCAACCCTCACGGGCAATGAAATCGGTGATTGACTCCAGGCAGTACGATCCAGCACCCGGATCAGCCACTCGTGATAGCAGCGCCTCTCGCTTGAGAATAATCTGGGTGTTCCGCGCAAGTCTGCGGCTGGCTTCATCCGGCGCTTTATAACATTCATCGAAGGGCGCCACTGTGATAATGTCCGCGCCGCCCAAGGCCGCTGACATGGCCTCGGTGGTCGAGCGCAGAATGTTGACGTGAGGATCGTAGATAGTCTCGTTCCAACGCGAAGTGCGGGCGTGGATTCTCGCCCGGGCGCTATCTCGACGGCCGCCAAAGCTTTCCACGGCTTGCGCCCACATCATGCGGAAGGCGCGCAGCTTGGCAATTTGAAAGAAATAGTTGGCGCCAATGGAAAATGAAAATGTAATCGAAGCCGCGGCGTGATCAACGTCCACGTTGCGCTCTTGGACCCCGGCCATGAAATCGATGGCTGCCGCCAGAGTAAATCCAACTTCCTCGACAGCGGTCGCTCCCGACTCCTCAAACTCCTCGCCATGGATTGTGAAGGGCACGAGCGTGGCAGGCGCGGCCGCGATAACTTCGGCCGCAAAGTCCAGGTTCGCGAGCGGATTCCAGCCGGTCGATACCGGCGCCGGTCTTTGCCGCGCGTTCAGCCGCTCGATCAAAAGACGAAGCTGCGGCACGCCGGCGTTTTCAAAATGCACGGGAATTTCTTCGAGGTTGGCAAGCAGCACATTCAGGTCTGAAGCATTCTCGAAGTTTGCGGCGCGGAATGCGATCTCTCCGGCTCCGGCAAGCACCGCGCTGTGCACCTCCCGATTGGCCTCCTCACGATCGACAGCGTAGATCTCTTCTCGTATACGCCAATCGCCCGTTGAGCGAGCGCCGCGCGCATAGGGAAAAACGCCGGGCCGCGCATCAGGATATTCCAGCCCCGCGACATCTTCCGCCCTATAGTAAGGCTTGACAGCGAGCCCTTCCTCCGTTTGCCAAATCAGTTTCCCGGCGTAATCGGCGCCCCTCAGGTCCTTGCGGATGAGATCTTCCCACGACTGCGTGCTGACGGGAGGAAATTCCTGGAGAAGATGATCGGTGTCCATATTTCTTCACTAGCTTTCAGGGTCTTCGACAATTTCGATGAGAAACCCAAAGGGATTGTCGGTTCTCGACTTGGGGTGAACAAAGAAGACCGTGGTTCCACGTGAACCCTTGCGGGGCGCCTTGTCGATAAGTTGAAATCCGCTTGCCTTCATTGCGTCAAATGCCTGTTGCGCGCTTTCCACGCGGAAAGCGAGATGGGCCAAGCCGCCGCGTCCGCCGTTTCTCTCGATCAGTTTTTGCACCGGAGAATCCGCCGTCAATGGCTCAAGCAACTGAATCAGATTAGGGCCGTCGCCGATGCGCAATAGAGCTTCGCGGACCTGATCGACTCCCAGTACTTCTTCCCGGTGAACTTCATGGAAGCCCAGCATCGCGTAGGCCTCGACCTGGCGGTCTAACTCGCCCTGCTTTACGGCGATGGCTATGTGGTCTACGAACTTGATTCCTGGAACAAGTTTCAAATCTTCATTAACACTGCTCATTGGCTGCCTTTGGACTGAGGGTGAGACCGGTTGAGGCGATTACTCGAACTCAACGACGACCTGATTCACCTTCACTGAATCTCCCTGCGCCACCCGCACACTCTTCACTTTTCCCGCGTTGGACGCTGTAACATTGGTTTCCATCTTCATGGCTTCAAGCACCATGATCAGATCGTTGGCCTCGATCACTTGCCCAGTCTCAACGTTAACTTTGATGACAATGCCCGTCACGGGACTGCGGCAAAGCTTGTCTTCGTTTGCATCTTCCTCGGCCGCCGGAACCGGAATTTTCGCGCTGCCCACCGGCATTGACTGAACCGTCGCATGAAGCGGCTGGTACGGCCCATAACTCGGCTGGCGCTGCATCGTGTCATCTTCCAAGACTTCGACTTCAGCCTCGTACGTTTTTCCGTCAATTGAAATCTGAAGCTTCAAGTTACGAATTCCTTCCCTGAAAAAACTTTCCGGCTGCCTCAGCTTCTCGACCGGAAATTATGCGAGGCTTGAACGGAAACCCGCCCCTGCTGAGACCATGGATTTACAACTTCGTAAGGCGACTGCAAAACCTTTGCCGAGCGAATGCGGACTTTCTTTCCC
>Ga0224558_1003566_pt1 | contig 12815 bp, 10 predicted proteins | sample 714S32024metaG_FD_180682 | JGI IMG/M metagenome (GOLD analysis project Ga0224558, IMG submission 180682) | Peat soil microbial communities from Stordalen Mire, Sweden - 717 S3 20-24 | ecosystem: Environmental > Terrestrial > Soil > Wetlands > Peat | place: Sweden: Norrbotten County, Stordalen... | reverse complement strand
CTAAAAACTCGGGAAAACAAATCCGGCAGAAAGGAGGCAAGAGACGGAGCGGTGTGTGAAAGTGCTCGGCTGCGCGCGCGGCGGAATCCGGGTGCCGGGAAATTTATTTCAAAAGTGGTCGAGGAGCGCTAGAGTTCTGACGGGGCTGAGCCTGGCCGGCGAGCGTTGCCGCGATTGAGATTCAAGCTTTGCCAACCCGAGTCCTAGTTGTTTGGCACTTTCGGACAACTTTCGAGGCTCGATCATGTTCGAGCGGCCATACGACCGTGACTCTAAGGTGAGCAGGTTCCAGCAGTACCACCGCTTTCTGTGCTAAACACCGTGCCGATTTAGTTCGTCCTTCAGACCGATACTTTTGAAGTGCCTCGACCGAACTTTCTCCTGCGAACGTGATAAGGCCGGCGCACCGCCGGATGGAGAAGCCATCTCACTCGCCTCGTCGGCAATCGTCACCGCAATCGCAAGGGCGTCGGGCTATTCGAACAGCGTCGCCGTCGTTTCCCCAGGCGTTCTTGTGAGCGCAACTCTGCTCGATGGCTCTGGCAACCCACAAACGTCTGCTCGGCTCCATTTTCAACTCTGGAATTGCGGCAATAATGTTCCACAAGTAGTTGGAGCGCCACAAGTTGTAGTAGGAGCACAGTTCGACATACGAGCTAATCCGACCACTGAATTGATCTCTGGCTGGATCTACGGAAATAATCAAATCTCCTGCGGCAATGTTCAGTCCTCTCAATGGCTGGTTCGGAGTATAAAAACAGCGGGCAAGCAAGGAAGGCAGCGGGCGGGTGAGAGCGTCACCGGCTAGGAGAACAGATGAGTCTGCGCCTGATAGAGATCCACTGGTGCAGAGCACGCTGTGTCGTCGTTAGCCACGTGATTGATCCGGATGCTCACCGGATAGCAGCACATCTGTCGGGCATCGTAAGGCTTCAACAGTTCTGACGCCACACTCACATCCCTCATTCCCGGATCGAGCCACAGGTCGTAGCCATCGGGATCGAGAATAACCGGCATCCGGTCGTGGATGGGTGCCGTCAGGTCGTTCGGAGTTGTCGTGAGAATCGAGCACGTCTCAAGCGTGTTGCCGCTCGGATCTCGCCAGCGATCCCACAGACCGGCGAAGGCGAACAACTGGCCGTCCTGCACCTCGAAACAGAACGGCTGCTTTGCCTTCCCGGTCCGTTGCCATTCGTAGAAGCCATCCGCAGGAATCAGGCACCTGCGAAGTCGGAGGGCATCGCGGAACGCGGGCTTCGTCGCCGCCGTTTCCGATCTGGCGTTGATCATCCCGGCAGCGCCCGAGGTGTCCTTGGCCCATGGCGGAATCAGTCCCCAGCGAACAAGGGACAGCCGGCGCACGGGTTGCTTCGGGTCCTGGCGGATGACCGGAACGGGCTGCGTAGGGGCAATGTTGTAGCGCGGTTCCCAGTCATCAGCCCACGGATCGGTCGTGAACTGTTCTTCGAGAAGCTGCTTCCGGCGGGACAGGCGATAGCGGCCACACATTGGGTCATTATTATGCCAGAGGCTCAGGACGTGAACCCGCGCGAGCCGTTGTCTTCTCGCCGCACCTCAGGTCAATCTTATCCATGATCTTCTCGGCCCACTGAACGGAAGCTGCGATCATCGCATCACTGCGGGGACTGTTGTTCTGCGCCGTGCCGAACAGGTCTTCGGGAGTCTTGAAGTGCCGCGAGACCAGAATTCCCGCAATGATCCCGATGACGCGTTTGCGGCCTTCGTCCATGCGGGAAAACGATAGCATATTCGCCTATTGTTCGCCAGCGGTTCAGGCGGGCCTGGCGGGAGGCGATGTTTCCTAGAGGGGTCAATGAGTTCTATAAAAAGGGATGTCAAGAAAAAACTTCTTCCGCGACCGGAGGCCGAGAAGCTTGTTGTCTCAACATCCAGCCCACTGTCTCGGCTGTGATGGCTCTGGGTTCCTTTCCTTGCCGGTTTCATCTGGCGGTGACGACCACGTCAGTCGAGTACTGAACTGGGCAAGCGAAGCTCATGTTGTGTAGGTCAACCATGGTTCTATCGGAGGCTCGTGGCCTATCGCTATTTCTGGTTGTCCGAGGGGGCATAGCGTGTAATGGGGGACTCGGTGCCGCAGCACACGGGGCCAAACTCATTGATTGATACTCACCCTCGAACCGAGCGTCTCCAGAACCCGACCGACCGCCACCCGCGTGAATCGCCGGAGATGGAAAGGCCTGTTCCCCAGAGACACTCAAGCTGCTTGCCGCTGCAATTGTGTGGGGTCGAAGTCCACTCCTTTCTTCCAAATCGTTAAAGTAATGGCCGCCAGCTTTCGCGCCAAGGTCAGTCGCGCCATGTCGGGCCGGATGCCTTTGGCGAGCAGAGCGGTGTAGAACTCCTGCAAGGGACCGGAGATGGCGGACGCCTGGGTGGCTGCGCCCTTGAACAGGTTCTTGAGATCGCGGTTGTAATTTCGATTGAGGCCGCGAACCGATGCTTTCTTCTTCTGCGCTCGTAACTCGCCATCGACGTAGCGGTGTTCTCCGCTACCGTGAGTCTCGATGCCGAAGCCGCTGTAAGCCCAGAGCTGTCGCTTGGTACGGAAACGATGCGGTGTCTGCAACAGCGCTATCAATAACGCGGCGCGGATCGGTCCGATCGAGGGAATCTGGCGCAGCCGTCGGGTGGCCGGGTGCCGGGCGCTTTCGATCAAAAGATCCTGGCGTACTTGTTGGCGTAGCGAACGCAAGGCATCCAGTTGCTGGTAGTAGAACTCGGCCCGTCGCCGCACGCCGGCTTCTGCAATCTTGTCCAGCCAGAGCGCACGATGACGCACGGCGTAGACTTGCTTGCCGGAACAGGGAATCGCCCAACTCCGGTAGAGAGCTTTCACGCGCACCATCACCCGCACCAGATCCTGGCTGATGGTCAGATAGCTCCGCGCCAGTTCCTTCAACGTGCGCAGGCCGTGCTCTCCGTGGTACACCGGACTGAGTTGGCCGCCCCGTAACAGCTCCGCTAGTTTGCGCGCATCGATCCGGTCACTCTTGCTGCCATCCTGCAACAGTGCGTTCTTCCGCGGATCGCAGACCACCAGATTCGTCACATGAGGTTTCAGCAGATCATGCAGCCAGGCCGCCGAGGTCCCTTCCTCAAAGGTCACCGAGAGACTCCCCGTAATCCTTCGAGAAACTCGAGAATGGTGGCCGCTTTCGTCTCCAGGATGCATTCCATAATTAGCTTGCCCCGGTTGTCTAAAACGGCCACGGCGATAGTGGCCTGATGTACGTCCATCCCGATATACTTCGCTTGACTCATAAAGGCGCTCCTCTTTCGCTAGGTTGGCGATCCGAACAATCACAACCTACCGCAAAGCGGGCGCCTTTTTATATTGCGTGTAACGGAGATTTATCAACAACTGCGACTTCGGGTCCTCACTATGGCGGCTGCCCGTCTTCCAGGGAATTTCGGGCTGGGCAAAACCTCGGGCCGCCACAGGCAGTCAGAGTTAGCCTCTACCCCAGAACGGCCAGCGTTCAGTTGTTGTCGAAATTGTGTGGGGAAAGACGGCTCACAGCTCAAAAGTTTTCCAGCAGCATCACGTCGCTCGCGCTCACTCTCTTGCTGAAGGCGAGGTGTTTCCCGTCCGGTGAAGGCATAATGGAAGAGATCCAACCGGCGTTCTCGGGGATTTCGTACAAGACCCTTGCGTTACCATCCGCATCGACGGAAAGAAGGCAAACCGAGGTGTCAAATGCCACCACAAACAGGCTCTTTCCGTCCGCAGCCCAGCTTACATGCTGTAATTGCTGGTAATTCCGAACCCGCAATACGGAAATCCTTCGGTCCGCCAGATTTAGAATCCGAATCTCGCCCTTTTCTCCAAATTCGTCCACGATGGCGATCTTCGACCCATCGAGCGACATATCCCATCGGGGCTGACCACTTTTATACCCGGCAATGCTGGCGATCTCCTCTCCTCTGCCCTTCAATGGATCGAGATAAAAGAAAGTCAGCTGGCTGTCCTTGAGATCTGACGCAACACAAGAGGACGAGGGCGAGAAGCTGCACTTATATTCGTATCGGCCCATCATCAGAGTGGACCGTGGGCCGCCTTGTAGCGGCGTGCTCATCAGCCGAATCGTCGGATCGCCGGTGTCGAATAACTGGGTTGACGCCGTCGCCGTGTAGAGTAACGTCCCTGCGGGGCTGATTCTGGGGCGAAAGTAGCTCTCCGATCCCGAAATTAAACTCTCCGGCGTCTTGCCGTCAATGTCCAGCTTGAAAACCGCCCACTTTCCGTTCCGTTGAGAATGGAAGAGAATGGCTTTGCTGTCCTCGGTCCAACCCATAACAGCACTGTTCCAATCATCCAACAGGACGCGGTGCGGAGCAAAACCTTTGGTTCCTGCGGCAACGTCGCCCACATAGATCGTGTCTCCGATGCGTCGCCGCTCGGCAATCAGGCGCTTGCCATCGGCGCTCGCCCTAGGTCCGTTTGCCTGAAAATCCTTCCAACCCGCCACGCGATTCGGCGTACCGCTGGGCTTGCCGGTACTTGAATCCGTCTTGATTGCCCAAAGGCTTGACTCGTTGTCGCCGGAATTATTGCTGTACAGGATGCGCCCATCGCGCACCCAGGCAGTGCCATTCATTGCCAGGCTAAAGTTCAGCAGATGGGGGTCGGATAACACCACGGTTCGCGTGCCCCCGGCCCGGTCGCTGGTCTCGAGGACGGCTTCGGGCTTCGCCAACGAGCCGAGCCGGATATAGGCGAGACGCTGCCCGGTCGGCGACCAGGCAAGCCCGGATGCGCGTTCCTGAGCATCGATGGCGAGAATCTTGTGCGGCTCCTCGCCGTCTGCTCCCATCAGCAAAATCTCGCGGTCATCGTTCACAAAAGCGATGGATGATCCGTCGGGTGAGACCGTCGCCCAACTTGCCACGCCGCTCCATAGCTTTCGCAGGCCGAAGTCCCACGTTGACAAGGTCCATAAGCCGCCCCCGTTCAAGTCGCTTTCCAGAAGCAGATGGTTGCCGTCTGGGAACCAGTCGTCCACCTCGTACCCTGTGAGTGAGGGTATATCGCGAACTTCTCCACTATCGATGGCTAGAAGATGGAGGTGGTTCTTGGAGATGAAGTCCCCATAGGCGAGGAATTTGCCGTCGCGCGAGATGGACTGCGAGCTTATGTTGCTCCCGGTGGGTTCGGCGGTCAGTTGCCTCTGGACCAATTCATGGTTCGGTTGCGGACGCGGCGCACGAAAGCGAACTACGAGGGCGACAGCCGCCAGCGCCGCCAGCAACGCAGCGATCGTTCTGATGAGTGGCCGACGTGATGAAACCGGTGAACTTAGTTGTTTCTTTTCCTCATTACTAGTGATGACGCTGGTTTCGACCGTATGTTGCTGAAAAATGAGCCCGCTGGGGGTGCTCCTGCCGGAGGCTGTCACCTCCGGCGGAGTATTTCCGACCTCGGAAGCAACGACCTGCACCTCCGAAACAAACTGATACCCTCGCCCCGGCAAGGTGACGATATAGCTGTTGTCACCCGGCCTCTCCTCCAGTGTCCGCCGTAGCACGGAGATGCTTTGGGCCAGACTATGTTCGTCGACAAAGCTATCCGCCCACACATTCTTTAGCAGTTCGTCCCGTGTTAAAAGCTTGCCCGGGTTCTGCACCAGGTACAGCAGTACGTCGAACGCGCGAGCGTTGAGCTTAACGTTCGCTTCTTCGCGGCGCAGCGTGCGGGCCGTGGCATCAACCTGAAACTTCCCGAATTGAAATATCCGTCCGGGTCTCATCGACATAGAGGACAGTGACAACTCTTGACAACTTTTGAGAACGAATGACTGGCCTTTTTGGCGCCCCTGCCGCAATATTCGCGGCCGAGCGGCGTGATTGCATGCAGCGACTTTACCAATGGCTAAGCGAGCGGGCAAGTTTCTTCCGCCTTGACCCGGCTGGTCACGCAACCAGCAGCACGGTCCGCACCGAGACGACGGTACGGCGGGAAGGGGTGGCCCTGCTGGTTGGTAGCGTGGCGACTTTGGGCCTCGATATCTGCCCGCTTTGCGGCCGCAAGCTGACGCCCGAGCAGTCGGAATATCCGAGGCTGCTTCTTTCCAAAGGGCCGACCTCGCAGAAACCTGGTCCGGTGGATGGTAAGCCTCCATGAATTATTGGCGGAGGTTCAGTTAAGGGGTGTTGGCAGACAACGGCACCACTGAAAAGACCGAAATCTATCTTCGAACTAAAGGAGAAGGGGTATGACGCATAAAAGCGGGACCGCAGGAACCATAATCGTGGCCGTAGTTGCCACGCTGATGCTGGCCGTATCCGCGCTGGCCCAGGACTCGGAGACAGTTCTCCACACCTTTACCGGAGGCCACGACGGCGGTGTTGGTGGAAACAATATGGTCGCTGACTCTGCCGGCAATCTTTACGGCACCACCGAAGCCGGCGGCAACAAATCCAGCAAATGCGCACCTTGGACGGGCCTCGCCGGATGTGGAGTGGTCTTCGAGCTGTCCCCCACCAAACACGGATGGAGAGAAAAGGTGCTCCATGTCTTCACCGCTGGTAAGGACGGAGCAGTTCCCAATCCCGGCGTGATTCTGGACTCCGCGGGCAATCTCTACGGCACCACCTTATTTGGTGGTGACCATAAACCTTTATTTTGTCAGGCCGGTGGTCCTTATCCGCCCGGATGCGGAGTGGTCTTTAAGCTTACGCCCACCGCGCATGGGCCCTGGACGGAGACTGTGCTCTACACCTTCACCGGAGGGGAGGATGGAAACGAGCCGGGGGTTAGCCCCACCTTTGACTCCAACGGCAATCTCTACGGCACGACCGGCATCGGAGGCAACCTTAGCTGCGGTGCCTACGGCTGTGGCGTCGTCTTCAAACTGACGCCCGCCGAGCAAGGCCCGTGGACCGAGTCGGTGCTTCACACCTTTAATAACAGCACCGACGGGGGGTTCCCCTATAACGGCGGCGTGACCTTCGATTCCCAGGGCAACCTCTACGGAACCGCGCTCTACGGCGGCGACGTGTCCGCCAGTTGCAATGAGAACCCCGGATGCGGCGTCATCTACCAACTGGCACCGACTCCCAGCGGCCCCTGGACTGAAACTGTACTTCATGCCTTTACGGGCGGCACGGACGGCGCTGGTCCCCTGTTTGGAGTGATCTTCGACTCCCTCGGTAATGCCTATGGCACGACCCTCTGGGGCGGCGATACGAATGGATCGAATTGCCTTGGAGGGTATGGAATCGGTGCTCCCGCAGGCTGCGGCGTAGTGTATGAGTTGACCCAGACGCAAGGAATCTGGAACGAGACTCCCCTCTACACCTTTACCGGAGGCAGCGACGGTGCGGCCGGCAACTCTCTCTTGATTTTTGACTCAGCAGGAAATCTCTACGGCGAGGCCGGAAGTGGTGGCGACCTGGCCGCCCAGAACCCCGACTGCTACATCGGCAACGAACAAGCCGGATGCGGCGTGGTCTTCAAGTTAACGCCCGCTGAGCAAGCCCCTTGGAGCGAGAGCGTCCTTTATACCTTTACCGGAGGCGCTGACGGTGCTTCACCCACGGGTAATCTGCTTTTCGATTCAGCCGGGAACCTCTACGGCATGGCCGATTATGGCGGCAATGATTCAGAGTGCGGAGGCTACGGTTGCGGCGTTTTCTTCGAACTTCAACAACCACAGAACGCTTCGTCGTCCGAGCAACGCCGTTAGCTAGTTCGCATAGCAGGTGCGGAGTGGTGAGTCGGAAAGTGTGGGACTCGCCACTCCGCACACACAAACCATCGCCGCTTAAATCACGATTTTGGCGACAAACAATCTCGGAGCGTGACATACACATGAAGCAGACCAACTCAAAGACGCGTTTGGCGCCAGTCATGGCGCTGCTTTCCACACTCTGCTTGTTGACCAGCGCCTACGCGCAGATCACTCCCCTTGGCGACGCCTACACCAACACCGCCGATCCAACGACCAACTACGGAGCCAAGACGCTTCTCAATGTCGATGGCGCCTCGGAGATCACCTACATTCAATTCAATCTGTCGTCGATTCCCGGCGGAGCCAGCGTGAGCCAGGCCACGCTCAAGCTCTATGTGAATTCGGTAATCACCGCGGGCGGCTTCAACGTGGACTATGTCAACGGCGGCTGGACGGAGAGCACGATTAATGCCACCAACGCTCCGGGGCTCGGAGGCACGATCGCGTCGAACGTGGCGATTACGACGGCGGATAAGAATCAGTACATTCTGGTGAACGTCACCTCGGCGGTGCAGGCCTGGCTGAATGGAAGCCAGACCAATGACGGGATCGCGCTAGTGGCAAACGGATCCTTTAATGCGACGTTTGACAGCAAAGAAAACACAACGACCAGTCATCCGGTAGAGTTGGACATTGCCTACGCGGGCGGTGCCGGGACGATCACCGGAATCACGACCGGGAGTGGCAGTGGCTTGGTTGGCGGGGGAACGAGCGGCACGCTCAACCTGAGCCTGCTAACCAGTTGCTCCAGCACACAGATTCTGCAATGGAGCGGCAGCGTCTGGGCGTGCAGCAACGCAGGCACGGGCACGATCAATGGGGTAACTGCGGGCGCTGGGCTGACCGGCGGCGGCACCAGCGGCACTGTGAGCTTGGCAGTCAGTTCGTCGGTGGTGCCTTTCCTGGCGGCCAGCAACTCGTTTACGGGAAACAATAGTTTTTCTTCGACGACCGGCAATGGGCTGTCGGCCACAAGTTCAGTGGCGGGCGATTCGGGATTGTTCGCCAGCAATACCTCGACGGTGAGTGGTAACGGAGTATTTGCCAGCAATTACAGCGCGGGTGGCAGCGCCGTTGCAGGTATCAACTACTCGAGTGCGGCAGGCAATGCCTACGCGATTTACGGCCAGAGCAACGGGCCGTCAGGCACGGGTGTTTACGGCACCGGAGCTGCTAACGGCTTGTACGGAAGCAGCAGCGCGGGTAACGGCGTCTACGGCCAGACTAGCAGCACAGCCAGTGGTGCCACAGGGGTATATGGAAACGCCACCAGTGCTTCCGGGTCGAACCCGACTTACGGCGTGTATGGAACCACCGCCTCTGGCGCTCAAGACTCGACAGGGGTCTGGGGAAGCGCGACAAGCGCTTCCGCATCAAATGGTGTTAATGGAGTGGTTGGAACAACAAACGGTGGCGCAGGTTCCGCCGGGGTTACGGGACTTTCCACCTCTGCTTCGGGGCTTGTCTCTTATGGGGTTATCGGCGCCTCCTGGTATGGAACTGCCGTCGAGGCCAACAATAACTATGAAACCGGAGGCGGTAATTCGACGACAATCGAGGCGAGCAATTATGGATCAGGGTACGTGATTTATGCACAAGGCCCTGGTGGAACCTGCAGCATTGACGTGAAGGGAGACCTGAACTGTTCGGGCACAATAACGCCGACGGCCCAGACGACCGAAGGGCGGCAAGTGAAGCTCTACGGCGTCGCCTCTCCGGAGAATTGGTTCGAGGATTTTGGATCAGGGCAACTATCCGCGGGCAGCGCGAAGATCTCGCTTGATCCGACCTTCGCATCTGCCGTTAATACAGGCGAAACGTACCATGTCTTTCTAACCCCGGATGGCGACTGCAAGGGTCTATATATCGCTAGCAAGATAGCCAGCGGTTTCGAGGTCCGCGAACTGGGCGGTGGAGCATTTCAACATCACGCACATTCACCTGGACGGAGAGAAGCGCGGCTTTCGCGCAAAGCGCTCCTTGCAGGAAGTCAAGACCTCGATGCCGCACCTTTTGGACTCCGCCCCCCGCAGGCAAAACAGCGTCATCATCCGACCGCACCAGCCCCCCGCCGATGTTCTGGTACAGCTCGATGACCTTACCGACGAGCAGTATGAACGTGTGCGCCCCGCCGCTTTTCTGCTGCTGCGTACTTCCTCGAAGGGCAAGCAGGCATGGGTCTGTATCGGAGGAGAAGACAGGGAAATTTCACGGCGATTGAAAAAGGGGACCGGCGCAGATCCGTCTGCCAGCGGCTCGGTACGGATTGCAGGGAGCCTTAACTACAAGCCGGATTATGCGCCGGATTTTCCGATAGTGACCATAGAGGAAGCCCGCCCAGGCTATAAGGTGACAAGGGAGCAGCTTGAGAGCATTGGCCTGCTTGCGCCCGAGGAAATCAAGCCAGTCTTGCCCCCTCGATGTTCTGATACTAAGGAGCGCAGGGGATGGCCGGATTATGCCCGTTGCCTGGAGGAATCCATTGCACGGGGAAAGAAGCGCACCAGCGCTGACTATACCTTTTGCTGCATCGCTATTGACCTTTACCGCCACAGCCCGGAGGCGACTGCCGTGAAATTGATGGAGCTTTCTACCAAGGCCCAGGAGAACGGTGAGCATTATGCACTAGGGCAGGCCCAACGCGCCGCCGAGAAGGTTGCGCACATTCCCCGCAGACGATTTTGACGCATTTCCTGCGATAGTTTTAGCCGGGATTTCCACCGTTATTGCGCTGACAGGCAAACGATGTTCTGATAGAAGGTTCCCAGACCTAAAACTTTGGAAAATACAACTTTGACCCAGGCAGCGAGAACCGGCCATCGTTCGATGAATTTGGACTTTGGCGACAGACCCAAACTTCTGACCCTGATGACGGCGCATCGTCAGGCGTTTGAAAAATACGCCAGCCAAAAATCCCTTGCGCCGCTTTTGCTTCATGGCGATGCTGTTGCAGTCCTGAAGAACCTTCCGGAAGATTCTGTTGATTGCGCTATGACCTCCCCGCCTTATTGGGGGAAACGTGAATATGAAAATGGCGGGATTGGCCTTGAAACCGACTACCGCGATTTTGTTAAGCACCTTAGCGCGGTTTGTTTTGAGCTGAAGCGGGTGCTTAAGCCCGAAGGCTCTTTTTGGCTTAATATTGGCGACAGTTACGAGAACAAGGGGCTTGTCGGCATACCGTGGCGCGTCGCTTTTGAGCTTACCGACCGCCAGGGATGGATATTGAGAAACAGCGTCATTTGGAACAAGGTTAAGAGCGGGATGGACAACACGAAAGACCGCTTGGGCAACGTCCACGAGTATGTCTTTCACTTCGTTAAGCGAGCGAAGGGGTATTACTACGACGCCGACGCAATACGCTCCAAGCCACGCGAGGCGAAGGTTGTTAACGGTTCGGTGATTTCCGCAACCGGCGTTTCGGGCGTCCGGTATAAACGGCAGATTGAACTTTCTACTGACCTCACCGCGCAGGAGAGGGCACAGGCCATCAAAGAGCTTGACCGTATGCTCGCGGATATGTCCGCTGGCAAGGTTTCCGACTTCAGGATGATTATTCGCTCTCAGCAACGAGCGACCCATTCCGACAGCGAAAAGGTTTCAGGCCGTGCTAAGGAGCTTCGGGACAAGGGGTTTTATTTCCTGCGCTACCACCCGAATGGCAGCAAGCCCACCGATGTTTGGGACATCATCCCCGAGGACACGCAGAGAAGAGAATCCCATTTTGCGCCGTACCCGGTAGACCTCTGCCGACTCCCAATCGCCGCCACCTGCCCCGAGGGAGGACTTGTTCTAGACCCATTTTGCGGCACGGGAACAACGCTGCTTGCCGCACGCATTCTTGGCCGCAAATCCGTGGGAATTGATATTTCGCGTCACTATCTCGAACTCGCTGAGGAAAGGTGTGCGGGTCTTCTATGAGCTGCGTCGTCGAGCTATTTACCCACTCAGCCGGTGAGCCAGGTCAAGATTGGTTACGCATCGTCCAGGAGCAGCAGTGCCCGTTTCTCGGCAAGCGCTGTTACAAGGTCCGCAAGAGTGACCCAGGCATTTCTATCGGTACCTGCACTGTTCTGTATGGCCGCAAGCCTGAGCCGATTATCATTTGCCCCACCCGGCTCATCGAGCGGCGTCAGATATTCGTTGATTGCCTGCATCTTCTCACCACCCATGAACCTGGTAACGAGCTGCACATCGTTTCCGAGGTTTCCATTCCCGGCGGCAGTGTCGATTATTTTCTCGTATCCGCGCGGGATGGACGTGTCAGGGATTTCGTCGGTATCGAACTCCAAACCCTCGATACGACAGGGACGGTGTGGCCGGAACGTCAGCGGCTTCTAAAGGAGCTTGGTGTTCCCCGCGCCGACGCTGCTGAGGACTCAGACAAGCCCTACGGCATGAATTGGAAGATGACGGCTAAGACGATTCTCGTTCAGATGCACCATAAAATTCAAACATTCGAGCACGTCAACAAAAAATTGGCCCTCGTTACGCAGGATAAGTTGCTGGCCTACATGACCAAGGAGTTTAACTTCGGCCATTTGAGCAATCCCCCCACGGTGGGCGACTCCATGCATTTTCATGCGTACCGTATGGCCGAGCAGCCAGACCACTCTTATCGTCTTGCGCTCGCCGCCCGCCTTAGCACCGATGCGGCAGGAATTGCGCAATGTCTCGATTTGCAGGCCGAGGCGCGTGTTGAACTTGACGAGATTATTAAGGCCCTACAGTCGAAGATTTCCCCGGCAACTCGGTTCACGCCGGTATGAACGTATATTTCTTAACGTACGTTAAGATTTGCCGTTATCAACACCTGAAACCCGCTGAAACCTGTCCCTTGGTTTTCCATATACTTACAATGCGTTAAATCGTCATCTGTGCGCGGTTAAGTTCTTTCGTTGCTGTTTTGACGTGATTTCGAATCCCACTCTCTCCGCCATATTTTCAATGACTTGAAGTGGGCTCCGTGCCGCTTCCCGTGCCGTTAACGACGAGACGGGCCACTTTCGCGGATGCGGTAGCCATTTCATCCGTGACGACGTC
>Ga0224558_1003565_pt1 | contig 12820 bp, 7 predicted proteins | sample 714S32024metaG_FD_180682 | JGI IMG/M metagenome (GOLD analysis project Ga0224558, IMG submission 180682) | Peat soil microbial communities from Stordalen Mire, Sweden - 717 S3 20-24 | ecosystem: Environmental > Terrestrial > Soil > Wetlands > Peat | place: Sweden: Norrbotten County, Stordalen... | reverse complement strand
TTGCGCAAGGCGTGCGCGAACCAAAGCTGACCGAAGAGTTCGGCTCACTCTACGACTTTCTGGAGCAGAACGGCGGCCAGGCGATGATTCAGCAGGCGAATATCGCGCCCATCGAAGCGCCCACTACCCGCACTTGGGAGGGTGGCGGTGAACAGGCTTTCTGGGGTCAGCGAATCATCTTTCGCGCCAGCTATTTCCATAATGAGTTCGGGCGAGAGATTGAAGGCGTCGGTGCGCAACTCGTCCCAGCATTGCTGCCTAATCTCCCGCCTCAAGAGCAACAGACTCTCGAATCCTTCCTGCAAGGCCAAGACGCATACGAACTCGACCTGAACTCGCTCGCCTTTCGCGCACAAGGTGCAGAAGCCACCGTCGAGAGCGGCATCGGCAAAAACATCTTCTTCCGCGGTGGCTACACTTACCTGGACTCGGTGGTGCAGCACTCCTTCTCGAGCGACAATGAGGAACTGATCGGAATCGCTCCCATCGCCTTCGCAAACACAGGCATTCCTGTGGGCATCTACTCGCCGTTGAAGGACGCGCGGCCGTTCCGGCGTCCGCCCCACACGGGATTCTTCACGGCCAGCTATGCCGGCCAGCGGCTCACCGGCGTTTTCACCTCGGCGTTTTCCAGCCGAAGCGACGATTCGACCTACCTTGGCTACGAAGACATCAATCAGCTGAACTCGCTTGTCCTGCCCAACCGCAACCTCGACTGGGGCTATGCCAAGCTCGACCTGGGCGCAAGCTACAAACTGCTCTCATGGCTCGGCATCTATGGCGAGGCGGAAAACCTCACCGATAACCGGCACATCGCACCCATCGGTTATCCCAGTCTGCCCTTCACTTTCAGGGCCGGTCTGCGCATCCAGTGGACAAAGACGGCTGGTCAGTGAGTGATTTTGAGTACATTAGTAATGAGGTTTTTGTAATGTGCGTTGAGAGCCTCCGAATTCCGTCCGTGTTATCCACATTGGTCGGCTTTTTGAGTTGCGTCCATGAATGACCGGGGGTACACTAAATTTCCCTCGTCAAAAATGGCGTTGTTGCACGAACCGATGTGTATCTATTCGTGTCTGTGGAACGGGAAGGCCTGACAACGCTGAGAACGAGAGGGCTTGCGCCGTGGCTGCAAGTCGAAGAAGAAGTGATGTTGGGTGCCTGTTCACACAGACAGGTGCTCGTAGGGCCGATTACCGCCGCGCAGTTCATTGCGACTGTAAAGAGCCGGATGTAAACTGTCATTAGCGCCAGTGTTTTTTGGTCTCCCGCCAAACCCGTGAGAGGGCATGAGAGAAGAGGGCTTAGATCGGACGCTTGGCTCTGATGACACCCGAACAACCGATGGGAGAATGTTGTGGCCGGTGACTGGCCGGGACAGATCACCCCCTCAAACGGCAAATAGTGGACGTTTACAAGACATTCATTTCGGTCTAGTATGTTTTTCTCCATGGGGAAGCTTGAGTCAGCGGCAACCCCAAGAGCAGCAAGGCACCCGCGAGAGATGTGAGAACCAAAGGTGCGCGGAGTTCAGTATGCCCAGCGCGCTACGCGCTGGGCAAATCACTCACTAAGGGGCGCTGCCGACTACTAACCCAGCGCATTCTCAACAAAAGTTGCATTTTGGAGAGCCATTATGACGATCAAACGAATACGTCAGAGCATTTTTTGCCTGATGATCCTCACCCTCTCCGTGTGCCTGGGCACAGTTGCCCTGCACGCGCAGACCTCGACCGAAGGTTCCATCGCCGGGACAGTTACTGATCCCTCCGGAGCAGTCGTTAGCGGCGCGGCCGTCACCATCCACAACATGGGGACAAACGCCGAAATCAAGCTGACCACCGACGCAAGCGGCTTTTTCAAAGCCCCTCTGCTTGAGCCCGGCACATACAGGGTCACTTTTTCCGCGCCCGGCTTCAGCACCTATCGCGCCGACAACGTAATTGTTCAGGTCGGCCAGGTCACCAGCCTTCTGCCGCACCTTGCGATCGGCGCGTCCTCGTCCTCCATCGAGGTTGTCGAGCAGGCGCCCGTGGTGAACCTTGAATCGCCCGACTTCAGCGCCTCGCTGAATACGAAAGCACTGCAAGAGATACCCATCAACAACCGCCGCTGGTCTGCTCTGGCCATGACCACCCCTGGCATCGTCGCCGACACCAGTGGCTTCGGCCTGGTCAGCGTCCGTGGCATCAGCACGGTACTGAACAATGTTGAGATCGACGGAGCCGATGATAACAACGCCTACTACTCTGAGGAGCGCGGCCGCACCCGCGAGGCCTATTCAACCGCAGGAGCCGCGGTCCGCGAATTCGCGGTCAACACCGGCGTCTACTCGGCTGAGTACGGCCGCGCCGCCGGCGGTGTTATTACCTCTGTCACCCGGAGTGGAACCAACAAGTTGCATGGCCAAGCCTATTTCTGGGATCGCGAAAGCAAATGGAACGCGTATAACGATTACACCTTCTTATCAACGCTGAATCCCACCACCAACACCTATATCTCACAGCACATCAAACCTGAAGATCTTCGCAAGATCTACGGCTTTACGGCCGGCGGAGCGCTGATCAAGGACAAGCTCTTCTGGATCTATACCTACGACCAGCACTCCCGCGTCTTTCCCTTCCAGGCCATTCCAAACAGCGCGACCGCATTTTACGCCCTGCCCAATCCTACGACAACCGGCACTTGCAACCTGAGCACAGGCGCTTTGAGCGGCGACAGCAACGCAATCGACGTTGACGCCTGTACGTTGGCAGCCCGCCAGGGTTATACCAACGGAGCCACTACGGCATACGCCCAGGGCGTTGCTGCGTACGACCTTTGGATCGCGAACATGAATTCCGATCTCGGCTCCACCCCGCGCTTCGGCTTCCAGGAGATCAATACTCCCAAGCTCGACTGGCAGATCAACCCCAAAGAGCATCTGAGCGTGCTTTACCATCGCCTGCGCTGGGATTCCCCGGGTGGCGTGCAAACCGCGGCGGCGCTTGACTACGCCCGTGACACCATTGGCAACGACTTCGTCAAACTGGACTATGGCGTCACAAAGCTGACCAGCCTCATCACCAACAACATGAGTAACGAACTCCTCTATCAGTATGGCCGCGAGATACTCCCCGAGACTAATCAGACAAGTACTGCCTACACCAAGGCTAATCTGATCGGCAACGGCATCGCCGTCAATGGAACCATTCCCGAGATCGCCATGGACACCAGCGAGGGCTTCAACATGGGCGCGCCGTACTACGGCTACCGTCCCGCCAACCCTGCGGAGTATAAGTGGCAGATCAGCGACATCTTCTATTGGAACAAGGGCAATCACAGCTTCAAATTCGGCGTCGATGAGTTGCATAACTACGACTGGAATAACACCTATGGCGGCGATGGCAATGGCTATTACACCTACAGCTACGTCGGCAACTACATCAACGACCAGATGAACTTCCTGGAGGGAAAAACCGGCGGCTGCAGCAGCAGCGCTGCTCGTAATACGGTTGGCACTTATGCTTGCTATTCGAGCTTTGCGCAAACCTTCGGCCCCCACATCTACGCGATCAGCACCATGGACAGCGGCGTGTTTGCTCAGGACAACTGGAAGTTCAGCCCGCGCCTGACCCTGGAGCTCGGCGTGCGCTGGGATTACGAGGCTCTTCCGCCCGCCGATCCCAATCTGACAACGGCCACCGGCACCTTCACCCCCTATCCTGGCCTGACCAACAATCCGAGCGACAAAAAGAACTTCGGGCCTCGCGTCGGATTTTCTTACGATGTCACCGGCAAGGGCAACACCGTCGTGCGCGGCGGCTATGGCATCTATTACGGCCGCATCAACAATGGCGAACTGCTCAACGTCCGATTCAATACCGGCAGCCCGAACAGCCAGTACAACACCGTGTGGAAGGTGAATGCTGCTGGCGCCCCGACTCTCCCCAACATCGTAGCCGGCGCCGGTGCAGCGGCCGCTACCCCTACCTCCAACTTCCTGGCGCCAAATCTGCGTAATCCTCAGGTGCAGGAGTTTGACTTGATGGTTCAGCATGACCTCGGCAAGGGCACCTTCTTAGCATTGAGCTACCTCGGCGGCTTGGGTCGCGAATTGCCCAACTTCCTTGACGTCAACCTCAAGCCGGCCCAGACGTTCATCAATGTCACGGTCGCCGATAGCAGTAACAGCGGGCCTCTCGGTTCGAACGGAACCGTCATCCAGAATGTTGGGCAGTACACCGGCTATGGCAACACAGCCCTCTTCGGCTCCGTGGCAGCGAATTTCCAGGACATCACTGAGATGATCAGCAACGTTAACTCGAACTACAATGCTGGGGTGGTCGAAGTTCTCAATCGTTCCCTCAAGAGCCTGCAGTTCGACATCAACTACACCTGGTCGCACTCTCTCGATTTTGCCCAGAACGCGAATACAACCAGCGTCAACGGCAACAACTGGTACGATCCTTACAACAACCCGCGCGCCAACTACGGCGACTCGAGCTGGAACACGCCCGACCGCTTTGTCGCCTATGCGCTCTACGACCTGCCCAACCTCCACACCAACAGCTTCGTCAAGTACCTGACTAACGACTGGAACGTGGACGATAGCTTCCAGATGCAATCCGGTCTACCCTACACAGTCGCCGTCAGCGGGTTTTTCAGCGCTGGCATTCTGAGTGACTGGAACGGCGCTTCGGGAGCGACTCTTATTCCCGCAATCGGACCAAACACGGGGCGCTATCCTCGCCACATGGTGGACGACGCTCGTTTGCAGAAACAGATCCCCTTGGGCAAGAGCCGTAATCTGCAACTTATGTGCAACATATTCAACGTTGCCAACCATCAGAACATCGACGGTCTGGGCACCACCGCCTACAAGCTGTCATCAACAACAACAGGAGGCGTCACCACCAACTCCGCCACCTATCAGGGACAGGGAACTGCGAACCCCTCCAATAACACCTACAAAATACCCACCAGCTCCAACAACAGCGGATTCCTGTACACGCCGCGCGATATTGAAATCGCCGCCCGCTTCAATTTCTAAGGCGGCTTAACCCAGGAGACGCGGCGGCTTCGGTCGCCGCGTTTTCTTTCCCCATCGCAACCTCACAAATTTTGCCATCCTGAGCCGGCAGGGTAGATTTCCCATCCACTGCGGAATTCGTGCCTGGCTTGCCGAGAATTACCCTCCGTCTGCCCACAATGTTCATTGAAGGTCCGAATGTTTAATGTGGCCGAACAGATGCCGGGAGCCATAAGGGCCGTGCGGAAACGGAGGACATTCTGCCAAAGATCTGCCCGGTACGTTCTGTCAACAATCCCCCCGGTTTATACCCCCAGAGAGGTACCCCTCCCCCCTTATACCCGCCGGGGGTATAAATTTTCCCGTAAACCTTGCAGATTATTTCTAACCCGTTTGACATCAATGCCTGTTGATAACTTTTCGCTCCCAAATCCTCCCATATTGTGAGATTTGGCCTCTGAAAATCACCGGGAAAACTCGATTTTTGCCTCGAAGACCAGCCTTTTTCGCCGGATTTCTAGGTCTCTCGGAACCGTGGGCCACGCGGACACGTCTTCGCCCGGGCGGTGGAGAGCCTGCCATGAGCTCGTCGAAGGTCGGATTTACCCAACGAAGCCGCGATGGTTGACAATAGCTTCATGGATTCCCTGCGCATCGACAAGTGGCTCTGGGCGGCGCGCTTCTTCAAGACGCGTGCCTTGGCGTCGAAGGCCTGTGATTTGGGCCGCATTCTGTCCAATGGTCATGAGGCCAAGCCCGCTCGCGAGGTGCGCGTAGGTGACAGGCTCGCAGTGAAGAACGAAGGCGGCGAATTTCAGATCGAAGTCCTCGCTCTGAGCCAGATGCGCGGTCCGGCGGCGGTGGCGCAAACGCTCTACCGCGAGAGCGAAGCCAGCATTGCTGCGCGAGCCAAGGCAACCGCCGAGCGCAAGGCGATGCAGCAGTTCGCACCTCTGCCCGAGCGTCGCCCCTCGAAGCGCGACCGGCGCCGCATCATTCAGTTCCGCGGCGGCGCATAGCTGCTTTATTGTTCCCAATGCCCGACCAGCAACAGGCTCGCGGTTCCCGGCGTCTCTGTGATTGAGCTGCTGGCACTCACGTAGTAGTTGTGCATGATCAGTGTGACTCTGGTTCCTCCCGTAACCGCAATGTGCACCGACTGCGAGAGCACGTAATGCGGATTGGGAGTCGTTGAGCCGACCCTGTTTGCCGCAAAGCCGATCATCGACTCATAGTCTCCAACCACGGTGTCGAGATACCACTCGGCCTCCGCCGGCAACGCCTGGTCGTAATCGGCCTCGGCGAATAGATGGTCGATGACAAAGGTCCTGCCCGCCGGAATGGCGATGCACAGATAGCCCTTGCTGGCCGGCTGGGGAAAGGTGTCGAACTGCTGGTACTGCTCGTTGGCGCTGGGACTGTCGTCCGGCACAAAGCAGGACTGCGCCTGATCGGCAGGAATCTGCAACTGCGGATCATTGGAGGGCGAATTGGGAAAACGGGAGTGGCGTATATGGTGAATCTGCCCGTAGAGCGGCAACGAACAGAGAACGATAGCGGATAGAATTGCGCGAGAGAAACGAGAGTACATTTTCGTCCGATCTGAAAGCAGATTGAGTTCCGTATGCAAATAATTGAACGCAGCTTAAAGCGCGAACGCTTATCCTTGGCGGTCTGCCGTGAACGCGGCGTCTGATCCCTGTTCCCTATTCCCTGTATTTCTCACGCTTCATGCGCGGTAGGCACATGCGGCTGTGGCATCAACTCCGTCAGCGCGATACCCGCCAGAATCATCAATGCGCCGCAGGCGGGGCGAATCCCGAGCCGCTCGCCCATCACCAGGAACGAGGTAATCCAGGCAAATGCCGGCTCCAGCGTCAGCAGCAAAGCCATGTGCGTTGCGGGCAGCACGGACTGCGCCCAGCTTTGAATGGAAAAGGCTGCCGCTGTTGCCAGCACGGCGGTAATGCCCAGCGCCACGGCCAGTCGCGCCGTCAACGCAATGTGCGGGTGCTCGATCAGCGGCAGGCTCAGAGCCATGAAGAGCGCGCAGAAACCCACCTGGAGCAGCGCCAGCGGCTGGAAGGCAATGCGCGGCGAGAAGCGGCTCAGCGCCAGGCAGTGAAAGGCAAACGCGACGGCGCAGCCCAGGGTGAGCAGGTCGCCCATATTGATGGAAGTCATATCGGGCAGCACGCGCGCCGCATGGCTCAGCAGGGAAGCAGGGCCGGAAGTCTGAGTGGCAGGCGGCGCGGTCAGCAGCACAATGCCGGTAAAGGCCATCACCGCGCCCAGAAATGCGTTCCAGCGCGGCGGCTTTGCTCCCGGCGGACGAAGTCCGGGAATGATCGAGAACAGCGGCACCAGCACCACCAGCAACCCGGTAATGAACGCCGATTTAGAGGGTGTGGTGAGCGCAAGGCCCGTGGTTTGGAACTGGTAGCCCACGGCCAGACAGAGTCCCACCAGCGCCCCGGACGCCACCTGCCAGCCGCGAATCGCGCGCCAGTAGCGGTGATAGGCCACACCGAGTACCGCGAAGGCCAGCGTCATCCGCACCAGGTTGAAGGCCGCCGGAGTGGCATCGGCCAGTGCGCCTTTGACCAGTACAAAGGTTGATCCCCAAACAGCGACCACGAACAGCATCAGCAGGTAGGCGCGCAGCTTCATCTGTTTGGATTATGCCAGCCGGAGCCGCGCCGCTGACTCGAAGCCAACCGGCCAACCAGTTTGAGGTGTGCATGAGTGTGGTGAAAATGGCTATTGTTGCGCGGCCCACTCAGTCATCGCCAGGGCGAGAAGCAGCACCCGCTTCAAACCAGTTTCGCGGTCTTTGGCGGAGTACCACTCGGCCAGCGTGTGTGCGCCGCCGCCTTCGCCGCCTGCGCCCAAAGACAACGCCGGAACTCCCAGCGAGAGCGGGATGTTGGCGTCGGTCGAGCCCAGGCGCAACTCGGTGCGCAAGCCCAGATGGCGGTCCACTGCACGCAAGGCTTCCAGTAGGGGCGAGTCCGTAGGTAAATGCGCGGCGGGCCGGTCGCCGATTTTGTCGATCTTGAAGGCCAGCAGGCCGCGGCCACCGGCCGCGGCGGATTTTGCCTGCGCGTTCCAGTGCTCCACGGCGTCTTCTACCGCGCGATGCAAGGCGACCTCCAGCCGCAGAAGCTGGTCAGTGCTGGTGGAGCGGAAATCGACAGAAGCCTGTGCGGTTTCGGGGATGGAATTCACGCTGGTGCCGCCTAGAATCGTGCCCAGGTTGAGCGTGGTGCGCGGCTCTTCCGGCAGTTGCGTCTCAGCCAGCACAGCCAGCGCCGAAACCAGGGCGGTAATGGGGTTGGGCGCGCCCGCATCGGTAAAGCTGTGGCCGCCGGGGCCGGTGACTGTCACCCGGTATCGGCGACTGCCCAAGGCCTGGGTTACAGCCGAGTCCGCGCCCGCGCCGTCCAGCACAATATGAGCGGCGATACGACCGGCCAGCGCGCGCTGCTGGTAGAGGTGGCGTACGCCGCGCAGGTCGCCTTCACCCTCTTCGCCCACATTGCCCAGAAAAACCAGCGGCGCGGCCAATTCGGTTTGTGAGCGAATTAGCGCGTGGGCGATGGCCAGCATTCCCGCCACTCCAGCACAGTTGTCGCAGGCTCCGGGAGCTTCAATGCGGTCGCCGGTTACCTTTGGATTGAGCGGCGTTTCGGCAGGGAAGACCGTGTCTAGATGCGCGGAGAGCACGACCACCGGGCCTGTGTTCTCAGGCGGCAATTTGGCCGCAGGCAGCCAACTGAAGACGTTGCCGGCGGCGTCAGTCTGAATCTCACTGAGACCGGCATCGGCAAAACGGGCTGCAAGCCACTCGGCCCGCGGCTGCTCCCCGAAGGGCGGCGCGGGAATGGCCACCACTTCCGCCTGCCAATCCATAATCGTTTTGGGATTGCCGTGCAGCCAGGCAAAGGCAGCGTGGACCGTCCGCCGGCGGGCGAACGCCGTCACCTGCGAAAAGGCCGAGATGGGAGGGAGAAGCGCCATGCGGCTGGTTTCAGGGTAGCAGGGACGGCTCGGAAAAGGTCGGTGCGCGTTCAGCTAGCCGCAGTTCAGGCGTTAATCTGTGGTCCGTCCACTTGCTCGTCATACTCCACCGAGACCAAAAACAGCCCGCGCGCTGGGGCGGTCGGTCCGGCGGCATCGCGGCTGCGGGCGGCGAGAATTTCCGGAATCTGCGAGGCGCGCAGCTTGCTTCTGCCCACCTCCAGCATGGTTCCCACCAGATTGCGCACCATGTGGTGCAAAAAGCCACTGCCCCGGACGCGATAGACCAGCAACGCTCCGGCTTCGGTCCTGCGCTCTTCCCAGCCAGACGAGTAGATTGTTCTGATTGTCGTCAGTGGCGCAGGGAGCACCTTCGTCTCCATGTCGCGTTCCGAACTTGATTCAAGATTTCTCGTCGTCAGATCGGGATCGGTGGCGGCAAAGCTCAGAAAATCATGCTCGCCTTCAATGAGCCGTGCTGAGGTTTGCAGGGCCGCAACGTCCATCGGCCAGGAGCAGGCGTAGACGTAGCGAGCCAGCGTCGGCGGGCAGATCGTCCCCTGGAAAACCCGGTACTCGTAAGTTTTGGCCACAGCCGAGTGACGCGCGTGAAATACATTTGGTACCGCTCTCGCTTCCAGAATCCGAATTGAGGGGGGAAGGGTCCGGTTAAGAGCTCGTTGCAGGTTTTCCGCCGGAATAGGGGCCGCAAGCGCGAAACTGGCCACCTGGCCGAGCGCGTGTACGCCTGCATCGGTGCGTCCCGAGCCCTGGGGCAATGGCGATTCTCCAGTAACCCGCCCCAGCGCGGCCTGCAGTTCGCCTTGAATTGTTCTCTCGCCCGGCTGCACCTGCCAGCCGCGGAACTCGGTGCCGTCGTAAGCCAGGGTCAGCTTCCAGGTCTGGAGCGCGGGCGCGGGTTGGGTTGGCTCAGTCACGGTGGGGGGCTTGGTAACAGTGTATCCATCGAGCTGTGCATCTGTACGAAGAATGGATCTGATCCCCGGTTCTCGACCTCTGCTCCCCAATTGGGTGAGATATACTCAGCTTTCCGCACTTGATGGCGGATGTGCTGCTGGGAACCGGACAAAATTATCGAGCTGACTCTTTGGAACGAATTGGGAGCCAAGCGCGTATTCGCTGATGAGCGCGAGTCCCCAAGCCGGGCTGCAAGCTAAAATTGTACTGAGAGTACATAAATCTGCGTCCGGGGAGACATTCCGGGCGTCTTTGAGAATGGCGCCCCACATGCCTCAGCAATTCCCAAAGAGGAACCATGCAGCGGAGAGGAACCATGCAATTATTCGTTACAGGTGTGTTTAAGCAGCAAGATGATACTGTGAGCAACCTTCGCGGTCAGGCAGGTCGCGGGCAGGCAAGCAGCAGGCTGCGCGCGGTAGCGGCGGTCATGCTTATGTTGGCGGCGAGTAACCCTGCCGGGATGGCCCAGCAAGTGGCTGGAGCAGGAGCAACAGCTCCTGACAAGGCGGCCTCTGAGCTGCCATCGGCTCCTGCGCCGGTGCTGACGGAGCCTTTGGACCTGCGTTCGTCCGCGCGGAATTTTTCAAAGCCCGCGGGCAGGCTTCTCGGCGACCCGATCAATATGTATCGTCCGACTTCAATTCCCAAGGCCAGTTTTGTGAACTCTGTGCGCCTGGATGACCTGGTGAAGAACGGCAAAATCTATCTGAGCCTCTCCGACGCCATCGCGCTGGCTCTTGAAAACAACTTCGACATCGCCATCGCCCGCTACGACCTGGACATTGCGGATACGGATATCTTGCGGACGCGCACCGGGGCCGCGCCGCTGGGTGCGCCCTCTGCGCTGATTACCGGCACGCTAGGCGGTTCCGCCACGATTTTGACCACCGGCGGAGGTCCAGGCGGAACGTCGGTTGGCTCAGGCGGCGCAGGCTCCGGTGTGAATGGATTGACTCTGACCACTGCGGGCGCCGGCCCAACGCCGGAGGCGCTGGAACCATCCGTCACGAGTGCAATTCAGTTCGAGAGAGCGGAATCGCCGCAGACCAGCGCATTTGCCCCCCGCGCATTCACCAATACAGACCAATACAACTTTACTTATAACCAAGGTTTTGTCACCGGCACAGCGCTGGCCGTGGGCTTCAACAACTCCCGCATTACCACCTCCAGTCCGTTCAGCGTTTACAGCCCAGAACTCAGTTCCAGCTTCAAGGCTACAGTGACCCAGCACTTGTTGCAGGGAGCCGGGATCTGGGTGAACAAGCGCTTCATTTACCAGGCGAGGAATAACCGGCGGATTACCGATTCGTCGTTCCGCCAACAGATTCTTTACACGGTCAATCAAGTGGAGACCATCTACTGGGGTTTGGTGCAGGCCTATGAGGATGTGCAGGCCAAGCAGCGGGCTCTGGAGCAGAGCACAAAGCTGGAAGGCGACGACCGCAAGCAGTTGGAGATCGGCACGGTGGCTCCTCTACAAGTGGTGCAGGACCAATCGAGCGTAGCTGGCGACAAGCAGGCGCTCATCAGTTCGCAGAGCGCCTTAAATTATCAGCAGCAGATCATCAAGCAGGCGATTGCCCGCAACCTGAACGATCCAGCGCTCTCGGCCGCTCCTGTGATTCCCACCGACCGCGTGACTGTCGAGGAGATTCCCGAGGAGAAGCAGCCGGTTGAGGAACTAGTACAGGAGGCGTTTCAGCAGAGGCCGGAACTGGAGCAGGCTGTGCTGACGCTGCGCAACGATGAGATTACACTGAAAGGCGCGCGCAATGCGCTGTTGCCAGTTTTGGACGTGCTCGGCTTCTATGGCGCCTCCGGCGTAGGCGGTTCTCAAAGCCCGAATTGCCTCAACCTGTTTGGTGGCATTAGCACTGGCACCATACCTCCCTGTACTCCGAATACATACCCCACCATAGGCTATGGAACGGTGCTGAACAATTTGGCGAATAGCAGCTCTCCCGACAAGGGCATCGGTTTCAACGTGACGATTCCCATTGGCAACAAGTACGCGCAGTCGGTGCAGGCGCGCTCGCTGATGGAGTATCGACAAGCCGAGTTGCGGCTGGAGCAACTTTACACGCAGATTCGCATGCAGGTGGTGAACGCGCAATTCGCGCTGATCAACGACCGTGCGCAGGTGCAGGCCTCAATGGCTGCCAGGGACTTTCAACAACAGAGCGTCGATGCCGAAATCAAGAAACTGCATCTGGGCGCTTCGACCACAGCCAATGTCCTGCTTCAGGACCGCAACCTGGCTACGGCAGAGGACACCCTGATTGCAGCCCATCGCGCCTATGCTAATGACCGCGCGGGCCTTTATCAAGTACTGGCCAGCACGTTGCAGCACTACGGCATCAACCTGAATGATGCTGCGTCAGGCAAAGTGGAAACGGCGCCTGTCATCCCCGGAGTCTCGCCTAGCAAGGACACGGCGGAGCCATCAACTAACCCGCCGGCTGCGCAGTAAGCTTGATATTCAACAACACAAGAATGCTCGGCCAGTTTCTGAAGAGTTGGCCGAGCATTCTTGTTATGTGCGATCAGGCTGCTTTCCTACCGCTCCGTCACCAAATCCAGCAGGTTGAAAAACTCCGGAAAGCTGATGGCGGCAGAGTTAGCGCCTTGAATCAGCGTCTCTCCCTCGGCGCCGAGCGCTGCCACACTGAAGGCCATCGCGATACGGTGATCGCCGCCTGAGTCAATCGTCGCGCCGTGTAGCCTCTGGCCGCCGGGCACATCGAGGCCGTCTTCAAACTCGGTAACTTCAGCGCCCATGGCGCGCAGATTTTTCGCCACCAGAGCAAT
>Ga0224558_1003563_pt1 | contig 12827 bp, 13 predicted proteins | sample 714S32024metaG_FD_180682 | JGI IMG/M metagenome (GOLD analysis project Ga0224558, IMG submission 180682) | Peat soil microbial communities from Stordalen Mire, Sweden - 717 S3 20-24 | ecosystem: Environmental > Terrestrial > Soil > Wetlands > Peat | place: Sweden: Norrbotten County, Stordalen... | reverse complement strand
TGCCTTCAGCTTCCTCCAGATTCCGCCTCGCGACGGACACCCTTGCTGTTCGGCTAACACTTCCCCTTGCCGGGTGTGTAGAGGACTTTCACCTCCAAGTGAGTGCGCCCTGCCGGGCGCACCAACTGCCGAGCTTCGCTCGGCGTGGACGGGCGAGGGCGCCCGTCCCCACACGAGCCCACCTCTTCTCGTTTGCTACATTTTGATGGTAGAGCTGTGGCTGGCTATGCATTGCCATTTTCCATCGGACATCTTCATCCAGGTATCAGTCCAGCGCTCGTGGGTATCGACCGGCTTGCCATTCTCGTCCGTCCCTTTGCCTGTCCAGTTTCCGGTCGCTATGGCGGTGTTGCCGAATACCGTTACCTTCACATCGCTGATCTGGTTGGTCTGCCACTTTGCCACCTTGATATGCGTGAGCGTCTCGACTCTCCCAATCGTCTTTCCCTGGGCGTCGGTGTTGACGAATTTGTCCGCCAGGAGAGGAGCGAGCAGTTCTGGATTGCTCGCCATTGCGGCGTCTATCCACTTCTGCTCGAGTGCGGCAACCGCCTGCTCGGTTCCGCCGCCCGTCTTGTTTTCTTTTGCTTGTGCCGCGACCAGCAGCGACAGCAATGCCACCGTACACCACACGAATGTTCTCTTCATTGATTTGCTCCATTCTGCGTTTCAGATTTGTGAGAGATGATGCCCCAGGCCGACTGCCGGAACAGACCGTCGCCATTGGTTTTGCTGCAACTACGGCGCGGCTGAAGCCGCGCCGCTTCAAAACAAGATCAAAATCCGGGTTTTATCCAAGACCGAAGATGAAGCTGATCTTAGATTTTTTCGAAGAAGTGGGCGGTTTTCTTGCCGGCTTCTTCGGTGTAGTAGACCGTGACATGGGCAGTTTTCTCGGTGCCTTTTTCTATGTCCTTGCCTGCGTCTTTCGCGGCGCGGCCGGACAGCTTGAATGTGTGCTCCGTACCGTCGGCGGCTTTGACCGTCATCGTCTTGGCACCGCGATCAATATCGGTGATGGTTCCGTCCACCGCCTTGATACCATCTTTGCCGACTTTATCGACCTCGACCGCTGTCTTATCGGCGCCTTTTTCGCTGTAGTGCGCCACTACTTCTGTGCCTTCCTGGAGCCCGTGAAAGGCGTCTTTGCCACCCATCTCTGTTTCATGGGCCCCTGCTTTGACACCATGGACCGTGGTCTTGTCGACAAACTTGATGCTGTGCTCGGTGCCATCCTTGGCCTTGACGACCATCGTCTTGGTGGCTGAATCCAGTTTGGTGATGGTGCCATGGACGGCACTGACCACGTCCTCCGCTGCCCAGCCAAGCGCACTCAAGAGCAGAAGGGCGAGAGATGCCAGGACAATGTTCTTGCTTTTCATTTTTCCAGTCTCCTTGAAGATTTAGTCGGAATTTCCTTTTTGGACTCGCAAGCAGGCTAACTCATACGGCGGTTTTGCGCTAGAGTCGTTCGATGCTGACAGGCTATGGGTGAAACTCCAGCGCTCGGGACCAGCGCCTAAAGGCGCTCTCGTAACACGGTTCTTGCGGTATGCCTGAAGGCACACCCTGATACGAATTGCTCTGATACGAATTGCTCTGATACAGAACTCGACGCATCTATTCATAGCGCAGGGCTTCGATGGGGTCGAGGCGGGAGGCTCGGATGGCGGGGACCATGCCGCTGATGAGTCCGACGGCCGTCAGGATGAGTACGGCTACGATGAGGGTGAGGGGGTTGATTATGAGGCGGATGTCGCCGGCTTCGGCGTGTTTGGCCATGGCGCTGTAGAGGGTAAGCCTGCCGACGGTGAGAGCAACCACGTAGGCGAGGATGATGCCGAGCAGTCCGCCGGTGAAGGTGATGGCGAGCGCTTCGGCGAGAAACTGGAGAAAAATGTGGCGGCGGCGCGCGCCCAGGGCTTTCTCGACGCCGATTTCGCGGGTGCGCTGGGTGACGGAGACGAGCATGATGTTCATCAAGCCTACGCCGCCGATGCCGAGCGTGAGAGTGCCGATGAAGGCGAGCAGAACTTTGAGGCCGATGGTGACGAGCTGGAGCTGGTGGACCTGCTCCATCAGATTAAAGACCAACAGGGCGCGGCGGTCGGCGGGATTGAATTTGTGTTGCGCGGCCATGATGTAGCGCACGGATTGCTCGATCCGCTGATAGTCGTTGCTCTCGTAGTTGAACCAGACGGAGTCGAGGTAGTGAGTGTCCTTGAGGTCACTCATGGTGGTGAAGGGGATATAGACGAAGCGATTAATGTTGTCGTCGCCTGCCTGCATTTTGGGGGCGAGAATGCCGATGACTTCAAAGCCGATGCCATCAATGCGGATGTGCTCGCCCAGGGGGTTGCGTCCGGAGAAAAGTTTTTCCCTGGTTTCGGAGCCGAGGACAGCGACACGGGCGCGCTGCGCCTGATCCTGGGAGTTGTAGAAGCGTCCCTGGTCGAGGGTGAGAGCGCGGATGGCGAACGTGTTGGCATATTCGCCGTTGACGTTCATGGTGTAAGAGCGTGTGTCGTATTGTAGGGTCGCGGTCTTGAAGCAATCGGGCGTGATGTGGGTGATTTGCGGGATGTTGGTGGTGAGCAGATCGATGTCGTCGAGGGTGAGGCGGATTTGCGCGCCGGCCTTCTCGCCGCCGGACTGCATGGAGGAGCGGCCGGGAACCATGATGAAGAGCCTGGTTCCGAAGTTGGCAAAGATGTTGGCGCAAGCGCGGCCAAAGCCGTCGCCGTAGGCGAGGAGCATGACGACGGTGGCGATGCCCCAGGCCATGCCCAGCATGGTGAGGGCGGTGCGGCGCCGGTTGTGGCGCATGGCGTCGTAGGACTCCTGGAGCAGATCGCGGATCATGTTTTTGATTTGGTAATTTTGTAATCGGGTAATTTGGTAATTTGAAAACCTGAAGCCGCACGATTTTAAATTACACAATTACCCGATTACCAAATTACAAAATCCCTTTCATTCCTGCCTTAGGGCTTCGACCGGCTCCAGGCGTGCGGCTTTGCGCGCGGGATAGAGTCCGGCGGCGACGCCGGCTAGCGCCAGGCTGGCGATGGCGAGCATCGCGGTTTTTGGAACCAGCCGGGGCGGATCGAAGCCTCCGGGGCCGTTGTAATTGCCGAGCAGGGCCATGAAGCCGCCGGCCAGGGCCATGCCGATGAGTCCGCTGACCAGGGTCAGCACAATGCCTTCGGCGAAAAATTGCAGCATGATGCTGCGGTTGGTGGCGCCGAGAGCTTTGCGCAATCCGATTTCACGCGTGCGCTCGGTGACCGCGATGAGCATGATGTTGATCACGCCGATGGCCCCGAGGGCGAGCGTGACCAGGCCGACGGTGCCGAGGAATTCGTTCATGGCATCGAAGATGGTGCCCATCATTTGCGCCTGCTGGACGGTATCCCAGCCGTCGAAGGCGTCCTCATCGCGATAATCGAAGCCGTGATTGCGGGCGATGACGCGGCGTGCCTCCTCCTGGGCGAGCAGGTGTTCGCCGGCGACGCGGGGCTGATAGTTGAGGAAGGAAATGGCGTCGTAGGCCTCCTCGCCCTTGAGCGGGAAAGCGCTGCGCATGACCTGGAAGGGAATGTAGCAGCGAGTGTTGGTCGTGTTGTTGTCGCCGCGGCCGACGCGGAGCAGAGTGCCTATGACTTCGAAGCGATGGCCATTGAGCAGGATGAACGAGCCGACGGCGGGGCGTCCCGGAAAAAGGTTGCGTGTCATTTCGTCGCCGAGGACGACGACGTCGCGCTTTTGACTCTCGTCGAGGTCGTTGAGCCAGCGTCCCAGCTTGAGCGGAAGGAAGCGGATTCCTCTGTATTGCGGTTCGGCGCCAGTGAGCAGGCCGCTGGCGCTGGCAAACTCGCTGACGGCATGCACGTCGCTGGTGACGAGGACGGGACTGATGGCGCGAATGTGCGGCGATTCCTGGCGGATGTCGAGGTAATCCTTGTAGGTGAGCCGGTACTCGCGGGCCGAGTTCATGCTGCCCGGAACGGCCGGAGCGCGGGCGGGGAAGAGCATCATGATGTTTTCGCCGAGATCCGAGAGGTTGCGCTTGTTGCCGGTGCGGAAGCCCTCGCCGAGACCGACCAGCAGGAGGAGCGAGCCGACTCCCCAGGCGATGCCGAACATGGTGAGGAACGAACGCAACTTGTGCGCCCAGAGGGTGCCGAAAATCTGAGCGAAAACGTCGAACACCATTTGCATGGGCGTGATAACTCGTGGACAGGCTTAGCTGTCAGCTCTCAGCTGTCAGCAACCTTGGTCCTCATCAAGGATAGCAAGGGGGACGGAGTGGGGTACACCGTGTTTTGGCTTTCAAGCGAACGGATAGGGGCGGGCGGTGAGCCTCACTTTCTCGTTTCTGCTTCTCGTTACTGCCTGTTGAGGCGGGTGCGGGGTTTTGCCGCGGTTTACATAGCTATCTTAGATAGCTATAATACGGTTATGCAAGTCAGTGTCGCAGATGCCAAGAACAAACTTCCGGAATTGATTAAGGCAGTGGAGGACGGAGAGCCCGTGACCATATGCCGCCGGGGTGTACCCGTAGTGGATATCGTGCGCACGAAGGAGGCGACCCGCAAGAAGAGGAAGCTCGGAACGCTTAAGGGGAAGATCGAGATCCTCGACCCGAACTGGTGGAAGCCCATGACGGACAAAGAAGTGGAAGCCTTCCTCGTGGGGCGTGGTTGAAGTGCGCGTCCTTCTGGACACGGCAATTCTGATCTACGCGGTGGAATCGCCGGAACGGCTCACCAAACGCGCCACCACCGTTTTAGAGAACGCACAAAATGTTCTCGAGCTGAGCGCTATTTCGCTTTCCGAGATCGCAATCAAGACCGCCCTGGGCAAGTTGAGAGTCTCAGCCGCTGTCGCGCGCCAGGCGGTTGCGGCTCTGAACATCCGCATTCTTCCTTACACCGCCAATCATGCATTCCAGTTGTTCGACTTACCCCTTCACCATGCTGACCCCTTTGATCGGCAGATCATTGCCCAGGCCTTGTCTGAGAAGATTCCCATTCTGGCTTCTGACGAAAAATTCAGCCTTTACAAAGGGCTCAAACTCATTTGGTGATAGCTGGGCCGGTTCCGGCCACGCGGGCGATATGATGTTCATACCAGAAACAGATTGGCAGAGGGCTTTATATTCGGCCATGGTGTAGCTTGTCTCTTCCGGTGATCTGATCGCAGGCACTCAGGAGCTGCCTCAGATGGCGGTCCAGTTCGGAACGAAGCTCTTGCTCATCATCCGTGTGGTCTCTCTTTGCAGCGAACATTCGTTCGAGAGTGTTCTGAAGCTGTAGTGTGGCCCGGCGTACATCGTCATATCGTGCGAAGCGGCCAGCAGCCTGCTGAAGCTCCTCCATCCTTGGCCCCACGTTTGATCCATCAAGAGTGCGATAGCTGGCTAGTTCTTCGACAAGCTGGCCGGCGAGTTCCTCCAGGGCAAGGAACCGCTCAAGCTCTTTGGACCATAAGAGCTGCCTGCGTTCCTTGAGGAGAGCCAGACGTGTACCCACCAGTATGGTGAGAAGCGAACCGACAAGCGCGAGTATCGAGGCTATCAGCGTGACGGTTTGTGGTGTCACGACGTTGAGTATAACCGCGACGGAACTAGTTTTCTTCGCAGTCCTGTCTCAACTCCTCGATAATGATCTCCGGAAGACTCGGGTCTTGTGAAGCTAAAATCTGGCGCAGATCCCTCGCCGGAGGTGTAGCAGTTTCCCCGTGTGTATAGCTCTCCCAGAAACCGATTGACAACCGTATCTCCACTGCCCTAGTATCGTGCCCAGTATGACTTCGCTGACTCATCACCATCGCCATCATCACCATGCGACGAGCGTGTCGGCGGGGGACATCGGATAACCAAGAGCACTTATAGGAATCCAAGCCCGCTGGCGCGGACCTCGCCCAGCGGGCTTTTTGCTGTTGTGCGAGCTTTGAAAATCGGGCACACAATTCTTGAACTACGACTCTTAAATCAGGAGTCTTAAACCGCTATTCTTATAAGGAAGAGTGGGAGGGTTCGATGGAAATCGATTTCGACAAGATGCAGGGTCTGGTGCCTGCCGTTATTCAGGATGCGGGCACCGGGGAGCTGCTGATGGTGGGCTTTATGAACCGGCAGGCGCTGGATATGACCTTGCACAATGGATTCGTGACGTTCTACAGCCGTACCCGCCAGACCCTGTGGACCAAGGGAGAAACTTCCGGCAATCGTTTGCAGGTGGTTGCCGCCTTCGCTGACTGCGATCGGGATACGGTGCTGCTGCGCGTCCGTGTGCTGGGCGAAGGCAAGGTCTGCCACACCGGGACACGCTCCTGCTTTATGCAGGAACTTCCTTTGGGAACCGCGCTGGTGGGACAGGAGACGGATGGGCAAGAGAGGGCGGAGCGATGAAATTGCGCCTGGGCATCCCTAAAGGAAGTTTGCAGGAAGCGACGCTGAGCCTGTTCACGCGCGCCGGACTGCGCGTGTATACCAACGCCCGCTCTTATTTCGCCGCCACGGACGATCCCGAAATCGAATGCATGCTGATTCGTGCCCAGGAAATGGCGCGGTATGTCGAGCACGGCGCGCTGGATGCGGGCTTGACTGGCCTGGACTGGGTGCTCGAAAGCGGCCTCGATGTGGTCAAGGTCTGCGACCTGATCTATGCCAAGCAAAGCATGGGCACGGTCAAATGGGTGTTGGCCGTCCCGGAGGAATCGAGTTTCCAGAAACTCGAAGACCTTGCCGGTCGGATCATTGCCACTGAGCTGGTCAGTTTCACGCGCAATTATTTCGCGAATCGGAAGGTTGACGTGCGCGTCGAGTTCTCCTGGGGCGCGACCGAAGTGAAGCCGCCGTTGCTGGCGGATGCGATTGTCGAGGTGACGGAGACGGGAAGTTCACTGCGCGCTAATCATTTGCGAATCCTGGAGACCGTTCTGGAGTCGAATACGCAACTGGTCGCGAACACGGCCGCCTGGGCCGTTCCCGCGCGGCGGCAAAAGATTGAGAACCTGGCAGTCATGCTGAGTGGGGCTATCGCCGCGCTGGGGCGGGTCGGTCTGATGCTCAATGTGCGCAAACCAGACTTGCCCGGTGTTCTCAGTCTTCTGCCCGCGCTGCAAAATCCGACGGTCGCGCCGCTGGCCGATGGCGAGTGGGTCGCGGTGAACACGGTCATTGAGGAACAAGCCGCCTGGTCGCTGATTCCGAAGCTGAAGCAAGCCAACGCGCAGGGCATCGTCGAATATCCGCTGAACAAGGTGGTGATGTGATGCGCGATCGGGCGGTGCGCAATAAGGCGAGGCGCGATAAGGCGGTGAGCGATGGCGCCATGCGCATTCTCGAAGGCTCCGCGCAAGCTCGTCTGGTGACGGCGCTGGCCGGGCGCGGCGCGACCGATCTGGCCGAGGTGGAACCGGCGGTCCGCCGCATTGTCAATGACGTCCGGCGCAACGGCGATCGCGCCGTGCGCCGCTACGCCGCACGTTGGGACGGATTGGGCGAGGGCGAGCCGCTGCGTGTTTCTGAAGATGAGCTCCACCAGGCTTGGGAGCAGACTAATTCGGAATTGCAAGACGCGATCAAGCAGGCTGCGGGCAATATCCGTCGCTATGCGGAGTGGCAGGCGGCCACTGCTAAAGAGTGGCGGCGCGAAATTCAGCCTGGCGTGAGCGTGGGCCAATTGGTGCGACCGCTGGAATCGGTGGGATGCTACGTTCCGGGCGGCCGCTATCCTTTGCCTTCTACGGTGCTTATGACGGTGATTCCCGCGCAGGTCGCCGGGGTCCAGCAGATTCGCGTGGCCTCTCCGCGCCCGGCGCAGGCAACGCTGGCGGCGGTTGCATTCCTCGGCGTGCGCGAGTTCTATCGAGTCGGCGGAGCGCAGGCGATCGCTGCCCTTGCTTATGGAACTGAAGAGATTCCGCGCGTGGACAAGATCGTTGGTCCGGGCAACCGCTACGTCACCGCTGCCAAGAAACTGGTGGCTTTCGATTGCGCTATTGAATTTCTGGCTGGTCCTACCGAGGCTGTCGTCATCAGCGCAGACGGCGATCCGGCTTGCATCGCATCCGACCTGGTGGCGCAGGCGGAACATGATCCCAACGCGCTGTGCATCTTCATAACAACTTCACGCGCGTTGGCGAAAAAAGTTCAGAACGAGGTGCGTACGCGCGCGCGCGCAAATCCGATTGCCGCCGAAGCGCTCTCCCGGCGCGGCGCCATACTTCTGGTTGCTTCTCTTGAACAGGCGGTCGAAGCGTCGAATCGCATCGCACCCGAGCATCTCACGCTTCCGGCGGCGTTGGCGCCGGCAGTGCTGCATGCGGGTGCGGTTTTCCTGGATGAGTTCACACCTCAGGCCGCGGGCGACTATGTCTCCGGACCGAACCATGTGCTGCCCACGGGTGCGATGGCTCGGGTGCGTGGCGGCCTCAGCGTGCTTGATTTCGTACGCGTCATTGGCTGCCAGCAGGTGTCCCGCGCAGGAATCCGCGGGATCGGGGCGCCGGGTATTGCGCTGGCAACTGCCGAAGGATTGACAGGACACGCGGAGGCATTCCGAGTGAGGTGCTCCCATGCTTGAAGCTCGTGATGCGGTAAAGAAGTTACACACCTATAGGCCCCCGTTGGCTGGGCGAACGGGGCTGCGCCTCGATTTCAACGAGAGCACAATCGGATGTTCGCCGCGCGTGTTGGCGGAGCTGCGGTCGCTCGATGCTGAAAGCCTGGCGCGTTATCCCGAGCGCGAGCCGGTGGAAAAACTGGTCGCGCGTTTTCTCGGACTCGATCCGGCACAGGTCTTGCTCACGAACGGAGTTGACGAAGCGATTCATCTGCTTTGTTCCACGTATCTCGAGCCTGGGGACGAAGCGCTTATCGTGGTGCCCACGTTCGCCATGTACGCGATCTTTGCTTTGGCGGAAGGCGCGCGCGTTATCGAGGTGCCTGCCGGCGACAATTTTGTATTTCCCACGCGGCAACTGCTCGCTCAAATCAGCCCGCGCACGCGGCTCATCGCCGTGGCGAATCCTAACAATCCGACCGGAGCCGCGGTTGCAGGCAATGTCCTCACTCAGATTGCGCAAGCAGCGCCGCAAGCGGCTGTGCTGGTCGATGAGGCGTATTTCGAATTTCACGGAGAAACGGTCATCGACCGCACCCGGCAAATCGAGAATCTCTTCGTGGCGCGCACTTTTTCCAAGGCCTACGGACTTGCCGGTCTGCGAATTGGCATCCTTGCGGGAGACGCGCGGCAGATGGCGATGGTTCGGCGCGTTGCCTCGCCCTACAGCGTCAACGTGGCCGCGCTCGCAATTCTTCCGGCGGCGATTCACGATCAGGAGTATGTCAACGGCTATGTCGCGCAGGTGCGGCGCAATCGCGAGAGATTGCAGCTGGAACTTGGCAGTCTCGCTCTGCATTACTGGCCGAGTCACGCGAATTTTGTCCTGGTCCGCATCGGCTTAGGCCACGCGGAATTTGTTCGCGCGCTGCGCGATCGCGGGATTCTGGTGCGCGACCGGCACTTTGATCCGGGATGCGAAGGCTGCGTCCGCCTTACCGTGGGGACGGACGAACACACGCAAACTCTCATTCTTGCTATGCGCGACGTAATCAATCAAATTGGCTTGCGAACCGGGTTGCGGAGGCCGTTTCCAAACGAGGTGCAGTCGTGAGGAAAGCTAAACTGCATCGCAAGACCGCGGAAACAGAAATTCAAATTACCCTCAACATCGAGGGCCGCGGAAAGTATGAAGTCTCCACCGGGATCCGTTTTCTCGACCACATGTTGGAACTGTTCACGCGGCACGGTGGGTTCGATTTGAAACTCGCCGCTCGGGGCGACTTGGATGTGGATCAGCACCACACCGTGGAAGATGTGGGGATCGCGTTGGGTGAGGCGTTCGACCGCGCTCTGGGCGACCGGCGCGGCATCTGGCGAGCCGGCTATTTTCTGATGACCATGGACGAGACTCTCGGATTGGCGGCGGTGGACTTTGGCGGGCGGGCGGTGGCCGTGGTCGAGACTAAGGTTCGAGCCGCGCGAGTCGGCGATCTGCAAACGGAATTGGTGTGCGACTTCTTTGAGGGCTTCGCCCGCGGCGCGCGCGCCAATGTTCATGCGCGCGTGCTATATGGGCGCTCCAGCCATCACAAGATTGAAGCGCTGTTCAAAGCTTTTGCGCGCGCTCTGCGCGTTGCCTGCTCGCGCGACCGCCGGTTGGGACGCATGCTGCCGAGCACCAAGGGGCTTCTATGATCGGCTCTTCTATGAGAGCTCCGACGATCGCGATCGTGGATTACGGCGCCGGCAACCTGAATTCGGTGAAGAAAGCGTTTGATTATCTCGGCGCCGACGTTGTTCTAACCACGCAGCCTGAAGCCGTTGCGGCGGCGGACAAGATCGTGCTGCCTGGGGTCGGGCACTTCTCCGCGTTGGGCGCGCTCGACAACACGGGCTTGCGCGACGCCGTGCTGCAAGGCGCGAGCGCGGGCAAGCCGTTCCTGGGAATCTGCCTGGGAATGCAGTGGCTGTTCGAAGGCAGCGACGAGGCTCCCGAGTTTGCGGGAGCGGGAATTTTTGCCGGGCGATGCCGGCCGTTTCCTTCTTCGGTGAAATCGCCGCACGTCGGATGGAACTCGCTGGCGGTGCGGGAAGGCTCGCGCTTGCTGCGTAACGTCGCGCCTGAATCCTTTGTCTACTACACTCATTCTTTTCAAGCGCCGGTGGTTGCCGCTACCACGGCGGCGACCGAATACGGAACGCAGTTTTCCGCCGTGGTCGAACAGGAAAATATTTTCGGCGTGCAGTTTCATCCGGAAAAATCGTGGACCGTGGGGTTGCTCATGCTCAAGAATTTCTGGGAGATATAAGTGCTGACCAAACGCATCATCGCCTGTCTCGATATGGATGACGGCCGAGTCGTGAAAGGCGTGCAGTTCGTGAATCTGCGCGACGCCGGCGATCCGGCGGAGTGTGCCGCCGCCCACGCCCGCGATGGCGCCGACGAGATCGTTCTGCTCGACATTACGGCCACCAGCGATAACCGGCGAACGATGCTCGACGTAGTCTCGCGCACGGCGCGTTGTTTGTTTATTCCGTTCACGGTCGGCGGCGGAATCCGCGAACTCGCCGACGCCGAGGCCGTGTTCGAGGCGGGCGCCGATAAAATCGCGATCAACTCGGCCGCGGTGAAGGATTCGACACTGATCGGAAAAATCGCGGCTCGTTTTGGCTCGCAGGCGGTCGTGGTAGCCATCGATGCCAAGCGCGTAAGCGGAGGTCTCGGGGGCTTCGAGGTGTTCGTTGCCGGCGGCCGCACTCCTACGGGCCGGGACGCGATTTTATGGGCGCGGGAAGCGGCGGCGTGCGGCGCGGGAGAAATCATGCTCACTTCGATGGACCGCGACGGGACCAAAGCTGGTTTCGATTGTGAGTTGACGCAGTTGGTGGCCGACGCCGTTTCCATTCCGGTGATCGCTTCGGGCGGCGCCGGTTCGGCGCGAGATTTTATTGAAGTGTTCCAGAGTGGGCGCGCGGACGCGGCTTTGGCCGCTTCCATTTTTCATTTCGGTCTCGAGAACATCGGACAATTAAAACTTGAGCTGCGCGCTGCCAATGTGCCGGTGAGGTGGCCATGCTGATTCCGTCAATCGACCTGATGGGCGGCAAGATCGTGCAGTTAGTCCAGGGAGAAAAGAAGAAGCTGGAGTTCGACAACTTCGATTACTGGATTGAGCGCTTTTCGAAGTATCCCGTAGTCCAACTCATCGACCTCGACGCAGCCATCGGCACCGGCGACAACCGGTCGTTGGTGGAGCAGATCGCCGGACGCCTGCCTTGCCAGGTTGGAGGCGGCATTCGCACGCTCGAAACTGCCCAGGAACTTCTGAACCTGGGTGCGCGCAAAGTGATCATCGGGTCCGCGTTGATGACCGAAGGCCGGATCAATCAGGAGTATGCTCGCGCACTGGCAGATAAATTCCCGAGGGCGGCGCTCATGTTTGCTCTCGATTCCCGCGGAGGCCGGATTGCGATTGACGGCTGGCGCACGCAGACTGCGGTCACTGCCTTCGATATGATTCGCGATTTGGAACCTTTCTGCGAGACCTTTCTCTATACGCACATCGACACGGAAGGCTTGATGGGCGGAATTCCGATGGAGACGGTTCACGCCATCAGGCGCGCCACCGAACGACACCTGGTGGTCGCCGGCGGTATCACTGAACAGCACGAAATCGACAGCCTCGACGCGCTGGGAATTGATGCCGTGGTGGGCATGGCGCTGTACTCCGGAAAGATTCAGGGTTGAACAACGCCTGGGCTTTCCTAGCTCACATTTTCTGCTGCACATTTTCTGCCTGACATTTTCTGATTCACAAGGTGCCGGCTCGCGCACCGTCTATTCAATGCGCCTCCGCAGAACGGGCAAAACACGACAAAACTTTTTATCCCGTAGCCACTGGCCCCGGATGGTGGAATTTTTTCCCGACGCAGCCGTCGATGGCTTGCTGTCGCAGATCGTAATTAGACTCTAATATGATATCGACCATCATTCTTGCGTGGCTCTGCCACGCGGAGAGGCCGTTCCCGGAGTGAATGTCAAGAAACTGTTCGATCTGACCGGCCGCGTGGCCATTGTTTCGGGTGGCTCGATGGGACTGGGTCTGCAGATGGCCGAGGGACTGGCAGAGATGGGGGCGAATCTGGTGCTCTGCGCCCGCAAGAAGGAGCGCTGCGAGGAAGCGGCGGAAGCGTTGCGCAGCCTGCGCGTGCAGACGCTGGCGTTGGGATGCGATGTCAAGGACAAGGCGGCGA
>Ga0224558_1003562_pt1 | contig 12828 bp, 12 predicted proteins | sample 714S32024metaG_FD_180682 | JGI IMG/M metagenome (GOLD analysis project Ga0224558, IMG submission 180682) | Peat soil microbial communities from Stordalen Mire, Sweden - 717 S3 20-24 | ecosystem: Environmental > Terrestrial > Soil > Wetlands > Peat | place: Sweden: Norrbotten County, Stordalen... | reverse complement strand
CTTCGGATACCGACCTCGCCGGCGAGCCGGCGTCGGCTTCTCTTCGGTCACTGTTGGCATGACTACCTCCTATTCGAGGTGTCCGGCCAACGGGGGGATGGTCACAGCCCACGCCGCGGGCATGAAAGTGTGACCGAAGTGGGTCAAAGGGTGGTGATCCAACACTGTAAGTGCCCGGAGTTTGATCCAACGAACGTGACTCGTTCATGGGCTGGGGAGTGTTCTGTGCCAACTGCGGGAACCTTGATCCAGATGAGAGGCGTCGGCGGTTAAGCGCTCAACGGTGACTCGTAACTCCTCCCGACTCTCCGTTGACTCCATCGCCTTCAAGTCCTCTGGCGACACGCCGACACATCCCATGCCTCCATCGTCGTGAGTTGCACGCAACTATGTACGGGCTAGGGCTCTTCCTCTGTCCTGGCGGCGGCGTCGAGCACCTCGGCAGCCAGCTCTAGGCGGTCCCGGAGCTTGGCATCTGCGAGCGAGTCATCCGGCAGCCCCACCGTGAGCGCAGCGGCCTTCCGCAGGCGCTCCGCCGCCTTGGATATATCCGTAGGGTTGCGCCTCCTAGCCACCTCTTCATATTGGGTCAACAGCCACCGCAGTCGGGGGACTGGGGTGGATCAGGGCATGCTTATCTACTGGTGGACATGGAGGCGTAGATATGGGACCAATCATCAGGGTGCCCGACGACGTGGCGCAAAGGCTTGAAGAGGAGACCGACCTCGTCGAGGACGTGATTGACGTACCGGACGCAGTAGATGAACCCGACGTGCAGTTTGGGATCACGCCTGGGGTCTTCCTACTGCTCACAGAGATACCGAAGGATGGATTTGGGCGTCTGGTGAGCTTGATCGCGATGTCCGACTACGCGAAGAGCGCTCCAGAGCCGTTCGAGCTGATAGTGCGCGACAAGGACAGCATTACGCACGCCTTTCCCGCCACTGCCGTGAATGAACAGTCGATCCAGGATCATCTGAAGCTGGCCTACTTCGGAGCGCCTGGAGATCGTCGTCCCTTGATTTCGTAAGACGCTGGGGTCCGTTACACGTGTCACTCACGCCAACAGACGAGAGCTGATTGCCCGAGCCGACGAGCGACGATGCTCTAACCAGGTGTTATCACTAGCCTTATTCGATACCTCAGCTGAAAGATGGACATATGGCCGAAAACAGCGCCTACGACAAGGCCCTCCTCCGGCTTCAGGAGGAGTTGGTGAAGATGCAGCAGTGGGTCCGCGACGAGAGCAAGCGGATAGTCATCGTCGTAGAGGGTCGCGATGCCGCGGGGAAGGGGGGCGTGATCAAGCGCATCACCGAGTACCTCAACCCCCGCTGGTGCCGGATCGCCGCTCTCCCCGCTCCCAGCGACCGGGAGAAGACCGAGTGGTACTTCCAGCGTTACATCGCCCACCTTCCAGCCGGGGGGGAGATCGTCCTGTTCGACCGCAGTTGGTACAACCGGAGCGGGGTTGAGCGAGTGATGGGGCTCTGCACCGACGAGGAGTACCACCGCTTCCTCCGTCAGTGCCCGGCATTCGAACGGATGCTCCTCGACGACGGCATCGTATTGGTCAAGTACTGGTTCTCGGTGAGCGACGAGGAGCAGGAGCGGAGATTCAAGGAGCGCCTCAACGCGCCCCTCAAGCGGTGGAAACTGAGCGAGATGGACATCGAGGGCCGCAACCGCTGGGTCGAGTACTCCAAAGCCAAGGATGAGATGTTTGCCCACTGCGACCTGCCGGACTCGCCCTGGTACGAGGTCGAGGCCGATGACAAGAAGCGGGCACGGCTCAACTGCATCGCCCATCTCCTGTCGGTGATCCCGTACCAGGACCGTAAGCTGGCGAAGATCAAGCTGCCTTCGCGGTCCCCGGTAGGCAACTACCAGCGACCGCCCCGCGACCGATACCGCCACGTTCCCAACTACGCGGCGACGATCACCTGACCCTGTATCGACTTGGCTGGCATGCACGACCGTTTACCGGATGGGTGCGGCCAGTCGGGAGCACTTCCGGCCCCGCCCCCGATCCGGCAACCCGGTCATACTGCTGCGAGCGATAGCGCGCAGTTCCACTCGCGAGTGATCAGCCGACGACCAGCGTGTACCCGGCATGTGGAGCGGTCGGGGAGATTGCTTGGTCAGTGGTTTCCGCTGACCCTGACGGTCAGGGAGGAGGTGAGGCACCCCTGATCGGGCGTCACCCTCTCCTTAAGGCGTCGAACAGAGATCGGCAAACTCGGGGCTGCCTCACCTACCCCATCTCGTGAATCTTGTCCACGTTGATTGTCAGGAGGACACGAACTTGGTCACGGCCTCCATACCATGGATACGGGCCACCTAGGTAACGCTGGGCGAGGGCCTCGATGTGTTTCGCACCCCCTTCGGTGGTGACACTCACGACACGCCCGCGAACCGCGTAATAGCGAGAGGGGTTGGACGGATCGGAAACGCCTACGGCCACGCGCGGGTCGCGCTCGACGTTCCTCACCTTCTGGTTACCCTGGACAGTATTGATGATGACGTGCTCGCCGTCGGTGTCGACCCAGGTTTGGGTCATCTGCGGTGAACCGTCGGGCATCAGGGTGGTGACGAAACACGGGCTCGACTTGCGCAACAGAGTTACGAGGCCATCAGGAAGATCCACGTCTCACCGTCGCTATCTAAGCCGTTGAGGATCAAGTATGAGTGCGCCCCGGCCCGAGGGCAACCCGCCCGCAAACGACGGCTTCCTTGGCCCCGTGCTCACACTGCAGTTGATCAGACGTTCTCGAAGATATCGATCCGAGGAGGGCTGGTGACGCCGCCGCGCTCCATGGCTGCCTTCAACACTGGGTCACCTGTGAAAGCCTCGGCCTGGGCGACGGTTGGGAAGTCGTGGGTTGCGAGCACGTCCTTCGTGTTGCCTTGCGCGTGCATCACTCGCTGAGCTGTGCAGCCGTGCTGCATGCGAAGCGGCTCGACTTCGTCGTAGACCTTCCGCCATGCGGCGTAGTCGGCAACAGTGTGTCGAACGATCAACGTGGCACTCATCTGGGACCCCCCTTGTATCACGGGGACTATCTGTCTCCGCCGTGCGACCCTACATGAGAGGAGTGGCCCTGCTCGCCTTGGGACCGCTGCTGCTCAGCTGGGGAAGATGCCCTGCCAATGCAATCCCGCAGCCGACGCCTATGTGGAGGTTCACGACGCGCTTAATCAGCTCGGGCGTCTGCCTGATGTCGGCTGCTGCAAGTGAACTGACAGTCCCAAGAGGGAGAGCAAGTGCGGGGAGACGTTCGTTCGTCTTATCCGTCCTCTTGCCGGGTCTCTTGGTCATCCAAAGCGAGCGATGGTAGGGGTCATGAGCGTCATCCGCATCAACGCCCTCACCGTGCCTGAGAACGGCGGCGAGGAGCTTGCCCGCAGGTTTGCCGAGCGAGCCGGTGCTGTCGATCAAGCCAACGGCTTCGAGGGGTTCGAGCTACTGCGCCCCACCGACGACCGGCATACCTGGCTCGTCGTGACCCGGTGGCGCGACAGGGATGCCTTCGAGGCGTGGGTGGCCTCACCGGCTTTCGCCCACGGCCATCGTGGCGTGTCGGGCCAGGGCGAGAATCGCCCTCCCGTAGCCCTCCAAAGTGAGATCTGGTCCTAAGAGGGAGGGGGCGGTGCCGGGTCCATCGGCCTGACCCTGTCTCTCCATGCCGGGGCAAGCCTCGGGGATGTGTAGGACGCGGCAGGGCACGCCGACCCGAGGACGACGCGGAGGTACGACCGAGCGCGGCACTACTTGGATAAGCACCCGACCTACGCCCTTGAAGGATTGGTGGCGTCGTAGCCGGAGCGTTACCGGGCGGCTTCGGCCATCACCACCGACGCCAGGTAGTAGCGCACAACCGGATCCGGCATTTGCGCGCAGGTCGAGTGTGAACAATCCGTAGCTGTCAGTCGGCTGGTTTCATCCGTTCAAGCGTTGCCGCCATCTGCTGATGCACGAGGTTCACCGCCTGCAAGGGTCGAATCATCACACGGAACTCGACGATGCGTCCCTCCTCATTACAGCGGATGATGTCGACACCGTTGACGTACTTGCCCTCCATCGTGGTCTCGAACTCAAGAACAGCGGTGTCTTCGCCCAGCACCTCTTTCGTGTAATGGAAACTTCCGGTCGGAGTTTCACTGCCCGCTGAGGTCGATGCCGCTTGGTCGCCTGGAAGGGTCGCGACTGCCGCCTGTAGGTAAAGGGTGGTGATCGCCTTGCCCTCCTGAGGCGTGAATATGATCGGTGAGTAGAAGACGACGTTGTCGTCGAGCAGTTCGTCGAGCCCACCCGGTAGCTGGCCCCGCAAGTAGGCATGCCACTTGTCGATTACCGGTTTGATCATTGGTCCCTCCCGGTCGTCGGGGAGACGGTAGTGGAGCCTTTGGGGTACTGACCAGCCAACCGCGGGCTGCAAACCTCGACAAACACCCGACCTATGGGTTGGCGGGGCTGGTGGCGTCGTAGCCCGAGCGTTATCGGGCGGTTTAGGCCGTCACCACCGACGCCAGGTGCTAACGCACAACCGGCTCCGGGATGGTGCGCAGCGACTTGCGCACTTACGAAATCGACCCAGTTGCTGGTCGCTACTGGTGTTCTCTGTACGAGGCAGCGTCCTCCCGATGCCGGTCGATGATCTATCTGCGATCCTGACGGGCGTTAGCGACGGCGTAGCTATGCCCCATGGCTAGTACGACGATGGCAACAACCGACAACGTATGGAGAGCAAAACCGATTAAGCCACAAAGGAAGGCTACAGCCATAACGGTGATCATTGCGACACCCGACACTCTCCGTTCTACAAGCAACGAAGAGACGCGTCAGGACTGTAGTGATTTAACGGGCATCAAAAACACACCTCTTTCAAGAATAGATTTCTGGTCGTGACCGAAACCGGTTAATGCACGTATTCGTGTACCGCCGTTGAACGACCCTGGGCGTCAGTCGTTTCACGGTCGAAGGTGTGATCGCGGCTGACTACCGGACGACGGGACACGCCGAAGATGATCGCCGAGGCGACCAGGCCGACTCCTCCGACAACCATCAGGATGACCCCCACCGTGGAAAGCCGAAACCCGTGACCTTGACTGGTCACCGCCCAGTACATAACGGCACCCGCCGCAATCGCGATAACGCTGAAGACCATTCCCGTCCGACCCATTTCTTCTACCTCCGTCTCATTGCCCTGGCTGACGGCCATGTCCGGTCGGTACAGTCGAGGCTCGATGTCTGTGGCTATCGTACCCTAGTTCCAAAAGACTAGCAAGCGCCTTCTAGAAAGATTGGGCTAACCTTGCCCTATGACCGAGTAGAGCTTTCTCACCAACCATGCCCGAGCCCTCGTCTGCATCGCGCATGACCCGGGGGTGCGCCTACGGGACATCGCCACGACGCTCGGCATCACCGAACGCAGCGCCTTTGGCATTGTCACCGACCTGACCGCGGCTGGCTATGTCGTGAAGGACAAGGACGGTCGTCGCAACCGCTACCGCATCGAGGCCCATCTGCCCCTGCCAGAAGCCGTCGGTCGAGAGCGGACGATTGGTGAGGTGCTGGAACTACTCGTGGACACCAGGGCTCAACGGCGGATTCGCAAGAAGATCGGAGCCCGGTGACGAGATACGTGCAGAGCCCCACCGGTTGGTGGCAGGACTCCAAGGGTCGAATGCAGCCGCCAGGCTCGTTTTTGGATCCCCCGCTTCGCGTCACCTCCGAGTCGTCCGCAGAAACGGCAGGTCCTTCTCCGATGAAACGGGTCCGATGCTTGATGGCCACTGCGCATAGGCCACGTCGCGTGAGTCACGGCTAAACCTTGGGCAGGGCACAACACTGTGCCCCCGCCTGACGCACACATCGAAGGGCACAAGGTTGTCCTGTGGTACGGCACCCGAGAACACCCAGTCCTTTAACTTCGTCCGCTTCCTCTCGATGAATAACACGGAGGGGCCGAAGGGATAATGGGGCGTTGCTGTAAACTCAGGTGTCCCCTCTTGGGAGTGACGCCTTGTTTGGGCAGGACGACCGTATCGGGTTGTTGTCCCGTACGGGCTCGACGCCGTCTTCTGAGCACTTATCGAAGGAACGGCGTGCGCGGTCGAACTGGGGCCGTTTTACCCTGAGCTTGAAGGCACTCCGATCCCTGTCGCAGTAGACGGCAACCACCTCCCAGCCCCGCCGCTCGCAGAGGCCACGGCACTCGGCTTCCTGGATTTCTGGGGAAACCTTCGTCCCCTCTCTATCCATCGAGATCCGTGCGTAGATGACAGCTCGAGGCATGTTAGGAGTATAGGTTGATTTGCGATATTCGTTCCTACGAGCACCTGGCTGATGCGACGTCTCGTAGCAGGCCTGGACGCGCAGCCCGATGGCTTCGACCTGCCCCTCTACGACACGGCCCGAGCGCTCGGCCTTGGTGGTCGAAGCGGGCGCCACTCGCCCTTCCAGCGCGCGATCGCCCGCTGCACGACCTTCGAGCTGGCCCGCCTCGAAGGGACCGACGTCTTGGCCGTGAGACGCAAGGTCCCTCCCCTGCCACGTAGGCACCTGCTACGCCTTCCCAGCTCTCTCCAGCACCTTCACGAGAGCTGGTCCGAGGTCCAGCACGAAGCGCCGTCTCTCGAGGGCATGCGAAGACGCTCGCGCAAGCTCGCGCTCGGGCTGCTCGACATCGGAGTGGACAGCCAGGACGCCGAGGCTCAACTCCTTCGGTGGGCACGCACCCGGCGCTCGCCCATGAGGCGACAGAGTGGCCCGTGCACTGCGTGAGTCCGCAAGCAGGCCTGAGTAGGCCCGATCGACCACGTAACGCCGTGGTCGCAGGTACGAAACACACAGTTCATCTGCCCGCCGTAGCCTGGGGACGTGACGACTTTCGTCCTCCGCGTCGCCTTGCCGGACCGACCGGGAGCCCTCGGTGCGGTCGCCAGTCGGATCGGCTCGGTGCGCGGTGACGTGGTCGCGATCGAGATCGTCGAACGTGACGCGGGTCGTGCCGTCGACGAGTTCCTGGTAGAGCTCGCCGACGACGACATCCTCCCCCTACTGTTGAGCGAGATCGCCGAAGTCGACGGCGTCCTCGTAGAAGAAGCGCATCCGATCACCGGGAGCTTTCGCGATCGGCGGCTCGACGCCTATGACACTGCGGCGCTGATCGTCGCAGAGCGCACTCCCCAAGACGTGGTGAGGGCGCTCACCTGTCGGGCACGCCACGAGCTCGACGCCCTGTGGGCTGCGGTCATAGACGTCGAATCGGGCATGCTGATCGCGGCGGAGGGACTCACTCCGGCCGCGCCCTGGATCACAGCGTTCGTGGAAGAGGGGCGGCGAGGTGACCCCACTTCGGCCAGCCACGAGAACGACGTCGAATGGGTCGACCTCGCAGCATGGGATTTGGTTCTCGTGGTAGGTCGCCCAGGCTGGCGTCTCGGAACTCGCGAGCGCGATCGCATGGCCGCTCTGGCACGGCTCGCGGACGCCCGGTGGATGGACTTCTCCGAGCGCGAGTCGCGCATCTCCTACCCGGCTCGCGCATCACGATCTTCGGGCACGACCCAGACTGGTCGGTCCTTGCCCGGCTCTCGGGTGCCGCGCCCCCCTGTTCGGTCGGCAGAAGTGTGCTGAGAACGTGACCGCCGCTCAGCCCGATCGCCTACCAGGTCGAGCCGTGAGGTGCTCGCCCTCCTGCCAACGGGCCATCGTCCAGAGCAGGTCAGACAACCGGTTCAGATAGGGCACGGCCAGTGAGTCCTCTGCCGGGGGTGCCCGGGTGAGAAGCCGCTCGGCACGCCGAACGACAGTTCGCGCCATGTCGAGGGCGGCCGAAACACGGTTCTGACCGGGTACCACGAACCCTGCGGGCATGTCGAAGCGCTCGCTCAGCCCGTCGATGCGCTCCTCAAGAGCAACGATCATCTCGAGCGTGACAAGCGACTGACCAGGTCGGAGCTTCTCCCGCCTCTGAGGGGCGGTCGCCACCTCGGCCATGAGGACCCACAGGTCGCGTTCGAGACCGACGATCAACTCATTGAGCTCCGTCCCAGGCTCTGCCTCTGCCCGGGCCAGTCCGAGCGCCGCCTGCGACTCGTCGACAGCGCCGTTGGCCTCGATTACCGGCGCGTCCTTACGGACGCGGCCCCCGAAGAGCAGACGCGTAGTGCCGTCGTCACCCTTACGCGTGTAGATCCGCACCACCGTTCGAGCATGCTACCGGTCGCCCCCGTCTGCTTCATTCGCTGAGGTTCTCATGGGCCGTAGACTTGGGGGGTCGTGTCCGATGACGCCCCCGAGCTCACCGCGGTGCTGGCCCACGATGCCCTCCCGCTCGATGAGCGCGGCGCCGCCTACCTCGACGCGGCCGCGAGCCGAGTGGTGACGTTCGACGGCGCGATGGGCACCAACCTGCAACTTGCGGGACTCAGCGCACAAGACTTCGGAGGGCCTGCACTCGAGGGTTGCAACGAAGTCCTCGTCTTGTCACGCCCGGACGTCGTGGCCGATGTGCACTCGTCGTTCCTCTCTGCGGGAGTCGACGTGGTCGAGACCGATGCCTTCGGTGCGTTTCGGATCATGCTCGGCGAGTACGGACTCGAAGATAAGGTGGCCGAGATCAACGTCGCCGCGGCGCGCATCGCCAGGGAGGCGGTGGACGCCGTATGGACCGACCTGCATCCTCGCTGGGTCGCCGGCAACCTCGGCCCAGGCACTCGCTTTCCCACCCTGGGACAGATCTCCTACATGGAGCTGCGTGACGCCTACGAAGAGCAGGCCGCCGCTCTGCTCAGAGGCGGCGTCGACCTCCTGGTGATCGAGACGGTCTTCGACCTACTCCAGGGGAAGGCCGCGATCAATGCTTGCAAGCGGGCCATGGTGAGCACCGGTCGGCGCGTTCCGCTGCAAGTGCAGGTCACGATCGAGCTCACGGGCCGGATGCTTCCGGGTACCGAGATCGGCGCAGCGCTCACGGCACTCGAAGCGATGCGGCCCGATGTAATCGGTCTCAACTGCGCGACGGGACCAGTAGAGATGGGGGAAGCGGTGCGCTACCTCTCACAGCGTGCCAGGGTGCCCATCTCGGCTCAGCCCAACGCCGGGCTGCCCACCGTGGTGGACGGGGCGATGCACTACGACCTCACGCCGCAACAGCTGGCGAATCACATGGAGCACTTCGTGACCGATCTGGGAGTCACCGTCGTCGGCGGTTGCTGCGGCACGACGCCCGAGCACATGCGTGCTGTCGTCGAGCGTTGCCGCGACCTGGTACCTGCACCGCGGTCACCCGTGAGCGAGCCGGGTGCTGCGTCGATCTACAGCTCGGTCCCTTTCCACCAGGACACGTCGTTCCTCGTGGTCGGGGAACGAACGAACGCCAACGGCTCCAAACGATTCCGCGAAGCGATGCTGGGCGGCGACTGGGACACCACGGTGGTGATGGCACGCGACCAGGTGCGCGAAGGTGCCCACATCCTCGACGTGTGCGTCGACTTCACGGGTGCGGACGGGATCGCCGACATGGCCGAGGTCGCCAGCCGCCTCGCCACCCAGGCGAGTGTGCCGCTCATGGTCGACTCGACCGAAGCTCCCGTGGCCGAGACCGCGCTCAGGTGGCTCGGGGGCCGAACGGTCCTCAACTCCGTGAACCTCGAGGAGGGCGACGGGCCCGGCACACGCCTTGACAGGTTCTTGACCTTGGCGCGCGAGTACGGGTCTGCCGTCGTGTGCACCTGCATAGACACCAAAGGACAGGCTCGCACTGCGCAGTGGAAGCTGCGCGCCGCACTGGCTATCGCGCAGGTCGCGATCGAACGCTACGGGCTCGAGCCTACGGACCTCATCTTCGACCCACTCGTCCTCCCACTGTCGACCGGTATAGAGGAGAGCCGGCGCGACGGGATCGCGACCATCGAGGGGATCAAACGCATCAAGGCCGAGCTCCCCGGGGCGTTCACCATCGTGGGGCTCTCCAACGTTTCGTTCGGTCTGAGCCCAGCTGCGCGTCAAGTGCTCAATTCGATGTTCCTGCACGAATGCGTGGAAGCGGGGCTCGACGCGGCTATCGTCAACCCTGCACGGATCCTCCCGTTGTCGAAGATCGACGAGAAGGCCCGGGAGGTGTGTCTCGACCTCATCTACGATCGCCGCCGCGAAGGATACGACCCGCTCTCGGAGCTGCTCTCGATGTTCGAGGGGATCTCCACCGGAACTCCCACCCGTGAGGACCGCTCGGGTTGGAGTATCGAGCGACGACTCGAGCACCACATCGTCGACGGGGACCGCGACGGGCTCGAGGTCGACCTCGAAGAGGCCCTTGCGAACGGGCACGGGCCGCTCGAGATCGTGAACGACATCTTGCTGGCCGGCATGAAGACCGTGGGTGCGCTATTCGCCTCCGGCGATATGCAGCTTCCATTCGTGCTCCAGTCGGCCGAGACGATGAAGTCCGCCGTGTCATATCTCGAGCCGAAGATGGAAAAGGCCGACCGGGGCAGCAGGGGCACGATCGTGCTTGCCACCGTGAAGGGGGACGTGCACGACATAGGAAAGAACCTGGTCGACATCATCCTCACGAACAACGGCTACGAGGTCGTGAACCTGGGTATCAAGGTGGGCATCGGGGAGATGATCCAGGCGGCCGCTGATCGCGCCGCCGACGCCATCGGCATGAGCGGCTTGCTCGTGAAGTCCACCCTGATCATGCGCGAGAACCTCGAGGAGATGAAGGCCCGCGGTCTTTCCAAGGTGCCGGTGCTGCTCGGCGGGGCGGCACTGACGCGCACCTACGTCGAGCGCGACCTGCGCCAAGTCTACGAGGGGCGCCTGTTCTACGGCAAGGATGCCTTCGAAGGGCTGCGGACGATGGACCGGCTGATCGAGCTCAAACTGACCGGTGAAGACGACCCTTCTTTCGGACGCGAGATCGGCGGGCGCAAGCTGTCGCCACGCAGGAGCCAGCTCGCGGCCGCAGAAGCTGCGTCGGGTGCCGCGCGCCCGTCACGCTCGCCCGACGTGGAGACCGACAACCCCGTGTTCGTCCCACCGTTCCTAGGCACCCGAGTCGCGAAGGGCATACCACTCGACGACATCGTCTCGTACCTGAACCTGACCGCCCTTTTCCGCAACCAGTGGGGCTACAGACCCGACAAGACTGCAGCCGAGACCGACTCCGACTTCAAAGAACGCGTCCGCGCGGTGCTGCGCGACGAGCTCGACAAGGCGAAGGCCAAGGACCTGCTCGTTCCCCAGGTGGCGTGGGGCTACTTTGCCGCCAACTCCGATGGCGACGATCTCGTGTTGTGGCAGGACGAGACGCGCTCGCAGGAGCTCATGCGTTTCAGCTTCCCCCGACAAGCCACGGAGCCCTGGCTGTGCATCGCCGACTTCTTCCGGCCGGTCGAGAAAGGTGAGCTCGACTTCGCGGCCTTCTGTGTCGTCACGATGGGACCCAAAGTCTCCGAGGAGACTGCCCGGCTGTTCGCCGAGAACAGCTACACCGACTACCTCCATCTCCACGGGCTCGGAGTCGAGATGGCCGAGGCGCTCGCAGAGCTCTGGCACAGGCGCGTACGCGAGGAGTGGGGCTTCGCCGACGACGACGGGCCCACGTTGGCCGGGCTGTTCCACCAGCAATACCGCGGCGGTCGCTACTCGTGGGGGTACCCGGCCTGCCCGGACCTCGAGGACAACGCCAAGGTGGTGTCGCTCCTCGGCGGAGAGCGCATCGGGGTGACGGTGAGCGAGGGCTTCCAGCTCCACCCCGAGCAGACCACCGACGCGATCGTCTGCCACCATCCGAAAGCCAAGTACTTCGTCACATAGGCGCCTCAGCGAAGAGTCGCTGCGTGTGCGGAACGCGCGAAGTGAGCGCTGTCGGTCGAGGAACACGCCGCCTCGCGAGCGTGGTAACTGGAGCGAGTTAGCGGCGAGGATTGGACATGGGCAAAACCCATGCGCTCGCCGATCCCACGAAGCCTGTCGAATTCGTCGGGCGTCCAGAACCGTGCCACCGGCAGGTGGGCCGCGCTCGGCCTCAGGTACTGCCCGAGGGTGACGATGTCCACCCCCACGGCTCGCATGTCGGCGAGCGCCCCTATGGCCTCCTCCTCGCTCTCGCCCATGCCCAGGATCATGCCCGACTTGGTGACGAGCCCGGCGTCCTTCGCAAGCGCGAGCACCGCAAGACTGCGCGCGTAGCTTGCCGACGGCCGGATCGCGCGCTGCAGGCGCGCCACGGTCTCGAGGTTATGGTTGAAGACGTCCGGGCGCGACGCGATCATGACCGAGATCGCCTCGCGATCGCCCTTGCAGTCAGGTACCAGTACCTCCACCGCCGTCCCCGGACAGCGTGCCCTGATCGCTTCGACGGTGGCGGCGAATGCCCCCGCCCCACCGTCGGCAAGGTCGTCACGCGTCACCGCGGTCACCACTGCGTGCTCGAGGCCCAGACGCTCCACCGCCTCTGCGACGCGCTGTGGCTCGCGTGGGTCGAGTGGCAGTGGATGGCGGGTATCAACGAGGCAGAACCCGCATGCACGCGTGCAGCGTTCCCCGTTGATCATGAAGGTCGCCGTGCCCTGGGCCCAGCACTCGAAGATGTTCGGACAACCCGCCTCCTCGCACACAGTCACCAGGCTCAGATCCTTCACGGTGCGTTGCAGGCCGAGGAATTCGCCACCCATGCGCGCGTTCACGCGAAGCCACGGGGGTTTGCGCGCGGACAAGACGAGACCCTCGCACGGATCCACACCAGCCCGACGAAGCCGGACCCGCAGCTTCCCACCCGGCTCCCCTGCTCGCTCCGGGCTCGCGCCAAC
>Ga0224558_1003561_pt1 | contig 12832 bp, 9 predicted proteins | sample 714S32024metaG_FD_180682 | JGI IMG/M metagenome (GOLD analysis project Ga0224558, IMG submission 180682) | Peat soil microbial communities from Stordalen Mire, Sweden - 717 S3 20-24 | ecosystem: Environmental > Terrestrial > Soil > Wetlands > Peat | place: Sweden: Norrbotten County, Stordalen... | reverse complement strand
ATTCTCGGCGACCGGCACGGCCGCCTGATTCATCTTGGCGAGCGGGAGTGCTCGCTGCAACGCCGGCACCAGAAACTGCTGGAAGAGTGCCCCTCGGCGTTTGTCGACGAGGAGTTGCGGCAGCGCATGGGAGAAACCGCCGTGCGCATCGGGAAGCTGGCAGGATATTGGAACGCCGGCACCGTTGAATTCCTCGTGGACCAGACCCGCAGTTTTTACTTTCTGGAGGTGAACGCGCGCCTGCAAGTCGAACACCCGGTAACGGAACTCGTGCTGGGGATAGACCTGGTCAAAGAGCAGATCCAGATTGCGGCCGGGGAAAGACTCGAGTGGCGGCAGGAAGACGTGCGCATGCGGGGCGCCGCGATCGAGTGCCGGGTTTATGCGGAAGACCCCAGCAACAATTTCTTCCCCTCACCAGGCTATATAAGTAGGCTCCAGGTTCCGGCGGGCCCGGGCGTGCGCCGCGATAGCGGCGTCTATGAAGGTTGGACGGTGCCGCTGGAGTACGACCCGCTTTTGTCCAAGGTCTCGGTGTGGGGGACGGCGCGTGCGGAAGCTATCGCGCGCATGCGCCGGGCGCTCGGCGAGTACGAAGTTTTCGGCATCAAAACCAACATTCCCTTCTTCCGCCGGCTGCTCGAGCACCCCGACTTTGCGGCGGGACGCCTGGATACCGGCTTGATTGATCGCGTGCTGGCCGCGGGCCTGATGGAAGAAGAGCCGCCTTCGCCTGAGGAAGAGTGTGTTGCCGCACTGGCCGCGGCCCTGCATGTGCGCGGGAGGCAGGAGAAGAGGATTCCCGCGGCCGCGAGCGCCTGGAAAAGCACCGGCAGGGAAGCGGCGCTCAACCGGTGGCCGCGGCGGGAGGGTTGGCACAGAGTATGACAAGATTCCGCTCCTTATTTAAGGAGGGGTCAGGGGTGGTTGACCGTAGCGCTAATTCAGCCATCCACCCCCCCCGTCCCCTCCTCCCTTTGAGGAGGGGAGTCAGGGGAACACGAGAGACGATGAAACTGGCCATCAGGATCCACTCGGGTTCGAAGACGTCGGACCATGAATTTGAGTTGACGGAGACGGCGGAGGGCGCATCTGCGGTCACCACGCGGCCTTCTTCTACCTCGAAGATTTCCTTCGATGGCCAGACGCTGCTTGCCGACCGGGAAGAGATCGCGCCGGGAGTTTACTCGATTCTGATTGATGGGCGGTCTTACGAAGCTCAGGTCAGCAAGCGGGCGGGCGACTCCGAAGGCGCCTCAAGCCCGTACGTGGTTACCGTTGGGCTCCGGAATTACCTGGTGGAGATTCAGGATCCCCGGCGCTGGAAGCGCGATGGCTCCGGGGTTCGCGAGCATGGGCCGAGGGACATCGTGGCCCCCATGCCAGGGAAGGTCGTTAGAGTGCTGGTATCCGAAAATCAGGAGGTGGCTCAAGGTCAAGGGTTGCTGGTCATCGAAGCGATGAAAATGCAAAACGAAATTCGCGCCCCGCGAGCGGGCCGCGTCGAGCGCATTTACGCCCAGGAAGGAACCGGGGTGGAGGCAGGTTTTCGGCTGCTTCGAATCGCGTGAGAGAGGTCCACTCGCTGTCATCCTGAGCGCAGCGAAGGATCTCTGCAGTTCGTCGCGGGGCACTGTTGATCAAGGCAACTGCGGCGATCCTTCGCTGCGCTCAGGATGACAGGAGACTCACGCGGCGGGTCTATTTGGCGGCTGGCGGACTAAGCTGTCCTTTGACGATCTGCTCCGCCAGGTGATTCTCGACCTTCGCCCGGTCGCGCAGCGTCTCGATATAGGCCGCTTTCAGGAGTTGCTCCCTTTCATTCTTCAGTGTCTGCCGAATGGCATTCTGAACTCGCAACTCGGAAAGGGTGTGGGTTCCGGCCGGCTCAATGCCGAGGAGCTTGATGATGTGGAACCCGGAGGAACTGCGAATGATCCCGGTGTACTGGTTGACCTGGAGCCCCTGCACGGCTTGCTTGAGTTGAGGGGTGGAATTCAGGGCTGAAACCGGAATGAAGCCCATGTCGCCGCCTCCCGTGGCGGTTCGGGCATCCTCGGAGTATTCCTGCGCCACCGTGGCGAAGTCGTCCCCGGCGTGCAGGCGAGCGAAAAGCGCCTGGATTTTGCGTTCGGCGGCAGCGGGGGTCTTGGCGTCGTCGTTCTTGAGGTTGCGCACCTCGGGGTCCGCCACGGGGGTGACCTCAATCTGAGCCAAATGATAAGCGGTTTCAGGGACGTTGAAGTTGGCTTTGTTGCGTTCGTAGTACTCCGCAATGTCGGCGTCGGAAATCTTGATATTCGCCACGATTTCCTTGTTGATAACCTTGGTTATAATAATATTGCGTCGTAACTCTTTGCGTAAATCTTCCATTTCCAAACCCTGATCATGAAGCCGTTTCCTGAACTCTTCCGCAGAATAAGGGGTCTGAAGCTTGGCCACCTCGTTATCCACCTCGGCTTCCGAAACCGAGATGCCGGCGTGGGAGGCGTGCTCGACCAGGATCTGATTGTTGATCAGTTCATCCAGGACGTTCAGCTTGAAGCTCATGGCTTCTTCCGGGCTGTTGGCCTCGGGCGAAGCGCCTTGGCGGGTTCGGTATACCCTCTCGACCTGGTCGCGATAGATGGGTTGGCCATCGACCTTCGCCGCTATTTCGCGGTCCGAAGCGATTTTCGGCCGGCAGGAGGTGAACGCCGCTAGCCCAGCAACCAGCGTGATGGTCGCCAAGGCAGTAAGGCTGTGATAAGACCGTTGTTTTCTCATGCAGATATTGTACTCCACACCCCACGCCTCCGTATCCGAATATGACGCCTTGCAGGGGTTCTCCCTACAAAGAACTGGGCAACTTAGGGTTGCCTCTGGTACAATGAAGAGGAGTGTTCATCCTATAACGAGGTGTGGCTATGGCATTGGCATGTGAGATTTGTGGCAAGGGACCATCGTATGGAAACAGGATTAGCCACGCCCATAACGTCACCAGGCGGCGCTGGAACCCCAACTTGCGCCGGGTTCATGCCGTTGTGGGTGGCGTCCCCAAAACCCTGCGCGTCTGCACGGCCTGCATCCGTTCGGGCAAGGTCTCCAAGGCGAAGTGAAGCAGGTATGAGCACAGGCAAGAGTGCCTGTGCTACTCCACGGTCAGTGCGCCAGTCGTTCAACCTGGTAAACCCCATTGATCTTACGTAGCGAAGACACCACCTTTTCCAGGTGCTCCATATCCACAATATCCAAGGTGACTTCGATGTGCGCCTGGCTGTCATCCGTTCGCACTTCTATATCCTGAATATTGGAATGGACGTCCGCGATTGCCCCGGTCACATCTGCCAAAAGGCCCTGGCGGTCGCGACTGAACAAAGTGAGCTTGACGGGATAAAGGCTGTATTTGGGCCCCATCCACTTGACTTCGATGCGCCGGTCCGAATCGTAAAGGAGATTCTGAACGTTGGGGCAGTGCTTGGCATGCACTGCAATTCCTTTCCCGCGTGTGATGTAACCGGTGATTTCCTCACCTCGAATGGGATTACAGCACTTGGCGCGATAGACCATCAGGTCATCGTGGCCGTGGACCTGGACGGCCGTGTCGCCGGAGATGCCCAGGGCTCGTTTCACGGTGGTAAGCCGGGAAGGATGGGCCGTTTCGAGCTGGGCCGAGGGAACAAGCCTGGAGAGCACCTGGCGCGCGGAGAACTTGCCATATCCGATTCCCGCGTGCAGGTCGTCCGCCGTCATGCAGCCGTTATCCCGGGCCACCCGCGCGTAATCTTCCTCGGTTACTTTCTTGAGCGTCACATCGTATTTGCGCGCCTCCTTTTCCAGCAAGCGCTTGCCGATTTCCACGGCTTGGCCTCTTTGCGCGATGTTGACCCAGTGCTTAATCTTGTTCCGCGCCCGCGAGGTCTTGACGATGGCAAGCCAGTCGCGGCTGGGGTTGTGGTTTGCCTGAGTGACGATTTCGACGATATCTCCGTTGCGTAATTTGGACTTGAGGGGACCGATGCGGCCATTGACCTTGGCGCCTACGCAATGGTGGCCCACCTCGCTATGGATGGCATAGGCGAAATCGATGGGTGTGGCGTCCCGGGGCAACACGATCACTTTCCCCTTGGGGGTAAAAGTATAAACCTCCTCCGGGTAAAGGTCGATCTTGAGAGTGGAGAGGAACTCTCCCGGATCGCCCATGTCCTGTTGCCATTCCACCAGGTGTCGCAACCAGGCGAAGCGCTCTTCATCTCGCGTCGCCACGGCGCTGCCGTCCTTGCTGTCTTTATACTTCCAGTGGGCGGCGATGCCTTCCTCGGCCACCCTGTGCATCTCCTCAGTGCGAATCTGCACCTCGAACGGCTGGCCATGTGGACCAATCACGGACGTGTGCAAAGACTGGTACAGGTTTGGCCTGGGGATGGCAATGAAGTCCTTGATGCGGCCCGGGACCGGCCGCCAGGTGTTGTGGATCACCCCCAAGGCGGCATAGCAGCTTCTGACGCTGTCCGTGATAATGCGGACGGCCAGGAGGTCGTAAACCTGCTCGAGGGGAACGTGTTGCCTGAGGAGTTTCTGCCGGATGCTGTAGAGGCGCTTGATTCGGCCTTCGATGCGCGCCGGAATGGAGTGCTCCTTCATTTTGGCATTCACGAGCTCGCGCACTTCCGAGAGAAATCCCTCGTCGACCTTACGGCGGCTTTCCACCTCTTTCTTCACCTCGAGGTAGGCGTCGGGCTCGAGAAACTTGAAGGACAGGTCTTCCAGTTCGCCCCGGACCTTTCCCATTCCCAGGCGGTGGGCAATGGGCGCGTAGATGTCCAGGGTCTCGCGGGCGATGCGTTCCTGCTTCTCAGGGGGCAGGTACTCGAGGGTGCGCATGTTGTGGAGCCGGTCGGCGAGCTTGACCAGCACGACGCGAATGTCGTCGACCATGGCGAGGACCATCTTGCGGAAGTTCTCAGCTTGCTGCTCCTCCCGGCTCATGAACTTGATGCGCCCGATCTTGGTCACACCTTCCACGATGCGCGCCACCTCTGCACCGAACTCCGTTTCGATGGTTCCGCGCGTGGTGCCCGTGTCCTCGACGACGTCGTGCAGCATGCCGGCGGCCAGGCACACAACGTCCAGCTTCATCTCGGCAAGGATGTATACGACTTCCAGCGGATGGCTGATGAAGGGTTCGCCGGAGAGACGCTTCTGCTCGCCGTGGCGGAGGGCGCAGAAGTCGTACGCTTTGCGCAGCAGAGTCAGGTCTTCCCCAGGACGATAACCCTGCACTACTCCCGCGATGTCTTCGAATTCAAGCATATCCCCACTTTGCATTCTAGGGCAGGGGACGCGCTTGGTTCAAGCCCCAGGGCGCTGGCGGCCGGCGGGGCAGGTCCGAACCTGCTTTGAAATCGTGTAGGGGTAGGGCTTGCCCTACCCGGTTCATGAGGGGACGGAAAGCCGTCCCCCCCTCAAGGAGGTGAAGGAGGGGAATCGTTTTCATGGTTTCCGGGTGCCCGACAGCCAACGGGCATGAGCGACTGCTTTGAAATTGCCCGTCATTCCGAGCGGAGCGAGGAATCTCGCCTTGGTCTTGGTTGGTTCATCCGGCCCGGCGCAGAGCGAGGTTCCTAGCTTCGCTCGGAATGACAGCGGGAAGGTGGCGTCGTCGCCCTCTCTTTTCGCTGCTGTCGATTTGTGGTAGGCTTCCTGTATATCCAAAAGAAAGGTAGATGTCGACCTGCCAAAAGCGACCGGGGCCGCGCGCCACGTGCGGACAAAGGAGAGCCTATGAAACAAGCCGCATGGAAAGTGTTAGCGATTGCGCTGCTTGCAGCAGTGGGAGTATTCAGCTCATGCGAGAAGCCTTTTCATGAGGAGAGCGAGCGTTACATCTTTGTCGCTGCAAACACCAGCCTCGCTTACTGGCAGGAAGCTAAAGCCGGATTTATGGATGCAGCCCGCGGACTAGGCGTGAAAGCTGAGTTTACGGGTTCAGAAACGTACTCACCTCAGGAAGAGCTTGAGGCATTTCAAAAGGCCGTCGACAGGCACCCCGCCGGGATCGCGGTTTCGCCCGCCAGGCCGGACATTTTCAAGGATGCCATCGATGCCGCCGTCAAGGCGGGAATTCCGGTTATCTGCGTCGATTCTGATGCCCCCGACTCGCGCCGCATCACCTTCATTGGTACGGATAACTATCAGGCGGGGCTCATCAGTGGGAAGCGCATTGCCGAATTGATGAAAGGCGAAGGCAATTTGGTCGTGATCACCCTCCCCGGCCAGTTCAACGTAGATGAGCGTGATCGCGGCGTGACGGAGGCGCTGCAGAAGTATCCGAAGATCAAGGTTCTTCGCACGCTTGACGACAAGGGTGACCCGCGCTCCGCGAACGACCAGATATCGTCGTTGCTGGCTGCGAAGGAAAAGATCGATGGGATCGTGTGCCTGGAAGCTTCGGGCGGCCCGGGAGTGGGAGAGGCGTTGCACCGATTGAATCTGGGTGGCAAGATTCCCGTCGTAGCGATGGACCGGGTTCCCGAAACCCTCGACTTCATTCAGCAGGGCGTGATCGCCGCTACCGTCACTCAGAAGCCCTACACGATGGCTTTCTACGGCCTGCGACTCCTGGACGACCTGCACCACAACATCGTGCATGAGTTCCAGGACTGGCAAACCGCGCCGGTGTCACCGCTGCCGACTCGTGTGGATACCGGAACGGCCGTCATTGATGCCAGCAATCTCGCCGCTTTCCGGGCGGCCGAAGCTACGCGTCGGCAGGCGCTCTAGAAGTATCGCCTGCTCGTACTGTCATCGGTCGTCCTTACGCCCAGGGCCGATCGCGCCGCTCGTGGCGCTTCACCACTTCGCAGACCTGGGATATGTTGGACTCCACCTGGAAGTCGTACATCCCCACATTGACGAAATCTGCGCCGCTCCTGAACGCAAGGTCGAATCCGTCTTTGGGCAGTACTCGACCCGCGCCCAGAACCTTAAACGCGATCCAGGGTTTCTTGATCGTTTTCATCAGAGCTGCCACATCGCGTGTGTCCTGGCTGAAATAGCCAACCGAGTTGAAGGTCTTGAAATAGAAGTCGGGGTTGAAATTCTGCTGTTCTGAGATGATCGCCGTTTCCATGGAGTGTGATCCGACTCCCGCCGCAAGGCCATTCTGCTTGATAAACGACACGACCTCCCCGATGAGTTCCGCCTTGCCGGCCTTCACGAAGGTGTCATCGGCCACTCCGCCCATGCAGTAGGCTGCCACCGCCCCATTGTCGATCGCTAGTTTTATGTTGTCTTTCAGGTTCTCCGGCTCGGGGTAGGTCTGGGCGATCCACTGGATCTTTCCGCCGCGCTCTTTGCGGTAGCGCGTCAAGACGCGGACGATCTGCTCGTCGGTGCGAAGAATCGTGGCATTGATTCCCTGCTCCTCGCACAATTGCAGGGTGTCCAGGATCTTGTCGTCAGTAAAGTAATGCTGCAGCAGGCTGTGAACGTAAAGCAGGTCGCCGCTGTGGGCAAACCCACTGAAAAGATTCCCGCCGCAAATCAGGCGGGTCACATCGAGTTTCCCGATGCGGCCGGTGGACAGTCTACTCGCGACCGGCTTGGGTTTGCCGCGTGCGCCGGCTTCCAGTTGGGCCTTCAGGGGAAGCGTGTCGAGGGTTAGGCCAGCGGCCGCGGCGGAAGCTTGGAGGAAACGCCGTCGATTCAGGCTTGGTGAAAAGGACATCCTATGCCTCCCGGTTCGGAGAGTGCCGGACAGTTGATCTACCGTCCGAGATTTTGAATCCGTCATGCCGCTTCCCCGGACGGCTACGGACAGCCTGTAATCTACGCCTGACCGTCTCCCAATGCAATGGCTGACCGCGGCCCACAACCTGGACATTACCCCGACACCTCCGAAGCCGGCCGCGAGGCGGTGACGAAGCAGGAAAGTGACCGGCTGGTTTTCAAAGTACCCTCGTTACGAAACATCGACAAGACCCAGCCGTACTTTCACACAGGAAAAGTGGCCACTTTGCAAGAAGCGGTTAAGGAGATGGGAGAGTACCAACTGGGCAGGCGACTGAACGGCGACGAAATCGCTTCCATCGTGGCGTTTCTCAAAACGCTCACGGGCGCGATTCCGGCGGATTACATCAAGCCGCCCCAACTCCCCAAGAGCACGGCGATGACGCCTAAGCCCAGCAATACCTGATACCAGCCGTGATCGCAATGGGCTGAAGCCTTGCGATCTGACCCCTACACCGGACGGGGCCAGCATATCGCCCTTGGCGCACTTGGACAAGGCTGCACCAGCATAACGGTTGGGAATCCTACGCTGCGTCGCGGAGAGAACCACTTTCCGCTTGCCCCAGGGCACCGAAGTGCTGTAATTTTTGGCTTCACAGGCCTTCCTTTGAGAATCCGGCCCAGCGGTTCGAGAAGTCCCATTCTCGAAGTGTGAAAGGCCCGGCAGAGATGCAAGTAGGAGGATGAAATGGTGAGCCGTCGTGTTCTCTTCAAAGGCGCGACCACAGGCTTGGTCGCTGCAAGTCTGGGCGCTCGGAACCTCTTCGGGCAACTGATCGGATCGCGCTACAAGTTTACGATGGACAGCGGGCCGGGGCCCGAAACCGTGATTAACGGCAAACGCTATCTGTATTTCGGCGGTACCGGATATTTCAGCTTCCAAACTCACCCGGAGATCCTCGACGCGGCGCAGAAGGCGCTGGCGGAGTTCGGCATGGACACGGCGACTTCCCGGGACATCTTCGGGACCTCACCCCTCCTGCTGGGGGTTGAGCAGAAGGTCCGGGAGTTCATGGGGACCGAAGACGCCATCTATCTGCCTTCGGGGTACCTGATTAATATTGCGGGGTTTCAATCGTTGAATGAATTGAAGCGTTTCGACGCGATGTTTGTGGATGAAACTGCGCATTGGAGCATCACGGATTTCATGTATGCGCTTCAGAAACCTGTCTACACCTTCGCCCACGGCGATCAGGAGGACCTCAGCCGGAAGCTGAAGGCGAATCTCGGTGCGGGCCAAAGGCCTTTGGTGGCGAGCGACGGGATCTTCCCGACGTTCGGGAAGATCGCGCCCGTCGAGGCTTATTTCCCGCTGGTGGAAACCTACGACGGCTGCCTCTGGCTGGATGATTGTCACGCCCTGGGCGTGCTGGGCGAGCACGGTCGCGGTACCTATGAATATTATAAGTTGCACTCCGACCGCTTGTACGGCGCGGGCACACTGAGCAAGGCGGTAGGCGCGCATGGGGGGATCATCACCGGCAAGACCGAGTTTATTCAGCCCATCCGCGCCGGCCACGTGGCCAATGGGTCGAATGCTTCCGTCTCAGCAGCGGCGGCCGCGGCGGTGAAGGGTCTCGACCTCATGATGACCCACCCCGAGTTGCGCCAACAACTCTGGCGAAACGCTCATCAACTCAAGAGCGGCCTGAAAGCCATGGGTTTCGACCAGGACGACACGCCCGTACCGGTTGCTGCCTGGACGCTCAAGACCGCAGAAGACATGGACCGAGTGCAGGCGGAAATGATGCGGCGCGGCATCGCTATTCAACGCACCGATTATGTGGGCGCGGGACCGGGAGGGGTTCTGCGCGCCGTGGTCTTCGCCAACCACAAACCAGAGCAGATCGCTCGCATGCTGAACGAATTGAAGTCGCTCGTGTAAGCTGGTGCGCAACAGACCATGAGGGTGCCAAGGAATCAGAAGATGTCATCCTGAGCGAAGCGGAGGATCCCTGTAGTTGGTCGCAGGTCGTAGAATCATAGGAAACTGCGGAGATCCTTCGCTTGGCTCAGGATGACAGAGGTTGGTCTTTCACGCATTCGACGTGCCGGGTCATGCGGCAGCGCAGAAGGGTGGATTGAAATGGACATTTCACGAAAGGACTTCTTGAAAGGCTTAGCGGGAGCGGGGATGGCTCCGACCCTTGCGGGCGCAATGGCCCCGGCGCTGGCGGAAGCGCAAGCATCGTCCGGCGCGTTACCCAAGCGGGCGCGTATCGCAGACCTGGAAGTTTTTCCCTTCACCATGCAGTCCAAGGAAGTATTTCGGATTTCTATAGGCACGCTGACGGCGGAGAACGTCCTGGTCCGGGTACGGACCGAGGATGGAATGTGGGGCTGGGGTGAGTCTTCTCCGTTTTCCGCGGTCACGGGCGACACGCAGGCGACCAACCTGGCAGCCTCCAAAATGCTGGCGGGAATTGTGAAGGGGAAAGATCCATTCGACCTAGCTCAAATCGTCGTCGAAATGGATGCGGCCACCACCGGTGAGCCCGGCATTAAAGCGGCCGTCGAGATGGCGATCTGGGACATCTGCGGCAAGCTCGCGAACCGTCCGGTGCGCTGCCTGCTAGGGAACTATCGCAATTCTTTCGAAACCGACTTGACGGTATACCTGGACAATCCCCAGGTCATGGCGGAGAAGGCGCTTTCAGTGGTGAATCGCGGATTCAAATGTGTGAAGGTGAAATTGGGCGAGGTCCCCGCCACAGATATCGAGCGCATCCGCAGGGTGCGCGAGAAGATCGGCAAGGAACCCAGGATCCGCATCGACGCCAACCAAGGTTGGAGTCCCAATGACGCCGTGCGCGCCCTCAAGGGTATCGACGCCTATGACGTGCAGTTCTGTGAACAGCCGGTGCGCTATTGGGATTGGGAAGGCCTGCGCTTCGTGCGTGAGCGTTCCCCCATTGCCATCATGGCGGACGAGTCAGTGCACTCTCCGCACGATGCGATCACCGCGGTACGACGCGACGCCGTGGACATGATCAACATTAAGCTGATGAAGACGGGCGGCATCCTTCAGGCGGTGCGGGTTGCCCACATCGCGGATGCGGCAGGCATGAATTGCATGCTGGGCTGCATGAATGAGACGCGTGTGGCGCTGACCGCGGCCGCGCACGTGGTTTGCTCCCAGCGCAACGTGCTGTGGGCGGACTTGGACGCCTTCAATGAGCATAACATCGACCCGGTAATCGGCGGGATGCAGTTGAAGCAAGGAGTCCTTCACGCACCCGACACGCCCGGGCTGGGCCTGGATATCGATCCGGATTGGCTGAAAACTCTTCGCCCGGCGGCGTTGTAAGGCAACTCCCCTCCTTAGCTAAGGAGGGGAGTCGGTTTCCTATCAGCAACGGCTATAAATGCAATTAAGGAATTTGATTTGAATTCATCAATTCCCTCGACTATGCTTTAGTCTTTAACCCCTTATAGTGTCCTAATTGGGCTTTACGACAGCACTAGGTTGCTTATCAAGCGTCCTGTATGGCGTCGGCGGGCGACCCTGACCAGGGAGGTTTGTGTCTTGAACCGTGCCGGTAGGCTACGTTGCCGGCGACGAGTGCCGCGGCACCTAAGGAAAACTCGCGGCGGACATAGGAGGGCTCATGAAAAGAGATTACCGTTTGCTGCTTGCTTGTCGCACCGGCTTGCTGATCGCTTTCGCCGTCGGTCTTGCGGCCAACACTCGAGCACAACTCAATTACGGCATCGTCCAAGGGGTGGTGACGGACCAGTCGGGAGCAGTTGTGGCCGATGCAACCGTCACGGTCACCTCCGTTGAGACGGAGGTCTCGACCCGAACCAAGACAAACTCCTCAGGCTACTACCGAGCCGTAGACTTGACCCCCGGCAGGTATCGCGTTCGCGTCGAGGCCCAAGGTTTTAACGCCGTGCAAGTGGACGACGTGCGGGTTTTCGCCGGCCAGGAAGTGGAAGTGGATCGGCAGTTGATCCTGGGAACCACGCACCAGACGGTCGAAGTGATGGCTGCACAGCCCTTGCTGGAAACGGCCTCTTCCAACAGTTCTACGACACTCGAATCGCACATTATTGACGACATGCCCCTGCAAGGTCACGACTTGCAGCAGATTGTGTATCTGCTGCCGGGCGTGCAGAATGACGCTGGCCCTCCGGGCAGCAATTTCGGATTCAACAGCCAGTTTGGTATCTTCCCTGACCCGACTTACGTGCAGGGCTCGGACGTGTCGGTGAATGGAGGACAAGGCGGAGCTAACGCCTGGTACCTTGATGGCAGCCTGAACGTTTCGACGGTCTCTGAAAACATCAACGTCAATCCCTCCCCGGACGCGGTTTCCGAATTCCAAGCCATTACCAGCGACCTTGCGGCGCAGTACGGCCGGACAGGCGGCGGGGTCTTTAACGTGGTCCTGAAGTCCGGCACAAACAAGCTGCACGGCAGCTTCTACGATTACCTTCGAAACAGTGCCATGGACGCGCGGAACCCCTTCACCTCGATTACCACCACGGGCGCCATCATTCCCAGCCGGCGACTGCAGTTTAGCGAAGCGGGCGGGACCATCGGCGGCCCCGTCGTGATCCCCCATCTCTACAATGGCCACGACAAGACCTTCTTTTTCGCGTCCCTCGACAAGACCGTCCTGCACTTGAACGGCACAGAGGTGTTCACGGTTCCCACCGCGGCCATGCGCTCAGGCAACTTCAGCGAAGATCCCAATGCCGTGAATTTTGGGATCTGGAATCCCTGGAGCACAACCGGTCCAAACTCCAGCGGCCTGTTCCAGCGCACCGCTTTTGGCACTCCCCTGGTTCCCAACGGCTGCCTGAACACGGTGGTTGAATCCAGTACCACTCCCACTTGTCAATTCAGCACGCAAATCCCCCAGAACATGATGAATCCCATCGCCCAGTTCTTCGTGAATTCGTACCCGCAGCCCAACTTCGTCGACCCTAACAGCAACTGCCCCATGGGCCTCGGCGGAGCCACAATTTGCGACAACTTTCTGGGACCGATCGGCAACAGCCAGGACCCGTGGAATATGACCTTCAAAGTTGACCACCAATGGAGCGACAAGAGCAA
>Ga0224558_1003560_pt1 | contig 12835 bp, 8 predicted proteins | sample 714S32024metaG_FD_180682 | JGI IMG/M metagenome (GOLD analysis project Ga0224558, IMG submission 180682) | Peat soil microbial communities from Stordalen Mire, Sweden - 717 S3 20-24 | ecosystem: Environmental > Terrestrial > Soil > Wetlands > Peat | place: Sweden: Norrbotten County, Stordalen... | reverse complement strand
CAGATGGCTTGTAGATGGCTTTGGGGGGCCTTGAGTGGCCTTCGCCCGGGGACACAGATGGATACAGATTCTAACGGAGGGAAAAGGGACTTTTCCCTGTTCCCCTTCGGCTTGCCCCGGCCTCCTCGCGTTGGCACACTGCCCGCAGATGCGTGAACGGCTGCGTGCGTGGCAAGAAAAACTGGAAACCTTCCTCCTGGAAGTCATTGTCGAGGAGCGAAAGGGGACGCGCGAGGAAATCGTGCGCGCGGTGCTCCAGGCCTGCTCGAAGGTTTTCGAGGTTGCTATCAAAACCCGCCGCTTTCTTTACAACGTCCGCATCCTGCGCGACTCGACGCTCGGCGTGCAGGTCATCGCCGTCGGCAACTTGACTGTCGGCGGCACGGGCAAAACCCCCGTGGTCGAGAAGTTTGCCCGCGAGCTGAGCGACCAGGGCCGCAAAGTGGCCATCCTCTCCCGCGGTTACCGCTCCAAGCCGACGCCCTTCCACGAACGAATGCTCAATAAGCTTTTCCTCCGCGAGGACACCACTCCGCCTCGCGTCGTGTCGGACGGCAAATCGCTGCTGCTCGATTCCGAAATGGCCGGCGACGAACCTTACATGCTCGCGTCCAACCTCAAGGACGTGGTGGTGCTGGTGGACAAAGACCGTGTCAAGAGCGGCCGTTACGCCATCGAGAAGTTCGGTTGCGACACTCTCCTGCTCGACGACGGCTTTCAGTATTGGAAGCTGCGCGGACGGCGGCTGGACATCGTCCTGATTGACTGCCAGCAGCCATTCGGCACCGAGCGACTGTTGCCGCGCGGCACCCTGCGCGAGCCGCCGTCCCACCTCGCCCGCGCCAGCACCATCTTCATCACCAAGAGTGACGGCAACACCGCCGAACTGCGCCGCCGCATCGCCCTGTTCAACCCGGCGGCGGGCATCATCGAATGCGTCCACCACCCTCTCTACCTCGAGGACGTGTTTACCGGCGAGCGCCTGAAGCTGGAGTTCCTGAAGGGCCGCAAGGTGGCCTCCCTGAGCGGCATTGCGCAGCCCGAGAGTTTCGAGCAAAGCCTCGTGCGCCTCGGCGGGGAGTTGGTCTATTCCAAGCGCTTTGCCGACCATCACCGCTTTACCCAGCAAGAAGTGCTCAACGCCATCAACCGCAGCAAGAAACGTCAGGCCGAAACCATCGTCACCACGCAGAAGGACGCCGTGCGCTTCCCGAAAATTGACCGGCGTGACCTGCCCGTCTATTTCATGCGCGTCGAAATCAAGATCCTCCATGGCGCGGATGACTTCCAGGATTGCGTGCGCAAGATTTGCTTCCGGTAAGCAGTGGAGAACCACAGATGGACACAGATGGACACAGATGAACTCAGATGAACACAGATTCTACAGGCTAAGCCTGCATTCCAGGCTGCTTCGCCCGGAATTACTGGCCAATCAAAAGAATCACAGCGCCTCGCGGTGCGGTTCGAATTGCTTCTTATCTGTGTCCATCTGTGTCCATCTGTGGTTAAATTGACTGATGGAAGCCCCTCTCTATTTGCTCGCGCGCGCATTGGTGGCCTGGCTGCAGGCGTTGCCGCTGACCTGGGTGGCGCGGTTGGGGCGGCTGGGCGGCGGGCTGGCCTATTGGCTGGATGCGCGCCACCGGCGCGTGGCCCTGCGCAACCTCGCCATGTGCTTCGGCCCCGAACAATCACCCGCCCAGCTTCGCGCGCTGGCGCGGGAAAACTTCCGGCGTATCGGCGAGAATTACACCTGCGCCATCAAGACGGCCAGCATGAGCTTCGAAGACCTGCGGGCGCGGGTGGAGTTCGTCGGCAACCCGCGGATCGTCTCGCCCTCGGCGGACCAGAGGACCCAGAGCGTCGTCGCCGCCATCGGCCATTTCGGAAACTTCGAGCTGTATGCCCGGTTCGGCCAGTTTGCGCCCGCTTACAAGTGCGCCACCACCTACCGCGGATTACGTCAGGCTTCCCTTAACCGGCTGTTGCAATCGCTGCGGGAGCGCTCAGGCTGCCTCTTCTTTGAACGCCGGTTCGACGCCCGGCCGCTAAAAGCCTTTATGAACCAGCCGGGCGTCATACTGGGGCTGCTTTCCGACCAGTCGGCCGGCTCCGTGCGCATGCCCTTCCTGGGGCACGACTGCTCGACGACCGCCGCGCCGGCCATCTTCGCGCTGCGTTACCATTGTGCGTTGATCACGGGCATTTGCTACCGCGTCGGCCTCGCCCGTTGGCGTATCGAAGCGGGTCCGGAAATTCCTATCCGTGAGAACGGCCGGCCTCGCTCCAGTGCTGCTATCATGGGCGACGTGAACCGGGCCTTCGAAACTGCTGTCCGTCGCGACCCGGCCAATTGGTTCTGGGTGCATAGACGTTGGAAACCGGCCAATAGTAGGGCAGGCGTCCCGCCTGCCCCCGTGGGCGTCTCGCCCCAACTGCCACTCTCCGGGGCCAAAGCCCCCGTGGTCAGGTCCGACGCCGCCCCTACTTCGCGGAACCCGGGAGCTGGGTCATGATAGCTCCTCCGCCCCCCGGCACGTTCCACCCTCGCCGCATACTCGTGCGCGGCGTCAATTGGTTGGGCGACGCGGTGATGACTACGCCCGCGTTGCAGCGCCTCCGCGAAGCGCTCCCCGCTGCGCATATCACCCTGCTCACGCAGGAGAAGCTCGCCGACCTATGGCAGCGCCACCCGAGCCTGGATGCGGTGATGACCTTCTCCCGTGACGAAAGCCCGTGGTCGGTGGCGCGTCGTCTGCGCGCGGAGCGCTTTGACACCGCGCTGGTCCTGCCCAATTCACCCCGCTCGGCACTGGAAGTTTGGCTCGCGCGGATCCCGCAGCGCATTGGCTACGCCCGGCCGTGGTCCAGTTGGCTGCTGACCCAAACGCTTGGCCTGCGCCCCGGCAAGGTGCCGATGCCCAGGCGCTCGGTAAACGAAGTGAAGCGCCTGATCCGCCTGCCCCTGGCCGTCCCGTCACTCGCCGCCGCTCTACCGCAAGCCCGCGCGGTCCATCAAATTCACGATTACCTCCACCTGGCAGCCACATTGGGGGCGAATCCCGAACCCCTCCCGCCGAGGCTGGAAATCACCGCCGCGGAAATGCGGCAGGCACAGGAGGCGTGGTTGGAGAAGCTTCAGGTAGTAGGGCAGGCGTCCCGCCTGCCCCCGGGCAAGGCGGGCGAGATGCCCGCCCTGCTGGGGCTCAATCCAGGCGCTGAATACGGACCCGCCAAACGGTGGCCCGCGCAGAACTTCGCCACCGTCGCGCGGGAGGTCTCCCGGAGCGTCGGGAACTGCCGCTGGTTGGCAGTTGGGGGCGCAGGCGATCGGAATCTATGCCACGAAATCGCCCGGCTTACAGACAATGGCGTCCTCAATCTGGCCGGGAAGACCTCGCTACGTCAGCTTATGGCCCTTCTCAAGCTCTGCCGCCTCCTGCTCACCAACGACACCGGGCCGATGCACGTCGCCGCCGCCCTCGGCACGCCGGTCGTCGTGCTTTTTGGCAGCACGTCGCCGGAGTTGACCGGGCCGGGCTTGCCGGGCGATCCTCGTCATCAATTGCTCACTTCCGCTACACCCTGCGCACCCTGTTTCCGCCGAACGTGCCCCATTGATTTCCGTTGCATGACCGCCATCCGTCCCGACCGCGTCGTCAAAGCGGTCTTGCACTCATTGTCACTTAAGTAAATCCTGGGTAAGACAACACTGACATCATGCGCTCCACTCTAATTCCGTTCGCGCTTCACGCCTCACGCCTCACGTTTCACGTTTCACGCTTCACGTTTCACCTTCCATCCCTCGCCTCCCTCGCTCTAGCCTGCGCGCTTCCGCTGCTGGCCGTCGGAGCTGAGATCCCCGATCCAGTGCTCCCGGCGGGTGTGGGGGTAAATATCCACTTCGTCACCGGCCATGAGAAGGACCTCGACCTGATTGCTGCTGCCGGGTTCAAGTTCATACGCATGGACTTTGGCTGGGAGAGCACTGAACCCAGCAAAGGCGAATACAACTGGGCCGGTTATGACGAATTGCTCGCGAACCTGGAAAAGCGCGGCCTGCGCGCGATCTTCATTCTCGATTACTCGCACCGCCTTTACGAGGAGACGGCAACTAGTCCCAACCCAATCACCGGCCAATCGCATAAGACCACCGCGTCGCCGCAGCATCCCGACAGCGTCGCGGCCTTCGCGCGCTGGGCGACCGCCTCGGCCAAACACTTCCAGGGACGGCACGTGCTTTGGGAAATTTGGAACGAGCCCAACATCAGCTTCTGGAGCCCCAAGCCTGATGCGCAGCAGTACACCACGCTGGCCTTAGCCGCCTGCAAGGCGATCCGCGAGGCGGAACCACGCGCAACGATCATCGGTCCTGCCTCGTCCACATTCCCGTGGGAATTCCTGGAGACGTTCCTTAAGTCCGGCGTGCTGGAGTATCTCGACGCCGTGAGCGTGCATCCTTATCGTGAACCGAACCGTCCGCCGGAGACAGCCGCCGCCGACTATCAGAAACTGCGGACGATGATCGCGCGCTATGCATCGCCAGCCAGGAAAGACCGCATCCCGATCCTCAGCGGCGAGTGGGGATACTCGACCTGGAAACGCGGCGTTACGCTCGAGACGCAGGCCGCGTTCGCCGCGCGCCAGCAACTCGCCAATCTGCTCGACGGCGTGCCCCTGTCAATATGGTACGATTGGAAGAACGACGGCCCCGACCCGAACGAAAACGAGCATAACTTCGGCACCGTCCTGCCCGACCTGGCGCCGAAACCGGCCTATGTGGCAATCCAAACCCTCACCCGCGAGCTTTCCGGCTATCGCGTCGTCCGACGGCTGGCCCTGCCGAGCGACAAGGATTACGCGCTGCTCTGCCAGAATTCCACCGGCCGACAGAAACTAGCCGCCTGGACGCTGGGCGAGCCGCACCCCGTCAGTATCGAACTCAGTCTTAAGGGCGACACCAAACCAACGGCTGTAAGCGGAAATGGTGAACCCTTGACCCCCAAGCTCGAGTCTGGCCGTCTATCCCTGGAGCTCGGCGCTGCCCCGCAGTACGTTTCGCTGGGCGAGAGCACTGCCAGGTGAAGGAAGCGCTTCGCGCGCCCGGAGAAGTCCGCCCCAAAGGTCGCAATGGGGCAGCCGTTTCGGCCTTCGGACTTCGGACTTCGGACTTCGGATTTGCGCTCCCGCTTCTAATGAAAACGCGAAGCATCCTACCCCCTCCTCCCCTCCACCGGCACGGTGCAAATCACGCGCGTGCCCCGTGCGCCGGCGCTATCAATCTCCAGCGTCGCCCCGATGAGGTTCGCACGATAATTCATAATCCTGAGCCCCATGCCCGTCGAGGTGCTCTTCAGGTTTGGGAACGGCAGGCCGTTGTTGTGGACCGTAAGAATGACCGCGTCGGAGCCGTTGGCCAGGCTGATGCCGACGCGGCTGGCTTTGGCGTGCTTGATGGCATTGGTCACCGCCTCCTGCGCGATCTTGTACAACTGGCTGGCGATGTTGGATTCGAGCGGCGGAAGGCTTCCCTTCGCTTCGAACCGGCAGGAAATCTTAAACAGCTCCGCCGCATGCTGGGCTAGACCGTCGAAGGCTGCCGGCAAATCATCCCCCTTCAAATCCAGCGTGGCGAGGTCATGGGCCAGGTCGCGGGCATGAGTCATGGCTTGCTGGACGAGGTTGTGGATCCTGGCCGCGTCCGAGGTCTCGCGAGCGCGCCGCTTGGCCAACTTGAGTTCCAGCCCTTTGGTCATCAGCGCCAGCCCGGAGAGTTGCTGCCCGAGGTCATCGTGCAAGTCCAGGCCGATCCGCCGCCGCTCCTTCTCGGTGATCTCCAGCAGCTCATATTCAAGACGCCGGCGTTCGGCAATAGCGGCCTTAAGCCGGGCATTGGCCGTCCTGAGGTCAGCCGTGCGCTCCTGCACCCGCGCTTCCAGCTCGTCATAAGCGCGGCGCAACGCCTCCTCCGCGCGGCGGCGCTGGCGCCGAACCTCGGCCTCGCGCAGCTCGCGTTCCACCGCCTGGCCGAGGCGCGCCAGGTTGTCTTTCATGACGTAGTCGTGCGCGCCCGCCTTCATCGCCGCCACGGCCGTTTCCTCAGTGATGTAGCCGGAGACGATGATGAACGGCAAATCCTGTCCTCTCTCTTTGACCAGGGCCAGGGCTTCCAGGGCGTCGAATCGCGGCAGATGGTAGTCGGCGATGACCAAATCCCATTCCTTCCGTTCTAGCTCGGAACTCAGCTCCTCGGGCGTTTCGATCCGGTGGCAGGCAGGGGCATAGCCGGCGCGCTGCAATTCGATCTCCAGCAGCGCCGCGTCGTCTTCCGAATCTTCGATCACCAATACTTGGAGTGGGCGGTTCACAGTTCAGAATTCCTAGCCTCGGACATCGTAACGTAGAACGTGACACCCTGGTTGGCAACCCCGGCAGCCCAGCCCTCCGGGTCTGGCTAGTTTCTCTGCCCTTAATTTCAGCGCCTTCGCGTCGCCCGGACACGGGGTAAACATCGCCGGAAGCGCCGGAAGGGGCAGGAATCGGGCCGATATGGTCTTCATAAGCTGCCCTTACTGAGCCTGGGTCAAGCTTAGAAATATTAACGCGTTTACGCGCTTGCGTCCTCTCCAGAGCAACCGCATATTGCGCCGGATATCCAAAAGAAACTATGAACGCTCCTATTCGTGTTGCTGTTACCGGCGCCGCCGGCCAGATCGGTTATTCCCTCCTCTTCCGCATCGCCTCCGGATCGATGTTCGGTGAACACCAGCCCCTGATTCTGCACCTGATCGAGATCGAGCCGGCCATGCCCGCGCTCCTGGGCCTGGCGATGGAGCTGGAAGACGGTGGTTTCCCGTTGCTCAAAGGCGTGGTGGTCACCTCCAGCATCAAGGAAGGCTTTCGCGGGGTGAACTGGGCGCTGCTGGTCGGCAGTGTGCCGCGTAAGCCCGGCATGGAGCGTAAAGATTTGCTCGGCGTCAATGGCAAGATCTTCATCGGCCAGGGACGGGCGCTGCAGAAGAACGCCGCTCCAGACGTGCGCATCCTGGTCGTCGGCAATCCCTGCAACACGAATTGCCTCATCACCATGCACAACGCTCCCGATATCCCCCGCGATCGCTTCTTCGCCATGACCCGCCTGGACGAGAATCGCGCCAAGGCGCAGCTTGCCAAAAAAGCCGGTCTGGATGTCACGGCCGTCACTAATGTCTGCATCTGGGGCAACCATTCTTCGACCCAGTACCCTGATTTCTACAACGCCAAGATCAAAGGCCAGCCGGTGACGCAAGTGATCACGGACGAAGCCTGGCTGAAAGGCGACTTCATCACCTTGGTCCAGCAGCGGGGCGCGGCGATTCTCAAGGCGCGCGGGGCCTCCAGTGCTGCCAGCGCGGCCGTCGCGATCGTGGACTCGGTGCGGTCGATGGCTATCCCTGTCCACGCCAGCGATTGGCACAGCCTCTGCATCTGCTCCGACGGCAGCTATGGCGTCGAGCCCGGACTGATCAGCTCCTTCCCCATCCACAGTAACGGGCACGAGCTGGAAGTCGTGCAGGGCCTCCCAATCAACGACTTCAGCCGCGCCAAGATCAACCTCACTGTCAACGAGCTGAAGGAAGAGAAGGCGATGGTGAAGGAACTGCTGCCCGCGTAACCGAGGGCTGGGGCACGGCAGAACCAGCGGGAGGCAAAGAAGCAGCAACTGCACGGAGGGCTTAGCCGAGCCTCGGTGCTTCTGCTGCGCGGCCAACTCTTCTGTGAGGCGCGCTTGTGGGCAGTGTCCCGGAGGGAGAAACGGCAGTAGCCCAAGGTTTCTACCTTGGGGGAGGGATTTCCCGCAGTGAATGAGTCCCAAAGGGACGGCTGAATGTGGCATGGTTCTACAGTGTCACGGTGCAGCGAGCGGAGCGACGATTAGCGCAGCCTTGAGCCCGCCTGGAATGGCGGCGCTCGGGGCGGGCGTTGACTGGATTGGCCCACACCGCCCGCTCGCTACCCCCCGTCCGCCGCCGCTTCATTCGGCTGGCGCTCCTCTCCCCCTTCCTGTAAAACCCCTCCATGCCGCGCGTCCAGCAACCCGGCCTCAAGCCAACTCACAAGCTCGTCCAGGCCTACTACGCCGCCCTCGCCCAATTCGACCAGCACCACGTCACCCGCGAAACGGCCGTCCGCCAGCCCTTCCTCGACCTCCTCCGCGCCGCCGCCGGCCAGCGCGGCTGGTCCCTCGAACCCGAATTCCCCATGCAGGGCAACCGCGGCCACCACATCGTCGTGGATGCCGCCCTCCGCGACGCCTTCTGGCGCATCCACGGCTTCTGGGAGGCGAAGGACACCGACGACGACTTGGAAGCCGAAGTCCGCCGCAAGTTCGACCAGGGCTACCCCGACAGCAACATCCTCTTCCAAACCCCCAGCCGCGCCCTCCTGTTCCAGAATGGCCAGGCCGCCTTTGCCGCCGATTTCACTGACCCCAAGAACCTCGTCCAGGTCGTCAACCAGTTCTTCGCCTACACCCAGCCGATCCACCAGAAATGGGACGAGGCCGTCGCCGACTTCCAGCAGCAGGTCCCCGACCTTGGCCGGGGCCTCAAGCAGATCATTGACGCCGAGCGCAAGGCCAACCCCGCCTTCGTCGCCGCATTAACCGACTTTGCCGCCCTCTGCCGCGCCTCCCTCAACCCCAACCTCCGCGACGAGGCTGTCGAGGAAATGCTCATCCAGCATCTCCTGACCGAGCGCCTTCTGCGCACCGTCTTCAGGAATCCCGACTTCATCCGCCGCAATGCCATCGCCCGCCAGATCGAGACGGTCCTGGATGCCCTCTTTTCCCGCTCCTATAGCCGCGACGAATACCTCGGCTCCCTCGAACGCTTCTACCGCGCCATCGAGGACACCGCCGCCACCATCACCGACTTCAGCACCAAGCAGAAGTTCCTCAACACCGTCTATGAGAAGTTCTTCCAGGGCTTCTGCGTCAAGGTCGCCGACACCCACGGCATCGTCTATACCCCGCCCCCCATCGTCCGCTTCATGGTCGCCAGCGTCGAGTGGCTGCTGAAAACGCATTTCGGCAAATCCCTCGCCTCGCCCAACGTCCACATCCTGGACCCCTTCGGTGGCACCGGCAACTTCACCGTCCACACCATGCAGGCCATCCCCAAGACCGCCCTGGCGCACAAGTTTGCCCACGAACTCTGGACCAACGAAATCATGCTCCTGCCCTACTACGTCGGCTGCATGAACATCGAACACGCCTACTTCGAGGCCACCGGTGAATACCAAGCCTTCCCCGGCGCCTGCCTTGTGGACACCTTCGAAACCGCCGAGACCACCCAGCACGAATTCGGCTTCATGTCCGCCGAAAACACCGAACGCGTCAAACGCCAGAAAAAGGCCCCCATCTTCGTCGTCATCAGTAACCCGCCCTACAACGCCTGGCAGGCCAACGAAAACGACAACAACAAGAACCGCAAATATGTGGAGGTGGATCGCTGGGTCGCTGATACCTATGCCGCTGACTCCAAAGCCAGCAACAAGAACTCCCTCTCCGACCCCTACGTCAAAGCGATCCGCTGGGCCTCCAACCGCATCGGGGAGGAAGGCATCGTCGCCTTCGTCACCAACAACGGCTTCATTGACGGCATCGCCTGCGACGGCATGAGATTGCATCTCGCGCAGGACTTCGACGAGATTTACATTCTCGACCTCACCGACAACGTCCGCAAGAACCCCAAGCTCTCCGGCACCACCCACAATGTCTTCGGCATCCAGGTTGGCGTCAGCATCAACTTCTTCGTCCGCAAAAAAGGTGGCCGCCGCCCCGGTAAAATCTTCTACGCCCGCACCGACGAGTTCTGGCGTAAGGAACAGAAATACCACTTCCTCAATACCCACGAGGACCTCAACCAATTAGAGTGGAAGCAAGTCAAACCGGACAAAGACTCCAATTGGCTCATGGAAGGCATGAGTGAGGACTTCGCGTCCTTCCCGTCGCTCGGTAGCAAGCAGAGGGAAAGCGAAACGATCTTCAACCAGTTCAGTAATGGCGTGAAGACTAATCGCGATGCCTGGGCCTGGAACTTCAGCCCATCTGCTCTCGCATTGAATATTCGGAGCACCATCGAAGCCTTCAACGACCATTTGGCCCGGTGGCAACGCCGGAAAGGCAGCAAGCAAAGCCCAGATGACTTCGTGACATACGACAGCAGGATTGCATGGTCTGAGACCTTAAAGAAGCGGCTCACGCGCGGGACCGAGATCGCATTCAGTCAAAGCTCCGTTCGTCGTGCCTTCTACCGCCCCTTCACCCAGCAGTGGCTGTATTTCGACAGCGCTCTGGCAGAAAGGCGCTACCAGTTCCCTTCCGTTCTTCCGACGCCAGAAGCGGAACTTGAGAATCGGGTCATTTGTTTGAGCGACGCTGGCTCCCGATCGCCATTTAGCATGCTCGCGGTAAGCCATATTCCGGAGATGCACTTCCTCGCCAGCTCTGATGGTTTCCAATGCTTCCCCTACTACACCTACGCCGAAGACGGCAGCCACCGGCGCGAGAACATTACCGACTGGGCGCTAGACCTATTCCGTCGCCGCTACCCGTTCGCCTGCGACGTTCCCCTCAGCAAGTGGGACATCTTCTACTACGTCTATGCCATCCTGCATCACCCGCAGTACCGTGAGCGTTACGCCGCCAACCTCCGCCGCGAACTCCCCCACATCCCCTTCGCGCAGGACTTTCACGCCTTCGCCGCCGCCGGCAAGCAACTCGTCGACCTCCACATCGGTTACGAGCAGGCCAAAGAATACCCGCTCACGCGCCGCGAGAAGCCCGACACCCAGCTCAATTGGCGCGTGGAGAAGATGAGGCTCACCCGGGACAAGACAGCGCTGGTCTATAACGATTTCCTCACCCTCGAAGGCATCCCCCCCGAGACTTTCGAATACCGTCTCGGCAATCGTTCCGCCCTCGAATGGGTCATTGACCAATACCAGGTCAGCACCGACAAACGCAGCGGCATCACCAACGACCCCAACCGCCCCGACGACCCCCAATACATCGTCCGCCTCATCGCCCAGGTCATCACCGGCAGCCTCGAAACGATCAAGATAGTTAAGGCATTGCTCCCGCTATCAGAAGGGGCCACCCACACGGAGTAGGCTTTTCTTGCGATCCGCTGAAAACCTCTATGTCTGAGCCCTTCGATGGATTCAAACGCCTGCGTCCCAACTCCCCTGCCACGAATGTATGCCAGCCCTTATGCGTGAGATACTAGAGAAACTGGAGAGCCAAATGCGCCAGCAATTTGAAACTGTGCGAGCCAAATTTGGACACAGCGGCAACAAGGGCACGAACACCGAGGCTATTCTCCGAGACTTCCTTCGGGAATATCTCCCCCGGCGCTATGACATTGGCACGGGGGAGATCATGGACTCCGGCGGCCGCCGCTCTGCACAAACGGACGTCGTCATCGTTACCGGCGACCATCCCTTCACGTTCACCCAACACCAGCCCGGTCTCTTTTTCGTGGAGGGCGTTCTCGCGGCAGGGGAGGTCAAGTCCTTGCTTACATCAGAGCACCTAGCAAACTCAATAGCGAACGCCGTACGGCTTCGGGGACTGAAGCCCCGCCCCACCGGCATGAAGATGATTTGGACGATGAATGCTTCCGACAACAAGCGATTCGGTAACAGCCCTGCGTGTTTCCTTTTCGCCTTCGAGAGCCAGTTATCATTGCACAAAATCCACGAGCAGTTATCCACCCAAACCCAGCGCTCCCTCGACGCGGCTTTTGTCTTTAACCAAGGCGTAGTCTTGGACTTAGGAGATGGAGGGGGACTCGTACGCTTCGACAGATCCGACGGCGGCGTAGTACAGGGTTGGTGCCAAGTTGAAGGCGCTAATGTCCTGGCTTTTCTACTCCTCTGGCTATCCGCTCTGCCCGATATCCAACATGGCGGCAGCATTCTGCCCAGATACCTCTTGCAAGCGCTATTCCCCTCAAATGATCCGAACATTTCCATAAACGAAATTAAGTTATGACCGCGCCCGCTCTTCAGCCTGCAAGCCGCCGGGGCCCTTTACAAAGGGCCGATTCTCCACAGGCTCAGAGGCGGTTCATTGGCCTTCCGTGAAAGCGGCCAATTCACCTAGCCCTGCGCGACCCAATCGTTGTGCTTTTGTGGGTCCACCGGTTTCTGCTGGATCCACTGAGTGCGCTTATCTGGTATAAACGCTTTTCAAGTGAAGAAGGAGTGCGGCGCGACAAGCGAGTTGTTCAGCGCTGACAGCGGGGAAGACCGCCACCTAGTTGCCGACAGGTCCTTGTTGAAAAGCAAAGGCGCCTGCTCGAAACTGAGCCAAGGCACCTGTCGCGCAGTGGCTGATATGAGACGAGTTGCCAGACCCGAGCGCCTGTGCCGCCGCTGCCCCTTCTGCGCGCCTTCAGGACGATGTCTTGACCGCGCGATCAAGAGCGGGCGGTGCGGTGACTGGGTCTGGTACGTGCGCGGCGGAAGGATGCATGCATTGCCGCTGGAGCGAAGGTGCGTAACCGTGGGCCGCTAGACCAATCGGGTCCGCCCACCGGTCGGCAATATTGGGTTCGAGAAAAACACGTGCGCGAGAATGCGGAATGTAAGCTGATAAAGGCCGCAATTCCTGCGCAAGCGACTCAACCACAGAGAGTTCCATGATCAGCAAGGGAACCGAACCGGTATCGAATCGGCAAACCAGCTCGCTGGGGTGGAATGAGCGGGATTAAGCGCAGAGGATTTTCCGGAAGTGAGGGTGCAAGGGATAGAGCCAGATTTGTTTAAGGGCACAGGCTTGGCGGTGTTG
>Ga0224558_1003559_pt1 | contig 12838 bp, 13 predicted proteins | sample 714S32024metaG_FD_180682 | JGI IMG/M metagenome (GOLD analysis project Ga0224558, IMG submission 180682) | Peat soil microbial communities from Stordalen Mire, Sweden - 717 S3 20-24 | ecosystem: Environmental > Terrestrial > Soil > Wetlands > Peat | place: Sweden: Norrbotten County, Stordalen... | reverse complement strand
AAGTGGTATGTCGTGCCAGAGTTCCTGATGAACGCGATGATGATGTCGTCGCCCACGTGGGCACGCCCAAGCTTCAATATCTCCGGCACGCCAGAGGACAACTGAACTGGGCGGGTTTCGCTAACGGACGCGGGGGCAGCCATCTCGGCGCTGGCAGGGACAGGGGTGGAATCCTGTGCCAGCAAGACCGGTGCGGTCTGGCTGCACAACATCACGACCAAGGCCGTCATCGGCCTGAAAGACATTCGGCTTTTCATAAACTAATACCTCACGTATAGACGAACATCCCATCAAGTGCATTCACATCGCTTGGCGGGACAGGCGAGGGCGAAATCACTACTGCGGGCTTGTTGACGCTGACCAGCCAACCTTTACGCCGTCAGCGGCACTTCGTGGGTGACGAACTGGTCGGGGCGTTGCACCATCGACGCCAGCGACACAAAATGGGCCTGACGATTCATTACGAACTGACAACCACCACGGGCGACGAAGCAAACGCCCGCAAGCTGGTACAGCAGCTTCGGCAGGCGGCGCTCGACCTGCCCTTCCAGCATGTCGGCGAAATCGTCGAGTTACAGGGCGACCAGTGCGATTACAAGCAGAGGGCCGATAACGACCCATACCGCTGGCTGCTCATTCAGGCAGGCACCTTTATCGCGCTCCCCGTGACACCGGCGGAGCGACGGCAGGGCGTCCGGCGTGATACCGCCCCAAGGTGGACAGGTTCCGGGTTGTTATGCGGCCCGGCCACGCTGGGTGTTGTTGCCGTTGCGACGACGAGGCGGAGGACTGGCTCCGTCGGGCGGCGGTAGCGTGCGGAGCGGAGCCGGAGCAAGTCATTGGGCTGCTGACAACGAACGGCAAGGTTCTTGGCTCATTCAAGCTACCCCTGCCGCAACCAACTTGGCTTGGGCCGACACTCCTCTCTCAGGCATGAGTCATATTCAGCCTGCGCCTGCCGCCGCGCTCAGTGTCTCGTACGCCTCCTGCTGCCGGTTCAATCCGGTCACCAGCCCCCATACGGGATGGGGTGCTCGATGGCCCAGTCGAGCGCGGCGCGGTGAGCGCCGGTCTGGTCGCCGAATACAATCTCTTGCGGGAACCCGTCCATGCACTTCTAACGTGTTCCTCTGGCGGCAGAAAAGTCGATATGCCGGGAAAGGCTCATTTGACGTGCTTGCCGAGGCGGCCATTGCGAGCAGAGCGGGCGCTCCGCTTCTTCGCGGCATCGTAGGGCGGGCCTCCCAAGGCTTCCAGTACGAGCAACTGCGCCCACGGCGGCGGTGACTGCTGGCCGCGCTCCCACGCTTGCAACGTGCGCGTGCTCAGTCTGTGTATCAGTCGGGCCGCCGTCGCTTGAGAAATCCTCTCCCGACGGCGTATGGCTTTGAGTTGTTCGGAAAAAGTCATGGGTCCAGCATACGTGAAACACGTATAGTCATCAATCGGGAAACCGGCGATGCCCCGGTGAGGCGCGATTCCGGCTTCCAGCTTCCAGTAACGAGGCACCGCGAAAACCGCGAAACTTCTGTCAAGGGATTTATTTTCGATTCGTGCTGACAGGGACTTATGCCTTGCGCAATGGACCAAATCGGCACTTCTCAAAACCGCCTCTGATAAAATATGGGATGATGAGATTCGATTTTCATCACCGAGTCGCAGCGCCTCCGGGCGCGGACGTGACCGGCAAACGCGAGCGTGTAGCGGATGGGAAAGGCAAGAGATGAAGAACTGGTTTGAAGTAGATAGACAGGGTCTGGCGCGGCTCCTTGAGCGCAAGGGCAAGGAGTTCGTGCTCTTTGAGCTTATCCAGAACGGATGGGATGAGGCGGGAGTGACCAAGATCAGCGTGTCCCTCGAACACCAAGGGCGAAACCGGGCGGTGCTGTCGGTGGAGGATGACGCCACAGAAGGCTTCAGGGACTTGAGCCATGCCTTCACCCTGTTCGCCGACTCGGCCAAGAAAACCAACCCGGAGCAGCGCGGGCGGTTCAATCTGGGCGAGAAGCTGGTGCTGGCTGTCAGCGATGAAGTCACAATCCGCACCACCAAGGGCGGCATCCGCTTTGACGCTGAAGGCCGTCACAGTCTCCGCGTCCGCCAGCCGGTCGGCAGCCGGATTGAATGCCTGCTGCGCCTGACTGCCGAGGAATGCCGCGCCCTTGAAGCACACATGCGGAAACTGATTTCGCCAGAGCACATCTCCACCGTGTTCAACGGCCAGCGACTCGAACCGCGCCTTCCGCTGGAAAAGTTCACGGCGACTCTGCCGACTGAGGTCGCCGACCAAGACGGCCTCCTGCGCCGTGTAAACCGGGCCACAACCGTCCGGGTCTACCCGGTGCTGCCCGGCGAGACGGCCATGCTCTACGAGATGGGCATCCCGGTCGTGGAGATGGGCGACCGCTGGCACTACGACATCGGCCAGAAGGTGCCGCTCACCCTGGACCGGGAGAACGTCCCGCCGGGCTTCCTGCGGCTGGTGCGCGTGGCGGTGTTCAATCGGATGCACGGCCAGTTGACGGCGGAGGACGCGAACAGCCAGTGGGCCGAAGCCGCCGTGGCCGCGCCAGATTGCCGGGCCGAGGCAGTGGAGAGCTACTTGGGCAAAAGGTTTGGGGAGAAGCGGGTCGCGTTTGACCCGTCCGACCCGGAGGCCAACAAGCTGGCGGTCAGCCAAGGCTACACGGTCGTCCACGGCTCCATGATGTCGGGCGGGGCATGGAAGAACGCCAAGGCTGCCGGAGCCATCCAGCCTGCCGGACAGGTCACGCCCGGCCCGAAGGTCTGGACAGGCGAGGGCAACCCCAACGCCATCCCCTTCGAGGACTGGATTCCCGAATCGAAATGGACAGACGGGATGCGGGACATTGCCGATTTCGCCACACGAATGGCAGATAAGGTCTTGTCGCGGCGGATAGTGGTGAAGTTCTGCGCGACGCCGCATCATCTGGGCGGCGCGTCCTACAGCCAAAGCGGAGAACTGGTGCTCAACAAATTCCGGCTTGGCGCGGACTGGTTTGAGCGGGGCATCACTGAGGACGTGGTGCGCCTGCTCATCCACGAGTTCGGCCACGAATACAGCGGCGACCATCTGAGCAGCCAGTACCATGAGGCGTTGTGCCGGATTGGGGCCAAGATGTTCCTGCTGGCCCGGCAGGGCCAACTGGCGTGAGCAGGCGCTGTCCGGTACCAGAGTGTACTCTTCCTCAATGGCCAGTTGTCATGCGCCGGGGTCGGACTTCCATTCGTACCAGTCTTTCAAGCCCAGCATTGATGCGAACTCGTCAACCAGAGCATACTCATCTCCGTGCCCCAGTTGCGGGAAACGAGTTTGCCAATGGCGCAAGAGCTTCTCCGACATCGCGAACGTTTCCATCTTGCGATAATTCGATGCGTAGGAAGTTGCTCCGCGAAAGAGGTCATCCAAGAAAAGGGCGTACGCTCCGTTCAAAGCGAGGGTTGACCGCAGTATCAGGCGCGGCGTGCGCTCACGGTTTACCGCGCTATTGTCCGCTTCCCACGCCTCCAGCGCCATGAGGCGCACGGAGAGGAATTGAGCAGCAGAGAGCGATGGCATAGAATTCCGCAGCGAGGTTTCGATAATCATGTCGATGGGGCAGTTCAGCAGATGAAGACCTGCACGCTGGACCAAATCCAAAACCACGTCGGTTATGGAACTCTCGGAATACCCTCGCTTCTGCAAGTGAAGAATATCATCGCCCATACTCCTTATCGCAACCTCCCGCGCCTTCACCGAGGATACAAATAGGCGATTCTTGCCCAAACGCCTCGCGTTGGATTCGAGCCGCACGTGCTCCAACTCGTGGGCGAGCAAATGCGGCATCAACCGCTCAGGGAATGATTTGCGGCAACGAATCAGATGGCAGTCCCGGCTGTGCTTCCACGCCATCTGAATCGACGCGCCAACCTTTTCTTGGAAGTCCTCGTAGGATACTCGCACTGGGTAGCCGGACAGTTGCTCCATTTCGGCCCGCAGCTTTTCGACCGCTTCAGTCGCCGCAGCTTGCTGCCGCTCAGCGAGACTCGTTTGAATATCAACAAAGAGTGCTCTGGCGTTTGCAAATACTTGAATTGAACGGGAGTCCTGCATCTTTCCATGAGCGAAGAAGTTGCTCAGCGTCTCCGAGGCGAGTTCAAGTTGATTGGTTTTACAGTACGTCAAAGCAAGCCCGTAATAGGGATTGGCGACCTCGGGATTAGCTGAAATGGCCCGCTGAAAAATGTGGGCGGCATCCTCCGGCAGGCCGCGCTCCAAAAGCACAGCCCCAAGGCTGTTCAGCGCCCACGGGTCGTCGGGAGACAAGGCCAGCGCCCGGCGGAGGAACTTCTCCCCAGTGTCCAAATCATCAAAATTCTTGGAATACAGGTTGGCCAGTGTTACCCAACTCCAATGGTCCTTGGCATTGAGCCGCAGTATTTCGATTAGATGGTTCTTGGCGTTATCAAAATCGCCGCTTGCGACGTAGGCCATTGCGAGGTCGCGCCGTGCAAGGTGGAGTGTGGGTTGCAGTTCCAAAGCGCGTTTTAGGATGCCGATGGCCTTTTGATAATGTCCATCGGCGGCCCGCTTGCTCGCTCTGCCTGCGAGGCGCACGGCTTCCTGTTGTGCGGCGGGCGTTTCCTCGGCAAAAGAAATGGTTACGCTGTCGCCGCCAATCTGGATTTCCAGTGGCTGAGGCAGAAAAGAAAACTGGCGGCGAACCATGACCTCAAGCAGCGCGTTCTCCGGCTTGCTTGCTGGAATCGCTTGTCCCTCGAACTCGAACAGGTCATTGATGGCAACCGTAATAGACTGCATTCGGCCCGAAAGATGCCCGCAGCAAGGTATGTGGGCGATGTTTTTTTCTGTCTGGTAATGGATGGGGCTGCGTGGCCCGTGCCGGTCGGATGCAGAAATCAAGTCGTCACCTCCCAAGACAGAAAGACTCAAGACCGCTGCGTGCCTCCTTCAGCCGGTCAAAAGTGCAGCGGTGCGACTTCAGCCAATTCGCCGTGACGAGTTCTGATGCCAAGCTTGCCGCAACCCCGGCCAGTGGGGATAATCGCTCCAGATGGGATTGACGATACATTACAGCCTGAAAGCGGGAGACTCAGAAAGCAAAGCCCGCAAGCTGGTTCACTTGCTGCACCAAGCAGCGCAAGACCTGCCTTTCGGCTCCGTAGGCGAGGTCGTAGAACTCAAGGGCGTGCTGGCGGACCAGAGCCACTATCAGCCGGGGCATCCGCTTTTCAACCTGTTGGGCGGCGGACGCGAATGGCTTCAGTATGACCGGCGTTCCATAGGCCCGGATAGCAATACCTACCGCAGTGCCGTCGTATATCCAACGCACCTATTTGCGTTTGAGGTGATACCGGGCGAAGGCTGCGAGTCGGGCCGGTTCGGATTGTGCCGTTATCCGGCGCTCGTCGAGGTCGCCCCGTCCCGGCGCATCCGCGCCGGGCTGCGCGGCTGGCGCTGGCAATCGTTCTGCAAGACTCAGTACGCCAGCAACCCCGAATGCGGCGGCGTGGCGAATTTTCTGCGGTGCCATCTCTCGGTGGTCGCCCTGCTGGATAAAGCCAAGGCCGCAGGCTTCGATGTCGAGGTGGATGATGAGGGCGGGTTTTGGTCCAAGCGTTCCGTGCCGGACCTTGTGCGCGAGGTCGGGGCATGGAACGAGAATATCGCCGGACTTTTTGGCATTCTTCAATCCGTGGGCGGGGAGGGCGTGCAAGGGGAAATCCAAAGGTTTCCCAACTTCGAGCACCTTGAAGCCAGCGGCTCGAACAGGCCCGAACTGGCTAGGCTGCGCCAGCTTTTTGCTGCTACCGGCGCAAAGTTTGACGCCCCGCCAGTGTGAACATCGGGGCAAGCTCGCCACGAGACCGACCATGCACCCGGTTTGTTCGTGTCCGAGTGCGCCTCAGCGCCATGATCCGCGCCGCCGAAGGGACTCAGCGATGTTAGGGGAGCATCCCCAGCCGTCTGCCCTTTGGCTTCAGGTCGGCTGAATCATCGCTGGGATAGTAGAAATAGCGTTCCCTTCAAGCCGGTTGTTGACGTAGATGAACGTCCTGTGCTTCGGCCCTGCTGCCTGTCCCTCCGCTATCAGCGCCCTGCCAGCCGCACGCGCCTCCGGGTTTTCCTCCTTGATGCTGTCGTAAGGCTCGAACGCCTTTACCGCCTGCTCATACTTGCGGCCCGGCTTGAGCAGGAATCGGGCGGCAACCAGTTCGGGGTTGGTGCGGCTGCCCGGCAGAGCCATTTGCTCGCCCACGGGCGGCATCGCATCCCACGCATTGAATACGTGCGCGACTCGGTGCCGGGCGAGGCACTCGAAGTATTCCGGTTTCAACCAGTTCCGGTTCCGCATCTCAACGCCGTACGGCCAGCCTTTCGGAAGCTGGCCCAAGAACTTGTCGAGGTCGGCGATGAAGTCCCGGCCATGCTCGTAGTCGGTCGGCCAGAACCGGGAGAACTCGAACATCAACAGGCCGATGTTGGCACGGACGGCTTCGCAGGGCTTCAGGAACGCCTTTGCGAACAGGTCGGCGTTGAGGAAGCTCTCATTAAGCTGCCCGGCCTGCTCCCCAAAGCGGTCAAGCTTGGGGTACTTCTTGATGGTGATGGCGTCGGTGATCTTCAAGCCGAACAGGAAATCGTCCGGGGTCTGGGTGACCATACCTTCCAGATACTGCTGGCTGGGAAAGGTGTAATAGGCGGCATCGACGCAGACGGTCTTGAAAACCTCGGCGTATTCAGCGAGGCAATCCCGCTTGAACCGAGTCTCGGCGAACTTGCCCCGGTACTCGTAGCGGGCGCGGTCGTAGATCGTTCCGCACCACCCCTCGTATTTCCACGACGACGTGCCGATGTAGACGCCCTGCACCGCCAGTGAGGCAGCTTGCTCCGCCAGTTCCTGCCGCGTGAGGTTCACGCTTTCTTATCAGCGACGAGCCACATCCAGTGGAGATGAAGCGCCGGATGACTTTGGCGGCGGTCGCCAGCGGCTCCGCTCAAAACCGGCAACGTACCCGGTCGAAACCCTCAGTGCCCCTCGCTATTTCTTACCCGCAACCTGCTTCGCGGTGGCGGCTTGCTTCTTCTTCTCGGCAGCCGCGTTGGCTTTGACTTGCTTCTGAGCTACCTGCTTATGTACGGACTTCGGAGACTTGTCGCCCATATTCACTTTGCCTTTCTTTGACGGTTTATTACCCGGAGGTGTGTAGTCGGTTGCCGGGTCTTGGCGACAGTAACCGACATTTGCGAACACCGCAAACACCGTAGACGACCTCCGAGCCGAAAGAACGCGTACTGTTCTGGCACCTGCGCCCCGCGCTGCAAGCTTGATGGCTCGGCACAAGGCAACCGAATTGGCCGGGGCAAGCGAGCCGAAACACGTTGTCGCGAATCTCCTGCGTCACTAGAATCGCGCCCGTGGGCACCGACCTGATTCTTTACCAGTTCAGCCGGAGCAAGGTGGAGCGCGGCGACTTTAGCCATTTCCTTAGCCTGTACGCGCCGGACAAGCTGCCGGAAGGGCGTCGGCTGCGGGACATGCTGAACTGCTTTGTGTTTTGCGTGGAGGGCTGGGACGACGACCCACGAGAAATTCACGTGATTCCCGAAGTGCGACGCTTCTACTCAGCTTTTCACGAGGCATGGCCCTACTGGCTCTACTTCTGCAACCTCGACTTGGACGCGCTGCGGTCAATGGCCATGTGCTGCCTGCCTGAAGTGAGCACGATGCAGGTGGACGGGATAACCAAAGTGGCCATCACCTTTGACCCGCTCGATGTGCTGAACTTCATCAAGCATGATTCGATGCCGATGAACCTGATGTGCGAGCGGGCCGAGATGTTCGAGCGCGGGATTTACGACCGGAGCAACGCGATCTTTGAGTATTTCGGGCTGCCGTTCGACGCTGAACCACCGCCCTGATGGCGACAAAACGATACTTGCTCCAATGACCAAACAGGAATTCCAAAAAGCTTATCCGCTCATCGCAGACTGGATAAAGCAGACCTTGGCCGAGCACGCATCGGCAGCAAGGCCCGTGGCGTCATTCGGTTTCAGCCGCCTGCCGCATTACTACGACGAGCAGCTTCTTGCTTCGAGCATGGTCGTTCTTGTGCCGAGGGTGCCGGTGCCGCCACTGTCGGCGATGGGCTTCGACCGGTTCCGCGACTTCGAGCAGATGGACGCTGGAGGCATCACGTATCTTAACACGTATTTCGTTCGAGCCGACCAGTCTCACTCGGAATCGCTCCATTTCCACGAACTGGTTCACGTCATCCAGTGGCGGCTCCTTGGCCCGGAGAAGTTTCTCGCGCTATACGCCGATGGCTTGGAACGGTTTGGCTATCGCAAGAGTCCGCTGGAAAGAATGGCCTTCAGCCTTCAGAAAAGGTTTGAACGTGAGGCGCAGCCCTTCAGCGTCGAGGCCGCCTGCCAGTCCTTGATGCGGGAGACGGCCTGCCCCGAAGACAGCCCCGCGCCCCTCAACGGCCCATGAGCGATGTCTATAATCGCAGACGTTTTCTGGCTGCCGCCGCGCAAGCGGTCGCGGGAGTAACCTTGACCGGATGGGCCTCCGCCCTCCGGGCCGCGCCCGGTCGGCCCCCTGCTGGCGCTGATAGCATCACTGTCATCGACGCCCACACACACTTCTACGACCCGACGCGCCCGCAAGGCGTGCCGTGGCCGCCCCGCGAGGACAAGCTGCTCTACCGCCGGGTGCTGCCCAAGGACTATCGTGCCCTGCCGGTTCCCCAGCTTGTGACCGGCACGGTCGTCGTGGAGGCCAGCCCGTGGGTCGAGGACAACCAGTGGGTGCTCGACCTCGCGGCGAAGGAGCCTTTCATCGTCGGGATGATCGGCAACCTGCCGGTCGGCACAAAGCAGTTCGCCGGGTACCTGAAGCGGTTTGCGGCGAACAAGCTTTTCCGTGGTATCCGCATCCGTGACCGGAAGCTGGAAGGCACGCTGGATGACGCGGCCTTCGTCAGCGACCTGAAGCTGCTGGCCGACCACGACCTGTCGCTCGATTTGGTGGGAGGTACGGAGATTTTGCTGTTCGCTGATCGGTTGACGCGGATGGTGCCCCTCCTGCGTATCATCATCGACCATCTGGCTGGCGTCGTGGTGGATGGAAAAGCCCCACCCGCTGACTGGTTGGAAAAGATGAAGGCGCTGGCGGGGAGGCCGGAGATTTACTTCAAGGTGTCAGGTCTGGTGGAAGGCACCGGTCGCAGCGACGGCTCAGCGCCACGTGATGTGGAATTCTACCGCCCGGTGCTGGATGCCATGCGGGAGATGTTCGGCCCCGAACGCCTCATTTACGCCAGCAACTGGCCGGTGAGCGAGCGGTTCGCGCCGCTGGCCACAGTTCAGGGCATTGTCGGCGACTATTTCCGCAGTCACGGACGCCGGGCAGAAGAAATGGTATTTTCCCAAAGCGCCAAGGCGGCGTACAATTGGGTGAAGCGAGATAAATGATACCACCGACACCAAACGATTCGCATCCCACCAGATAACATGAAAGCAACCTGTTTCCTCGGTTCCATCTTTGCGGCACTCATCGCCACGGCGTCATTCGGTGCCGAAACCCTAGTGCCCGACTTGAAAGCCATCCCCTCTGGCAAGGGATGGAAAGGCGCTACCGGCATCATCTCGCTCACGGAAAAAGACGAGGCACCCGCAGTAACGGCGAAGGGAACCGGCGTGATTTGGCTCGACGGCTTTGAGTTCACCAACGGGGTCATCGAGTTTGACGGGAAGGGCAAGAGCGGCCCGCCACAGAGCAACTTCATGGGAATCACTTTTCGAGTCGTGGATGAAAAGACGCACGATGTCGTCTATTTCCGCCCGTTCAACTTCAGGGCCGAGAGTGCAGACCGGCGGTCCCACTCCGTGCAATACGCATCGCATCCTGACTGGGGTTGGGAGCGCCTGCGCCAAGAGAAGCCCGGCCAGTATGAAAAGGCCATCGACCCCGCGCCCGATGACGATGCGTGGTTTCACGCGAAAGTCGTCGTCGAGAAGCCGAAAGTCAGCGTGGTCGTCAACGGCGCGAGCGAACCGAGTCTGGTCGTGAATGAAATCACATCGCGCAAAGGCGGCTCGGTGGGCCTCTATTTCTTCGCTTCCGGCACGATTGCCAATCTCAAGATCACTCCCAACCCGTGACCCGCGTAACATGGAGATTCCTGAAATCCTGAAAGAACTGGAACCTTACACGGGGCGCTTCCCCATGCAGGCCATGCAAGCTGCCATTGAGCAGCGCGAGGCCATCACGCCGGAGTTGCTGCGCGTCGTGGAAGCCATTGCAGCAAATCCCATTGAAGCCGCGAAACGGGAAGATTACATGCTCCCAGTTTTCGCGCTCTACCTGCTGGCTCAGTTCCGTGAGCAACGGGCCTACCCGGCCATCGTGAAAATGTTCAGTGCCCCCGGCGAAACTTCATACGATTTGGTGGGCGACACGGTGACCGAAGGGCTGAAGAAGATTCTTGCTTCGGTGTATGACGGTAATCCCGCTCCATTACACGGTCTGATTGAAAACGAAGAAGCCAACGAGTACGTTCGTGATGCTGCCATTAACGCGATTCTGGTGCTGGAACGGACGGGCCAGATGCCCCGCGCAGAGGCGGTTGAATATTTCCGCAGCCTTTTCCGTGGGAGGCTCCAGCGCACACACTCCTTTGCTTGGAACGGGTTAGCTTGCGCGGTCGCCGACCTGCCTGCGCCGGAGTTGCTGGATGAAGTGCGGAAGGCGTACGCCGAAGGTTTGGTTGATGAGAGTGTCGCGGACCTTGAAGGCATCGAGCAGGACTTGGCAGCGCCCAAACCGGGGCGCAGGGAGGGACACGGCCTAGTCACTGATGTCATCAGCGAAATGGAGCATTGGGCCTGTTTCCATCCGGGCGATTCGGGGCCAATGGAGCCGCCAAAGGCTCAAGCGCTCGTGTCGCCGCCGTCACCACCAGTGACCGCTGAGTACGTGCCCGCGAAACCACTTGTCCGAGAGCCGAAGGTTGGCCGCAACGACCCCTGCCCGTGCGGCAGCGGCAAGAAACACAAAAAGTGCTGCGGGAAAGGTCGAACGGCGGCCCCGGAATCAATTCGGCGTAATCACAAGCTCCTGTGATGAGGCACGTCTGGACCGCACAGTGTCGAGATTGTAACTTGCGGGAATAACATGGAGGCAGGCCCACGAGTAAAGCTGCCGGACGGCGGGGTTGTCGTCCAAAGTCAGAACCCATAACCGGGCTTTGAGCAGGAGGCGGGTCAGTTCGAGATACTCAGCAAACGTCATCTTCTCCCGATACAGCCGGTCGCCACGGCCAAAATAGGGTGGGTCGATGAACAAGGGCTTCTTGAAGTTGTCCGCCACGTATTCCGTGCCGGAGAGACAGCTTAGCGACAGCCTGCCCCGCAGCAGCCGGTTTCCCTCAACGATGTCCTTCACCGATTTTTCGGGACGCCATTCCTCGCCCACTTTCCATTCGCTCCGCTGGATGTAGCCGCCAATAGGCCCGCCCCGCCAGAGGCCCGAAAAGCTCGTGCGGTTCAGGAAGTAGAACTTGAAGGCAATTTCTTCCGGCTTGGTGGGCTTCGATGCCAGCATGTCCCCAAACAGCCTCAGCGTGGGTCTGGTGGAGAGGATGCGCTCGCAGAGTGGCTCGACCGACTTGCCGGACACGACTTTCCAGAAGGCTACCAGCCCGGTGTCGGCATCGTTGGCGTAGAGCTTCAGACTGGGATGGCGGCGTGCCGTGTCCAACAGCACCGCCCCGGAGCCGATGAATGCGTCGTGAAATGAGTCCTGACCGTCCACCAGCTTATCGAGGTACGGCCGCAGCCGGGGCAGAAGCTTGGTCTTGGCACCGGGAAAGCGAAGAATCATCAGGCAGTCTTGCGCTGGTGGGAGTGCTCCGTGGCCTCGACTCGCCTCTCAAGGTTAAGCAAATCCGTCCGCACCTTGCCGATGGCCGCCCGCACCGCCGCCCGGTTCTCAGGGTGCTCCAGTACGACGCGCTCCACCAACACTTCGAGGCTGGCGAGCGCCTCAGCCAGTTCCATGAACGCTGCGCCGCCATCGCCCGCGTCCGAAATGCTGACGCCGACAACTTCTGGCCGGGCGGAGCCGTTGATGCTTCGGACGGGCAATGCCCTCAGCTTCCCGTCCTTTCCCAAGCGCGGGGCTGAACTTATCTCGGAGTTAAGTTGGTGCCGGATGTTGCTCACAAATGATTGGCAGACTCCGCACATTTCCGAAATAAAGTTGTCGCTCAAATTGCCAAATTCGGCGAGCGCCAGCTTGACGGCACACCTCTTATCGCCGTTGGTCCGGCGCAGCCCGTGCTTATGGTTGGCACCGAGGGCGAACCGGAGCGCGTCCTTGCGGGTGCCTTTCCTGATTTCGGCGAGAATGTGCGTGAGCCGTGCCCTGCGGGCCGCCCTGAATCTGTGGAAGCCGTCCGCCATGATGATGTCGCCATTGTTCTGAAAGACGACGACCGGCGGGAAGCGGTCGCCACGCACCATTGCTTCGGCATACTCCCCTACGACGCTATCGTCAACGTGAGCACGAATCTGCGTCCCGGCATCAAGGCGGATTGAGTCGAGCCTGAGCTTGGCCACTTTCGCTTCGCCGTTTCTGTGAGCCATTGTGAGCGTGTTTGTAATCGAACTGGCAGCGTGAGGCGAGCCGAAACCCGGCGATTCCGTAAGGTAGTTGGCTTCGTGATTCCAATCTATCTGGCGGCAACGGGTTAGGGCGTTTTCGGAAAGAGGAGCATTTTCCTTTTGGCTTGCGCTACCGGCTTGCCG
>Ga0224558_1003558_pt1 | contig 12840 bp, 5 predicted proteins | sample 714S32024metaG_FD_180682 | JGI IMG/M metagenome (GOLD analysis project Ga0224558, IMG submission 180682) | Peat soil microbial communities from Stordalen Mire, Sweden - 717 S3 20-24 | ecosystem: Environmental > Terrestrial > Soil > Wetlands > Peat | place: Sweden: Norrbotten County, Stordalen... | reverse complement strand
AGGACGAGGTCGAGGTGACGCGCCCACTCCCGGTAGTGGTGCACGAACTGGGTGTACTGGTGGCCGTCGGGATGGGCCTCCTTGTGCTCCATCCAGAGCAGCTGCAGGGTCACCGACGGCCGCCGCAGTTCGCGGTGGACCGCGGCCCAGTCCGGCATCGGCCGCTGGCTCTGGGGCGGGAAGTCGCCGCGGGTGAACAGCCGCCGCTCCAGGTCGGCGTCGTCCACGTCGTCGGGGAGCGGCCAGCTCAGGCCGGCGGCAGCGATCCGGCCCAGGTAGTCGGCCACCGTCGTCGGGGGCACCCCCGCCGCTCGGGCCACCTGACGCCGGCTCAGTCCCTCCCCCTGGCTGAGGCGGAGTACCTCTCGTATCTTGCGCATGGCGGATCGGGGTCGGGGCATCGACACTCTCCTCGAACGTCTGTTGGGCCGTCCGAGAGAGGGTGCCAGCCCTCCTCACCTCACGCCGCCGCCAGGCCCTCCCCCAGGTGCTCGGAAACCCCGAACTGGGTGGTCGGATTCAGCCGATCCGCCTGGTCGGATTCAGCCGAACTGGGTGGTCGGATTCGCCGAACTCCGCACACGGGAGACAAGGGGGTAAAGAACGAGAAGAGATGAACGTACCCTTGGGAGTCATGGGTTCTTCCTGAGCGGAATTCCCTTACCTACCAACGCCTACGGGTGTGGTGGAGGTGTATCCATCTAAGGGCTGCATGGACGGTTGCACTGATCGCCCCACGGATCGCTACACCGCGCCCTTGCCATGGGAACGCGCTAGCGCAGCGACCGCCTCAACGGCGCCGCCCGCATTCCCGTCCGGATGCTGAATGGTGCGGCAGCTCCGGATGGTGCGAAGAACGGCGAAAGAATCCTCACTGCCCACCGCCCCACGGCTGAGGGCCGGTGGCCGGGGGTAATGGAATGCCTCGGCCCCCTCTCTCCGTGCCTCTCAGGCCCGCGTATGGGCAAGCGATCGACGGGGAGGGGGCGGTTGGTGTGACCGACGCGCTAAGTAAGGCTGAGGCGTCGTCCACTCGACCATGTCCTGCTCGGCGCGCCAGGGAAAGCGCAGTGCGAGCACATCCGCATCGGTCCGTCGCGAACCCCGCCGGTCTGGGTGGACGATGACGTCTCGTATCGTGAGGCACCGATTCAGCCGGAAGAACCCGTACGCGAGGTCCTCGGGATCGCCAGATTGTGCCACTTCTCTGTTCGTCAGTTAGCCCTGCAGGCTACGGCGTCACGCTGAATGCTGCGATTGCCTGGAGTCTGGCTACGCCATCCGCTTCGATGTTGAACATCGGTCGCCACGCCACAGCTTCCAACGGGACACTGATCTCGACATCGGTTAGCTCGACGACCAAGGCCCGATCCTCACGCTGAGTAACCCGGCAGTGACCCACGATCCCCGTAGGCTGTTCCCATCGAACCTCGTACTCTCGCTCCGGATCGACCTCGTAGCCGACCGGAGAGGGCGGCCTATGAGGGAGCGGCGCCTCCCGGCTGATCGCGAATAGGGCGTCTGTGATGGGCAGCGTGATCACCGGTCCCATGTCCGTCTCCTCATCCTCGATACCAACGGTACCCTAGACAAAGTCGAAGTGGCGGGCGACCGCGGCGTGGGATATCAGTGCGAGGTAGCGTTCGGTGGGATGGCTCGCTCGCTGGGTGATCACCTGACAGTCTATTGGGGAGGTGCTCACTCGATCTTTACCCTCTCCGCGAGACCCAGCTCTTGCAGGATCTGGCGCAATTCCGATAGCAAGCTCTCACCCGCCGCCGCGTTGACTGTAACCGAAAACTCCACCCCAACTCTGAGATCAGAGCCAGCTCGGAGCTTGGGAAGGATCCTCGTGCCGAGACGATTCCACATCTCCGGGGGAATCGTGCCGACAAGCCGGAAGCTCTTTGTCTGCTCGCCAGTAACCGGCTCGCGTCCCAATGGAGGCTCAGGCTCGGTGACCGGACCCGTACGTGGCTGAGCCGTGGAACCAGGCCCAGGCTCCGGAGGCGTACCCGCCTTGAGGGCTTCCGCCGCCTCCCGTCGAAGCAGGAACACATCGGCGTCGAAGGCGACCTCCTCGGTCGCCACAGGTTCCTTGAACCACATCCGCTCGTACTTGCCCTCCGGCCTCTTGCCGGAGGCAAGGCCGAAGTCACCCCGTTCGACGAACTCAGCGATCTTGCCGCGCAGAGTCACGTCGGGATCGATCAGTCGCGTCAGTGAGCCGTTGAGGAAGCTCTGGCGTAGGCTCGCTAGGGGCCATTCGCCCGCAACCTTGAGCGCCGGAGGCCAGTTGCGCTCGATGTAGCCAGCGCCGACAGATTCGTTGAGAAGCGCCTCGGATCGAAGCGCACCAATCACGCGGCCACAGAGCGACTCGCCACTCGACGAGTGGCCGGCTCCCAAGTCTATGACCTTAAGCCCATCCCGTTCCTGGCTGTCCGCGAGGACGGCGAAGCGGTAGTCGCCCCAAACCTCGTCCTTGACAGCCTCTTCCGCGTCCTTAACCTTCGCTTGGAGATCCGCCCGATCGCCCTTCTCGAACTCGCCGCCGAGCGTCCCCTCTGCGACCTCCCGCGCGACCCGCCTCCAAGCGAGCATCAGCTCCACTTTGTCATGCAGCTCTCGGCCAGGCTTCTTCAGGCACCACACAAGTGCACCGGGATAGAGGCGCGGCGACGTGCCCCGCTGTCGGGTCCACTCGGCCAACTGGCCGCGAAGCGCCTCTCCGCCCGACCATTCCGCTTCGGGATCGGCCAACACGAGCGTGAGCCTCGGTGTGTCTGGGATTTCCGCCCCGTCACTGGGAAAGGGCAACACGGGAATGCTCGCAGCGCGACGGAACTCCTCCTCCACAAACCTGCGCACCATGGGCTTGACCTCGGTCTCCTCGTCCAGAGACGCGCGCCGGTCACTCACGACCTTCTTCATTGTTGGCTGGTACCCGATTCGGAATCCATCCGACCCCACCTTTCGAATGAAGTAGGACCGACCCTCGAGTGCGAGCGCCGCATTGTCGATTGTCGTAGTGTCCAGCTCCGGCTCGCCGAGGGCGAAGCGCAGCTCTGGGAGGTGCGCGACTTTATCTGTTTGACCTCCCGACGACTCGAAGAGGATCGCGGTCCCAACACGCCGGTGGATATCGCGTAGTGGGCCACTAGTGTCGGCGTCGAGTGCCTTGCTGTGCGCCTGCTCACCTGCAATGTCAGTGTCGATCGCCGCCACCAGCCTGGACTCGCCGAGCTGCCCCAGCACCACGCTGCGAAACCCCGGCTCCGAAAGCGGTGCGGATCCGAGTGTGATGAGCGGCTCGTTTCGCGCCTTCGTGAAAGCGTCCTGGGCTGCGATAGCGATCCATTGTGCGAGCATTCCCAGCGTGCCGCGCGTCTGCTGATACTGCGGCAGCGCCTGCCACTTGCGCTGAAAGACTGACAGCGTCCCCGGATGGAACGGATAGCAGGCCTCGAAGCGACGCTGCAGGAACTCGCGCGCCTTCGCCTCCGTGCCCGCCGAATCCACTGCCGTCCATTCTGGTGGTAGCTGGGCGCGACGTTCGAAGCACCAGTCCCCGAACGCCTTGGCCACGTTCTTCCGGACCCTCTCGCTTCCCAAATCCTGAAATAGCCGCCGCCGAACGACCTCGCTAATCTCCATCTCGTCGTTGACGATTAGATCCTTCGCTACCCGCCGGACCACCTTTGCAATTCGGTCCTGCCATTCCTGATCCCACTCCGTCAACTCCACCTGGCTGCGCGGCAGGCTGATCACGCACGCTCCGTGCGAAGTACCAGTCGTCGCCACAGTGAGGTTCTGTATGAAAGAGAGGAAGGAATCCGCGCCACCACGGTGGCGACTGAGATAATTCAGCACCTCGTCAAAGAGCAGGAGCACCGGGGCGTCGGCGGCCTGAAACACGTTCGCGATCGCATCGGTGCCAGGAGCGCTGGTCTTCGCGGCCGAGCCGAGTGCCTCAACACCCTTGTCGCCAGCGAGTTGACGAGCAATGTCGATCCACGGGGTCTCTCGTCCTTCCCGGGGGTCCCAGGCGTTGCCGACGAACACGGCAACCTTCGCCTTGGGAATCGACGTCACGCCGGCTTCCTTCATTAGATCGGCGACCCCGTCGTAGCCACTAGCTGCATCTCCGTTCGTAGCCAAGTGGTAAAGCGTGGTCAGCGCGTGGGTCTTACCACCCCCGAACTGAGTGATCAGGGTAACAACCGGCGACGTGTCCTCCGTCCTGCCTGCGAGCCGGCGCAGCACCATACTCGCTAGCTCGCGGAGCGCTCGCGTGAAACATGTTCGGACGAAGAACTGAGCAGGATCGCGATAATCTTCCGGCGCTGTCCCCGCGACGACCTGCTCCAAGGCAATGGCAAACTCATCCGGATTAAAGGATCGACCCTCGCGAACCTCCTTGCGCGGGGTGGCCACCCTATACCACGGCTCCATCGCAACCTCCTAGGGCCTCTTCATACGGGCGAACAGATCGGCGGACGATTGTTTCAGCCGCACGAGGTTCGCATACGCGAGCGGCTCGAAACCGCGATCCGCTGCATACATGCGATAACGGACACCGTCTGTGACAATCACGTCCCGCGCCACGCCCAGCATCGCGACGTATCCTTTGGCTTGTTCGAGTGCCCCCTCCACACCCGCCCCCAGACGCTTCGCTTCGATCACCAGATGGCAGTTCTCCGGACAGCGTGGTAGCGCGCTAAACACTGCCACATCGATGTGCCTCCATTGCACAGCGATCTGCTCCGGTGCCCAACCCAAGCTCCGTAACGCTGGCACGATGAAATGTGCGATGAGCTCGTCCTCGCTTGGTTGGTCACCAAACCGCTCACGGTCTTGAAGAAGGGGAACCAGGTCGGCTGCTTGCGCCACCATGCCTTGCATCTGACTCGGTATTTCGTCGAGCGGCGCCTGCTCGGGGGGAAGCTCTGGAAGGCGTCCAGTCTGCCACTGCGTTGGCGGGGATTTGATAAACCGGTGTGCGAAGTCGACCACTTCGTCGTGCCATGCGCGCGCGCAGCGCGCCGGGTTCGCACCGAAAACTGGCCCAAAGAAGACGTGATCCCTCGGTAGGCGATACCAACGTACACGCCGAGTATGCTGCAGATCCCAGCCGTTCACGTCGTCGAAGGCCACCTGGTACTGATACTCGCTAGCCACGATTCCCACCGCTACGATCGTAGCCTGGCCGGCTCTGAGCAGGAGCACGTCCCCCACTTGGATCTCACTCGCGAAGCGCCGCACGAATCCGCCTTCGAACTCCTCGTCGTCGCGTTCCGTCGTCCACGGACCAGCATCACCCGGACCAACGAGCGCGACCCCGTACTGGACGAAGACATCGGCATATGCGCGCGAAGACGGGCCACCCGAGATCTGCCATACGGATGGCGACGGATCGCCGATGTTCATCGGGGTCACCGTGGCACTGCCAGCAACATCGCGTCGAGCAGGCGCTTCTCCTCGCTCGCCTTCGGATAGAGGGCTGAGAGCGCGTTGGCGAGGCGCAGGAAGTCTGAGCCCCGCTCCTGTTCGGCTTTGAGTAGCGCTCGCAGGGCGTTCGTGCGGCCACTGGCCTGAAGCAACATGGCCGCATGTATGCGATCAAGGGTCGTGGCGTCGCGGGCGGCGGACAGGGCGTCGACCCCCGCACGCTTCTCGCTGATCCGCCCGCGCCCGCGCACGATCGGGGCCGCCTCAGCGTCGGGAAAGAGGAGGCCCTGGAGGGGGTTCCTGCCGAGCGCCCCTTCCTGCTCAAGCCGCGCGGCCACAGTCTGAGCACCATCGTCACCGAAAAGCTGCCTCGCCCGCTCAGTAATTGGAAGCAGTCGTACGACGCCCTTGTTGGTCTCTATAACGCGCCCTTCCCACTTGGGCAGGTCGATGCCGAGCGGCTGAGCGAATCTACGGACGACATCAAAGACGAGCGTGAATCCCTTGCCCTTGCTCGCGGGCGCCCCTTCGTTGTCGTCATCTTCGCCAGACGACTCTTCAACCTCACCCTTGTCGCTTGTGCCCTCCGGCGTCTCGCCATTCGTGCTCTGCAGTGTCCAGAGGAACAGGGCCGTGAGGCGGGCGTCCTCCTCTAAGGCTCCGGCGGCTCCATTGCGCGCCTTGGCCTCGGCCGTCCCGAGCACCTGCTCCAGGGCGGTCCTTCCCACTATCTCCCAGACCTTCACCAAATACTCAGCGAGCGTAACCTCGCGCCCGTCGGCAGCCTCGACCTTTGCATAGCGGCTGAAGATCTCGAGCGCTGGCCCGATGCACGCAAAGACAAGGTCCGCGCCCCGCACCCCTTCACCCTGAAGCCGCTCCATCCAATCGCCCACGCGGTTTGGCAGTTCACGCAAGACGCCGCCCCAGTCGCCGACACCAGCATCTTCGCGGCGCGGTCTACATACGAGATGCACACTTGTCCCGAGGGCTGCGGACTCCCGGGCCCGAAGACGCGCTCCCATTTCAGTCGCGATCGGCCACGACCCAGTGATCGTCCAGCCACCCCGGGTCATCCCGGACAGTAGTGCCTCCCATCCCTCAGTCGTCTTGTGAGCGAACACCACACAAGCGATCGCGTCCGGTTTGATGAGGTCCGCGCCAGCCGCGAACGCTTGGGCCATGCGCTGCTCGAAGAAGTTTCGGTCCTTTGGCGAACCTTCGAACGACTTCGTCTCGTCCTGGACGATCTCCGCCGCTTTGGGTGTGAGCTGATTGCCCGCTTCCAGCTCTTCGCTAACCAACCGCTGCTTTGGCAGCATGCGCTTGAGCCATACGAAAACAAAATCAGAAAGGTCTGCATAGGGTACAGCATCGTAATAGGGCGGATCGGTGAACCAAACAGCCGCTGAGTCAGCTGGCAAAACGGAGCTCGCGGCATCCGCCTGTTGGACCGTTCCTGGGAATGTCGTAATTGAAGCAAGGCTCGCTACGCAATCGCACACCTGATCCAGGCCATCGAGGATGCTGCCAGTCGAGGTCGAGATCGGAACTGCTTCCGCGAAACCCCAAACCATCGAGAGCACCTGGCGCCCAAAAATCGCTTCCACTTTCTCCTGATCTGCCTGATACCGCCACCACGATAGTGAGCTATTGCGCGCCACTACCCTGTCCATCATTAGCGCGAGCAGATCCTTCTCTCGACCTTCGGCCCTCATGGCCACCTCGCGCGCAACTGTCACAAGCGCCAGCTTCTGCCGAGCTGTAAAGAGATCTCCCCACTGGAGCATCCCGTACCTGTGCATGCTGAAGGCACGGCCGGCGCCAGAGCCGCCCCCCGCCGGTGTTGCCTCATCCGGTATTGGGCATAGCCCCTGGCGCCCGCCTCGCTCCCATTCGCCGAAGATTTGCGCGACCTTGGACTGCGCCTTGCGCACCGCTTCGTAATCGCTATGGCTAGCCAGTCGGTAGCCTCGCCCCGTTTCACCGGCCTTAAGGGTCACGACGGCGACTAGTTGCGCCCCGCTCTGGCGGCGGCCGTCCGCGCCGAAGATCACGTCTGCACCCCCGCGTTGCGCAGTGAGTTGCGCACGCACACGCTCTGGGGGGAGCACCACTCGGCACGCCACACATGTCGCCTTCGCCCGCGTGACCGTGCCGCCGGGTACATCCTTCTCGGCGTCGGGCTCGAAGATCTCGAACACCACGGACGGCGGATGACCTGGATTCGGCACGACTCGGTGGCGGAGGGCCTTCACGCGATTCGGCTTCTTGCAGAGCCAGAAGGAGCGCATCAGTGGGATCTCCGCTCCGCAATTCGGCGATTCGCACCGAACTGTCCGCGCCCAGAGATAGGCTATCGGGCTTGCGCCTCCCAGATCCCTCGGGTAGTAGTCTGCCAGCTCGCTCTCTACCGTCTGCTGAATCTCGACCCCTGCGCGGCGCAGCTCGTCAGCAAGCTGCGGCCCGTGACGCGGAATGTCCTCGAGCATCACCTTGAGAATCAAGCACGCCACGGGGTTCAGGTCGCTAGCGAACGCCTCGCAGCCCAGCCGGAGGGCTTCCAGCGGGATTGAACCACCGCCTGCGAACGAGTCCACGACCAGCGGTGTCTCGTCGCCGTACGCCGCCTTCACAAGAGCCCGAGAGACGTCCACATACGTGCGGCTCGCCACCGCATCCCAGTTCGCGAAATTACCAATGAACGTCAACAGCGCTCTTCGCATGCTGCTGTCGGTGGTGCCAGGGTTACACCCTCCGACTTTCAGCAAAAGCTTGCGCGCCTCAGCCTTGAACTGCGGTGGGCAGAGCACATCGCAGGGATCCGGCAGCAGAAGTGCCAATAGAACCGCGCGGCTCGACGCCAGTGGCCGCCTGGCCCACCACAGGTGCAGCGTGCTCGGATGGCCGTGCCGGATCGACTTCTCACGCGCCGAGTGGCGTGACACTTCCGCGATGGGGAAGTCCACTTCGGCCAGACGCTTGCAGTCCTTGGGGATCATGACGCCCCATCGTAGGGAGGCGAATCCCCGTGGACTTCCATCGGCGCTGTCATGGCGTCGACCGAAAGATAGTAGTGCGCAACCTTGCTAACCTCCGTCCAGTCGAGCCGAGCGGGGTCACGGATCGGCCCCTGGAGCGTGGGTATCCTGTCGCAATCGGTCACGACGTAGAGCCAGAAGCAGTCGGGGCGATCCTCGGCGACACGGCGTTCGTTCGGCGTGAGAAGGATCGTCCCCCTCGGAGCGCCGAGACCCTTCACCTCTATCAGCCTCAAGTCACCAGAGGTCAGATCGAGGCTGGTGACATCGTATCCCAGATTCTTCGCGGAGACGTCGGCAACTTGGCGGCCCTGTGCCTGTTCGTGCTCCATGACGACGCGCATCGCAGTGGCTTCGGTTTCAAAGTTCGGCTTGAGGCGTCTGACCTCAGGCGCCTCGCGCTCGGGATGGGGCAGCACCAGGACGCTCGCGAGCCGTTCCACCGACTGCAGGGTGAGCGCTCGTTGGCGCTCCAAATCGATCCGCCGCCGCTCGCGACGGGCAAGTAGCTCGGCGTGGCGAGCCTCCGCTTGGGCAAGCCGCCCCTCGGCACCAGCCAACTTCTGCTCCACGTCGGAGGCCGTACGTCCGATCTCGTCGTCCGCCCGCTGGAGCAACTCCGTCAGGGAGAGCTCGACGTGCGCGCTGACCCGTCCGACCTCTGCCTGGCGATCCTTGCGCGTCTCGTCGAGAAACGGCGCAAGCGCGTGCTCGTAGAGCCAGGTCGAAGGCTGCGGCCGGCTCGCGACTGCCGGCATCTCCGCGGGCGCGTCAGCCGGTGAGAAATCGCCCAGAAGGCTTGGCTCTTGCAGGTGAGGCTCGCCCTCGGCGGTGATTTCCACTGCGAATAGGCGTTCGTGGACGATCTGACCCAGCCCGTCTACGACTCGCGCCCTGTAGAAGTCAATGCGTGCTGGGGCTTCGTGCCGCAGGGAGTAGAAAGTTGCCCCTGCTCCGAGAGCGTCAAGCGCCCGCACGCGAGTGTGCCGTCGGATCGCTTCAAAGAGCGGATGACCTGGGGTCACCCACTCAAGCGCTTCCGTCTCCGCGGTATCACGGTCGGTGGAGCAGCGCGGGTAGCGGTCCGCAAGCCCAGCAAGTCTCCAATCTTCGCCTTTCTCGTACCCTCGGAGAACCGATGGTGTGCGGGCCGGATCGAACGTGAAGGGCAGACTCGGGACGTCCCTCAGCGTCATCGGCACAAATTCCGCCGCCTCCCGAAGGAAGCGCGCGATTGTCTCCGGCACGACGCGCTGCTCCTGAGCCCGTGCGCGCCGCTCAATCAACATCTCCAGGTTGAGCTTCTTGCTAGCCAAACCTTCCAAAGCGTTTTGGCATATAGCACGAAACTGCTGTTCGTCGACATTCCGGAGCAGACGCTCCTCAAGGTCGGCATCCCCCAGTCGCCCCGCGTAGTAATCGCGTAGGACCCGCTCGACATGCGCTGCGGGTAACACTTCGCCAACGACGTTGAACACCCCATCATCATCTAACGCGTCACGGATCTCCTGAAGCTTCTCAAGCAACCGCTGCAGCACGCGACCCTCGATGGTGTTGGTCGCCACGAAGTTGAAGATCAAACAGTCTTTGCGCTGACCATAGCGGTGTATGCGGCCCATGCGCTGTTCCAGACGGTTCGGATTCCAAGGGATGTCGTAGTTGAAAAGGATGTTGCACGCTTGGAGGTTGATTCCCTCGCCCGCAGCCTCGGTTGCAACGAGAACCTGGGTTTCACCTTCGCGAAACTGCTGCTCGGCATGAAGGCGCGTACCCACCTCATCGCGCGATCCCGACTTCATGCCGCCGTGGATGCGCCCAACGTGGAAACCCCAGGACTGCAAACGCTCCACGAGATAGTCCAGCGTGTCCTTGAACTCCGTAAATAGCAGCAAACGCTGATCCGGGTGATCGAAGAAGCCTTCGTTGTTGAGAAGCTCCTTGAGTTTGGAGAGTTTGGCCTCCATGCCTGAATCCTCGACAGCTTGAGCCTGAGCCGCGAGGTGCCCTAGCTCCTCGATTTCATGGCGGACCTGCTCCGCATTCTGAGAAAGAGTGATCGCCTCGAGCGTCGCCTCCAGCCGTTCACGCTCGCTGTCTTCCATTTCGTCGATCTCTTCGGGATCAGGAAGCTCTGGCGGCGCCTGACGAGCAAGATCCTGCGCGCGTGTGAGACCCTCTCCCAAGCGACGGGCGCGGTTCTCGAGCGAACGTCGCATGGCGCGAGTGCTTGAAGCGAGCCGACGCTGGTATAGCGACATCAAGAATCCGATGGCCCGAGCTCGGGGGTCCTCACCTTGAGCTGCGGCGCGGGCGCTCTCACGCTTAACGAATCGTGTTACGTCGCGATAGAGGTCGAACTCGTCCCCGTCGATGATGAAATCCACCGTATGAGGGATCCGCTTCGTGAAAATCGGTTTCGCGACCCAGGTGCCGTCCGCTCTACGCTCAGGGAAGTAGACCATCGCCTCTTTGGTGCGGCGCAAATAGAATGGCGCTCGGCGGCGGTCCATCGCCTCGTGAATCGACTTCACGTCAGCATATGCGTCAACGTCCAGCAGCTGCAGGAAGAGGCTGAAATTCTGAGGGTCACCCTTATGGGGAGTCGCCGTCAGCAGGAGCATATGATCGGACGTGTCGCGGAGGAGCTCTCCCAGCCGGTATCGCAGACTCTTGTGCGACTCGTCGGATGCAGACATGCGGTGCGCCTCATCCACGATCACCAGATCCCACTGGACTTGGCGAAGCCCCGGGAGAACGTCAGCGCGCTTGGCCAAGTCAAGGGACGTGATCACCCGCTTGCGCTCCAGCCATTGGTTCACGCCGTACTGCTCGCGGATGTCCTGGCCCCTCATCACGAGGAATTTGGTGTCGAACTTCTCCTTGAGTTCGCGCTGCCATTGGAAAGCAAGGTTTGCCGGACAGACGATCAAGATGCGCTCGGCAAGACCGCGCAACTCCAACTCTCGAATCAGCAGGCCGGCCATGATCGTCTTGCCCGCCCCGGCGTCGTCGGCGAGTAGGAAGCGCACGCGGGGGAGCTTGAGCAGATAGTCGTAGATCGCCTCAAGCTGGTGGGGAAGGGGGTCCACACGCGAGATCGACAGTCCGAAGTACGGATCGAACTCGTAGGCGATGCCAAGGGCGTACGCCTGGAGACCGAGCCTCAAGAGGCGGCCATCTCCGTCGAAGGAGTGTGTCGTGTCGAAGACAGTGAGTTGGTCTAGATCATGCGCAGTCAGCGTGACTTTGCGAAAGCGCTCGGACTCAGTCCCGACAAGACCCACCACCCAGGCCGTCGGGCCACTCGCCAGCACCGTCTCGATCCGCATCGGCTCGTTGAACAGGGGACCTGTGACGAGTTGACCCGGCACGATCGGGGCGAAGGGTGTCACGGTGGGGTCAGCGGTGCCTTGTAGCACCTCCTCTAACCTGGCCATCTCGGGCCCTCTCCTTCTTTCGGTACCCCATACGCGCGATCGCACGATTATGGGCTGCGTCGATGGCCTACCGGACCCATTTCGAGGGATCGACCCGACGCCAGCACCTCACCGCAGCCCCGAAACCACCTCCTCGCCTTCGGGGCGCCATCCAGGGACGGTCGCGCTCCACGGGTCGGGCACAGTCGTAAGCAATGCTGCCCGCCATCCGGGAGTGGAGGCCGTTCCGGCAGCGCCAGGAGTTCTGCACAGCGTCCACCGATGTTCAGCCCCCCTCTCCCGCACCCTCACCCCCCAGTTACGACTACTACTTGTCCACACCCCCAGATTCTTTCAGTCAGTAGAAACGACCTCACCGCGCACCGATAGCCCGCTGTTGCCCATAGAGGGCAGCGCGGACATCGGTCATCAGCGCTTCCGTCTCCTCGTCCGGACCCTCACCGCTGCCATCGGGCATGTCCCAAGCGAGCTGCGAGCTGAGCTCGGCGTAGGTGGCCAGCGCGGCGCGGTTTCGCCCGAAGCGGTGCTCGATCCGGATCCGGGTGCGATAGAGCTCTTCGCAGGGGCCGTCGGCCACGCTCATCGCCTGCTCCACCGCCCCGACGGCAGAAGCGAGGTCGCCGGCGTCGGCATGCAGCTCCGCCAAGAGGTTCAGAGCCTGCATCGCCAACTGCTGGATACGGGGCTGCTCCTCTACGAGCCACTCATAGGTGGGCACCTCGCGGGTGTGACGCCCCTGGTCGCCCCGGCCCGCGAAGGGGACGCCGCGGACCCCGCCGGTCGCCGCCTGCAGGAAGAGGCGGCGCTCCTCGGTGTCCTCGGTCCGGCGCGCCGCGGCGATCCCCGCCTCGAGCCGCCAGAGATCCGTGTCGACGAGCTCGCGGTTGAGGCGGTAGCCGGGGTCCCGCGGG